>Ga0196978_1000029_pt1 | contig 75718 bp, 62 predicted proteins | sample S3v_2013CmetaG_FD_155491 | JGI IMG/M metagenome (GOLD analysis project Ga0196978, IMG submission 155491) | Soil microbial communities from Anza Borrego desert, Southern California, United States - S3+v_20-13C | ecosystem: Environmental > Terrestrial > Soil > Desert | place: USA: California... | reverse complement strand
TTGTGAAGTCAGGACTGTAATCCCTTTCGCCTCTGCTTCGCGGGCGAGGCGACTGGCGACGTATAGGTCGGTGAGTCCGAGCGAGTACGAGATATAAATTTTCATCGTCGTTCCTCCATTGAGTCTTCACTGGAGACTTGTGCTCGGTCCTTTGCAACCACTTTGTTTAAGGCCATCTTAAAGGTTGTCAATGCATCTTCTGACGCACCGCTTTCCTCTGCCCATTTCATAATATCTTTAGTCTCAAACGGTGGCTGATAGTAGCGCCGGTGGTACTCGGGGAAGAATTGCTTCATAACATTCAAGTGCCGGTTGAGTTCTTCACAAACTCTTGTTTCATCCCAAATAGTGAAAAAATAAGGATTAGTATCTTGCTCGGTTAGGCGCTCGAAGTGGCTTTGCAAGTTCGTGCTGGGTATCGTACTACACACCAGAAGATACCCATTCGCGTGGTGATGAGCCACTATATCCGTAAAAGAGACGTCGTTTTGAAAATCGCTGGGCTGGACCGACTTTCCACTCTTGGCGTAGTGCTTACATTGTACGACCCATTTGAACTGGCGAATGAGGATGCCGTCATTGACGACCGTCGTAACGAGCAAGTCCCGTCCCTGGTCAGCTCCGCGACCCGAGTGCAGTACTGAAATGACAGTGGGATTGTGGGATTCGGACGAGATGGCTTGGTTATTCGGCGCGGGAACACATTTCGCCCGGAGAATGGTCGCGACTAACTTCTCGAACTCTTCGCTATTTAATGTGGCGAGATCAAGTGCAACCGCTTTTGTGGAATCATGATCATCCATGCGGAATCTACTTTTCCGTCTAATTACCCTCAGCATGAGGATAGTGCATTAAGTGCGCTTAACAAAACCGCGGCGCTGGCAGGCGAGAAAGCAAGATGGTTGCGAGCCTTGGGATCGAGTCCAAGGAGCGCGAAGGAGCGCCACCGCTTTCCCCGCAAGGGGGTGAACGCTTCAATTGAGTTCCTCGGCCAGCGCGACAATGATGCCCGCGGGGCCTCGCATGTAGCAGAGTCTGTACGTATCCTCGAACTGGACCACCTCGCCAATGAGTTCGGCACCGTGGGCGCGCATGCGGGCCAGGGTGTCGTCGATGTCCTCGACTACGAACATTATCTGTCGGAGGCCCGGCGTGTTCGGCGGGGCGGCGGCCTGCTCGGCCCCGACGAGCTCCGGGTGGCGGAACTTCGTCAGCTCGACCCGCCCGTGGCCGTCCGGGGTCCGCATCATAGCGATGTCGACCTAGCAGGAACCATCTTTAGTCCGAGCACCCCTTAACGGGAGGTATTGCGAGCCCGTCGAGCAGCTGCTCTTACCAGATTAATTAAGCGCACTTTTGACTGGCTAGTTCTTGCGAAAAAGCGAACAGGCGCATCAGCCATGGTGGCCTCGCGCCTGTTTAATTCCGGTCAATGTCCTCACCCCATCAACCGGGAGACGGAAGGGTTCATCATCCGTCAGGTTGGTCGGAGAATAGTATTCCGATTCAAGTAACACAAACCGCATGGGCTCTGGTCATCCGTCACTTGTGGCGACCCCGCGTTCACGACGGATCAGAGCACCAAGTCTCCACTCGCCGCCGCCTTGCGCGGCCAGATGAAGGAAGATGAAACAGAAGAGGACGGCTGGCATGCCCTGATTCTGAACCGGCCATCCGCCCTGCGGCGCATGGAATTGCCAGTACGCGACCGCCATCGTCCCCGAAAGGATAAATGCAACCGGCCTGGTGAAAAGACCGAGCATAATTAAAATGCCGCCGAAGAACTCCAGCACCCCGCCGATGCCCGTCTGGGACATCAACGGCGGCGGGCTCGGCTCGCCCGGCATCCCACCGTACCAGCCGAAGAGGATCAGTCCGCCGGCCTGGAGGAAGAGGAAACCTGATACGACACGAAGCAAGAAGTACGTGATTTGTACGACTCGACTCATTTTCATTGACTACCCCCAAGGCCAAACAGAGACAGGGTCCTCATATTCTTTCCACCGTTGATAACCGTTTAGCTGTGCGATGTAGCCATAGGCTTGATCAATTCCGCGCCCTGGTTATAAGGATTGTTAATTGACGTACTGACCTTGTAGCCGACCATTTCTTTGCCCGGGTAAGGGCGCAGAATCTCTTTGACGAGATCCAGCTCCCGGGCGTCTTCGCCGAGCCACAGTTCGTAATCATCCGGGTGCAGGATGACGGGCATGCGGTCGTGGACGGGCCTGAGCACTTCGTTGGCTTCCGTAGTCAGGATGGTACAGGTCTCTAGCGCCTGACCATCAGCGTCTCTCCATTTCTCCCACAAGCCTGCGAACCCGAACGGATGCTCGTCACGCATGAGAAAGAAGTAGGGCTGCTTCCTGCCGCCGCTACGCTGCCACTCGTAGAAGCCGTCCGAGGGGATGATGCAGCGCCGACGCTTGAATGCCTCGCGGAACGAAGGCTTTTCGGTGATGGTCTCGCTGCGGGCGTTTATGAGCTTCGCTCCTATCGAGACGTCTTTGGCCCACGACGGAACCAGTCCCCATTTAAGCAGTGCCGCCTCGCTGCCCTCATCCGCCTGCCGGATATTCAGAATGTCCTGCGTTGGCGCGATGTTATAACGCGGCTCAATGTCAGGTATCTCACCAACCTGAAATTCTCTGGCCAGCGTTTTCGCCGGCGTGCGCTGCGCGAACCTTCCACACATATCTAGCTTTCTCCTTCTACCTTGCACAAAAAGTTATAGCTCAACTTCTGTGTAATGTGTTATACATTGTCCCACATACGAAATTAAGTATCAAATAAATTTTGGGGTAGGTTTGGCCCTCAGAGTATCAGATGGATCGCGCGGGTGACAGATCAGTCTCGGCTATCTACAGGGTAGATGATTCCACCGGGCTCGCTCGTCCGCTGTTCGAGTGCAGGCTGTCGGCAGGCTTCCCCTCCCTGGCCGACGAATATAGCGAAGAGCGAATTGATCTTAACCGTGACATGATCCTGCACCCGGACGCGACCTACTATGCGCGCATCAGCGGCGACTCGATGATCGGTGAAGGACTGTGGGACGGAAGTCTCGTGGCCTTCGACCGAGCACTCACAGCTCTGGATGGCGATATCGTGGTCGCCTGCGTCGATAACTCCGACTTCTGCTGCAAAATCTACCGTGACGGCCATGACGATCACGGGCGCATCCGCCTGGAAGCTGCCAATCCCCTCTACGCCCCCATTCGCCCCTCAGCAGGCACAGAGTTTTACATTGTCGGGCTGGTGACCTTCTCTGTCCACTGGCATGCCAAGCGTTATGGGCGCCGTTTTCGCCTTAATCGACTGCAATAACTTCTACGTCTCCTGTGAGCAGGTCTTCGATCCCAGTTTGCGGCGACGGCCTGTCGTCGTGCTCTCCAATAATGACGGCTGCGTGGTGGCGCGTTCTCCCGAAGCAAAAGCCCTGGGGATCAGGATGGGCGTGCCGCTCTACCAGATTCAGCACCTGGTTGCTGTTCATGAGGTGCAGGTCTATTCGTCGAACTACGCTCTCTACGGCGACATGAGCCAGAGGGTGATGAATGTGCTGGAGCAATTCACTCCGAAGGTGGAGCGCTACTCCATTGATGAGGCATTTCTTGATCTGACGGGGTGCAAGTGTGAGTCTTATCGTGATCTGGGCGTAGAGATTAGAGACCGTGTCCTTCAGTGGACTGGTGTGCCGGTGACCATCGGCATTGCCGAGACGAAGACGCTGGCCAAGCTGGCAAATCACCTCGCGAAGAAATCGGCTAAGGCCGCCGGCGTACTCGACCTGACACATTCGAAGTATCAGGAAGTGGCACTGGAGCGCACGCCGGTGGAGGATATCTGGGGCATTGGACCTGCGTACGCCAGGCTCCTCCGTTCCAGCGGCATCAACAGTGCGCTTGCATTGCGCAATGTAGATACCCGGTGGGCGAGAAAGATGATGACCGTGGTTGGGGCGCGGATCGTGATGGAGCTGCGCGGGGTGAGCTGCCTCCCCCTGGAGAAATGCCCTCCCCCAAAGAAATCAATCGGGTGTACGAGGTCATTTCCCGCAGCCGTCAATGAGCTGGATGAGCTCCGGGAGCCGATGGCCGTCTATACGACCCGCGTAGCTGAAAGGCTCAGGCAGGCCGGGCTGGCTGCCAGCGCCATCTTCGTCTTAATCGAGACTAGCTCGCATGCTTCAGGACCCCAGCATGTCGGCGCTACCACAATCAAGATGATCTACCCGACGAATTCGACGCAGGAGCTTCTCCACCAGGCGCTCGAGGCGTTAGAGCGAATCTACAAGCCCGGATACGACTATCGGAGGGCGGGAATAATACTCCACGGGCTTGTGCCTGCCAACCAGCTTACCGGTAGACTGTTCTCGAATGAAGCCATGGAGAAGTTCAAACTGATAATGCCGGTGATGGACAGGCTGAACAGGAAGTACGGTAGAGATACGGTGCGCTTTGGTATTGCCCGTCCTAACGGTCGCTGGAGGACGAGAGCCGAGCGTAGCTCGCCTCATTACACGACGCGGCTGTCAGACGTGCCGACTCTTTACTGATCAATTATTCTTACCGCGGGATGATAATTTGTTGCTGATTCCGTCGCTCTTCTTGCCCGCTGGCAGCTTCTCAGGCAGGTCAAATTCGTCATCAATAAGATCATCCACAATTAAACCGGATGCTCTGGCATATTTAAGTAGAGTCAGTAGTGATGGTACACGTAACCCGCGCTCATACTTTGATACCTCCTCACGCGTGAGCTGATGTTCAAGTCCTAAGCGGCGGATCATGTCATCCTGCGAAAGATTAAGAGCATTCCGAATGTAAACTAACTTCGCAGCAAGACGCGCTGGCTTTTCGCGCGGGACCCGTCCCATCAGGCATTTCCTCCCGAAGAGACGTTCCCAGTAAAATTCCGCTTGTCATAGGGGCAAGATGCCCCTAATATTGCCCTGTACTCTGATTTCGCCGAGAGCTTTAGTTTCTTTTGCTCTGCGGCGACGATCATCACGCAGATCGTCGAATCACTTTAATCATCAATCATTGCCGTCGGAGCCCATTCGGTTAAGAAGATAGCAAAGAACCAAAGATGACAAAAGGCTGTAGTGCAGGCATATAAGTGAAGAAGTCGGCGAAGGACAGTGAGCGTGCTTCCAGGGATGGCACCGCGCCCGTATAGAGGGGCGAAGGGAGGGCATAATAATGAGGCCGGAGAACCCTAGCACGCCTCATGAAGGCGGGTCGAGAAAGGCAAGTATTATCCGACTTGTCCTGATTCTTATCATTGGGCTGACGGTGATCTCTATCGTGGCGATGCTCGCCATCTTTTTTCTTTCAGGTAAAAGCGATGCCGCGAAAGATGCCGCGAAAGAGGTGAACGTCAATATAACGACGCCATCGGCAACACCGTTTTCAACAAACGCACCGGTCATTCGCCAAGCCCCTCCGCCTTCGCCGGCGAAACCCGTCAAACAGCCGAGCATCCCTGCACCCCCGACCATCGGGACACCGGGCGGCGATACGAACGAACAGTCCGTCCCTAAACAGACACCACAGCCGTTGCCTTCAGAATCCCCGCCATAATAAAGTCGGCGCACCTACTAATCCTTTCTTCTTTTAAGCCTGTTAAGTCTAACTAAATATCTAACGCTAACCTGGTGTTGCATAACAGGAGAGAACCCCCCTTGGCTGACGAACTGCGCGAGGAAGATCCCCGAGACGTGACCGAGAGGACATGCAGGATTGTGATGGACGTCCGCGTCCGCGTCAGCCCGATCACGCCTGAGAATGTTGCGGGCTATTTCACTCCCGATGAAACCGGCGAAGGATTAACTTGGGAGTGGGCCGAGCGGCAGAACCGCCTACTGTCCGCCCTCATTGAAGACGAAGAGTCTTTGGATAAGTTTCTGGCCGGAGTAACGAGGTGCGCGCTAGAGCTGCTCGTCGACAGCAGACGAGTTGCGTGTAATCGGGCGGATGAGGAGGAAAATAGATTATTAGAGCGGGTCTTCTCCAGGATGGGCGGTGAAGACGCCCGTTACTTCAGAGAAGCCAAGCGGGAAGGATTACTGTCCGAAAACATCTACTTGGTCGATAAAGCTTTTCTGATTGATTGGAGAGGGGCGGATATCAAAGATGTCCGTGTAACCAAGTAGGTTACAAACGTTGAGGAGTCCAAATTGACTGAAGAATAGAGTCGCAAATCGCCACTAAAGGAGCCATCTAAAAGCCCCAAGCGAACCGGCTCCTAACCAGTTAGAGGCAAATTCAATTATGAGTACTGTGCAACCCGCCTCCGACGGGCAGCAGGATTCACCTCTTCGTCAGGCAGATCAAACTGCGGCCTTCAGATTTCTAGATTTCATTTTTGATAGTGTCAACAACGGCTTCGCCGAATTCCAATACTACAGTTCTGGCCGAAGACCTAAAAAAATAGATCAATCCACATATCTCAACCTGCCCTTAGATCATGAGCAAGTCTTAAACGAGGTCCTGAATCGCAACGGACAAAAGATGATTGCCGTCGGATTGGCGCCGCGGTGCAGAGTTCCCGCTAAGGGCCGTGCAGGGCGTAATCAAGATATTCTTCAGATAGGGTGTGTTTGGGCCAACCTAGATAATGCGCAGGCACCGGGCGGTGCAATTGATATCATTAGTCGAATAAAGGATTTTCCATTACGCCCGTCAGTAGTCGTGAATTCAGGTTATGGCTATCATGTATATTTTGTTTTTCATGAGTACCTACAAGCCGGAGGCTTACTTGTCTGGAGCAAACTGGTCGAGATGCTGAGAGCAGCACTCGGTGTAAATACAAGGGCAAATCTCAGTGACGTGATGAGGCTACCTGGGACATTAAACATAAAAGAAGCTCATCCAGTGCCGTGCGGAATCGTGGAAGAATATTCAAACTGGACCAGATACAGCAAGGAAGAGGTTGACGCAGCAATCCAGGAGAGCTTGAGACACACACAATCCGTGACTCCTTCTCTATCTATTGAAAACCTGCAACGGCGCAGCATTAGCCCCGATGTAATCGAAGCGATTATAACTGGTCGCGCAGGTACGAATGCCGGGTTTGATTACTATGGAGAGGCCGGGCGAGATTGCTGGATCGCTTCGGTCTTTCTGGAAAGAAACTTTGATGAGGAGGAGATCAAAACGATCTTTCGCTCTCATCCTAAAGGGTGCGGTAGCAATTGGGCCAGAAAAAAGGATGGTGAAAAATACCTTGAATTAACCCTAAGTAAAGCCGCTTCCAGACTGAGAGCGAAGGATGTTGGGCAAGAATATGATGAGAATATGTCTGAGAGCGCACTACCATCCGGGTATGTACTAAAAGACGGTTCAATCTGGTACAACCCGCCAGTGCTAGATACGGATAAAAAGCTACCCAAGTCGGTACTGGTGAGCAACTCTTGCATTCGTATCGCTGGCATTCAGGAGAACATAGATACGGGTGAGATTTCTTTATCTGTTGCTTTTAGCTATTTAGGGAAGACGCGCTTCATACCAATTTCCCGATCAGAGATGGCTGATTCCCGTAAACTGGTTGCTGCTATCGCGGGTGCCGGAGCGCCCATAACGTCAATCAATGCACGATTGGTTACAGCTTACTTAGCGGCCTATGAGCATGCGTTCGCTTCTTCAATTCCTCATAAGCAGATGACTACCCGCTTTGGTCGAGGTCGTGCAGGGGCTCAGTTCTTTTTCCCCGGGCTTTCGTCCACAATTGAATTTGCGCCTTCAAGTCCGGGAGACGCTGCGCTTCACAGAGCATATTCCTCACGACGCGGTACGCTCGGAGGCTGGCTTGATGTGATGCAGACATTAGCTGATGAGACTTTGATGATCCCACAGGTCGCTATCTTGGCGTCGCTCGTTCCACCGCTTCAGAGCAAGCTCCAAATCCCTAACTTTATTCTGGACATACACGGGAATAGCAGTACAGGCAAATCAACAACGCTTAAATTAGCCGCCTCGGTCTACGGCAGACCTTACGACCCGGATTCACTGGTCCTGCAATGGATGAACACACAAGTGGCGGTCGAGCAAGTAGCGGGATTATGTAGTGAGTTGCCGATTTATTTGGATGATGCTCAGCATTGCCCCGCAGAGTTGAAGAGATCACTGATCTACATGATTGCTAACGGCCGTGGTAAAGGCCGTGGCGCTCGGGGCAGAGGTGTCGGTGAAGTTACTACGTGGCACACAGTGGCTCTGTCGACTTCGGAGGAGCCGCTCCATGAATGCAGCCCACACGAGGGAGCTCGCGGCAGGATTCTTTCTATTGGCGGAATGACGCCTCCTTTCCGCCCTGGTATGGCAGCCTTAGTACAACCTCTTGAAAGAGCTGTTTCAACCTGTCACGGTCACGCCGGCGAAGCATACATTCGCCATCTTAATGGCTGGACTGAATTGGACTGGCAAAGATGGTACAAGCGCTACTGTGCTATCCGTGATGAGATGGTAAAAAGTAGCTCGTCGAATCTCATAGGGAGAGTGAGCGGATACATCGCTGCCATTCAACTCGCGGCGGAGGTAGCCTGTCCGCTCCTTGGCCTGCGATTCAAGGCTGATGTGGTGGGCGCCTGGTTGATGTTGCATCTCGACGAGCAACACAGGAACCAGAATCTTATTCTCCAAGCCCTGAGCATTCTGGCTGACTATTACGTAACTAACATCAACCACTTTGCCGGCGACGGCGGCTATGATCCTGAAAAACGTCTGCCCTTGCGCGGGCTATCGGAGAGGCAAAAGTACGTGGGCTTTCTCAGAAGCACGGTCGAGAGTATTTTCAAATCGCGAAAATGGAATACAACGACCGTGCTCAATAAGCTGACGGAGGCAGGCGCTCTCTACAAGACGGAAAAGGATCGACATACAAAGAAGGTGAGTATTGAAAAAGTAACTCACCGTATGATATGCGTGAAGTGGTCTGCTATCCTCCCAGAAGACGGAATATCCTGAAGAGTAATTCTAATAGCCAACCGGCCTCCTCGTGTCTGAGACATAATTCATACTTACTGATTTCTCTAAGACATGTTTTGGAATGGGTAAAGACGGGGACATAGTGGGAACACTCAATCGCTAGATGGCGAACCTTCTTCTTCTAAATCTAAGCCACTGATGAATATACCGAGCTTTCCCGGTTTCCCGGATAATATCTCACCGGCCTCAATTTCAAGCTATCTGGCCTATTTCTTATTTGGAAAAACATAATCCTCTTACTCAAACATTTCAGTATAAAAGACATCAGTAATTATACTAAATCCGGCAAACATTGAGCTTACGCTGTTTGGATTCCAAAAACTAATAACAATACAGTAGCAGATGGCTACCATCTTACTAACATTTAAGCGTCGCATTTACATGGAATTATAAGGAACGATTTTGGAAATATTACCTGAAAAGAAGGGATCTTACAGCTGTTGTGCGGAGGTGTTGATGCTTCTGAGGGAGTTAGAAAACTTTGGCAGCTTAGGACCGAGCTATTCAACCAGACATCTGGTTACAGGTATCCAGCAGGTGAGTCAACAGGCATCTATCGTCAAGATCTATCCGTGAGTCTCTGCATCGCTTCGGCCATCGACTTTATGGTTTCCCGCATTGATGCCAGCTCAACTTCATAACGCTTGATAACATCATCGCGAATTACATCTTTGGTTTTCTCCCCCTCACCGTCGCGCGCCGCCCTGATCTCTTGGTTCTTCCTCGTCCACGCTTCAGTCGCGTCAAATATGGTGGGGTGGGAGATGTATTCTGATTCAAAAACTTCTTCACTGTCAGCCGCCATTTCAGCAGACTGTGCTGCTGAGAAGCCGAGATCGAATCGAAGCCAGTCGCCGTACATCGCGCGAATGAAATGTGGGTTGAAATGAATGCCCAGAGGGACTCCGTCAAAATCGAGGTGAAGCTGTGCTTTTGTGGTAAACCAAGTGTAAAAATGATCATGATCATTGAATGAGGTACACAAGCCATTCCGGGCGCAGCACAGAAAGAATTGACCTTCTGTCTGCTGCCTACGTGCCTCCCTAACAGCAAGTGGCTGCTCGTCGGCCGATATGCCGCTAATGTACGGATAAACCTTCTTGTAAAATGTCCATAACGCATCGATTAAATCTTTGTGGGTGTCGCTATGTTCTTTCATGTTCAACCGATGACGAATACCTTTACCGTTTTTCGATGTCGGCCATAGAAATGTGACGGACTTGGGAGAGGCGAATATGATGTTCACACCCAGTTTGCAGTCGCGAATGGATTGCTGCCTCACGCCTATGAAACGTAGAGTCAGTAGAGTCACGTAGAACAGGCATAGGTTAAGATTTCGTCGCGCTTCCAGGCCTAGAGTCCCGCCCGGCTTATTCTTAAAACTGCCTTCACTTACAATCTGGTGGAACTCTAACTTCAGGCGTTGTATCTGCCCGTTGAGCCAAGCTCGGTCAAAGGTTTTCTTCTTCAGTTCTTTTCGCTTTTCTTTTGATCCCTCGTCCAGCGTAATCGTATATTCATCCAAAAACAGCTTTCTCAAGTATAGGAATCCGTTGAAAGCGGCGACCGCAGCTAGCCCGCTTATAAAATGTCCGAAGGTAGACGTATCAAAGTCTACCTCCTTGCGATCCGACACGATCCTCAAGCCACGACTTCGGTAGCAATCAATTAGCGGATTATATAGTTCCGTTATATGAGTACCATCGACTTCAATTTCCCTGGCTTGTAGCTTTAAGAGTTCCCTGACGTCTGTAACCTGTATAGACAACTCGCGGAAAATATAGCCGAGACCGAAAAGTATGTTTTTTAGATAATTCTCAATCGTTTCTTCTGAGTGTCGAAGTAGTTCGAGGTCATACTTGGTCTTTGCGAGCCTAAAAATCTCTCCACCGGACTGAAAGCCATTCCGTGCCCTATCGATGTATGTCCCTACCTGGCTCCGAAGCGGCTCTGGGAGGTCCTCCAAAGACAAAGTAGATTTCGTCTTTTCATCGATTGCGTACCCTAGGTAGTCTCGTACTTGCGACCTGAATTTAATGAAAGAGGCTATGAGGTCATTCCAACTTCTTCGTGGGTTGTCTGACCGAATTGATAAATAAACTAGGTTTGATTTTCCCTCAAGTAATGATTTGATGTCGGATACGTCATGTGCGTTAGACACTCTCAGGAGGACCAATCCCAGGGCGAGGCCGCGGCCCGTCAGCGGGAGGGCGGCTCTACGTCGTATATACTCGTCTTCAGGTGTTCCTCGTAAGCTTCGGCCGTTTACCCTCGGGAGAAGAAACCAAACTTCTCGAAGGTGCTGTGGCACAAATTCTTCAAGAACTACAGGCTTTGGTTCCTCGTCACCCTTCGCCTCTCCGGGCCATGGAAGGTTCCTGATCAGCTTTTTGAGACGAGAAATGTGCTGACCTTTATATTTCTCAGTACCGGACTGCGCTTCAATGTGATCAATGAAGTTAGGGTACAGATGTTGTGAATCGGCACAGACATACAATATGGGTAACTTCTCGGGTGTAGTGCCCAGAGCTGTAGCATAACTCGCCAGTACCACATTTACCTGTTTAAGGTCGGCTCCTAACCGCAGCGTCGGGTTGTGCTGATGCTGCTCTCTGCACAAGTCGATAAAGGGCCTGCTTAAATCAAAATTGCTCATACATCATCCTTATATATCCCATCACTCATGAGCATCGGCTGCCCGTAATACTCGCTCGCCACGTATGTTTAGGGTGGCACGATAACAGAGAGGTGTGCACGGGGTGTATAATGTGCCCTAAACTTCTGGCAGGAGAGGGCTTATATGGTGGATTCATATTTAGCGCTGGGAAACCGCTCTGATCGATTAAAGGAGATGATAAAGACCGGCGACCGAGAAGGGATTGAGCGGATGAGGTTCGGCGAGATCATCTACTACTTGCGGAATCGCAGATCCTGCGGCTTATCACAAGGGCAGGCCGCTGAAATAGCCGGTATTGAGCGCACGGAATGGAATAGGATCGAGAACGGGTTCGTCCGCCCGTTACCGGCTACCGTCGAGGAGATGGCAAAGGCGTTGGATGTAGAGCCCGCAATCCTGTTCGTGCTAGCCGGTCATAAAGTGCCAGAAGAACACTGCCTCTATGACAGGGAATACGCCCATCGAAAGCTCAACAAAGCTCTGGACCTATCTCATTCGAGGGCAGAGTTCCTAATCTACATGGACTCGTTGTGGAAGGAATGCGAGGAAATACTGATGATCGCGGAGTTGGGTAAATTGCCCAGGCAAGTACCCTACCGCCCAACGTACTCAGAACTTATAGCCAACGCGTTGGAGCATTTGACCGCCGGCGAGAGAGTGCAATTCGCTTTGGCGCTGGTAGAGTCGCCCCTGCATAGTGGGAGTCACGCGGTTGAGCGTGCGTTTAAGGACATGGGCGTGGATCAGGCGCGTTTTTACAAGATGATAAACGACAGGCTGGAAGAATTACGATGCCCGATGCCGACGCTCGGCGTGGACGACCCTTTATAACGTGCGCTGCATGACGCAACCGATTAACGCCTTGATCTCACTCGCGCCGGTCGATACGCCGGGATCGCTGTCGCTGAGTTTGTGCCTCAACATGGGCGTCAAGTCCACGACGGCCGTGATCCGACGGGAAGCCCCATGCACATCACCACAATCAAGCCACGTGCTCCTGTCGAAGGCGCTCATGGCGTCATGGAGTAGCGATTACGATGATAAGGACCCGACAGAAACATGTTCTCCACGCCCCTCCTGCACAACCTGATACTTGCGGTGATAGGATTCTCACCTGATGAACCTCAATCAGATACAAGAAAGAATTAATAGGCGGCTCTCGTTTTTCGTGACGGAAGTGAAGGGCGCGACGGCCATGGGCCGCGCCGACATCAACCACGTCTCCGAAGTCGTTTTAGTCCCGCTGTTGTCCAAGGTGTATGGCTATCAGAATCTGGTCAACCTGAATCAGACCGAGAAGGTCAACTACCCCGCCATTGACCTTGGAGACCCGGTGGCGAGGGTCGCCTTCCAAGTTACATCAACGAGCAACAGCACAAAGGTAAAGGAAACGCTCGAAAAGTTCGTGAACCACGAACTCTACAAGAAGTACGATCACCTGATTATCTATAACCTGGCGGAAAAGCAGAGTTCGTACTCCGGCGAAGGATTCGATGACATCATCCAGAGCAAGTTCGCGTTTAACAAGGACAAGGACATCATCGACTACCGGGACGTTCTAAAGGTCGTTAGCTCCTTCCAAATCGACGACGCGCTGGAAATCCTGCACATGCTGGAAGCCAACTTCAGCGCGGGTGACTTTTTTGTATTTGACACTCCTGACCGAGTCGCGCGTCGCAAAGAGCTAATCGACAAATACCGCCGGCCTCTCAAGGATCGGGTTAGCAAGGTCCGCATTCTCGGCGATCCCGACCTTCACGACCTGACGGAGGTGTTCGTCGAGCTCACGGTGCTGAAAGACCGCGAACGCCCGTCTTCCCGTACCCGTGCCGAATACTGGGAGGTGATGGACGCCGAGCTGCGCGAGCGGCGTGATCCGTTTGCCGGATTTCGGCGCAGCGGCGGGCCACAGATCAGGGGGGCAGATCGTAGAGTGCGGCCCGAAGAGTTGTTGAAGGCCGGCATGCGTGCCGTAGTCGCGGGAGCCCCTGGGGCCGGGAAGTCTACGCTCATGAAATATCTTGCCTTGAAGGCGATGAGTGACGAAGACTGCCTTCCGGTCTTCCTCGAATTGAATACAATCAACGAAGCCGACTTCATCGCGGCCAAAGGAAACTTGGCGGAACTAGTTTTCTCCAAGTCGCTAGCCGAAACGGTCTGTGAGACGGAATCGGATCGGGCGCTTATGCGCGCCGAGTTCTACAAGAAACTAAGAGCCGGCCGGGCCGCCATTTTTCTGGATGGGCTGGACGAAGTGAGCGGGACAGGCTTCTTCGACGAGCTGCGACTGTCTGTCAAAGAGTTCTTACGGCACGGCAGCTATCGGGATAGCCGCCTGTTTATCTCTTCGCGCCCCTACGCGCTCCTTGACTACTATGGCACCGAGGAGGCTCAGGAATTCGAAATTCTGCCGCTGGACCCAGGGCAAACAGAGAAGTTCATCGATCACTACTACGGCGACGACCCTCAGGCGGCGGCGTTCCTCAGCGAGTTGCGCCGGCGCGCCGACCTGCGCGAGATGGCGAGCGTACCCGCGCTGCTCGGCTTCCTGATCATCCTTTACCGAACTCCAGGAGGCGGGGTGCCGGAAGATCGACTTGAACTTTACCGGTTGGTGGTGCGGAAGCTGGCCAGCGAGTGGGATAAGGAGAAGCCGGCGAAACGTGCGTTTCAACCTTACGACACCATACGTATCGCCTTTTTAGGTCATCTCGCGTTCTCCCGCCTCTTCAACGCGGCGGGGACAACGCCCTCTAGCCGCTTCATATTCACTAGCCAAGAGATTTTTACTGAAGCGGAGCGTTACTGCATGCCGCGCGGCATCTCTGCTCAAGCCGCCGCCGCGTTGGCGGACGAGGTGTTAGCCACGGCGTTACTACGCCAGGTCGGGGCGGACGCTTACGCTTTCGCACACCTCACGCTCCAAGAGTACATGGCTGCTACGGCGCTCTTGGAACACACGGCCCCAGCTAACATATTCTGCCGCGCGTACTTCGACCAAACTCTGTCCGAAATGGAAGTCCTCCCGATGTTCCTCGGGCTAGCGGGGCACCAACCCGAACTCCACGACGCGCTCAAAGCGCTGCCGGAATCGATAGACCATAAGCAGCTACGACTTAGGGCAAGGAGTTTAGCGTACGGAGCCGCCCCGGACTGGCTGTCGGCGGAGTTGGGAGACAAGTTAGACGGACGCATTAGGGGGAAGGAAGATATTGAATACGGATACTTCGATTTGGTCGTGAGAGCGTTCAGCGCTGCGGCGGGCTCAGCCGGAGAGGCAATCGCCCGCCGTATCGCGCGCAGGCTGGCTCATGACGAGCCTGAGTATGTGAGGAGTTACGCGGTGCAGGCGGCCGGCATCATCGGCAGCGAAGCCGCGTTTGATGCGCTCCGCCTGGCCCTACAGGACCCCGACGCTTCGGTGCGCGTAAATGCGGTGTCGCGACTCGCCTCGAAGGACGAACAAGCCGCGCTCGACGTCCTGAAGCATGAACTTGGTGTGGGCGACGACGACATCAAGAACAATGTAATCTACGCGCTTTGGAACCTTGGCAGCGAGCGCGCCATTGAAGCTCTTGAGGAAGCCGTGGAGAGCCACCCAGTCGTCAGGGAAAGGGCACTGGAGGCACTCGCCAGCATCCGTGAGGCGGCGGCGGTCCCGACTCTCGCCCGACACTTAAACGACCCTGACGATAGGGTCCGCAGTACAGTCGTTGAATCACTCGGGGAGATCGGTGGCGCGAGCGTGATCCCGCACTTAATGAAGGCTGTTGACGATGGGGATGACGATATCGCAGACAAGGCGGTCACATTTCTAGGGCAGATCGGCGGCGAAGAGGTGATCCAGTTTCTCACCGACCTCTTGGAGAATCGGTCTGACAAGTTACTCGGAGCCGTAGCTGAAGCGCTGGGGCAGGCGGGGGACATCGGGTCGATTCCCAAACTCGCGCAACTACTTGATGAGTATAAGGACGATGAATCCGACGACGATTATCTCGGTCTAGTACCTGGCGGGTGGATAAACGGCTACGTGCGGGCGAAGATAGCTGGCGCGCTCTGTCAACTCGGCGACGACCGCGGGCGGGACGCGCTCGTCGAGGTGATCACCAAAGGCTACTCCGAGGGAAGAAAGGTGGCGGCGAAGGCATTGGCCCGCTGCCGCCCGGATGAAGTCAAGTCATTGTTGCCTGAGGTGATCGGCAACATCAAGAACACGGACGGGATATCCGGGTACGACCTCGCCGCCCTGGCCGACATCCTCTATGATCTGGACGCGTGCGACGACTCTCGCGTCGTCACCGCGATGATCAACGTTCTTAACTCCCACAGCCGACTTGACTCTATCACATCCGTCGCCGCGAACGTTCTGGGGCACGTGGGCGGTCAGCCCGCCGTCGACGCGCTCACGAAGGCCGCAGAGCACAGTGACCCCATGCTCCAACTCGCTGCGATGACGGCGCTGGGTAACATTGCCGACGAGAATACGGTAGTGGGGTTGCTAAGTGGGTTAACGACTGGCGCGGTAAATCCCGTCAGACAGTACGCAGCGCGAGGGCTGTCGAGAGTGGAGGGTGCAGCCATTTACATAGGGCTGAAGCATGCCGCCCGCCACACATACCCGAAAGTTCGGCGGAAGGTTGCGCGCTGCATCTTTTACTACTCACACGACGAGGAGGGGATAGAACTCATCTCCGAACTCGCCGCCAGCGATCCGCATGAGAAGATTAAAGAGGTGGCGAGACAGGCTATGGATCAGTTAGAACGCAAGCGAACGCTCTTCGATTAACGACCCCGCAGATTCTGATGCATGGACCGCCATGAAAGGTAATGCTCGTCTTTTAGGCTAGGGCCATAAATGTTCGCTTTGTAAGATATTGTAAAATTTCTTGAGCTTCCGGCCAGTTCTGTAACTCTGCTCAAATAGCAATAAGCTGAACAAGCATTTTGAAGGTGTCAAGTTTGGTCTGTAATGTTTTCACTTCAACGTCAGCCATCATTAAATTGCTTTCAGCAGTCGCCAATTCTTCTTGTAATGAGTCAAGCTCAGTGCTTTCAACCTCAACATGTCTCACAGATGGTCGTCGCGTAAGCCATGCTTCACGACGCTCTCTCTGAAGATTTTGTTTTTTGGTTTTTACTTTAACTTCCTGCTCAATCAATTTGAGTTTAAGTCTCGAAACGTTTTCATCAGCACACACGGTTGCTTTGACCTGATTTTCGGTTGTTTTTGGAGTGTTACGTCTAAAATCTAATTCGGCCCTACTTTCAGCCTCGTCGAGCTGTACTTTGAGCTTTTTAAGCTCTGCCTCCATTTCTATAAGTTCCGTATCTTCATCCTCGTTATCATCATTATCTTGAGCTTCACTTTGTTCTTTTTCCTGCTTTAGCCGTACTTCTAATTTTTCCACTGCCGTTTCGAGTCGAGAGACTTCTACCTGCGCTTTCATTTTTTGTTCTAATGCATGGTTTACGTTATCAGGTAGAGAATAAATTTCCTCTTTTAATTCTTCGATAGTTGGGATAGGCATAGGACACTCCTTTCTTATGTGCACCTTTTACGATTCCTTATTCGCCATGTGCGGGCACTCAAATTTGTCCCTTTCTGTGATCACCGCACATCTTCAGCCTCCTGTAAAAAACTAGCTATTCAATATCAAAATTACGTGCATCCTGAGATCAACCGTCTCAAGGGGGCAGGCTTAATTACTCGCTATTACTATTAGTGGGATGTTGACGGTCTCTTGCAGATAGAGCTCGGTGGAGCCGAGCAACTCAAGCTGCTCTACAGATACTTTAGCTTTCGAGAGGCCGGGCTGGACAATGAATATTTTGAAGTCCGCCTTGTAAAACTTCACCATGCGCTCAATAGTGCGGAGCGTTTTCTGGCTTCCCACTTCAAACCTCGTCACTCTGTTATTTGTCACCCGCTTGGAGTCCCTCGCGCGCATGTGGGTGATTAGCCTGCGCACGTCCTCCTTCCAGTGGATGCTCGTCTGGGCCTGCCCGCACACTACGTACAGGTCGTCTTTCCGTTTCCCGCTGAACTCCTCGCCCGAGAATTTGCAGTGGTACAACTCGACCAGAATGGTCTCGCCGACTACCTTTATGGCAATGATGTCAGCCGCTTCCCCGCTGTCATCGTCATCGAAAATAATGTCGTACCCTTTCTGTTTGAGCTGACTGATGACGTGATACTGAATGGAGTCGGTCCTCTTGGCCTCGGTCTGCGACTCTTTCGTAATGTCTACCCCGCTCCAGTCCCAGACTTCGATGGCCTCTTTGTTGTACGGGGAAACTTCCCGGTTGGCGATCTTGTATAAGAGGTTGTTCTCGACGTAAGACCCGTCGGCGAACCAGATCTTCGGACGCTCCCTTTTGAACCAGTCGGCCAGCGTCCTGTTCTTGCTGCCTAATTTGAACGCGACCCCGTCTTTGCCACCGGTCAAATACTGGAATCCCTTACCGTCGGGCGCGTCGAAAATCCTCAACTCGTACTCAGCGACATGCTCCCCCGAGCTGACCGCGAACTTCAAAGGGCCTGTCTCCGACGGGTCCACTAGGGTGAGGCTCGTCTCATAGAGCGGAACACTTGTGTCGCCGAATGAGATAAAAATGGAAGTCTCGGGTTCGCTCAGGAACGAGTCCGGCCACTGCACCGCAATAGGCATCACGGCGGGCCGTTCGGTGATCAGCCGGGGGCTCAGAATGCCTTCAATAATCTTCTGCACGTTGATCGTGTCGTCCAGGAGCTTCACGCCGACGCGGGAACACCAGTCACAGAGTTCTTTGACCGAGACTCTTTTGTGCGCCCATATCTTCCCTTTGGTGGAGCAGCCGATGCTGGTCTTCCTGCCGTACTCGTAACCGCCTCCGAAAAAATTTGAATTGAAAGTGTTGCGGCGGTGGGATGACGCCAGCCCTTCGGGCACATCGAACCCCGTGTACATCGTGAAGCTGATGGGGCCGTATAGGGCCTTCTTGAGCCCGACATTCTGGAGCGTGAGACGGTTGATGCCGTGCGCGGCCCGCAGGACTTCCTCCCCGGTCACAAGAGCGACGTCGCCGCAGATCGCTTCCGCCAGGCTCCCGTGTGCGCAATCCTTATTGGAGCAGTTGATGAAAAGCAGTTTCTGAGCCTTGTCCCAGTACACCACATACAAGTCATAATACTGGTCGGCAATGTCTTTGAACTTCCCCCACTTCACCGGCTCTTTTCTTTTGACGGCGAAGACGAGGGCGTTCTTCTCCCGGTTAATCTCGGGTGGCAACACCTCCACGTCCGGGTCAAGTGCCTTCCTGAAATGCTCGGGCTTCCAGGACGCGCGTTTTGTTCTGTACACGACGGTGCTCATCGCAGGCTTGATGTTCCTGAGACTAAGCTTACCGTCGGGGGACCGAAAGCCGGCATTAAATTTGGCGGTCTCGATGTGCTCGTGAATCGCCCCCGTGCTCAAGTCACGAAGTATCTGATTCCAGTCGGGGTCTTCGCCGTACAATTCTTCGATACTCTCCTGCACGCGTGGGTCGGCCGTATTCGCGATGACCGTGGCATCCCCGATATTTTCCTTGGCCCTGGTGAACCGTCCGATGAATTGCAATGTGATGCCGAGGCTTTTATGCACGTCGTGCAAGGCGGCGATCTTCAACTCCGGCAGATCGAACCCCTCACCCAGCATGTCGACGCAGACGACGATCCGCGCCTCCTTGGCTTTGATCTTGCGGAGGATCTCCTTCTTCTCACCCACGCCCAATTGGCTGTGGATGATCACAGGATTCAAGTCGGCGTGCTGTTCATAAAGGGGGTAGACCGCCTTCGTTCTTGCGATGTCCCGCACCCGCGCCATCAGTAGGTGGTCAAGCCCCTGAGCGAGATCCTCTCTGAGCTGTGCCACCGCCTTCTCGGCGATCATCGCATCGGCGCGGTCTTCGTCAAACTCCGACACCGGCTTGAATACGATCTGCCGGAAGTAGTCTTCCTGCTGCGCTTTTAGCAACGGGTAGGTATAGACGGGCTCTCCGTCCACGTGTTTGCCATCGTTACGGAATGGCGTGGCGGTGAACTGAACCACGGACTTGTCCTGGAAGTATTTTCTGAAATCCTCCCAGGTCGGGGCCGGGATGTGGTGGGCCTCGTCTATGAACAGGTGGCTGCACAACTCCGCCATCCTCTGCTGCACCCAGGCGGGGCTGCCGCCTGCGACATTCATCGTGGTTACGAGAACATTGCACATCCGGAATAGCTCATCCACTTCATCCGTGGATTTGGGGCGGTGTTTTAAGAGACCTACGACCGGGTAGTGGGCCTTCGAGCCAACTACGCCGAATTCTTTGAGAACCCCGTGCCTGATAAATTTCATGGCCGTCTGATCGCGTAAAGGATCGGTCGGGACTACGACCAAGAGCCTTTGACACTGGGCCGCGACGAGGAGCGCCAGCATCGTTTCGGTCTTCCCGGTCCCCGTCGGCAGGACGACCGTCGCCGGCGACTGAGACTTAGTCCAATGGCCCAGCGTGTTGTAGATGGAGCCGATCTGCGGCGGTCTCAGTCCCTGGCGTAGAACGTTGTTCAGTCCGTCCTTAATCTCCTTGTGGTACGCGAGCTGGTCGGCCCACGAATCGCAAACCGCGCGGCAGTTACCCTCCCAGTCCATTTGCGCGGTCGACAAGTCTGCGATTTCCGTGGGCCTGAGCCACGACTTTTTATAGCCCGGATCAAGCAGAACGCTGCTATCCGTGAATTCCCTTACGCCCCTGACGCGAAGCACTCTGTCGTACTTCGGGGGCGGGTCGGCCTTGGTCAGTGTCACCAAGGTCTCTTTTTGATCCCCGTCTACCAGGATGAACCCTTTGGTTTTATCGGAAACGAAGTTTATGGGATGTACATCGCAGCATCGTTCAGGCTCGAACAACTGGAAAACAGGGTTGCCGTTAACCTTAGTCCTGACCGAGTAGATAGGAGGGAATGTAAAGTTCATCATGTTCTGAACTGTGCAGGCGCTCCTTAGCGAATTCTGGTGTAACTGTAACCGCCTTTCTTGATGTAGGCGTCAAAGTACTCGCCGTGGGAGGGCGCACTCATTAAGCCCTGGTAAATGCTCGAAGGGACGTTGCGGTACTGATAGACCGAGCCGTTGTGAAACTCGACCTCCAGAGTCTGCGTTCCGCTGTCGTAGCCGATGGAAGCGATGTTCGATGAAGACACAGGTGTCCTGTTCATGATTCTCTCCTTAATATTCGTTCTAAACTTGAAGCAACCTCGTTACCGACCGCAGTTCGGGAGGTTATCCAGATTGTTGTCCTGCACTGCGTCCGGAGCTGACCGTATATGCGTTCTCGTGCAATTCGGGCACACGTACTTCTGCACGTAAGCCACCTTGCCGCTGTTTTTACCCTGCGTGTAGAAGACGTTGCCTTGATCCATCGAATTCAGGACCTCGTTGAGCGACCAGTATCTGTCGTATTTATCCGGCGTCGTGCCTGTACCGACCGCAACGATGTGTGCGCGGTCATTTGGCTGCCCGACCGGCTCCTGATTGGTGCAGATGATTCGAAAGTTAGCCATGTTGTCTGAACCTCACTGTAGTTAATCTTCTTTGCCTTAATTTCAAGCCCTATGTCGGCATTACCAATATCTCCGACGAGCATCTCGTAGTGCATTAACTATGCCACCGGATCTATCAATACCTCCGTCGTCAACTTAAATAATTGTCCATACACTCTTTAGGTTAGAAAAAGGTGATAAGTACTTCATTACCCTTTCCAGAAATCCCCATGTGATTTATTATCCAAAATAATAGGAGATAGAAAATATTCTATGCCAAATAAGAACTTAGTTGTCATCGGATTACTTGGAGCTGAGAAGGATAGCGGCAAGAGTGAGAGTCGTTGGAATAAGTGGCGCCCGACAGTGGATCTTTGCAGGCACGCGCGGCGACTGCCAATCGGGAGACTGGAACTGCTTTACCAACCGGATCATAAATCGATTATGAAAGTAGTTACGGCTGATATAGCATCCGTCTCACCCAAGACGGAGGTGCGCCCACGCGAGATTGTCATGAAGGATCCTTGGGATTTCGAGGAGGTGTACGGCGCACTCTATGACTTCGCTAGGATTTACGAGTTCGACCGTGAGCAAGAAGAATATTTAGTACATACTACGACTGGCAGCCACGTCGCCCAGATATCTCTGTTTCTGCTCACAGAGTCGAATCACTTGCCTGGCAAGCTTCTCCGAACGATTCCCCCGAGCGGTAGCGATAAAAGCAAACCAGGCAGCTACAGCATAATTGATCTTGATTTATCCACATATGACCGCATTGCATCCCGACTTAAAGAGCAGCAGGGCGAGGGCGTCTCATTTTTAAAAGACGGTATAGAGACTAAGAACGTCAGGTTTAATAAGACTATGGATATGATCGAACGGGTAGCAACCACGTCGACAGAGCCCTTGTTATTGACAGGGCCTACCGGCTCCGGGAAGTCAAAGCTTGCCCGCAGGATCTATGAACTGAAAAAGCTTAGGAACAAGATGAGCGGTGATTTCGCTGAAGTTAACTGTGCAACGATTCGCGGGAGCATCGCCCAGTCGACGTTATTTGGGCATGTCAGGGGTGCATTCACAGGTGCTTCCAATCAGCGGAAAGGGCTACTACGAAAGGCCCATCAAGGTGTCTTATTTCTTGACGAGATCGGTGATTTGGGAGTCGAAGAGCAAACCATGTTATTGCGGGCACTGGAGGAGAAGAAGTTTAGCGCGATGGGGAGTGATGACACTGTCGAAAGCGACTTTCAATTAATCGCCGGCACGAATCGTGACCTAGAGGCACTGGTTGAAAAGGGGCTCTTCCGCGATGACCTTCTAGCACGCATAGATCTCTGGACATTCCCGCTGCCCGGATTGCGTGACCGTCTGGAAGATATAGAGCCCAATGTTCGATATGAGCTCGACCGTTATGCAAAGCGCACCGGGAGGCATGTGATTTTTAAAAGGGATGCGTACGAGCGATTCCTCCGCTTCGCCACCTCCACTGAGGCCAAATGGATCAGAAACTTTCGTGACCTTAATGGTGCCATCATAAGGATGGCTACTCTGGCCGACACCGGCAGAATCGAGATCAGACTCGTCGAGGAAGAAGTCACCAGGCTGAAGGCAATCTGGCAAATAGAGGCATCCGGGGGCGAAATTTATCGCTTGCTGAAACTACTTGTCGGTAAGGAGCGGCTGAGCCAGATGGACTTTTTTGATCGCATCCAACTGGAGGGCGTGCTCAAGGTATGCCGGGAGTCCAGAAATCTATCAGAGGCCGGGCGTATCCTTTTTAACGCTTCCCGTAATCGCAAGAATAGTGGTAACGATTCGGATCGTCTGGGGAAATACCTTGCCAAGTTCGGTTTGAAGCTGAGCCAAATCCATGAAGTGGCTCAAAAATTGTAATGAGGACGTTAGCCGCTTTTATTAAACAAGACACAGCGATTCTGATTTTGAATCCCGACAAAATCTACCTAGATAAAGCAGCCATTCCTTAACAGAATTATTGTTGGGCAGGTTTACCCTCCATAGCCTTTTTCTTATCTTTAAATGCTTTCCTGATCTCGTAGAAATCAGCTATCTCAGCTTTGAGCATGTCTGGAGTCGGCGGCGCAAAAGCGCCCAAGTCACTCTGCAAGTGGGCGGGGATGTATCGCGAAAGGTGAACATATTTATTCATCACCTTATTAAAGAGATCAGGATCAGCCACGACTTCTTTCAATCGCCCGACACTAATATTATGCTCAAAGCGCTGCACAACGCCCCCTAGTAAATCGAAGGCAACAAAAGCCTCATAGGATGCCCGTAAATTCCCGAATCCTGCTTGCAGCTTCTCCGCCTGCTCCTCCGGTGAGGTTGCCTTTTGGGCACTCTTTAAGTAGTACTCGGCTTTGGTCGGCTTGCGGTTGCTCTTCTCCGTCATCGGGCTGATGTCGGAATAGATGTACCCCGGCTTGCCGTTAGGACCCTCACGCCGGATTTGATGGAATACAAGATCTAGGCTCTCCTGCTCGGCGAATTTGTTAACTAGGTAGAGAAAATGCAGGTCGTGCGTGAATAGTATTACCTGTCTCCTGATGGCCTCGGCTACCAACCGGCTGGCCACGGTTTCTTTCCAGTCGAAGTCGAGGGAGGTGACGGGGTCGTCTAGGACGATGGCGTGGCTGCCTTCGTCGAGAGATACTTCCGTGAGGAAGTCGGCGAGGGCGACTGCGCGTTTTTCCCCTTCACTTAGGACCTTGTCGGGTGACGCCTTAATGCCTGCTGCGGATGGGGCGTTCGCGAGCACGATCTGCTTCAGGGTATTACCTTTGCTTCCCCTAGTTTTCACCTGCACCTCAAGAGGGCAGTTGAGCTCACGCAGTATCTGTTTGAACTTCTCGATGTATCGCTCGGTGACAAGGGACTTAAAGAGCTCATTATACTTTTTGGTGATGTGATTGGTGCTGCCGGCAGCCTTCTCCGCTTTGGTGGCCCATTGCCGCTTCTCTACGTGTTCCCTTATCGCCGGCAAATTTTCGCTGAGCAGCACTCGGTGTTGTAGAAGCAATAGCTCTTTTTCGAGTGCTGCACGTTCCGCCTCACGGTTCTTGAGTCGGAGTTCGTCGAGTCTCTCTTTCAGTCGCACGATCACTGCCTCGATATCCACAATGCAGTTATCCGGGAGAGGCTCAGTCGTAAGTTCTGCGTGAGATTTAATGGCATTGACGCCTTCGTCGCGACGCCGACGGCTGGCTTCGATGTAGGTAGACACCCGGTGCATTAAACCTATGTCTTCCTCATGAAGATGGCGATATGAGACGAACTGATCGTTGAAACAGTCCAACTCCACCCTAGCCAGAGCCCTGCGCTTCGCTTCGAGATCATCCAGTGCCGCCCTTAATTCGGCCTGCGCTTCACCCTTTAGAAAAGCCCACAGGCCATGTATAAGATCGTAAGAGCTTTGGGTTATAACTTCATGGCAGAGCAGGCAGCGGTCACCCACGACAGGATACGAACCGCCAGGCTGTTCTGCGTCAGCGAGTACTTTGGCGGCCTCAATGAAACGCCGCCAGACATTACCGCCAGTCTGCTTGAAAAACTCAGTCTTAAACCGATCAACGCTCATGTTCAGGGCCGCGTCCTGGCGGTCGCGAGCGATTCTTATAGCATCGTTGATCTCTTGAAGAATCTGGTCATTCACCCCGCTCTCGATTGAGCGCAGGCGACTGATCAACAGTTCGAGATCACTGATTGTGCCTTCGAGGTGAGCCACCTTTTTGGGGATGTCCTCGCTAATCAGCTTTGCTATCTCGACAGTAAGCGCTTCGAGGCGAAGTTTCTCCTCGGGAGTGACGTTTGCGAGCTTCTCCAGGACCTTCAGTTCAGGCTTCGTATCTAACGCTGTTATTAACTTGCTGACTTCAGAATCACCGTGAAAAACTGGCCCGAAGCAGTGGGAGCCTAAGAAGGGGCGGAGTTTTTCTTTGAGCCGCTCGCGGCAACGATCCGTAACTTCCGAGAGGGCTGTGAGGTAGGAAAGGCCATGCGGAGAGAAGCTTAGATTATTCTCCTTGGTAAGATGAATTTGCACACTAGCGCTATCGAATACATAGATGGAAGACAGTTCGCGGCACTGGGTGCCGGCCTGGTAATGGATGGTCTTATGACCCTCACCGTCTAGCACATGAATATCGGCTGATGGTGAGACTGCTGGCCCGGGCGGACGTGAGACGTCGGGAAGAACTTCCCGGTCGCCGCGTGAAAAACTGGCGCAACCCAGCAACCGTGCGTAGCCGGACTTGCCGGAGCCATTGGCCCCGAAGAGGACCGTCAGACCTTCCCCGAATGAAAGGGTCTGGCCTGTAGCAAGCGCATTTACGTTTTGTAAGTTTGTGATCTCGAGCAACAGGAGCGGTTGTCCATCCGAATCTTGCTCATCGTTTTCGGAGAATTGTATTGCTGGCCGGGTTTGAATCCGTGACTGAGCGTTGACGTCTTCAAGTAGGTACTGGATCAGTTCTTCATAGTCAGAATCAGTAAACGCGGCGCTGCCTTTAGTAACAATTTTGTCCAACGCAGCCTGCTCCCAATAAGGAAGCGTTTGCGCCCATTGACTTAGCTCGTTGAGTATTCCAACCATAGTTTTATTTTTTGGTGCAGTTGAAGGTATGAGATAGATTTTGCCGCCTTGTCGACTCAGCAAATCATCGACTTTGTCCACAACCTATTACATTCCCAGGAAAACTGTCTACATGAGGTCACAGCGCTTTAACGATGGATGTTCAACCGGGCAGTAATCTGCCGGCTATGCTTATCACACTTCACCGCAATCCGACCGATGTACACTCGCGTCGTCGCCAGGTTCTTGTGCCCCAGCGCATCCTGCGTCTCAACGATGCTGCCGGTTTCTTCGGAGATTATTCGCGCGAACGTATGACGCGTCTGGTGGATATGAATCTTCTCGATTCCCGCGGCGCGCGCATACCCCTTCAAGTTTTTTGAGAAGGAGTGCGACGAGAGCGGCGCGCCAGGTCGTCCCGCCCTGTCATGCCGCGTCCATAGCGGGCGGTCACTTCCGAACGCACTCATCCGGCCGCACGACTCGAGATAGTCGAAAAGCGCCTCCCGCACTAAGGGCTCATTAACAGCGCGGCCCACGTAGTCCCCTCCCTTTACCCGGCACCGTACAATGAGATCGTCCTTCCTCAACTCGAGGTCGGAGCCCCGCAGCCCGATCACCTCCTGTCGGCGCATGCCGGTTGTGATGAACATCAGGAGCAGCGCGTAGTCACGCTTTCCGACTATGTCGCCAGCGGCTGCCTTCTGTATAACGACGCGCATGAGCGCGCTTATCTGCTCGTCGTCGAGCGCCTTGGAGCTTTCGGTCTGGTAAGGCTTCGGGCACTTGGGTCGAGCATTATGAGCCGGGTTGCTGGTGATGAACTGGCCAAGGGTAGGGTCGCGCATCACCCATGTATAGAATGATGACAGGCGGGAGATGCGGGAGTAGACGGTTGCCGGCTTGAACCCCTTCCCTTCTAAAGCATCACGCCAGCTCTGCACGTCGAGCGCATTAACCTCGCCCGGGTGCTTGCCGCTGTGGGCAAAGAATGAAGAAACTGCCTGGCGCTTGCTCCGGAGCAGATCTTCGCAGCAGGCGCTTTCGGCGTCATTCGTCGCTGCGGCCCAGAGGTGGATAGCGTTTTGGAGGGCAAGATCAACCCCCTGCCCTGCCACTGTTATGGCTTGGGTAGCCCCTGGCGTGTCTTCGAAGGATTCTTCTGCGCTCATGCCTGGCCATTCTAGCACATCCTTTAGGTTACAGTTCTCTTAAAGTCTGGTAACCAATAATACGCGAAACAGCAATTATTACCCTTTAGATTGGCAAAATCGGTGTATAATGCTGGGTTGTGAAACGTCCCGCATTTTGGAGCTGTTGGTAACCTGTGCGCGCTACCCGTCGAAGAACCCGTACTCTCGACCCGCTCGCATCCCCCGAGGCCGTCCGAGGCATCTGCGGTAGGCTCAGGGCCCGCATGCCCGATCTCATCCCTACGTCTGAAAAGCAGTTAGTTAGATTTCTCTACGCCGTCAGGCACGTCGAGCGCCGGCCGGCGACCGACACGAAAAGGGGCCGCCCGGCACGATGGCCACGCGAAAAGCTGCTGGAGGCGGCCGCGACCCTACGGGGCCTCCTCGAGCGTGAAACACAGGGTAGAGTCTCATTGAATAGCTTCATCGGCCAGTACCTGCCGCTCCTGGAATTCCCTACGGACGTGGCGGAGGCGCTCTCGTCCGGCCAGGTCAACTTGCTGGAAGCCTCACAACTGGCCCGGCTGACGCCCGAAAGAATGAGTTGTTCGGCGCAGGCCGCGCGAACCCGTCGGGTGGAGTTGCTCAAGCATCACTTGGCCGTCCAAGGCTCACAGACAAGGCTGCGGGCGCGCGTCAAAGAACTGCTCGGCGAAACGGACGCCCAGGCAGTCTCCTCGGAAAACATGTCTCAAATCGTGGGGCATGTGGACGAGCTTTTGGAGATTGACCCGCAGGACGCGCGCCACCTCTTCTGGGAGGAGATGAAGAGGATCTTCTACGCCATGCGGGAAGTTCGTTTAGAAGACTTGGACGAAGAGGCGATGGAGGAGTTCATGGCGGCCATGGACGGAGTCTCGAATGTTCTTTACCGCATCGAGAAGAGGCGTAAAAGCCGGGAAGTGAAGATCGAAAAGCTTACCATCTGAAGCGCCTATACCCCTGCAATCATTATTGCAGCCCCTGTAATGAAAATTGCAGGGGTATCAGTCCCCTTCACCGCCGATGTGGTAACGGCGGTTGGACCCGGCGGCAGGCGTCTGCGGAGAAAGAAAGAGCCGAAAGACAGTCCCCTTCTTGGTCGGCGTATTGAATATTTCAGGTCGCTCGATAAAGCCCAGCAACTCAAGCTGCCCGACGACGTTATAACACTGCCGCTCTTTCAGCCCCGCTGCGACGGCCAGCTTAGGCATCGAAGTGAAGCATTCCGCCTGGCCAGCCCCGTAAGTCATATCGAAGAGCACACGGCACACGCTCATCTGGCCAGACCGCAGGATCGGAGACCAGCGCTTGGAAAATTCTCCAAAGGAAATGTCGGCGACCTTTCCCGGCGCAGAGGCAGAGCGCGCGGTGTCAGGTCTCGCCACCCCTGCAATATTCTGTGCAGGGGTGCTGCGCACCGCTGTATCCGAGGATTGCCCCACCCCTGCAATCCTCTTTGCAGGGGTGGCACGAGTCTGAGGTGCTGGCTTCGTGAGCGCCTCTTCCTGAGCTTTGGCTTCTTGGAGGATCTCGCGGAGCGGATTGGTCTCAACGACGCGCGGTGGCCGTTCGGGCAGGCGGAATTTGCTGCGGCCTGCCACCCTTCTCTCGGGTTTTGTTTTCGGTTCGGCCATCAGGCACGCGACTCCTCAACCGCCAGCTTCAGCTTGCCCTTGTTCTTGCGGGCGCCGAGCCGTTTCAATATCTCGTCCGTCAGCTCGGCGTAAAGCAACGCGCCACGCGAACCCGGGGCGTAAAGCTGCACGGGCTGGTGAAAGGCCGGCGACTCCTCCAGCTTGACGTTGCGGTGAATGATCGTCTCGAACACCTTCGGGCCGTATCTCTCCTTCAGACTGCGAAAGGATTCGGCGGAGACTGAGGTGCGCCCGTCGAAAAGGGTGCAGACCATGCCGAGCATCTCCAGCTCAGGGTTGGTGCTCCTTACTTCCTCGAATGTGCTCATCAGGTCGTCCAGCCCGTCCTGGGCCAAGGGGGATGCGGCCACAGGCACGAGCATGTGCGTCGAGGCGAGAAGCGGCGTGGTCAATATCTGCCCTAGCGTGGGAGGCGTGTCGATGATTACATAGTCATAGGTAGTAGACAGAGGAGCGAGCTTCGACCGCAGACGATTGATGGCGATGGCAGGCTCTTTCTCGAACCGGGCGAACCGCAGCTTGGAAGGCACCAGATCGAGATGTTCCATCTCGGTCGTCACGATGGCCGCTTCCAGCGGGAGCTTCTCGCGCTGTTCGGATTCGATTAGTATGTCGGCGATAGAAAGGTTGATCTGGTCGGGCGCGAGGAAATGGGAAGTGACGTTTGCCTGAGGATCACCGTCGACAAGCAGCGTCTCGTAGCCACGCATCGCGAGTTCCGCGGCGACGCAAGCCGCGGTGGTGCTTTTGCCCACACCGCCTTTCTGATTGGCGATGGCAATCGTCTTCATCCTTCTACGCGGCCTTCCTCTCTGTCACGAGCATTTCCAGAAGTTTCAGCAGCTTCTGTACCGGCGGCGAGGGACTCAACTCTTCGCGCTCGTAACGCGCAATCGTGTTAGCCGTGACTCCGACCTCTTCGCCGAGCCGTGCCTGCGTGTACCCAAGTGCTTTCCGTAAGCTTTTTATTTGTGCGCCTGTCATGACCTAGATGTCCTTCTTATAAATCGGCCGCATATTACTATACGAAGCGTATATACGCTACGAATATTTCCCGGCGCAAGACCCCTGTAATATTCGCCGCATCCCCTGCATTAAGGATTGCAGGGGTGTGACTTCAACTCTATCGCTTAACAATCAGCTATAAAGCACAGATAACACCCCTGCATTTTCCATTACAGCCCCTGCACTAATCATTGCAGGGGTATATACCCCTGCAATCTCGATTACAGGGGGTGCAACGATCACTACAGGGGCTGCAAGAATCGTTGCACCCGCTGCACTGTAGGTTACAGGGGGTGCAATGAAGAGTGCAGGGGAATTTACAGGCCGGGGATATCTGGTGTAGGAATGAGCGCGAAAAGTAGGGGCGTACTCGGTGTACGTCCAAAGTAATTGACCTGAAGCGCGCTCAAGTTTGGCGACTGCGTGCGCTCCAGGCCAACGGTGAAACTCGCTTTGATGGCGAGCCGGTATTCGTGTGTCTGATTCTAGAAGTGCCGGCCCGTGCTGTCAAGCACCTTGATTTCGAAGAGAGCGCTTATGTCAGCACAGGCACTGGAAGCACCCAGATTCATTCGCAAGACGCAGCTCGCGCCTAATGAATACCGCAAAAACTTCCACCAACTCGATAACGACATCATCCTGGCGATCACGTCACCGGAAGCTGACCAGGTCACTCCGCTCATGAGCAAGATTTACCTGCGGCTCACGACGGCACCGGCGCAGTACTGGGAACGCGACGGCGTCCTGCGCTTTGAGGCGGAGTGGCGGGAAGGGAGGCATGTTAAGGCATGGTCAGTGCTCTGCGATGTTGTCGGCGTGGCATCAGCCACAGCCAGTAAAGCTCTCGCCTGGATGCACGACGTCGGTGTGATCGGCTACTTCTCAGGAAAGAACGGCGTCGGAATTCGCATCTTTCTCAACCGCGCGGCTAACTCTATCGGGTCGAGGGCAAATCAGGGGAGTAAAAAAATTTTGCCCTTCGCTCCTGCTTCAAACAATTTCTCTCCTGCTTCACGGAATGAACCAGCCTTTAATGACAGCTTCGCTGTCTTAGACGAAGTTTCAGATTCTGATTTATCCTCGCGCGCGCCAAAAAACGGCGCGCCGGACAGAAAGATGGTGGACAAAAAGAGTTCCGACCCCCATCCGGCACCCGAAGACGAATCTCGTGTTCCTTCGGAGGGAAGGGAAATCGCCTCGCCGGACTGTGCTGTCACACCAATACTCTCGGTTGATGAGATCATTCGAAGAATCCGGAGTGAGATTGAGCCTATCGTCGAAAGCGCTGCCGAGAAAGCCGCGCGCCAAGAGCATGAGCGCACGCGCGAGTGGCTTGAAAACCGGGGTCTGCCGAAAGCCGCGCGCGTGGCGCAGCACGAAGCCTATAACGTGCTGAGGAAGTACGGTGTGATCAGTGAATCCTCTCGCGGCGCGCGCGCGCACGCCGACGTCGGGCGCAACGATTACATCCCGACCGGGCCGCACCTGCTTTCACAGGACGAAGTCGCCGACCTAGCCGAGGCGTGCGTGGCTATGCTTGAGACCAAGGGCCAGCCCATAGATCTCACGCTCTCCGAGATGAGCGCCGAGGCCGGAGGCTTCCTGCTCCCCGAAGACGCCCCGAGGGTTCGTGAGATGGCAAACTCGTTGCTCTCTGCCGGCGCCGGAAGGGAAGGGAAGTGAGAGGAGAATTCAGCTCATGTCGGTTGGTTCTAACGTTCAAAGATTAGCAGTCGTTCCTAACGCCAAGGAGGATGATCCTCCGCTCCGGCAGGTCTCGTCGGCCGCGGGGGAGCCAGTTGTCTGCTCCTTCTGCTTCGGCACCGGAATGGAAGTCGTGCCGGGTAAGGGCGTGCGTCGTTGCCGCTGCCGCGCGGATGATGCCCGGAAGAAACTACTAGAAGCCGCACGCATCCCGCGCCGTTACGAAGGATGCTCACTCGGCAACTATCAACCTGGGGCAAATAACGGCTCTCAGCTCCGCGCATTCAATTATGCATTCCGTCTAGCGCGCGGATACCCATCGGCTGATCGCGGCCTTCTTTTCATAGGTGCGTGTGGAGTTGGGAAGACGCATCTGTCGGTCGCCATTCTGCGCGAGTTGATCGAGAAAAAGGGCGTACCTTGTTTGTTCTACGAGTTCGGCTCACTCCTGAAAGAGATACAGAACTCTTATAACCCTGTCTCGCAGACTTCTGAGTTGAAAGTCCTAGAGCTTGTGTTTCAAGCAGAGGTCTTGGTCTTGGATGAACTGGGAGCGTCGAAGTCCACTGACTGGGTTCGGGACACGATGATGCAGATCATCAACACGCGCTACAACGACCGCAAATTGACGATATTCACGACGAATTACTTGGACGGACGGCGCAGTGAGCATGATGAGACATTGGAGGAGAGAATCGGTGTCCGCTTGCGCTCGCGACTCTACGAGATGTGCAAGACAGTTCACATTGAAGGCGAGGACTATCGCAAGAAGTTCGATTCATAGTTATTATTCATCTCATTAATATATCCCGAACTATTATTGGCAGGTTATAGTCAAACTCAATAAACTCGTTTTCCGTCTTCACTCTTGGAGGAACCATCGCGAGAGGCATTGGGAGGTTACTCGTATGTGTTTCTGATTATTTCAACTGAGTATATCAATTCGGATATCCCGACTCCCTTGAAGTGCCTAAATTTTTGACGGCGGAGTATTAATCCTATGAAGGCCAGCTTGATTAATAGAAATATCCTCCCCATTTTACTTATCCTTGCATTCTCAGTTACTGGATTCTCTCAAACCCCTAACCTTGTAGTGCAAACGGGACATACGAATGAGATTAGATCCTTGGCTGTAAGCCCGGACGGTAAAATGCTAGCCAGCGGAAGTGTTGATAATACTATCAAGTTATGGAACTTAGATCGCGGGGTCGAAATACGAACCTTTGTAGAAGCACCCTCCACAACTACATTCTCAGCCGTGCTTTCAATCGCCTTCAGCCCCGATGGAAAGAGCATCGCGAGTGGAAATAACAATAATGAAATCCGGCTTTGGAATATTGAGACAGGAAAGTTCAGGAAGCTCGTTGTTGAATCAGATGATGAAGCAGACGATGGGGTAAATACTGTTGCTTTTAGCCCAGTCAGTAATGTTTTGGCGAGCGGTAGTGCTAATGGTGAATTAAGGTTATGGGATACCTCGACTGCTAGCTTAAAGAAGGAGTTGGTTGATAAGGGCCCCGAAATTACTTCAATTGCTTTTAGTCCAGATGGAAAGTTTCTCGTGGTCGGTGCGGATGCTAAGGTAATCAACATTTGGGATACAACTACATGGCAGATATCTAAGCCGATTAAGACTGGGTCTCCCAATGCATTAACTATTGCTATTAGTCCAGATGGGAAAATATTAGCCAGCGGTAGTAGGGATCACACAATCAAGCTCTGGGACATGAAAACCGGCGATCCGATAAAAGTTCTCAATAGACACAAAGATACGGTCAATACCCTCGCCTTTAGCAAGGACGGCAAATTTTTGGCCAGCGGGAGTGGTTTTAGCGATAGCAATGCAGGAATCAGCAGCGCGGATAACTCAGTTAAGCTATGGGATGTAGCCTCGTGGGAAGAGTTACATAGCTTCAATGGTCATAGTTCTTTCGTACTGGCCGTTATATTCAACCCCAACAAGAAAGAGCTTATAAGTGCTAGCAACGACACTTCGATCAAATTTTGGGATACCTCGAACGGGCTGGAAACTCGCGCCTTTTCCATGCGTGCCGTAGCATTTACGAGCGCGACATTTAGCGCTGATGGAAAGATGCTGGCGACCGGTGGAAAAGCCATCAAGGTATGGAATGTTACAGAAGGGACGGGAGCCTTTGGACTCGATAGTGAAAATAAGTTTATCTACTCTGTGGCGTTCAGCCGGAATGGACAATTTCTTGTCAGTGGCGGCTCGGAAAACATAGTCGAGGTCTGGGATTTGTCTACCAGGAAAGTAGTTCGCAGACTGACTGCTGAGTCCATGATTATCTTTGTCGCGTTCAGCCCGGACGGAAACTTGGTGGCCGCGAGCAGCAACGATAATTCTATATACGTGTGGGAGCGAAGTAGTGGCGAAATTAAACGCAAGATAGCAGGTAACAAGTTTAGAAACGCCCCTACTCTGGCCTTTAGCTTGGATGGTAAACTGCTGGCGACCTCAGTTGGGGGTGATGACGAATTCGTTAGATTATGGAGCACAACGACCCTTGAGCAGGCGCGACCATCGAAGGCGGAAAGGCTCGAGCCGGTGGAAAATGATTATAGTCTTGCTCTTTGCTTTAGTCAGAATGGAGAGTTTCTTGCCAGCAGCAATCTTTCGGGCGATATTAAAGTGTGGAAGCTATTGAGCGGAAAGCTAGAGCAAACTCTTAACGATGACCCAGATGAAGAAAGGATCGGTTTCAACACAGCACTGGCGTTCAGCCCGGACGGAAAGCTGATTGCTAGCGGCGGCTTCGAGAGCCAAATCAAATTATGGAGCGTGAGAACGGGCAAGCTCGAGACCACAATACCTAGAACCAGATTCTGGGATAGAATCGCTGGCAGGAGTAATTATAGCCATTTATTCGCGGTAACCTCTGTTGACTTTAGCCCGGACGGAAAGCATCTCGCTAGCAGCGGAGGTGATGGCAAAATCAAAATATGGAATGTGGGTCAGCGAAAGGAGGTTGTATCACTAGTTGCCCTCAATGGTAACGATTGGGTAATAGCTACGCAGGATGGACGGTTCGATACAAACAACTTGGAGCAAATAGAAGGTATCAACTGGGTGATGCCGGATGATCCTTTAATGCCCCTCTCGCCGGAAATCTTCATGCGCCCATTGTATGAGCCTCGCCTGCTGCCTCGCCTACTTAATAATGACAATTTCAGGCGCGTCCCCTCATTAACAGAACTCAACCGCGTGCAGCCCAAAGTCACCATCACTGATGTCAAGAAGGATGGCCCTGATACAGCCGCTGTTACCGTGGAAGTCGAGAACATAGAACGCCGCTTTCAGAGAGAGAAAGATCCTGTCGTCCAATCTGGTGCTAAAGACCTGCGGCTGTTTCGTGATGGCCAACTCGTCGCCTACAGAGACGGAAATTTACCGGGAAAGCAGCAGACCGCCAACCAAGGATGTGAGCCCATTGCAGGCAGTGCCAAGAAGTGCCGAGCAGTGTTCGAGCACCTCAGATTACCGCAACAATCAGGCATCAAGGATATAGAATTTTCTGCCTATGCTTTCAACACCTCTGATGTGAAGAGTGAAACAGCTAGATATCCCTTCCCCTACACTTCTGAGCAGACACCGAGGAAAGGCCGTGTGTATCTGATTACGGTCGGTGTAAGTAGGTATGAGAATCCTGCCTGGAACCTGGAGTTTGCCGCGAACGATGCTCATCTTATACGGGAAGCAGTCGGCGCGAGACTGCGTGCCACCAAAGAATATGATGATGTAATAGATGTCTTGCTAACTTCGGAAGAGAAGGTAGTGAATGGACAGAAGGTGGAAGAGAGGAGAGCGACTAAAGATAACTTTAGGAAGGTGCTGCGACTACTGGCTGGCGACAACTTCAGTGCCGCAGAGACAAAAGACATTCCCAAAGCAGAGCAGATACAAAAGGCTAATCCAGAAGATATAGTCTTAATTTTCTATTCCAGCCATGGCTACAGGGATGAGGAGAATTTCTACCTATTCCCATATGACACGGGAGAGGGAGAAGGTAGAGACCCAGAAGATGTCGTGCCGCGAGCGATCTCCAGTGATGATCTTTACCTGTGGCTGCGGGATGTGGATGCAGGGGACGTGGTGATGATAATAGATGCATGCTATGCGGCGTCGGTGACAGGAAAGGAGTTCAAGCCTGGGCCGATGGGAAGTCATGGGATGGGACAGTTAGCTTACGACAAGGGGATGAGGATACTGGCCGCCACTCAGCCGGATACGACTGCCGCAGAAATCAATTACGTTAATCGTAACGTAAAGATCCAGAACGGCCTTTTAACCTACTCGCTCATAAAGCATGGGCTGGTGGAACAAAAGTCAGACACTAATGGAGATAAAATAATCCTGTTACCGGAGTGGCTGAATTTTGGGATAATAGACGTTCCTAAAGTCTATCAGGAGATAAAGAACTGTCCCAGCGGCGGGCGGTGTGTAGATTCGCGCAACGGAGAAGATGTGCGAATACGTTTTATCTCCAAAGGAGAAGGCGATAGCGATTCTCAGCATCCGTATCTGTTTGATTTTACTGAGAAGCTCAGGAGAAAACGGGATGTTCGCATTGATGGGGAACATTAGTACGATTAGTTGATGGCCGCGAGTCTGAGTCTCACTGAGTTCTATGGCTGTAATTAGTAACGACCATCGAGTATAAAGTTCGTGGCAGCAAAGCGTACGTCACTCAACATCATAATCAATTGCCCCTGCTTTGGGGGCTGCCAACGGTCTTCCCTTCAACGGTTGTTGTTGATTGTTTGAACGGTAAAGGTCTGCGAATTAGAAGTGCGACCGCGCGGAGGAGGATTAGTGACAGTTACTTTAATATTGCCTGTGACTGCTATGTCTGTGGGCGTAATCTCGACTTTGAGCTGAGTTGAAGAGATAAATGTTGTCTGGCGAGGAGTGCCGTTCCAGTTAACGACAGAGCCGGGAATAAAGCCTGTGCCGTTTACAATTAAGGTGAAAGCAGTTCCACCAATCACTGCTTCCGTCGGTAGGATGTTTTTAATTACCGGTTTAGGCGCGGACTGCGGTGAGCTTTGCAAAGATTCTAACTCGGATTGAAGCGAGTCAGCTATGCTGGTTTCACCAAGTTCCCCGTACAACAAGATAGCTCTCTTTAATGCTAAAGAAGCTTCCGAAATTTTACTCCCTTCAAATTTTAGTAGCATACCCAGAGCATGCTGGGCTAGGGCTTCGCCAAAGATATCATTTGCTGCAACCGCCGCTTTTATAGCAGAAGAATAGGCCCGTTTGGCAGGGCCACCTAGATTTGCGGCAAGAAACAAATCTCCCAGATTAATCTGAATAAAGGGATCGTTAGCTGCATTAGCTATTTCTTTCAACTCATCAATCGCTGGCTCATAGAGTCCATTCATTGCAAGAGCGTCTGCGCGCAGTAAGCGCTTCTCATCATCAGATACACCAGGCATTGCATCTATTCGGTTTATAATCTCGCTCCTCTTATCATTCGGTAAGAGCAGATCATTCGGAAAGAGCTTATTTAAGCTAATACTAGAACCCAAGTATTCAGGCCTAGCACTAAGTATTACGGCCAAGGATTTTGGATATTCATTTGCTTTCGGTTCAATAATCCCGCCGCCTGGCCCGGTGATAATCCTTACGGGTTTTCGGGTATAAAAGTTACTAAAATCATCGGTCACGTGGCCGGCAGGTTGGCAAATAGAGGGATAATTTCCGGTGGCAAGATCCATCACATTAAACGGGGAAAAGCAGATAACCCTAGCGGTGGAAGAGTCACCGATTATGAGCGTATCTCCAAGCACAAGCGGAACGTTGCGCTTTACGACCAGCTTTTTCTTGACATTCCTTCTGTCAATCGTAACTGTTCCGCTCGGATTTAAAACTTTGCCTATCGTACTCGGGTCAGCCGGTAAAGTCAGAGCCTTACGTGGTGAACCTTCTACCGGACTCAAGTTTATAATTAGAACCAGAGCAAATAATATTAGATCTATTAAAACAAGCTTCCTCATATCACCCTCACTTTTTGACGCCTGTCATCGCAATAGCCAGCCAGTAAGCCTCGATCCCGTTAGGATCACCATTTTCCCGCATCGCTAAGCAGTTGCTCCATTCCATAATGGCATCATCCCTGTTACCCAAGTTCTGTAAAGCCTCTCCAAGCATACAATGAATCTCAGCAGTATCTTTAACTTGCATTGCCAGCTTAAACTCCTTTTCCGCCAATTCATACTGTTGAAGACCTAAAAAAGCCCACCCGCGGTTCTTGTAAGCAGCATATTTGACACTGTCATCATTAATGGGTGATTCGAAAAGAATGCTGAGAATGTCGAGCGCCCTCTTATAATCTGAGCGATGCACAATATATAAGCGAGCTAAATTATTGTAGGCCGCACTAAAATCAGGCTTCAACTCAATTGCCTTCTGATAACTAGCGATTGCTTTGTCATAGTCGAAGATCTCTTCGTAAGAGTTCGCGAGGTTATATTGAGCTTCATAGTTCTCTGGATCCAGATATACAGCTCTCTGAAAACTGGCATGGGCGTCCGCCTTTTTATTCTCTTTTAATGATTCATTACCCTCACGATTGTAGTATCTGGCAATAGCTGGCAGGGAATATCTGAACCCTATAATTATAAATAGTATTATCAGAGATAATAGAAAGCTGGCTAAAGGTTGAAGTCCTTTTTTGATATGAAAAGAAGTAAGTAATTTCCCGAGCCAATTACGTCCGGCACTGGTAAACGTACTGCCGGCGAGCAGGGCAAGGAAGACCTGGGACGAGGTACTTATAATGCTAAGTTTGTCTGGTACGCCACTGAAGAAACGGCCGGTGATGTCAGTGGCAATACTCAGGGTAAGTGTAAACGCGAATACAGTTAATATAGTCCATATTGCAGAGTGTCTTTGCTCTAATTCGTTAACCCGTTGATCGAGAGACCACCACCATGCGCCTTGCGGTGGCTGGAACGTGTCTCTCCACTTGTCCAGTGTTGATGGGTTGATACAACTTACAATTAAGCTGGCTTGGTCCTTCAGCTTCTGGTCTATTTCTGCTAAGTCGAAAGCAAGCTCTTTTGATATTGATCGGTTCTTGGTTAAAGTGTCAGCCAACACATCCCGCGCTATAAAGACAGATAATACCTTTTCCTTACAAGTATCACTCGTAAGCGTTGACAGTCCTTTAACTGCGTCAGCATAACTGATGACCATGCTCCGCATTTCGCTCGCGGACGCGGTAGCCTGGTCAGCTCCAGCGTGTTGATTAGTGCTGACGACTTGTTTTGCCCTGACGTTTTCGCTCATGAATGGCTCTTTCCACCAAGCTCAATACATCTTAGAATGAAGCGCCGAGTATATCGCGTTACGCCGAAGGCCTCTAAGGTTTAATGCGACTAAAGGGTTATGTAATCGAGTGTAATTTAGCAAGCATCTGTTTAGAATTTAGAAGGATTTACCTGAAATGCCGAATCTCACACGGTTACAAACTCTCATTACTGCTCGCCCTCATTATCACCGCGAAGGCTTTTACCACACAATCATAGGAAATCTATTCACAGATGTAGTCTCGACAAACTTGGAGAATATACCCGGATGGTCATTATTGATAGATAGGTATCCGCCGACTCATAAAGTAATTGACATAGGAACACTCTGAACTGAACACGTCTAAACCTTAAAAGTTCCTTGCCCAAAACGCGATCAGATATAAAGACAAAATATATGCTGCCACTCAGAACAATTCCACGCTCGGCAAAATTAGCAATGTTTCTTTGCTTGTGGCTCCTCTCAACCGCCCCCTTCGCCCCGCTTGAGGCTCAGCATCTGGACCTCGTCGTCCAAGTCGGACATACCCGTGAGATTGGGGAAGTCGCCTTCTCGCCGGACGGGAAGACTTTTGCTTCGGGAAGCAACGACAACACAATCAAATTATGGAGCGTTGATGGGGGACGAGAAATTAAAACTCTCAGCGGTCATGCTGATTGGGTTTGGGCTGTGGCATTTTCATCCGACAAGAAAACCCTAGCTTCGGGTAGCCTAGACAAAACAATCAAATTGTGGAACGTTGAAACCGGACAAGAAATCATGACTCTGACCGGCAGCGTTGTGAGAGTAGAGACTCCTCCTGTTGATGGAAAAAGGGATCGCAATGGAGTACAGGCCGTCGCGTTTTCACCGGACGGGAAAACATTAGCTTCAGGAAGCCGCGACAAAACAGTGAGGTTGTGGGATGTCGCTTCGGGGAAAGAACTTCACGTTCTCTCTAGTCATACTGAGTGGGTATCTTCAGTAGCATTTTCACCGGACGGGAAAACCTTAGCTTCGGGAAGTCTGGACAACACAATCAAATTATGGGATGTCGCTTCGGGACAAGAACTCAAAACTATCACTGGTCACGATGATTCAGTTTTGTCGGTCGCCTTCTCGCCAGATGGAGAAACTTTAGCTTCGGGAAGCACAGACCAAACAATCAGGGTCTGGGAGATCACCTCAAGAAAAGAGATCAAATTTTTCAAAGTACGCACCGGCTCGATTTATTCAGTCAAGTTTTCACCGAACGGGGAAACCCTGGCTTCGGGAGGTGGCGACAATACAATCAGGTTATGGGATATCAATTCTGAAAAGCAAATCTGGGAGGTCGAGCGTCATAAAGGCTGGGTTCATTCAGTGGCGTTTTCAACGGACGGGCAAACTCTGGCTTCGGGAAGTTTTGACAGCGCCGTCAAATTATGGAACGTTAAAACCGGTCAACAAATAAAATCTCTTGATGAACATGCTGTTGAGGTTAATTCGGTAGCGTTTTCACCGGACGGACAAACCCTGGCTTCAGGGTGCGATGACAATACAATCAAATTATGGAGTCTGAATTCGGGACAGCAAACTCGGTTTCTTGTAGGTCATACTAAGTCGGTTTCTGCGGTCACCTTCTCGCCGGACGGAAAAACTTTAGCTTCGGGAAGCATGGATGAAACAGTTCGGTTATGGAATCTCGAAACTAGTCAGCAGATCAAATTCCCCTTGGATCATAACGCTTGGGTTCGGTCAGTCGAGTTTTCGCCAGACGGGGAGACTCTCGCTTCAGGAGGCGGTAGCAGCACTATCAAATTATGGAAGGTCAAAACCGGTGAACAGATTAAAGCTCTCGAAAGTAAGATTGGCGATGTTTATTCAATCGCCTTTTCACCGGATAATGAATCTCTGGCTTATACGGGGAATGCCAGCAGAACAGTCAAATTAGTGAATTTCAGATCCGGACAAGAAATCAGATCCTTTTCACCTTCAGGTGATCAAGACGTTCGAAATAATTCAGTCGTTTTCTCGCCGGACGGGGAAATTCTGGCTTTTGGAAGCAGCGACAAAACAATCGAATTGTGGAATGTTAAATCCGGGAAATGGCTAAGAACTCTGACAGGTCATACTGAGGCGGTTGAGTCGGTCGCCTTCTCAAAGGATGGGAAAACGCTGATTTCTGGAAGCTATGACAAAACTATCAAATTGTGGAATGTCGACTCAGGACGAGAAATCAAATCTATTGCGAGTCATGGTAAATCCGTTAGTTCAGTGGCCTTCTCAACGAACGGCAAATTTTTTGCTAGCGGCAGCAATGATGCAACCATCAAGCTGTGGGACATGCGGAATAATGAATTGCTGGCAACTTTAATTTCCTTGGAGAGAGACGAGTGGGTTTTAGCCACTCCCGAAGGCCGCTTTGACACCAATAAATCACTCGACCGAATTGCGGGGTTGCATTGGGTTATCCGTACCGAAGTTTTAGAGGCTCTGCCACTCGATATTTTTATGAGACTGTATTACGAGCCTCGCCTGCTTCCTCGACTACTTGCTAATGATCATTTTAGAAAGGTGCCACCGCTGGAAAGTATCAATCGAGTTCAGCCGAAGGTAAGGATTACGGACGTAAAGAAGGATGGTCTGGTCACAGCCACAGTGACGGTCGAAGTTGAGGGCGTTGAACACAGCTATCAGCGAGAGCAGAATCAGGTTGTCGAGTCCGGGGCAAAGGATCTGCGTCTGTTTAGAGATGGTCAACTCGTCAGTTATCGTGACGGATACCTATTGGGCCGCAAGCAGAATGCTACCGGCTGTACACCGATTGACGGGAGCGTCAGGCGGTGCCGCGCTGTGTTCGACCGCGTTAGATTGCCGCAGCAAGAAAGCGTTAAGGATGTGGAGTTCTCGGCCTATGCCTTTAATACTTCTGACGTAAAGAGCGAGACGTCCCGCTTTCCATTCAAGTTCACACGAAACCCATTACCCAAGAAGGGGCGGGTATATCTGATTAGTGTTGGAGTCAGTAAATATGAGAATTCGGCGTGGGACCTAGGGTTCGCAGCTAATGACGCGCATCTCATCGACGACACCGTGGCCGCGAAGCTGCGAGCAACCGGCGCCTATGATGATGTAGTGAATGTATCGCTGACTTCTGAGGATAAAGTGGTAAGCGGGCGGAAGCAGTTAATCAAGAACGCCACTAAAAGGAACTTTAGGACTGTAATGAGGCTCCTTGCGGGGGAGAGGCTAGCCCCGTCGGAAACCAAGGGCATTCCTAACGCGCGGAAAATCCAAAAAGCCACACCGGAAGATGTGGTGCTTATCTTCTACTCCAGTCATGGTTATAGAGATACTGAGCGGTTCTACTTATTCCCCTATGATACAGGAGCGGGACAAGGTAGAGATCCGGAAGCAGTGGTGCCGCACGCAATCTCCAGTGATGATCTATATCTGTGGCTGAGAGATATAGATGCCAGTGAGATAGTGCTGGTAATTGATGCATGTCACGCAGCGGCAGTGACCGGCAAAGAGTTCAAGCCTGGCCCGATGGGGAGCCGCGGCATGGGGCAACTGGCCTACGACAAGGGGATGAGAATCCTGGCGGCAACGCAGCCGGACACCACCGCCGTTGAAGTCGATAGCATCGACCAGAAACAAAAAATTCAACATGGGCTACTCACCTACGCGCTGGTTGAAGATGGTTTGGTATGCCGTCTGGCTGACACTAGCGGAGACAAGATAATCCTGCTACCTGAGTGGTTAGAGTATGGCGTGACAGATGTCCCTGTTCTCTTCGATAAAGTGATGAAGAGTCAAAGCATCAGTGCTTGCAAAGCAACAGAAGCACAAATCCAACGACGAGGTTCTAACGTATTACGCTTTATTTCCAGAGGTGAAGGAGACCCCTCAACTCAGCAACCAACACTGTTTGATTTCACGGATAAACTCAGAAGAAAACGTCAACTGCCTGTTGAAAACATATCATTAACCATCCGTTAGCTTCTAGCGAATCCATGTGACCAATATTTAATCAAAATAACAGCACCCACTGTAGACGCGATGTGGGGTTCTGTTGCGAGAATTATTTCAGCGCAGAAGACCATAGAGTCTTTCACCTATGCTGCGCTTTGAAACAAACTGGCGACAACTTTCCCCCGCCCCTGAGTTTAATCGCCACCAATTCTTTGGGCCGTAGATATCACACAATCTCGGCGAATACTAACTTCTGCCGAGATTGTGTGATACAATAGTATTACGATGAATAAGAGTAAAGCCGAACAATTTCGACAAAAGGTGAAGCACACAGGGATTCTGAATGCACGAGATCTGAAGGCACAGGGTATCCCACGCGAGTACCTGTGGCAGCTTCAGCAAAAGGGACTGCTGGAAAGAGCGGGGCGGGGAATTTATAGGCAACCTAACTGGGAGGTAACGGAGAACCATAGTCTGGTTGAAGCCGCACAACGTGTGCCGCGCGGCGTAATATGTCTCCTCTCGGCACTCCGCTTTCATGGCCTGACCACTCAGACGCCCTTTGAAGTTTGGGTCGCCATTGACCGTAAAGCGCACCGGCCGAACGGCAGCGGTGACGAGCACCTGACGCCGCTCAATATTGTGCGCTTCTCTGGCCAGGCGCTCACGGAGGGCATCGAAGAGCACACGCTTGAAGGCGTGACGGTGAAGATTTACGGCCCGGCGAAGACGGTCGCGGATTGTTTTAAGTACCGTAATAAGATCGGTGTCGACGTGGCCGTCGAGGCCCTGCGCGACTGCTGGAAGCAACGGCGCGCGAGCGCGGACGATCTGTGGCGCTACGCTAAGATTTGTCGCGTAGCCAACGTGATGAGACCTTACATGGAGGCGATCACCACGGCATGACCGAACGGCGGAACATAGCGGCGTCGGTGCGCCAGCGCCTGCTTAACGCTTCGCGCGCCCGCCGCGAAGACTTCCAGGTGACCCTGACGCGCTACGCCCTCGAGCGCTTGCTCTACCGCCTCAGCAAGAGCGCCCACCGCGATCAATTCGTCATTAAAGGTGCAATGCTGTTCTCCGCTTGGAATGAAGTTCCACACCGCCCGACGCGCGACCTGGACCTGTTGAGCTTCGGCGCGAGTGACATATCGCGCCTCGAAGGAATGTTCCGCGAGATCGTTAGTATGGAGATTGAGCCGGACGGACTCGAGTTCTTCGCCGAGAGCGTGCGCGGCGGACGCATCAAGGAGGATCAGGAATACGAGGGCGTGCGGCTAAGTATTCAAGCGCGCCTGGAGCAGGCACGTCTATCACTGCAAATAGACATCGGGTTTGGCGACGCCGTCACGCCCGCGCCCGAAGAGATCGAGTACCCGACGCTGCTCGCGGACTTGCCGGCGCCACGCCTGCGCGCCTACTCGCGCTACTCGGTCGTTGCGGAGAAATTTCAGGCGATGGTGATGCTGGGCATCGCCAACACCCGGATGAAAGATTTCTTCGATCTCTGGACGCTCGCCCGGTCGTTCGATTTCGACGGCCGTGTACTGTGTCAGGCTATGAAGGTGACATTCGAGAGACGAGAGACGGAAGTTCCTTCTACTGCTCCCCTGGCGCTAACGCCTGAGTTCTATGAGGTTCGAACGAAGCAGTCTCAATGGGACGCTTTTCTAAAGCGAAGCCAACTAACGGCACAGACACCGACGCTGGATGAGGTAGCCACAGTCTTGCGAGATTTTCTCCTGCCGCCGGCGTCGGCGGTAGGAGAAGGGAAACCATTTGATGAACGCTGGACGCCAGCCACGTGCTGGCAAATGACGAGTCCTAAATAAGGACATCGCCCTTGTCAAAATTTAACTCAAATCAAAAAAGCCCGGCTTGAGATCGACCCACGGGATTCCAACGCCTGTGCGATTCATACCTCATCTCCCGCGGCTAAGATCCGATTTAACTCTATCAGCCTTGTCATCGGCACCGACAAGGTCGCCAAGGGCACGCCCGACACGAGACAAATTTAAGTTCTCCCATCGAACAATGCCCCTGATCTGCAATTATACGGCGTTTTGTGGGGACATCTATGTGCCGCTTGCAATCAACGATAGAAATACTCAGCTCAAGCATAATTGATTGGATCTGATAGATAGAAGATCCACATTCAGTAATCACTATACATTTAAAAAGTAATCTACCAGCGAGCTAATTCTTAGCTCACGTTGGATAACCTTCACGCGATCTTCCCCCCAAGCACTGACGTTTGATTTCGTTAAGCATCAAGAAGTACCAGACAGAACACTCCAGACCCAAAATAAAGTAGAGCAGGGATCGCCACTGAACTAATTGTATAAACAGGCCGCTGTATGTACTGGGTTTAAGGCTCTCAAACAAGTGTGCGAGCACTGCTAGCGCAATTGGGGCAGCCACTAGCAAGAGAATCACGAGCCATCGCGCCTTCAGATAGAGCGTGCCGGCAGGGGCAGCTGCCCACCGCCTTCCCGTGAGGAGGGCTAGCACCACTTGGTGCCTGCCATAACGCAACTCCCTTTGCATGGAGAGTATGAAGTGGAATGGCAAGATCATAAAGATGATTCCGAGAGGGAGGAAGTAATAGATGCTCTTCAAATACGCGCCGTGTGCCGGATATGTTTGAAATTCGGCTTCCGTAATGAGGCGATGAGGAAGGAATTTACTCAGGCCGGCATAAAGCAGCAGGCCAGCGCTGATAAAAGTAACGAGGGAAAGAAGTAAACCTGTAGTTTTATCGCTTAGTATCCGCCTCCAACCAGCCAACAGGCCAGCCACGGATGTGCAAAAGATCCAGAGGAAAACCAGAGGTGTGATCTTTAACGCTGTCCGGCCAAGCTGGTCAAACTGATAGGCGACTTCCACGAGCAGCGCGACCGAATATAGAAGAGCGTAGAGGGTACAACTTAGAAGGACGTGCCAGAGGTGACCACCGAAGATGCGCTCTAAATTGCCCGCGTCTCTTTCATCCGCCGTGTAGCTGGGATGGGTATTAAGGCCCTCAGATTGTGCGGCCTCTCCGGTTCCTTCCTGATTAGCTGCCGACAATGCGGCGGGAGAATTGTTTGCCTCCACTGGCGGTTTATCTTCATGTGCAGGCTTGGGCACATCCCCCACCGTTCTACGGACGGGGGCGATGAAACGATAGCCCCACTTAGGGACAGTCTCCACATATTTAGGCTCGGCGGCGCTGTCACCCAGAGCTTTTCGGATCAGTGATATGTTTAAACTAATATTGCCCTCCTCCACCACAGTATCAGGCCAGACAGCTTTCATTAACTCGTCTTTACTGATAAGACGCCCATTGTTTTGAACAAGCACTACAAGCATCTCAAAGGCTTTGGGCGCAAGCGGCACAGGCGAACTACTCCTCAGCAGGAGGTGCTCGCCAGCGTCCAGTACAAAAGGGCCGAACTCGTATAAGTGCCTATCACGTGCTTCCATGAAACACTAATCTTCACCTAAGAAAAAGACTCAGAAGCCCCTAGGGACTTTTACTCGGAGCCTTTTGTCATCATCGCGCCGCGACTGAATAAGTCAGGGTAATGGCCGGTGAGGACTAGGCTTCGAGTAGTACACCCCCTGATTTTACAAGAACAGACAGCGCCGTGAAAGGAGGCCGGAGAACGCCGATAAGATTAACTCAATCCATTGCCGCCCATGCCTCACGCGCGGTGATTCTGTCGCGAAGAACAGTTGAGAGCGCAAGAAGGTTGTTAACGACTATGACTATGCCGCCAGCCGGAACAGGCTTGAGACAAGCTTCGCTCGCCCCGCGTGTCTCGGCTATTGATCATTAGATTCTACCGAGCGAACTCTGCAAAGGATGGAGGCTATAAATTTGATGCACAAGCGGCAGGTGAAAAGATTGGGTAGAAGCGATGCTATGGGGCAGGTGATGTTTGTCTAAAACCTCTTCATGATTGCGGCATAAGCTTAGACTAGCTTGTGTCCTGCTTCATTCAAAATTTCGAGAGGGAACTGCTTAACGTGGGGGAAGGTACGCGTCCAAGTGCTAAAGACACCATTATTTACTACAACTTCAAATTATATTGGTTTAGAAGGGACACAAAGGGCCGCGTGGTGGCGAGATAAGCCACCACGCGGCCCTTTGTGGTCAGTTGTTGCAGAAAACGCCGTACGCGTCCAGATCAACGTGCTTGGTGTATCGAGCCTCATTTAAGGTGACGTCTGACAGCTTGAGCTGATCACTCTGTCCCCAGTCGAGGCTGTTCAGGTATACCCAGCCATACGAATTGTACTGGTTAACGCTACCGATCATGACATAGTTGTTGCTATTCCACTTATAGTAGCGGGCGTTTGTAGTCTGCTTGGAATCCGGCCACGGCACGTACACTCGTGAGCCCGTGTATCCAGGATTCTGCCAGGGACGGTAACTACACATAAGGGCGACCTGATAGCCCTTAAAGTAGGACTCTTCAGGTCCCGTCGAGTTCCACGTGTAGTAATCCTGGGTACATAGTCTGTTAGTGGGAGCGATGGAACCCCACCAACCACCGATCTGGCTCGACTCCGGGCAGGCGTTCGACCAGTAGCCCGCCTTTGCATCCCTGGCTCCCCAGGCTGTTCCTGCTATCAGCAGCAGTAAAGAGAGAAATATCTTTCCTTTTTTCATTTCCTTAAACCTCCCGCTTCGCGTGAATCACGACTGAAATGAATGACCTCGCCGGATTTTCGATCAACCAGGATTTTGACCTCGCCATAGTCGAATCCGGTTGTCGTTCCCAGCCGATGCGCTTTCCTCTCTCTGACACGAAGAGCGCTATCCGGGTCGGTCGTTCTGACGTTCTCTACTATGGAGTCAGCTAACCTGCCGGCTTGCTCTTCTGTGAGAAGTGAAGCGCCAGCTGTTGCGGGGACGGGCGTCTTTAAGACGGGATGTGTCTCTTCCCACCTTCGCCTGAGGGAGTCCGTAACGCCGATGCTCTTACTTACGATGACCCCGTCATGGAGGACATACTGATAGCCCCGCTCATCCGCGTAAACCCCCATCGTGGGATTAAAACTCAGAGGCCCCTGGGCTCCAAATAATCGGCGGATTGCCGCCTTCTCCTTTTTCTGCTGTGCGACCGCAGGCGTGTGTTCCTTCTGGGAAACAATCTGCCTGTCAACGTCCTGCTGTACTTCATAGAGAAGATGAGCTTTGGTGGGGGGGACTATCAGAAGGTAGCCCTGATGATTGATAGTTTGAACGTTGCCCTCGCCGTACTCCTTCTCGTATTCCTGAAACATTGCCCGAGCCTGTTCGTCGAACCCCGGCGGGAATACGCCGATGCGGCTCACCATTCTTTCGCTGGCCTGACTCGAATCAGTGACGGCAGCCTTCTCCGCTTTACTTTGCTTCTCGTCGCTGACGACGGCCGTGTTTTGAGCAGAGCCGACGGCCACGACCAAGAGGACCAGTAAAGACCCGATGCCGAGGAGCAGCGGATACTTAGTATTTCTCATTTTCGCGTTTCTCCTTCTGCTGTTACGTGAAATCGTTTCTGTGCCGGAACTTGCGCTTCGAATCAGCTTCTTCATGGCTCGCTCCGGAACCTCTCCTAACGAGCGCCAATCATGCTGAATTCGGGAGGTAAAAGTCCTTTGGGAATCCTTAGTTTTCCCCAAGTTTTCCCTTAGGACCGCTAAACGCTATCGAATTCGCTGCCACACGTTGAATGTAGTAGAACGTGCCGACTGTCCGACACAGGTCTGCACGTAGAACTGCCACGAGCTGACGTGAATTACGGGTGGGAAGTGAAGCGATATTTACTTGAGCGGGTGACGCTGCTGCGCATTCACCGCTTCGATCCGGACGACGTGCAGTTTGCCGACGCACTGGTGTCATCCGTCGTCGTTTGGTTTCGCAACGAAGCGCCACCAAGAGACAACAGCGTTACGTTCACTTTTGGCAGGACGCTGGCAGAGCCAAAACTCACTAAGACAGTCTCAGCCCAGGCTCTGACACACGAGCGGAAATGGACACGCTTTCCGGAGTCCGAAGTGCGCCGCCGATCAGACACGCCTACCATTGCGGATTTCTTCAAAATCACTCGGGGTCTTGCCACAGGCCACAACCGCTATTTCATTGTGTCTGCCGAGGAATTGGCAGAAAGATAATTGCCAAGAGAGTGCTTCAAGCCGATTCTTCCCAGTCCGCGCTATCTTCCGGGCGATGAGGTCGAATCAGATCAGAGCGGCGACCCGATACTTGAGCGGCGCATGTTTCTTCTCGATCCTGAATATACGGAGGAAGAAATAAAAGCACGGTTCCCCTCGCTCTGGTCGTATCTTGAGGAAGGGAAGGCCCAGGGCTTACATGAACGGTATTTGTGTAGCCACCGGTCAGTCTAGTATGCCCAGGAGAACAGACCGGCTACACCAATCGTCTGCACGTATCTCGGGCGCAAAGACACTAAGAGAGGACGCCCGTTCCGTTTTATCCTCAACCATTCGCAGGCAACAGTCGCCAATGTGTATCTTGCAATGTATCCAAAGCCCGCCTTGTCGTACACCCTGGCGCTTGATCCAAGTTTGATACGCCGAGTGTGGGAAATCCTTAACCGCATTACCCCGGATCAGATCCTCGCAGAAGGTCGGGTCTATGGGGGCGGCTTGCACAAGCTAGAGCCTAAAGAACTGGCTAATGTGCCCGTTCCGGAAATCGCTGATTTATTAGCAAAAGTAAACCCGCAAGCAGAGCAGATCGCAATGTTTGAGGAAGTATCTGCCGAATAGTTTCGGCTATGATTTTTTCCCTCTTCGGTCTATCACTTCAATAAGAACGGCTAAGAGTAGGGCGGCCAGCAATAAAATTCCGTACCGCCAAATGCCCCACGAAGAAAGAGGGCCGTCGCCGCCGAATACAGCGAATAATGGTTCGAGCAACAGCCAGATTCCCCCGAAGGCACCGGTAAATGTAACCGCCCGCTTCCGCCATGACCATTCTTCTTGGTGCAGGGCCTCAACTTTCTCAAAGCCTTTCGGCAGGAGAGGGATATTTTCATCAAGTTTTTTACGAGCAATGAGCCTGATGCGCTTCAGTAAAGCCTGGATTTGGTCAGCGGGGAGCCAGGCCCCGGAGAGAGGGCCGTTGGAAAATTTCTGGATCATCTCCATTGCTTCAGGCCACATCCAACCCGTCCCTTTTTCGGCATACGTTTCCAACTCCGGGACGCCGATCCACATCGGCACAGTGGAAAAGAATGAAAGCCTCGGATCTACTCTTACAGGGCGGTCATAAATATCGAGCCACTGAACAGCCAAGCTCCGGTATTTTCTATTTTTATCTTCCTCAGGCTTGTTGCTTCCGTCGTAGCCGTGTAACTCACGATTGCACCAATCTGCCAAATCAGTAAGCTCATGTGCCCGAGCAAAACGCTCCATTTTGTACAGAGCATTGCTCAGAGGTTCATTGTCTAACGACGTCCTGACCTCTTTTAGACTGTACATAAGTTATCATCCGCCGAAATTAGCGGGGGGCAAATACGCCTGGCTCGTTTGAGATGCGTGGCGCCGGATACGATTCACTATCTCCACGAAAGAAAAGGCACCGCTTAACATCACGTAGATATGATTGTAATCCAAAAGAAGGAGCGGAGATTTCGGGCCGGAAGCCTCCTGAATGGCGACCGACGAATAACCCGACATTGAAATCATGAGCCTCATTGTATTGTCAGCCTTGCCATGCACCTTTTTGAAAAAAGTATCAATATCAGGGGCGCCGGCCTGCTCGGCAGTGAATTTTAACTCCACTAGATAGGTCGTTCCCTCGACCGTAACAGAGCCATCAATTTGTCTGCCTTCGATGACGTAGGGACGTCTCGAAACGATCTCATAAAAATCCATCAAATCATAAAACCAATCTTGGAAAGCATAACCGGCTGCGGAAGAACCGATATTCTTCGACAACTCATTCAGCCTTTGTGAAAGCTTTGAAAGGTCATTCTGTCGCCTGATATTTTCCAGCCGTACGTCCTGAACCCTCTTCCGCGCTTCCGCCTGCTCCCGCAAATTTACAACTTCTTCCTTTTGTTTTTGCAGGTATGCTCTCAACGCTTCAACGGAGAGCGATGCGGCTCTTTGTTTTTCTGCCGCATCTTCCCACCGCTCAAGATCAGGAAATGTCTCTTGCTCGGAGAGGGAAGTCGCCATCAGTTTTATGACCGACTTACCTTTGTCTCCCTTCTCAAGCACCGGAAAGAGGCGATACAGAAAATCTCGTTTGGTTTCATCCGGACTCCACGTAGCTAGAAATTGTTCCGACACATGGCAACGGCGAAGGAACTGATATAATGCTCTTCTAGTCCAAAATGATTTCAGGGCAGCATCTGATACGAGATCGATAAAGTATGATGGGAGCTTATCTGCCATTGCTTAATTGTAGACCAAACACCGCAGCCATCGTTATGGCTCTTGCACCCTGATTACTGGATTGCCGTTCTCTAATCTCACGGCGATACACAGCGTTTGTACTGCGATGCTATCAGGGCAAAATTCAGCGCACGGATCCGCGGAATCAATATTCACAAACAGTGTGAGAGGATAATTGAGGGCTTCTTTTATCTGTCGCAAATTTTCAAAGGCAGCGCGGGCCTTCTTTTCGTTTGCCCGGCGCTTGAGTTCTACAGCCACAAAGTTCCCCTCTTTGCGGCCACTGGTGAGGCCTCTATCGAATGGAATATGGATTATGAGGTCAGGGCGGATTGTAAGCCCGTGCGCAGGAATAGTTTTTTGATACTCCTGCTCAACGATTGGGTCGCCAGGGAAGCGCGCTCTGGCAATTCTGTTTCTCAACTCGGCCAGCAATTCGCCTTGATAGCCGCGCTCACTTTCAAAAAACCGCGGCTCCTTGATTGCCTCTAGTGCCTCAATGAAGAGGGCCAGAAATGGTTTTTTATCCAAGCTTCTAATCTCTCACGGTAAGTGTCGATCCAGTTCTACTTCGTAAAGGGTATCAGGCGTCCACCAACTTTATTTGTGTAGGCATATTTATGAAGCGTAGAAGTCTAGCCAGAAGTATCTGACCAAACTGTCAATTTATTATTAACCTTTGGCGGATTACCGCTTCTCGATCTGCTGTATGGCGTCAAGCAATATAGCCGCAACTATTGATGAGAGAATACCTAATAGTGTGCCGAGGAAAAACAGACTGAATTGGTTCGAGTAGATCGCACGTCGGTCAGCGCCCGTAATCGTAATAAAGGCGGAAGGCATCATGCCGTTCGGCAAGCTGTTCGGTTTAAAGTGAAAATTGGCCCCCTCCCAATATTTTTCCGCGGGGTCAGGGTATATGGTGCTGATGTTAATTCCAATAAGTTTCTGGATGAAAACATCAGTAGGTACATCAATACCAGCACCGAATCTATTAGCCCCAATCGAGAAGTCCATGCGGGTGTCCTGCGCAATGTGGCCGAAGACATGACCCTCAAAATCTTCGTTCAGCGAATACATACCTAAGTCGTCGAATTCGTAGCAGAGCCAGCCGGGCGTGAAGGAGTCGCAATGCTTAAAGTCCTGAAGGGATCCTCTGACTCGTCGTAGGTTGGAGGACATCTCTATTATGAAACGCTTTCCTTTAAGCTCTGCATCCGTCTGCTTGAAAGAGAGGTTTAGCATAATCGTGTCGTCGCCGCCGGAGCCGTACTGAACGTATGCTTCCGCGTGAGTGGGCTTTTATCATGCCGCGAGGTTGACGCGCGGCTCGAATGAGGTTACTTTCCGGTGACGTTAAGTATGGCCACACGTCCACGAAGCTAGGCGTTGTTTTTCTTCCTTCCTCATAGAGCGAGAGCCCAGCAAGGGTAGAGATGAAAATTTGTCCCACCTGCAACCAAACGTTTGCTGACGAGACGCTGACTTACTGTCTGGAAGACGGCTCGCTTCTTTCGGCGCCGTACGAGCCCGGAATGACGCAGCGCCTCTCGCCGCCGCGCATCACCAGCCCAGCCAAGACCGAAGTCCTGCCCTATAGCCAACACGCCACGCTCCCGGCCCGGAAGGCCGACAACTCGGCCCTCAAATACGTCCTGATAGCGCTGCTGGCCTTAATCACGGGGGGCGGGGTCGTGTGGTGGCTCAACTCCGGCAGCCGAGACACGAACTCAAACGAGTCCGCCGCCCGGAATGAGAATGCGGCTAACTCCGCCGCAACGCCGTCCGGGCGTGTCTCTGCTCCGCCACAGTTGGTCATCACGGTGACTGCCTCCTCCGAGCGCTCGCCCGAGAAGGGCGTCACCTACCGAGCCGGAAATGTGCTTGATCAGAGCCTGGCGACCGCTTGGGACGAGGGCGTGGACGGCCCCGGGGTGGGCGAGTGGGTCCGGTGCGATTTCGACCGCGAGGTCAATCTCAAGCGTATACTCATCACGCCGGGGTATTTCAAGACGCCCGACATCTGGAGAATGAACAACAGGCTGGCCGGGGCCACCTTCTATTTTTCGGATGGAAGCTCGCGCCACTTCACTTTCCCGGACCAGATGGCCGAGCAGAGGCTGGACGTCGGCGGAGTCAGAACGCGCTGGGTCCGATTGGTGATTAACGACTACTACCCGGGCTCGGCCGATTCCGAAGACACGCCCGTCTCGAACCTGGCGTTCGACTGGGAGTGATGCGCGGCGCTGGCGTCCTCACGCCGCGGGCCTAATACTTGCTCTCGTAGTAGGTGTTGATGTGCTGCTCGCTCGTGATAAGCCACCTGTCCCCGCGCTTTTTCATGACCATCTCGTTGCGGGATTTCCCGTTCAGGCCGGACGAGCCGCTCCACTCGTACGCGTTGTCGTACGCGATGAAGGCGGACTCGCCCGACGGGTCGAAGGAGACTTCGATGTTGCTGAGGGTGACGTTCATGGACGAGGAGTAGCGGTTGAAAATCTTGCGCCGGTTCGCGCGGACGTCCTCTTTGGTGTAGCCGGGGTTCTGGTAAAACGCGTCCAGGTAGTCGTCGTAAAAGCTCACGTTCCGCTCCACGTCGCGCGCCCTCAGACTCGCCGCCCACTCCTCCATCAGCGCCAGGATTCTCTCGCGCTCGGCCGAGGCGTCGAACGAAGGCGGCGGGGCTTGAGCTGGCGTGCTCGTGGGCGTCGCGGGAGCGCTGGCGGCGGGCCGTGTTTCGGCGGGCGAGGCGCTGCGCGGTGGCTCGGACTTCTGCCGCGTGTCGGCCGTCTCTGTCTCGCTCTTGCCCGTCAGGAGCAGCGCGCCGGCCGCGCCGAGTCCCAGAAAGATGACTGCCACCGAGGCGGCAATGACGACTTTGCGGGTTCCGCGCGCCGCCGATGGATCGTCGGCCGGGGCGTAGAAATGGGGCGTCGGCTGTGGCGTAGCGTAGTGCGAGCCTGAAGGCGGCGTGGTCAAGACCAGCGTCGGCGTGGTCGAGGGCGCGAAGCCCTGGGCGGGAGTGGCCGGGCGGGCGGGGGGATGGCCCTGAAGCGCGACCCTCAGCTCGCGCGAGAACTGCTCGGCGGACTGTGGCCGCGCCTCCCGTTTCTTGGCGAGCGCGCGCATCACGACCGCCTCTATCGCCGGGGGGACGTTCATGTTCAGGGCGCGGGGCGAGGGTGGCGGCTGGTTGACGTGCTGGACGACGACCGCGGTGGAGGTCGTCGAGTTGAACGGCACGACGCCGCAGAGGGCCTCAAAAAGAATCACGCCGAGGCTGTAGACGTCCGAGAGCGCGTCGAGTTCTTCGCCCAGGCACTGCTCGGGCGACATGTAGTGCGGCGTGCCGACGACGACGCCCGTGAGCGTCAGGTTGCTGAGGCCCTGATCGCGCAGCTTGGCGATGCCGAAGTCCAGGACTTTGACGCGCAGTCCGCCAGGCGTATCCCGTATGACGATGTTGTCCGGCTTGAGGTCGCGGTGGATGATGCCCTGGCCGTGCGCCTCTTCGAGCGCGGCGCAAGCCTCGGCCATGATCTCGACGGCCACCGCCGGGGCGAGCGGCCCGCGCGCCCTGATGAGCTGGCGCAGGTTCTGCCCCTCGACCAGCTCCATCACCAGGTAGTGGAAGCCGGCCGCGGCCGTGCCGAAGTCGTAAATCGAGACCGCGTTGGGATGCTTGAGCCTCGCGGTCATCTGCGCCTCGCGCAGGAAGCGCTCGCCGGCCCCGTCGGAGCCGAGCTGATTGCCGGCCAGGATTTTGACGGCGACGTGGTCGCCGATCTGCAAGCGCTGGGCGCGGTAGACCGTCCCCATGCCGCCCGCGCCGAGTTTGGACTCGATGCGGTAGCGGCCGTCAATCACCTGCCCGATCATCGGGTCGTAGGCTTCGGTCGCTTCCTCCCGCGCAAGGACGCCGTGCTGCAAGACGGTCTCGACCTCCGCGGGCGAGGGCGGAGCCAGATTTTGAGTGGAAGCTGTCTCGGCGACCTCCGCCCCGCAGGCGTGGCAGAAGGTGGCGTCCGCGTCGTTGGCCGCTAGGCAGTGGGGGCAAATCATCTTTACGCGGCTGTCCTTGAGGTGATATAAAGGCACCACTCGCTGAGCGGGGCCTGCGCGGACGCGTCGGCCGAGATGTTTTGGCAGGGCACGGAGCGCGGCCAGAGATCGTTTATCAAGCGCCGGAGGCGGCACCAGTCGCGTGGCGGCCCGGGCGGCCGGGGCAGCCCTTGACCGGAAGCGAGCGGACGCCGAGTTTATCACGCCTCAGGTCCGATGAACACAACTTACTGCGCGTCACGAAAACTTCTTTAATCAGGTTTCCTCGCAGATCTCGGGATCTTCCTCCGCGGCGGCCCATCGGCTCATTCTCATAACAGACACCGCGCGGAGCAGTTGCTTATTTTTCCTCGGTCAGTAAGAAGCTCTTTAGACTGACCTCTCGCCGGGGGCGCTGAAGGCTAAAGAGATGTTCTTCTGCCGCGGCCCTGAAAGATCATCAATCTGACGACACATTCAAGCTGCGGGTCGCCGCCGCCGGCGCGCGCCTCTTCGCGGCCCCGAAATCGTCCTCGCACCTACGCGCGCGCTTAACAAGATGGCAGGATCAGGCGACCTTCACACATCGAATAAACCTTATCTGAGGGGAACGGCCGGCGCGCTCGCTGGCGTCGAATTCAACATAGAGTTCGGCCGCGCCGTCGTCGGCCGCGACGCCGCGCAGTGTGACTTAGTCCTCCCGCAGGCCTACATCTCCAGGCGGCATGCGCTGCTCGAAGTCGAGGGGAATGGTCGCGTCGTCATTACGTCGCTGACCGATAAGCCCGCGACGTTCGTCAACGGCGAGCCCGTGACGCGGCGCGTGCTGCGCGACGGCGACGTGGTGGGCTTCGGCCCCGGCGGCATCATCTCGCTCTCGTTCCATGCTTCGCGGCTGGCGCAGTCCCGCGCGCCGTCAGTGGCCGCTTACCAGTCGCCCGTTGCGGCCCCGCCCGCCCCCGCCGCGCCCACCGTCTTCCCGCAGCCGCGCGAGGTCGCGCCCACGGTCTTCCCGCAGGGGCGCACGGCGACGACGGTCCTGCGGGCGTTCGACGGCCCCGTCTTGAGGGTGGGGCGCGCCCCCGATAACGACATTGTGCTGGAGGCCCCCGGCGTTTCGCGCCACCACGCGATTCTGACTTACAATGGCCAGGCGCAGCCCGTCATCACTGACCTCGACAGCACGAACGGCACGTTCGTCAACGGGGAACTGCTGACCGAGGCGCGCCGCCTCGCGCCGAGCGACCTGATCTTCCTCGGCGGCTTCCTGCTCCACGTCAACGGGCGCGAGATACGCAAGCACGACCTGAGCGCGAGTCGCATCACGGCGCAGAAAATCTCCAAGACCATCGGCGGCCGCCCCATCCTCAAGGAGATCAGCCTCGCCATCTACCCGCGCGAGTTCGTCGGGCTGATGGGGCCTTCGGGCTGCGGCAAGTCCACCCTGATGGACACGCTCAACGGGCTGCGGCCCGCCACCACCGGCTCCGTGCAGGTCAACGACCTCGACCTCTACAAGAACTTCGACGCGCTGCGCCTCTCGATAGGCTACGTCCCGCAGCGCGACATCTTGCATGACGCGCTCTCCGTGGAGCGCACGCTCTACTACGCCGCCCGCCTGCGCCTCCCCGAAGGGACCTCGCAGGCGGAAGTGCAGCACGCCGTGGACGAGGTGATCCACACGGTCGGCCTCGGCGAGCACCGCACGACGGCCTTCCGCCAGCTCTCTGGCGGCCAGCAGAAGCGGCTCAGCCTCGCGCTCGAACTCATCACCAAGCCGACCTTCATCTTCCTGGACGAGCCGACCTCGCCGCTCGACCCGGAGACGACCGAGAACATGATGCTACTCTTCCGCAAGCTGGCGGACGAGGGAAGAATCGTGGTGATGGTCACGCACAAGTTCGAGAAGTTCTACGAGATGCACCACATCGCCATGCTGACGCGGGGCGGGCGCCTGGCCTTCTTCGGCCCGCCGCGTGAAGCCCTGGCCTACTTCGGCTGCACGGAGCCGGGCGACATCTACCGCGCCATCGGTGCGCGCGACCCCGAAGAGCTGAGCGGCGCGTTCAAGGCGTCGCCGCACTATCAAAAATACGTGGCCTCGCGCATCGCCGAGAACCAGGCGCTGGCGCATTCGAGCGGCTCCTTGCAGTTCAGCGCGGCGGCCGAGCAAGCCGGGCCCGAAAGGCGCGTCGGCCTCAAGCAGTGGCTAACGCTTACGAGGCGCTACCTCGAAGTCAAGCTCAAGGACAGGCGCAACACCTTCCTCCTGCTGTTGCAGGCGCCCGTGGTGGCGGTCCTCCTCGCGCTGATTACGCGCGACACCGTCAACGACGCCAAGGCGCTCTTCATCGCGGCCATCGTCTCCATCTGGTTCGGGGCCAACAACGCCATCCGGGAGGTCGTCTCGGAGTCGCCCATCTACACGCGCGAGCGCCTGGGCAACCTCAAGATTCCGTCCTACGTGATGTCCAAATACGCGGTCCTGAGCGGCCTGGGGCTGATTCAGTGTCTGCTCTTCGTGGGCATCCTGGTGGGCTTCGGCCGGTTCCGCGGCGCGGACTTCCTGCCGCTCGGGCTCGTCCTGTACTTAACGCTGCTGGCCGGGATGGCGGCGGGCCTCTTCTTCTCCGCGCTCGTCAGTTCCACGGAGAAGGCCATGTCGGTGCTGCCGCTCATCCTGATCCCGCAGCTCCTGCTCAGCGGCTTCCTCCAACCGCTCGACAACATCTACGTCAACCAGCGCGGCGAGGCCGTGACCGTCGCCGATTATGAGCGTTATGAGGAGGCCAAGGACGACCCGCCGCAGTCCGGCACAGCGCCGCCCGCCCCGGTTAGGAAATACGACGGCCTCGGCGCGGCCCGCTTCGCCAGCTCCGTCATCATCGCGCGCTGGTCAATCGAAGCTCTGGCTCACCAAGTCGGCGTCCGCGACGAGAAGGCGCGCGACAAGCTGCCGACGCAAATGAGCGTGGCCGAGTACGCGCGCGTCCTGGATGGCGAATCTGAGTCCGACATCAGGGAGGCTTACGGCCGCAGGGTCCGGTTAGACCTCGCGGCGCTCGCGGTCTTCAACGCCGTCTTCCTGGCCCTGACCATGCTCGCGCTCAAACGCAAGGATGTTCTGTAGATGATGAGTTGCGAGCGCAAAAATCGCGGGCTGATCCTCTTCTGGTGCGCGGCCTTATTTTTGGCCCAGACCGCGGAGGCCGTGGCCCAGCGCCGCGCCGGCCCGCTCTACCTGGCCCCGCCCCAGGGTGTAGCGATCCTCCGGGTCGATTGGAGTCGAACGCGCGAGGACTCGGAGTTGCGCAAGGTAGTGCGCGCCTATGAATTCGAGCGCGTCGTGAGCCAGGTCGGGCTGGAGTCGCGCGAGATCGCCGAATGGGTCGTCTTCAGCGACTTGAAACCGACCGGCGCCACGGGGCAAGGCGTAATCCTACGCGGCCACTTCGACAGCCGCCGCGTCGCAGGCACTCTGCGAGAGCGCGGGTGGGGCGAAGAGTCGTACCGAGCGCGCCCAGTCTACGTCCATCCTTCCGACGGGACGCGCCTTTCTTTCGCCGCGCCCGGGTTGATCGCGTTCGGCTCAAAGACAGGCGTCGAAGGAGTGCTCGACACCCAAGCGGCCCCGCATTCGGGGCTGGCGCGCACCAAACCTTTCAGCACGGTGCTTGCCGACTTGGAGCGCGACCCATCCCCGATTTCGTTCGTCATCGGGATTCCTGAGAAGTACCAGGCCGTGGCCGATTTGGCTTACAAGGTGGCGACGAAACTGATGGACGTCGCGGGCCTCGGAATTTTGGGGATGGTCATGGACAAAATCGGCCTGGTCCGTGCCCTGGGATTTGCCGTCACGCATAGCGGGCGGACCCTGCCCGTCAAACTTCTGGCCCTGATGCCGAGCGAGTCTTCAGCCGGGATGGTTTCGGGCACACTCAACCTCCTTCAGGGAATGGGCCAGGGGCTGCTGGCGGGACGAATTCCGTCCTCGCAGCAGGAGATGTTGAGAAGCCTGTCCGTGACCCAGAGCGGCGCGCTCCTCTCGATTCGCATTTCCATCAGCGAAAGCGACCTGCCCCGCTAACTTTTGGCGGCGACAAACCGGAGGCGGAAAGTCTGAACATGCTTTGTCCCAACTGCCAGACGTTGAATGAGAACGACGCACAATTCTGTCGGGAGTGCGGGAGCCTGCTGGGATCGCCTCAAGAGGCGGCCGACATCACGGAAGTAATGTCCGCGCAAGGGGATTCGGCGGACAAGCTCATCGGCGCGGTGATTGACAGTCGCTACCGAATCGAGGAGTGCATTGGGACGGGCGGCATGGGGGCCGTATACCGCGGGAAGCGCCTGGTCATAGGTGACGAGGCGGCGATTAAAATTCTCTACGCCGGGCGCGACACGGACCCACATGCGGATACGCGCTTCCGCCGCGAGGCCCAGTTGGCCGCGCGACTCAAGCACCCGAACGCAGTCGCCGTTTACGACTTCGGCAAGTCCGCGGAGGGCTGGCCCTACCTGGTGATGGAGCTGGTCGAAGGCCAGAGCCTGCGCGAGATGCTGAGGCGGCAGCGGAGGCTCGCGCCGGAGGCCGCGGCCGAAATCCTCTCACAGGTCTGCGCGGCGCTCGACGAGGCCCACGCGCACGGCATCGTCCACCGCGACCTCAAGCCGGACAACGTGATGGTGGTCGAGCGCGCCGGCCGCCCGCACGTCAAGGTGTTGGATTTCGGCATTGCCAAGATTAAGGAGCAGGCCGCCGGCACACTCACGCAGACCGGGGCCGTCGTCGGCACGCCTCACTACATGTCGCCCGAGCAGTGCGTCGGCGAAGAACTCGACGCGCGCTCGGACGTCTACAGCCTCGGCGTGCTGCTCTTCGAAATGTTGAGCGGCGAGGTCCCTTTTAGAGCCCCCGTCCCGACGGCGGTCGTGATACAGCACGTCAACCAGCCGCCGCCCTCTTTGCGCGCGCTGAACCCGAACCTTTCGCCTGCGGTCGAGTCGGTCGTCATGCGCGCGCTGGAGAAGAGGCGCGAGGCGCGGCCCCGTTCGGCGGGCGAGTTGGCGCGCGAGTTCAGCGCGGCCGTGTCCAACGACGTGTTCGCGCCGGCCGCCCCGACGCCCGAGCGCGACGGCGGCCACGAGGCTTGGTCGAATCCGACCCTCCTGCTGGACGCGAGCGCCGGCGTGCAGACGACCTCGCACAGGCAGAGCAGGGCGCTGATGCTGGCCGTCTGCGCGGCATTGGCCGTGGTGGTGGCGGTCGGGGCCGTGTGGCTCCTGACGAAGCGCGGGCGCTCCGTTGAGTCCAGGGACGAGTCTGCGACAGGCAGCGGGGCCGCCGTGACGACGAGCGACCCGAACAAGCTCCCGGCCAAGTTCGCCAAAAGGTTCGTCGGAGAGGGCACGAACGGCGTCCACATGGAGCTGAGTCTACAGCGTAATGACGGCACGCTCACCGGCTCATACTTCTACAGGCCGACTGTGCCGGGCAGCCTGGACTCGGACACCTATCCCGAAAAACAGCTTTGGGCCGGTAAGAGTAATGAGCTGGTGTTGTTGGACGTGCGCGTGGCGGGGACGATTGACGAGGAGCAGCGTTACGTGCTCGAAGAGTTCGACCGGAACGGCAAGCGGACGGGCGTCTTCAAGGGGCAGTTCGCCACGCCGGCCGAGACGAAACCCTCCTGGGCCGGGCCGAACGGGAAAGAGGCTATGACCTTCTCGCTCAGGGAAGAGGCGGGCGAGGTCGGATACCGCGTCGTGGATAAACAAGTCAGGCGGACCAAGAAGAACATGGAGGTCGAATACACTTTCCCGCAGCTCGAAGGGCTCGCGAACGCGGGCGTACAAGAGAGCTTTAACAGGCGCGTGCGGGAGCCCGTCAACGAGGCCATGAAGCGGGCCGGCGAGTTCGTCAGCGACGGCTCCGGCGTCATGGACCGCCTGTACGAGACGGGCGGCTTCCGGGTCAATTACCGTTCGGCGCGGTTCCTGAGCGTCATGTTCTACTACGACTCTGAGTTCGGCGGGGCTCACCCCTCGCACGGCAGCTCCTCTTTAACCTTTGACGTGCAGAGTGGGCGCGAGGTCAAGCTCCAGGACCTCTTCCGGCCGGGCACGCCTTACCTGAGCGTCGTCTCCCGCTTCTGCGCGAACGAGGTCAACCGGCAGAAGCTGAAAAACGGCTTCACAGAGGTGACTGAAAGCGAAGTCGCAGACGTTCTGAAAGACGGCAAGACTTTTACCCTGACGGACCAGGGCCTCTTGTTCCTCTTCGACCCTTACGTGATGGGGAGCTACGCCGAAGGCTATTACTCGGTCGTGATGCCGTACTCGGCCCTCAGGGAGATCGCGGACCCCGGCGGCGCGCTCGGCCCGCTGGCCTTTTAGCAGTTGAGTAAAACTAAGACAAGTGAGTGAACAAAGTTATGATTTGCCAGAATTGTCAGACCCCCAACGATAGCGACGCCGCCTTCTGCCTCGAATGCGGCACACCGCAGCCACAGGCCCCCACGCCAGCCCGCGCGGATGCGGGCGACCCGCTCGTCGGGCGCACGTTAGACGGCAGATACCGCCTCGGCGCAAGGCTAGGGGCCGGCGGGATGGGAGCCGTCTACCACGCTGTGCGCCTACACATCGGCGACGAGGTGGCCGTCAAGGTGCTGCGGCTGGACCAGGACGCGCTGCCCGAGTCCGCCGAACGCTTCCGGCGCGAGGCGCAGACGGCCGCGCTCCTCAAACACCCGAACGCGGTCGCCGTGCATGATTTCGGCATCTCCGCGGACGGCCTCTTCTACTTGGTGATGGAGCTGGTCGAGGGCGAGAGCGTCCGCGGCGTGATAGACAGGCAGGGGCCCTTCACGCCTTCGGCGGCCGCGGAAGTGATCGCGCAGGTCTGCGCCGCCCTGGACGAGGCGCACCGCCGCGGCGTCATCCACCGCGACCTCAAGCCGGACAACATCATGCTGAGCCACACGCCCGCGGGGGTGCGCGTGAAGGTGCTCGACTTCGGCATCGCCAAGCTGCGCGACAGGCCCGCGAGCAACCTGACGCAGACGGGCAGCGTCGTCGGGACGCCGCACTACATGTCGCCCGAACAGTGTCTCGGCGAAGAGCTGGACGCGCGCTCGGACGTTTACAGCCTCGGCGTCGTGCTCTACGAAATGCTCTGCGGCGTCGTGCCATTCAACTCGACGACTCCGACGGCGGTCATCGTCCAGCACGTCAACCAGCCGCCGCAGCCTCTGCGCTCGATTAATCTGAGCGTGCCCCCCGCGGTGGAAGCCGTCGTCCTGCGCGCGCTCTCCAAGCGGCGGGACGAGCGGCCGGCGTCCGCCGGAGCCCTCGCTGCACAATTGCGCGCGGCCGCGGCCGGCGACCCGACTTGGGCCATTCAAGCGGGGCAGGGAATCCAGTACGCGCCCGCGCCCTCGGCCGCCCCGCCCACCATGTTCCTGTCGCCGGAGGACGCATCCGGCAAATGGCAGACATCCGCGCGCGGCTCGTCCGGGGCCGTGACGCCCGTCGCCGCGAAGAGCCAGTCCAGACTCTGGCTCGTCGCCACGGTCCTGCTGGCCCTGGCCGCGGGCAGCACGCTGACGTACCTGCTGCTCAACCGCGGCGCTGAAACAGCGCGGGCCGAACAGGCGGAACAGCAGACTTCGGGCGCGCGCGAGTCCGGCCGCCGGAGCCGCGACAGCTCCTCGACGGGGGCAGCGACGACTACTACAACAAACGCCCCTCCCGCGACTCAGCCGACCACAATGCCACGCGCAACGGGCCGGCGAGCCTACTGCACTTTGAACGGCGTCAACCTGCGTTCGGGGCCGAGCAACCAGACCGGCGTGCGCAAAGTCCTGAACAGCGGGCAGGTTGTCATCGTGCTCGACACGCCCGCGCGCAGCGACACGGTCTGGATTCCCAGGGCCAACGGCTACGTCGCGGGCGAATGGCTCGAAGTGCAGTTGGAGGATAACCCCTCCGTGCAGGGCTGGGTCTTCAGCTATTTCATCTCTTACGCGTGAGGCACCTGAAAGCGTAAGACTCCCGGGCCGTCTTCCCGTCGTCCGCCGAATATTGATTATGACTGTCAAACAAACTCAAAGCTTAGAGGGCGTGCGTAAGGCCGCGCGCCGCTCCCGCCCGGCCTATTACCTCTGGGCACTGGCGGCTTTCCTGCTCCCCGTTTCTGTCGGCGCGGTGCTGCTGGCCCTCGGCCGCGCGCCGTCAGCGGAGGTGCAGTCAAAAGACCTGGACGCGGCGGCGGCGCAGAACGTCAACGCCCGGCCGCGGCTCGAAATCAAGAACCCTCTGCCCGGCCGCGCTACCGTCAACCGCCCACCCGCGAATGAGCCGCCCCGGGGCGACCGTCCAGCCGACCCGCCCGCGCCCGCGCCAGACGCCCCCTTCTATCTGGCCCTGGAGAAGACACTGGCCGCGCGCCAGTTGACGCTCGCTGAGGTGTGCCCGCGTGAGGACCCTGTGGCGCGCCGCGTGCTCGAAGATTACGGAGCCGTCTTCGTGGCGGCCGAAGGGGTCGTGCATCCGCCCGTGTGCGTCTTCGGCGGCGAGGCGGACGCCGCGGCTTACCAGAATATGGTCAAGTTCAGGTCGGCTGTCGTCGGCCGCTCGCGCATAGAGTTGCAGCCGGCCGCGATGGAAGCCCTGCTGGCCGCACGCGAAGAGGCGCTTCAAGAGAAGCTGGACATCACGCCCCGCGGCGGGGCCGAGGCCGCGCGGCGCACCTACACGGACACCGTGCGCCTCTGGGACACGCGCTTCCTCCCCGCCCTCGCTTATTGGAGCAAGCGCGGGCGTCTGAGCGGCGACGAGGTCGCGCGCCTGAAGAGGCTCCCGCTCAAACAGCAGGTCGTGGAGGTGTTGGAGCTTGAGAAGAAGGGCATCTTCTTCAGCAAGGATTTCTCCAAGTCCATCCTCTACTCCATCGCCGCGCCGGGCACCTCGCAGCACATGACGGGCCTCGCGCTCGACGTTTCGCAGTACGGCAACGCGCGCGTCCGACAGATTCTTGAGCGGCACGGCTGGTTCCAGACCGTCAAGAGCGACCTCCCGCACTTCACCTACCTGGGCGTCGGCGCGGCCGACCTGCCCGCGCTCGGCCTACGCCCCGTGCGCTACGGCTCGCAGACCTTCTGGATTCCTGACGTGGGCCAGGGGCGTTAAAGGAGTCTCCGTATGACCTGCCCGCAGTGCGGCCAGATTAACCAGCCCGAGGCGCGCGCCTGCGGCAGGTGCGGCGCGCTGTTCGCCCTCGCGTCGGGCGCGGCCGTCGCGGAGGGGCTCGAGCAGGCGGCGACGCCCGACCCGCTCGTGGGGCAGGTCATAGAGGGGCGCTACCGTCTTGAGGCCAGCCTCGGCGTCGGCGGGATGGGCACGGTCTACCGCGCCACGCGGCTGCACATAGGCGACCAGGTGGCCGTCAAGATCCTGCACCCGGGCCAGCACGAGGGCCTCCTGCGCGCGGCCGAGCGTTTCCAGCGCGAGGCGCAGACGACGGCGCGACTCAAGCACCCGAACGCCGTCACCATTTACGACTTCGGCGTCAGCCCGGACGGCTTGCAGTACCTCGTGATGGAATTGGTCGAGGGCGAGACGCTCGGCGCACGGATTAAGCGGCAGGGGCGGCTCGCGTCCGCGCAGGCGCTCCAAATCGGCCGGCAAGTCTGCTCCGCGCTCGCAGAGGCGCACCGCAACGGAATCATTCACCGCGACCTCAAGCCCGAGAACATCATCATCATGCGGCTGGCTAACGGTAGCCTGGGCGTGAAGGTGCTCGACTTCGGCATCGCGCACTTGCGCGAGCAGACAGTGAGCCGCCTGACGCAGACCGGCCACATGCTCGGGACGCCGCACTACATGTCGCCGGAGCAGTGTCTGGGCGAGGAACTGGACGAGCGATCCGACATCTACAGCCTGGGCGTCGTGCTCTACGAGACGCTCTGCGGCCGGGTCCCGTTCGACGCCCCCGTCTCGACCGCCGTCGTCATCAAGCACGTCAACGAACCGCCGCCGCCGATGCGGTCAATGGTCCCGGACCTCCCGCCGGTCGTCGAGGCTATGGTCTTGCACGCGCTGGCGAAGCTGCGCGGCGACCGTCCGCAAACGGCTGACGCCTTCGCGCGCGAGTTGGCGGACGCAGAGCGGAACGTCGCGCCGGCCTCCGCCTCCGCCTCCGCCCCGCACGCCCATCAGCCGTCTGGGCAGCATCTGCTTGCCGCGACACAGGTTCTCAAACAGAGCCACGCCGGCTCACACGCGAGGCCGCGCCGGTCGAAGACAGGTCGTCTCGCCCTCATCGCCGCCGGCTGCCTCGTCCTGCTCGCCGCCTCCTTCCTCCTGGTGCGCTCCCTCATACAGAAAAAGTCCGGCCCCTCCGCGACCACGACCGCGGCGCCTGGTCCGTCAGGCGCTTCGTCTCGACCGTCTGTCGATTACGGCAATCTCGCGCTCGTGCGTGAGCTGAACGTCAGAGGCGCTGAAGATTATATGGTGGCGCGGGGGCTTTATTTCTCGCCGGACGGGCAGACCCTGCTGGTTAACAAGTGGCAACAGATGAACGCCGACTCGGCGGGCAGCATGATTGTTTGGGACACGCAAAACGGCGCCCGACACGAACTCGACGGCTCGGACGGCTATGTCGTCGCCGCGGAATTCTTCGCGGACGGGCGGACGTTGGCGACGGCGTATGGCTACGGCTACGGGCCTTTGAAATTGTGGGACTGGCACACGGGCAGATTAATCAGAAACCTGAGCCCGGAGGTGAACGACTACGACACCACCGTCCATCACATCGCGCTCTCTCCTGACGGCCGGCTTCTAGCGGCCTCTGGCGGCGGCCCGTATGGCGGCGACGCCGCCAGTCAGTACAGGGTACAGGTCTGGGACACGCGGACGGGCGACACGCTCCGCACCTTCACCTTCTACAGCGACGGGAGGACCCTGGCCTTCTCGCCCGACAGCAGGACTCTGGCCTGCGCCACAGAGAGTGAGGTCAAGCTGTGGGACACGCAGACGTGGGCCGAGCGGCCGACGCTTTCGGGCGGCTCCGAGAAGGTGAATGATTTGGCCTTCACGCCCGGTGGCGAGGCGCTCGCCACGCTCGGCGACGACGGCGTCATACGCCTCTGGGAGACGAAGACCTGGAAAGCCAGGCACATTCTTTCGGGGCACAGGGGAAAACCCTACTCATTCAAGTTCTCCCCTGACGGCAAGACGCTAGTCAGCGCCAGCTCCATCTCGCAGGACGGGGAGGTGGTGAGCGGCGAAGTCAAGCTTTGGGACGTGGAGACAGGGGAGACCAGGCTCACCGTCGCAGACAACACAGGATTGGTGTACGCCGTCGCGCCCGACGGGGCGACGCTCGCCACCGCGAGCAGCGTCGAGCGGAACGACGAGGTCATCAGCGCCGAGGTCAAGTTATGGGACGTGCGGACGGGCGAGTTGAGGCGCACGCTGAATAAAGCTTCCGGGTTGCGCTATGCCGCTAACGTGGACTTCTCGCCGGACGGTAGGACCCTGGTGACCGCCGGCTGGCAAAAGGCGAGCATGGTCAATGACTACGAAAGGACCGTGTTGGTGGGCGAGGAGCTGAAACTCTGGGACATCGAGACCGGGCGTATGACGCGCGAGTTTTCCGACGCGGAAGCCTTCGCCTTCTCGCGCGACGGCAAGATGCTCGCCACGGGGAATGACAGTGGTGTAGTAAAACTGTGGCGGGTGCAGTAGCGTGCGCCCGCAACTTCTATTGAGGAGTAAAGCGATGATTTGCCCCACGTGCCGGACGGCCAACACAGCCGACGACGTTTACTGCCGCGAATGCGGGGGCTCGCTGACGCCCACGGCGGCAGGGTTCGGGGCAGAGCCTTGGGCGCGAAATCAAACCCCGCGCCCTTCCGGCGAGGCCCCCTTCATTTCAAACCCCACTATCTTTATGAACACGCCGCAGTCGGGCACCCGGCGGGCGACCTCCGGCGGGTTCATCCCGCCGGCAGCGCCCCGCGCCTCCCGTGGGGGCAACTGGCTCCCCATACTTTTGTCCGCGGTCGCCTTGGGCGTGCTCGCCGCGCTCGGCTACCTCCTGCTCCGCGGGAAGCCCGCCGCCGAGGGCCCCACGCCGGACCACTACGGCATCTTCATCCAGCGCGAAGGCGCGATGCCGGAGCTGAGGCGCAGGGACTACCGCAACGGCCTTGACGCGCGGGCCGCGCTCCTCGGCGAAGACGGCCTGCCGCGCGCGGAGGCCAAGCCGGTGCTCCTGCTTTACGCGGAGCCCGAAGACATCCCGCTCGCGGACTTGAAGCTGGTCCGCGTTGACTCCGTGGAGCCGAACGGCTCCATGAGGGTTTGGGACTACCAGATCTCGCCCGTGGACGGGCGGCCCGGCATGAAAAGGCTGAGGGTGGCGGACGGCCTGCCCGAGGGCAAGTTCGCCTTCGCCGTCTTCGACGGGCCGCTCGAAGAAGGGCAGCACCGCTTCTGGCCGTTCCAGGTGGAGAAGGGCGCGGAGCAGCCCGGCGAGCCGCAGGTCGCCACGGTTCCGACCAAGCCGAAGGCCGCGCCCGCCCAGGCCCCTATGGCCCGCTCGGTCTCGCCCCCGCCGCCTGTCGTCACCGCGCCCCCGCCGGGCGGAGCGCGCGCAGCCTTCTGCACTGAAAACAACGTGGTCCTGCGCGGGGCACCGGGCCTGAACGCGCCCAAGATCGGCAGGCTCTCGCGCGGGCAGCGCCTCTGGGTCATAGAGTATTCGCCCAACTACGACACTTGGCGCGGCTTCACCGCGAACTGGGCCTACGTCCAGCCCGACAATAGCCCGACGCGCGGCTGGGTCTTCACGAAATTCGTCGGCTACTGAGCGCGCAGGCTTTTTGATCGCGCCTCTCGGATAAGACCCCATGAAGATGTATAGAATAGAGCTCAAATTTGGCCCGGCCGCCGCGCTCGTGCTCTGCGCGCTTTTTGTGCCAGCCGCGTGCACGAGGCAGACAGCGGAGTCCGTGAGTTACGGGACCGGGGCGGAAAAAATAACTGTAAGGACCCCAGACAGCATTTTCGTTAAAAGTCTGCCGGCAGGGTTCAGCCTGCCGGAGAAGGGCGACGAGCTGGGCCGGCGAATCCTTGAAGACTACGGGGCCGTGTTCGTCTCGCGCGGCGGAGCTGGCCCGCCGCCCGTCCTCATATTCACGGACGAGGCTCAGACGCGCGGCTGGCAGGACACTTTGAGCACGCGGACGGAAACCTTCGGCGGGATTGAAGTGACCCTCCAGGCCCCGGCCATGCAGACGCTGCTGGAGGCGCGGGCCGAGGCCAGGCGCTCTGGCGCGGACATCACCCCGCGTGGCATGGACGCGGCCCGGCGCCGCTACGACGAGACCGTGGCGCTCTGGCAGAGTCGCGTCGAGCCAGCCCTGAACCACTGGGTCAGTGAGGGGGGACTTTCGGCGGACACGGCGGAGCGCATCAGGAGGATGCCGTTGCGCGAGCAGGCGGCCGAAGTCCTGCGACTTGAGAAGCAGGGCTTCTACTTCAGCACGGATTTCTCCAAGTCAATACTTTACTCGGTGGCCGCGCCCGGCACCTCGCAGCACCTTTCGCTGCTGGCCTTCGACATACGCGAGCACGACAACGCGCGCGTGCGCGAGTTGCTGGCCCGCCACGGCTGGTTCCAGACGGTCGTCTCCGACACGCCACACTTCACCTTCCTGGGGGTGGCGGAAGACGAGTTGCCCGCCCTGGGCCTGAAGAAAGTAGGGAGCGGCGGAAGGTCTTTCTGGGTCCCGGACATCAGGTGAGGCATGAAAGTTACTGTTGTGGCTCCATCGCGACAAATCGCTATCTGTCTATGAATCAGCTTTTTCGTTCATCTTCCGCATCTTCGGGCCCCCTTGCGATTTAGCGGCCCAGTGTGAGTCTCCCCCTCCACCCGCCGTGATTCCATGTCTTTCCTTCGAGCGACCTGCTGCCCTCGGCGAGCACCAGTCTGTATTTGTCTAGGCTAACAATGTCGTTCGGGTCGTCTTTTCGGTAGCCTTCCATTGTCAGCATGCGTGTCCCTTGGTCATAGCTACCTTTGACGTACTCTACGGCGGTGAGGCCGACCTTTGACTGTTTGGACTCCTGAGGCGTGCTCTTCATCGTCCAGTTGATATACCCGTGAACTCCGTTACCTACGCTGGCAGTCTCTAAATGCAGCGCGGCGGAGAAGGTAGTGCCGTAGGGTGATGCCCATTGCCCCCGCCACTCCCCGGATAAATCAGCGGGGGCGGCAGGAGGGCTGGGGTTAATTGAATTACTTTGTCTCGGAAGAGCCGGCGTGACATCTTCAGTAGCAGTCGAACGGCTTGGTCCAGCGCTTGGTGTCTCCTGATACAGTTTACTATTTGAGTTAACCTCGTGATCGTAAGCTACACTGTCACTGCCCGTTCTCGGGATAATAATTATTCCGGCGAGTCCGACGACCAGCCCGCTCATTACCGCAATGATAATGTAGGTGACTCTTGATTTACCCTTCTGCCGGGCCGGTTGGGAAGGGGCAGAAGATAGTACCTCAGTGGGAGGCGGGTCGGTTAAGCGCTGGTGGGGAACCCTCTGAGTATCTCCCAACTCATAAGGTGCGGACAGCACGCTGCCGTCGACTAGGCAGAAGGCGAGCGTCTCATCCGGGTAAGTTCGGTTGCACTCGGGGCACCTCTTCATGGCAGGGAATTTATCTTCAGACGGTTGATCACCAGCGGCCTTGGAGACTCGCCTTTATAGAATCCCGCCTCATTCTAGCACCACTCGAGGAGCTATTTCTGACGGATCGCGTCCAGTTGAGACTTCGCGTCAATGAGCAGCTGGCGCAACTTCACCAAGTCTTCTAGCTTAATGAATACATCTGCTCGGCCGCTCGTCACTGCCGCATTTACCCCTCCGGTTGAAGAGTCACTGAACGTAGTAATCATCAATCCGCCTTTTGTGCGGTAGCTCGCTTCGAAGCTGGACAGCGAGGTGACCGACTTGTCTATCTTGCTGACGTAGTCCAGGCCCTTTATCAGCGAATCGATCTCGTCGTAATCAATAAAGGATCTTTCCTCTGTCTCCAGGCGCCCGCCTTCTTTAACCGTGAGTGTTACGCCGAATATGCTGAGGCCGCTCGTCGCGTCTTTAAATTCCCGACTCTGCACCTCGACCGAGCCGCCGCCGTATTGGCCTGTGAGCCTGCCGACGGTGGAGTAGCCTTTAATGATTACAACCCCGGTCTTCGCTTGGAACGACTCCAGCTTCGTCTTCGGCTCCTCGGCCTTGGCGGGCTGCTGTGCGTAGGAGGTGAAGACAGAGGTGAAAACGCAGGCGGCGAAGAGAAATGTCCTGATCAGGTGTTTCATAAAATGGTCCTTTCGGATTTATTCGGGGCTCGACTCTTCTAAATCCTGCTGCCCTTCGTCAGGTTGCACCTGCGGCAGAGGAGTTGGACGTTGTTGACGGTACTAGCTCCCCCCTGGCTGAAGGGGATGACGTGGTCGAACTCCAGGTAAGTCGCGGCGCCGCACTGGACGCACTTGCCCTGGTCTCTTTGCCAGACTGCCTGCCTGACGGCCTGTGGGATGTGGCGGCTGGCGGCGTCCGGTTGCGGCGCGAGGAGCTGCCGCTTGTCCATCCGCACGAGCGTGTCTATGACGGCCTCCGCGAGCATCGGGTCTTCGACTTCGTAGAAGCCGTTGCCCTTCTTGGTCGAGAGCTCCAGGTAGATGCCACCGGCCTGCCGCTCCACCCGCATGATCCGCTTCAGAATGATGTCGGAGCCGCCGCTCGCCGACAGGAAGTGTAGTTTCTTGCTGGTCGCGATCAGGCGGCCCGGGATCCTCGAAACAGATTTCGGGTTAACCTTGTGGTAAACGCCGTCCGTCTCCAGGTGGCACAGCTCCCCGGACTCTAAATGGATGCTCGGCATGATACTCGGCAGATGGCCCCGCCGGATTGAGGTGAGCTGCTTTAGGTAGGCGAGGCGCTGGAGGTAAGGTCGGGCGAGGGGCTCCGGGATTTCCAGCCTACGAATCAGGTCGAGGACGTATTTCTCCTCGCCGTCGTCGATCTCGCCGTCGGCGTAAAAGTAGGTGAGGGTCCGCTCCAGCACGTGCAGGGCGTCGCCGCGGATGAACGCCAGGGCCTCGCTTAAATTGACGTAATTGGCCGCGGCGTACTGGGCGAGCCCCGCCCACTGGGCGTCAGTCATGAGCCCGCCGCCGAAAACGTTCAAGAAAGCCTGGCGGAAGCCGACGACGAACTGTTGGACGTCCTGCTCGCACTTGCCGCAGCGTCCCGTCTGCTTGTTAAAGCTCAACCTGCCGAGCAGTCCCGTGTCCCTCCTGCACCGTAAACATACTGGCATGACGATTACCTCAAGTCGGCTAGCGCGCCTAAGGCCCCAGCCGGTTTAGACAGACAGCGAAGGCTCAACCTATTCGCTAAAGCCACTGAGCCACACCGCCGTGGTGCGAGCAGGTGCCCCGCCTGTTCTGACTGTAGCTGTAGGTGCCATCCCGGCAGACGGCGGACGCGCCCGCGGGCGTACTCCTCTGCGGGGCCTGTCTCGACCTAGCTGCCGGCTGCGACGGCTTCGAGGTTAATCCGTAAGACGTAGCGCGGGGCGTCGCGTACGGAGTGGGACTGGGCGAAACACTCTCGACTGCGGCGGCGCTCGGGCGAGAAGTCTGGTTAGATTGATCTTTCTTTTCGGCGAGCGAGCCAATGAAGCCCAGAAAGAGGAAGCAGGCTACGGCTATGAGCCAGTTCCTCCTCTTGTTATTCGGCCTGGACAGCGAGTAAGACGTCAGGGCCTGGGGCAGGTAATCGCCGCACCTGAGGCAGCGTGCTTCAGTGCCGCGGTTGACGTTACCGCAACGGGGGCATTGGGTGGACATGGGTGGGTGCCTTTCAGTTGTCTCTGACTAGAGAGTGGGTGTGACTGGAATTCCTTATGAGGTTCCTTTCGGCGCGAGTAAGGGAGATGCGTCATTCGAGGTCTACTTCGTCGGGAAGGAGGTGTCAGGTAGGGGGAGGCGGGCGGCCCTCGCAACCGCCCGCCTTCCCGGTCTCGACTCGTCTCACCACAGGGGGAGCAAGTGAGGGCGCGCAATATATCCGCTGAAGGCTAAACTGTCAACGCCCGATGGGCATCCAAAGTCTTATGGAGTTGAATGTCTGTCCCGCCTGCGGCAGAGCTTATAAGGCGGCGGCTGCCAGTTGCCCCCGGTGTCACAGACCGTCGGGGGCCTACCAGTGGGATCAGGAGAGCGGCGCGAACGTGGGATGCCTGCTGCTTCTCGTCCTCCTGGCGCTCACCTTGGTCCTGTCACCTTTACTCCTGCTGTCCAGCTTCCTAATCCGATAAATGGTTACTGCGCCTTGCCCATACAGCCAGAGGAAGTAGTGCGGGGCCGCGTCAGCGGGAGCGTCACGGACGTACCCAAAGCTGAAGGGGGCTTAGCCGTTCAGAGGATGCGGACCACTTGAATGCAAGGCGCGTAACTATCGTTCACCAAGGAATGCTGCTTTGGCTGGAGTTTATGGCGGCGAAAATTCGTCCGTCCATTGTTCGCCCCTTCTTATGAGCACTGAAATGGGCCAGAAATAAAGCGCCTACAACCGATTGAAAACTACTCTTCGCCGCGCACAAAATGTAGCGCCCAACTCTCAAAATTTCCGGATGAACAATCTGATCTGAGTACCCCATCTCTCACGGCCGGGATCCACATTTATATTGCAATCGTTCTGCGCGAGTGATATTAGGCGGCCTGCAAGCCAAGGCATCGATGCGCTAGTACCGGGGATGCTGTCATCAATCCTCCTCCCCGTACTGTCTGTTGGTTGTGTCACCCGACCGGGCAAGGAAGGCCGTCCTCATGCAGAAGAACCTTCTTTATTACGGCGACAACCTCGACGTCATGCGCCGGCACATGCGGGACGAGACCGTGGACCTCTGCTACATCGACCCGCCCTTCAACTCCAAACGAAATTACAATCAGATTTATAACAATATCGGTCACGAGGACCGGGCGCAGGCCCAGGCCTTCGTAGACACGTGGACCTGGGACGACCATGCCAACGATTGCCTGACTCAAATACTCACGAACGTCAACGGGGTGCAGACGAGACAATCTATCGACTTGGTGCGGGGGCTCGATTCGGTTCTGGGCAGGGGCAGTCTCTTTGCCTACCTAGTTAACATGACAGTCCGCGTTGCGGAGATTCGGCGCGTGCTGAAACCTACGGGCAGCTTCTACCTACACTGCGATCCAACGGCCTCCCACTACCTGAAACTCATTTGCGACGCGATATTCGTCCCGCAGGGAGGGGACTATAAAAACGAGGTCATCTGGAAGCGGCACAACGCCCGCAGCACGGATCAGAAATGGCCGCGCGTTCATGACGTGCTGCTCTATTACACGAAGGGTAAGAACTATTTCTTCAAGCCGATACAGATACCCGCCGACCAGGCGAAACTCCCGCACACGCTCATCACGGGGCCGGACGGCAAGAAATACCAGACCTATGAACTGACAGGCCCTGGCGTCACCCAGGAGGGCGAAAGTGGTAAGCCCTGGCGCGGATTCGACCCGTCAAAGATGGGGCGACACTGGGCCAACTCCCACGCCGCCATGGATGAGTGGGATGCGGCGGGCCTGATTCATTGGCCCAAAAAGAATGGATTCCCCCGGAGGAGGGCGGCCGAGCCGTTCGTCGAAGAAGAAAGAGTAGTCACACTGGGGGACATGTGGACGGACATTGACCGAATAAACCAGACGGCTAAAGAGCGCCTCGGTTATCCAACGCAAAAGCCAGAGGCGCTCCTTGAGCGAATCCTTAAAGCCAACAGTAGCGAAGGCGACGTCGTGCTAGATGCCTACTGCGGCTGCGGTACTACCGTCTCAGTCGCCCAGCGCCTGAAGAGACGCTGGATCGGCATCGACATAACCTACCAGTCCATCTCGCTCGTGCTCAGGCGTCTGGAAAAGGCCTTCGGCAAAAAGGTGATGAACGGCATTACGCTGAACGGCATACCACGCGACGTCGAGTCGGCCGTCGCCTTGGCGCATAAGAAAGACGACAGGGTGAGGAAGGAGTTCGAGAAGTGGGCCGTGCTCACCTACACGACCAACCGGGCGATCATCAACGACAAGAAGGGGGCGGACCGCGGGATTGACGGCACGGCCTACTTTATGACGGGCAAGAAGGACAACGCGAAGATAGTTTTCCAGGTCAAATCGGGGGGTGTGAAGCGTAGCGACGTCGCGACGCTACGAGGCGACATGGAGCGAGAGGGGGCGGCGATGGCGGTGCTGATAACTCTCGAAAAGCCGACCCACTCGATGATCGAGGAGGCTAAAGCGGCCGGCTCTTACCACCACGAGATGATGAACAGGAGTTACGACAGGATCCAGATCGTGACGGTCAAAGAGATCATAGAGCAGGAGAAACGCCTGGACGTGCCGACGAGTTTAGAAGTGCTCAAGGCAGCGCGAGCCGCGGCCACGAGCAGCCAGATGGATTTGGAATACAGCGCCGCGTAAATTAGAAGATACTGTCCAACTCAAAACTTGTGTTGGCTCACATCTTGTTTTGAGACTCCAGTCGTTTCTTAATACCTTTAGGTAGCCTCTTCCCGATGTACTGCGATGTAACTTTATCCTTGACTCGTGTGTAACTATACCAATAAGGGCCATGAAGCTTGCCGCGCGAGCACTTACAATTTTCTTTCCCACAGCGAATGCTCTCCAAGCGATAAGTCTTATTTTCGAGAGTCTGCTCGGCAACAGTTTGCTTTCGTGATGGTGGCTTTTCCACACGATCAGCTTCCTCAGCTTTTCTGATCAACTCATGTAGCCACTCGTCGAGCTTCCGAAGCTGGCCCAGGGAGAGCATGCGCATCGCATGTTTGATCTGCATCAAGCCCATTTAGTCAATGCCTATAAGTATGCGTCCGATAAGCACAAAAACAAAGTGATTGCTATCGAATATAAGATTTCTTATGTAACAAATAATCTTATATGTCAAGAAGTGTTACATAAGATTATCGGACTCGCAGAATACGCCCTTAGTCTATTCAAGTAATTGAGTATGAAGACGGTCGTTTATTCAATGGAAGGAGCAAATAATCCACAGCTAGTATGGTGCTTTAGAGCTACACATAAAGAACGTTATTTCTTTTGCCCAAAGAGATAGAGAGCTAGTAGGGCTAGACCTCCTGCAACTAACCACTGATTTGTATTCTGTTGGTTCTTCCGGCTCTCGAGAAAAGTATTTATCTGCGCTAGTGCCTGCCCCATGTTTTGCCGGTCGAATTCAATATACTGGATCGCATCACTGGATTGACCAAGAATACCCTTTTCGACCAAGGCTAGGACAGGCTTTCTGTAGCCGACCGCTGTTTGGAGATCATGCGAGAAGTTCTCAAAATTCCGACTATCTCTGGTCGCAATCGCGATCACAGCGTCCGCTGCGAGGATCGGGTGCGTAGGTCCTACGCTCCAGGTTGATGGCATCGTAGGCTGTTGTGAAGTCAGGACTGTAATCCCTTTCGCCTCTGCTTCGCGGGCGAGGCGACTGGCGACGTATAGGTCGGTGAGTCCGAGCGAGTACGAGATATAAATTTTCATCGTCGTTCCTCCATTGAGTCTT
>Ga0196978_1000027_pt1 | contig 77586 bp, 76 predicted proteins | sample S3v_2013CmetaG_FD_155491 | JGI IMG/M metagenome (GOLD analysis project Ga0196978, IMG submission 155491) | Soil microbial communities from Anza Borrego desert, Southern California, United States - S3+v_20-13C | ecosystem: Environmental > Terrestrial > Soil > Desert | place: USA: California... | reverse complement strand
TTCGTGTTCTTCGCGCCGGTGAGCGGCCGCTTTATGCGGGCGCGGTGGTGATCGAGCACGGCCTCGGCGGCGCCCGGGCCGCCGCGCCGGTCGCCAAGGACGTGCTCACCTATCTTTTCGACAAGGACAAGGCGATGCAGGCGCTGCTTCCGCTCGAGCAGCAATGGGGCGGCGGCATCGCCGAGCGCATGGAGCGCAGGGCGCAGGAATGGGCGGCGCGCTCGGACCAGGCGGCGCCGCCGACCGGGCGAAGCTGATGGCGCTCGCCCACCTTCCCCGCCCGGTCGCGGAGCTGCCCTGGCGGATGCTCTGGGTCGTCGTCGCGCTCGCCGTCTCCGGCGTGCTCGGCCTCTATTCGGCGGCGGGAGGCTCGGTGATGCCCTGGGCGCTTCCGCACGCTCTGCGCTTCGCCCTGTTCCTGGGGCTGGCGATCGGCCTGTCCTACGTGCGCCCGCGCACCTTCCAGGATTTCGCCTGGGCGGCGTTCGGCGCCGGCATCCTGCTGCTCATCCTCACCCTTGGGCTCGGGGCCATACGCGGCGGCGCGCGCAGCTGGCTCGAATTGGGCTTCCTCCGAATCCAGCCGTCCGAGCTGATGAAGCCGGTGCTGGTTCTCGTCCTCGCCCGCTTCTACGCTCACGTCCCGCCGCGCGAGATCACCCGCTGGTCGGCGATCTGGCCGACCGGCGCCATCCTCGCCTTGCCGATCCTTCTCATCCTGCTCCAGCCGGACCTCGGCACGGCGACCCTGATCATCCTCAACACCATCGCCATGATGTTCCTCGCCGGGCTGCCGCTGCGCCTGTTCATCGGCGGCGGCGCCGCGGTCGCGGCGGCGATCCCGGTCGGCTATTCGCTGCTCCTTCCGCACCAGCAGGAGCGGGTGCTGATCTTCCTCAACCCCGAGCAGGACCCGCTCGGCGCCGGCTATCACATCACCCAGTCCCAGATCGCGATCGGATCGGGCGGAGTGCTCGGCAAGGGCTTCCTCAACGGGTCGCAGAGCCACCTCCAATATCTTCCCGAGCAGCATACCGACTTCATCTTCTCGGCTCTGGCCGAGGAATGGGGGCTGGCCGGCGGGCTGGTCCTGATCCTGCTCTTCTACCTGCTCGTGCGCTGGGGGATGCGGGTCGCGCTCGATGCCGCCGACCGCTTCGACCGGCTCGCCGCGGGCGGCCTCGCCATGACCATCTTCTTCTACATCGCGGTCAACCTGATGATGGTGATGGGCCTGGCGCCGGTGGTCGGAATCCCGCTTCCGCTCGTCTCTTATGGCGGCTCGGCGATGCTGACGGTGATGATCTGCCTCGGCATCCTGATGGCGATCGACCGCAAGACCCGCCTCGATTCGCGGCGCGGCTAGGGGGATCGGAGCGCGGGGCCCCGGCCGGCCGCCCGGCGGTTGCATTCGCCGCCCCCCGACCCTAAATGCCGCTTCCGCCTGGGCGGCGCGGAGGCCCTGCCCCACCAGGCGACGGACGCATAGCTCAGTTGGTAGAGCAGCTGACTCTTAATCAGCGGGTCCCAGGTTCGAGCCCTGGTGCGTCCACCACCTTTTCAAGCACTTAGCTGCCCCCTCTCCTCCTGCTCAAAATCGAAAGGTAGCAGGCTAGGTAGCGAGCGATATGAGACAAGGTGAGACCGCTTCGCGCCGAATGGGAACCTGCCTCCGTCTCAGTTTTGCGCCTTCATGGCCGCGCTCGCCCCTGGATAATAGGCGGTGGCCTCGAGTCTCCTAAATCGTCGGAACTGAGTGGCGGAGCGGAGTGCTGCGGGCTGGCGCTCGCCCTCAATCCCTTGCCAGCGCGGTTGCCGGTGATTTTCAGGTAGCGCGGTTGGCTTCGACGTCGGAGCTCGAGATTGCCCCCGCCGCCACAGCCATGAAGGCAGCTAAGTCCTCGGCCGGCCCCTCAAACGTGATCTGGCGTGGCGTGTGTAAGACGGCCTTCAGGCCCTGCTCTAAAAGAAGCTCGCGCAAGCGTCGCCCGCTTCCAACCTGGAAGCGGAAAGGCCGTCCGCCGTGGCGTCTAATTAACTCCCTCACCGGCAGTTGCGATACCTTGGCCTTGCCATAATCGAGGCAGATGCCGACGCGACTGGAGGCGAACTCGAGCAGCAAGTCGATTTCGTCCAGGAAGATCCCGTAATGGAGCGGCTTGGTCGTGCTCTTCTCCCGATCGGTGACGAAGTACGAACCGTTCTCGAGAAACATGTCAACATCCAGCTTGTCGGCCAGTGCCGACAGTTTCTCCACGCCGCGGCGTGCTGCGTCGTCGGCGTTGCGACGTTGAAACTCGCTGCTCCTCCATCCAGGAAACCGGTATCCTGGATGCACCACGACCTCCCTAGCCCCGATGTCCCGTGCGAACTCACCGCACCGGGCGATCACTCGCAGCGCCAGTTCCTGCACGTCAGGCACAACGCTCACGAGGTTAATGTCGTAGAAGACGCTGTGCACGACGGGGGTAACGCCGGCACCGCGCAGCCTGGTGCGGAGAGCTGACCGCCGCTCCGGCGTCAGTTCGGCCAAGAGATTCGGCCCCTGATCCGGTATCAATTCAACGGCCGTGGCACATGCCCGCACCGCCGCCTCAACGAATTCTTCGAAACTATAGCCGTAATATCCTGCATACGACACAGCCGGTGTCACGCCGGTTTCAGAACAAGCCATAAGCGCTTTCCAGAAGTTTCGAGAAGAGGCGCTTCAGGGCCTCGACAACTTCAGTTGGATCAACGTCGTACAGCACACCCAGCAAACTGATCATCAATAGCAGTCGACGAGCCCACGGCCCCATGGCGGGGAAATGCGTCGGGCGTTTCGACATCAGGTAAAGGCTTGCCGCGAGCAGGGCTATTCCCGCCCAAGAGACGACTGACTGGTTAGGAGCGGGTATCGCTTCTTGTAAGCCAAACGCGGCGAACAGTCCCGTCAATGCGGCGCCCCAGGTTGCAAGGCGGAAGAGTGGTGCGGGGAGAATGGTATGAAAGCGAGTTCCCGTAGCGAAGGGCAGGAACAAAGGTTCCTGCAGGGCACCCTGCTGCCGCATCGCATCTATCCTCGGGATCACAATGCTGGGATCGAAGTGTCTGATGATCGGGTCGAGCCCGTACGTCGCCCAATACTGCGAACGGATCGTCGGGGTGTTCTCGCTCTCCTTCTCCGTCCAGCCCTCCGGGGTGATACGGCGCTGAAAGCTCCGCACAGCTTCTGCAACTGTCGGATGCAGTATGTCCGTTTCAGATTGCACAAGCGCGCGAATGATCGCTGTAGGCTTGGAATGAAGCCACTTCGTCCCCGCGATCACAACTTCCTCGTTGTCCCAGCTGTCGTTCGCGAGCAACAGCTCCCGTCCCTGCTGATAGCTCGGCCTGTCCGAAAGGCCGGCCATTGCCAAAACGGCCACGGCATACGCGGTCGCCGTTGCTGAGTAAGACTGCTGTGCATGCAACGACCACCCTTCAGCCGAATGTTCTCGGAGCATCCAATCGGCCGCGGCTGTGACATCTTTGGCCCGGTTCCAGGCCGCGGCGTTTAGCGCACTCGCCGCTAAGTAGGTCGAGAAGATATCCGACTGCCCATTACGCTCTACTTCTCCCCAGCCTTGGTCCGCGTTCCTCGCCCGCACGAGCCACTCAGCCGCCTTTCGCTGGAAGCGACGCTCGGTATTTGGAAAGCACTCGGCGAGCGTCAGGAGCGGCAACGCTACGTATCTCACCCGCTTGCCTCGGTCCCGCAGGTGCTCGTCGAGACTGCCTTTCATATACTCGATCGAGGGTGCACAGTCGCTGGTCGGCGCTCCTGCACGTTGCAGGACGTACAGTGCCTCCGCGGTGTTGACCATCGAGCTCGGCTGGCCAGGCACCATGCCCCACCCGCCATCGGGGTTGCGGTTTTCGAGCAGCCACTTCGCAGCGCCTGCAAGTTGAACGAAATAGGCCAACGCGCTTCTCCGACTTTGCGGAGGGTATACGAAATTAATCAGCGCAAAAGCATTACCCCGGTGCGGACCCCCCGAGAGGATGGTGGGACCGTCAGAAGAAACCGTCGCTCCGGGGCCCGACCGCTCGCCGGACCACACCGCATTTGGTTCGATGGAGAATCTCTCCACTCGCAAGCGCCCGGAACACGTGACTTCTAAGCTTGGGGTCGCAGGTTCGAATCCTGCCGGGCGCGCCAGTTTTCCGCCATTTTTTTGTTACCTAGCGGCTGGTTAGGAAACGTATAGGTAACATTTGGCTGGGCTCCGGTGGCATGCTCTGGCTCGTTATGGAACGGTCCGTAGGCTAAGCGAGCGTAATTTAGAGTGTTACCTAACCGAGCTCCAGCCACATCGAAAAACCTCCGCATTCGTGACCAGTGCACCATTCGTGCTGCCTCAACGATCAGGATTGAAAGTCTAATGAGTCCAGACCTGTTTCGCTTTTCAAGGTGGCGGTATCGCCCGCCGCAAGGCGCTCGAACATATAAGGAATCAGCTCGGGAGCGTAGGATTCCCGGAACAACGCGTGGATCCTGTCGAAGGTCTGCCGTTCGGCGCCCTCCGCCATTAGAGCAAGGAAAAATGCGCGCATCGCGCGGGACATCTGTTGCTGACGGTCAAACGGCATGAAGCCGTCGGGCTCAAGCAAATATGCCATCAAGTCGTCGAACGCGCGCTCGACGATCTGCTCCATCGCTCGGCTCGACGCGATTCCCGCACGGTGGTTGGGCGAGAAATCCGCCGATGCCGTTACACCAGTCTCGATCTCGTCCAGCACGGCGCGCGCGATCCAAGGCGCCAACAATATGCCGTTCCGATAGGTCCCCGTTGCGACACTGACGGCGGTACCCGCCAGTGCGCCGACGATCATTTTCCCGTCAAGTGAATAAGGGCGGCTTCCCGATCCGGCGCGCACGAACGCGGATCGTCGCAAGTCGGTGTGGAATTGATGCGCGACGTTGTAGAGCAGACCCTGCAGCTCTGCGAGAGACGGTCGAGTTCCAAAGTCGTCGTCGAGTTCGACCCTGTTCGTCGCTCCTACATAGATCCGGCTACCGCCACGCGGAATAATGTGGAGGCCGCAGGCGAAGTCGCGGTTGGGCGTGCGCAACACGTACGGCACCCTCACCTCGCCCTCCAAGATCGCGTATGATCCTTTGCCCCCGACCAGGCGTGGAAACCCGGGAGGCACAAGGCCTGCTCGGCGCAGCAGCCTGGTGCTCGCCGTGCCGCACGCGATAATGATATGGTCCGCTGCGACCGTCGCACCGTCGGCCAAACGGACCCTCCGCCCTTCGATCTCGATATCGACGGCCTCTTGATCGACGTATTTGTACTTGGCGTGCCGTGAGGTTGCGACCTCTAGTGCCGACATCAGCTGCCCGCTGTCGACGAACCCCTCGTCGGGCAGGAAAAGGATCGCGTGCGGGAACCATGATGGATGCGGGCTTAGATAGAAACAGTCGCACGTGTCCACGCGTTCGGCGCGCTCGCCATTCGCGTGGGCGGTCCGCTCGATTTCATCAAGGTTGGAAACATCGTCCCGACTGGCCGCATTGGCCACGATGAACGTGCCAGTTCCGTGAGTGACAGGCCGGCCGGCCTCCTGCTGCAATGCATCGAGCCACCCGCCATAGGAGCGGGCCGCTTGAATCCGGACTGCAGTTTCCGCGCCGGATCTGTCATGCGGTTCATGCGCCGTGACCTCGCCAAACGCCCCCAACATCGCACCCGCCGCGCGCGAGGCCGCGTCAGCCTGCCATGCCGACGGAGCGATGCAAGTGACTTCATGACCTCGCGCCAAGGCTTCACGCACGAGCGACAGTCCTACAACGCCTCCGCCAACGACGGCGATGTGCCCGGCTCCGGCCATCAGAGCGGCTCAAGCATCATAATGGTTCGCCAGAAAGATGAATCCCGCGGGGGATCGCCGTTGCGGGGATCGACCAAATCGATGAAATAGAAAAATCCCTCAGCGTCGGGATAATAGAATTTCCTGCCCTTGTGGATCAGGTGGAAGCCAGATCGCAGCATGCCCTTGTTCGATGCGGCATTATCGGGATCGGCTAGTCCGAAAGCGTATCGAAACCCCGCCTGCCGCCCTGATTCAAAGAGCCGGGCCATCAACCGGCTGTAAAGGCCCTGACCGCGGGCCTCGGGCGCGACAAAAATATAAGGAATATAGATTGTGTCCGGATCTTGGCACCGGGTACCCCATATCAGACCTGCCGTGGTCTCGCCCACGATCGCAGCAGCAATTAATCCGCCGCCCCTGAATACCGCACCCAAGACGTAATCAACGGTTGTCTTGGGATCACCGGGCAGCAGGCCGGCGCATCGCCATAGCTCCTCGACAGTTTCGACCGGAACCACGACGATGTCGTCACTTCGGCTGGACATCCTATTTTTGCCGCTTTAAGTCCAGGAAACCGAACGTGTTCAGTTCGGGCACGACATGCGTCTCGGACAACCACAGCACCGCAAATTTGCTGCCCAACCCGACCAGGCGGATGATCATGACGCCCTCCCATTTTTGATCACTGTCGTTGTCATCAATCTCATAATAAAGATTCACAATCCCGTTCTTGCAGACTCCGCGGCCGGTTAGTTTTCCGAAGGCGAACGGCTCCGCCGATCCGACCTGATTGACCGATATATCCGCGCTCAGCCGCGCCTGCTTGCCGCGGGTGACGATGACGCCGTTTCGCAGTTCATATTCGTAGGGATTTACCGGTTGTTGTTGCTCGCCGGCCCACGTGAGCGACAACAGATCCCGGCCCTCGCCGTAGAATCTCTGGCGCACGCCCCGCTTTGGAAGGGCGAACCCGAAATGCGTCAAATAGCCAGCAACGATGGCTGCGGCCAAAGTGGCTATCGCTCCGATCAGCGCGGCTGCCATGGCCGAATCCATAACGGGTGCGGCGCCTCCTTTCCCGCGCGCATCGTACTGATGCGTAAAGCACCTAGCCAGCCCCACCGAGGGACCAAGCCAACGTTCAGCTCCAGCGCAAATGCGGCGCCCCCGAACGCCTGCCACTTAGATCCTCGACACGAACGCCCACAACCCCGGGGCTCCGACCTTCACTCCCCAGGCGGGTGCTACTTACCGATGGAAAGCCGCGTCGCCGTCGGATTGCTCTTGCTTCATTTGCTGAAGTCTTCGAAGCTGGTTGTGATCCCGATTGCTCAGGGCTTTTTCGAAGCAGTAGCCGATGGTCGGAACACCAGCGGCTCCGGGATCGTCAGGGTACTAGGGCCAGCCGGGAAGCACTTTGATGCGGACGCCTTACGAGGATCTCGTCTATAACTTGACTGGGCGAGAGGCACGCCCTGCGATGATCACACAGGACTATGTAGAAAGCGTCGTAGACGATGCACGACACCATCATCCAGACTGGCTTGACCTGCGAAACATGAACCTGACAGAACTTCCGGGCCAAGTCGGTAATTTGCTTGAGCTCCGAAGCCTAAACATTGGAGGGAATAAGTTCACATCGATCCCAAGCATGATACTCGGAATTCCCACCTTGCGCCGGCTCTACGTTCAAGGAAACGAAATTGTTGATATCCCTACGGAGATCCAATACCTAACGAGACTTGAAGCTCTGTACGCGGCCCGAAATAAAGTAACATACGTCTCCGATGGGCTTAGCGAAATCCAGAGCTTGCGCGTTCTGGATCTGGCGCACAACGCGCTTGCAAGCGTTCCGGAGTCGCTCGGTAATCTTGGCTTGCTTGAGCAGCTCTACCTCCACGGGAACAGAATCGTGGTTCTCCCGGACTCCCTCGCGAACCTAACAAACCTTCGCCACCTCGATCTCAGCCGGAACCGCTTGCTCCGTCTACCAGAGGGCTTAGGACTGATATCCTCTTTGCAAACCCTGAACCTCGAGGACAACGATTTGCGCTCTCTGCCCGCGTCGTTGGCTTATCTGAGGAATGTCGAGCATGTGTACCTGGACGGCAACCCTTTGGACCAGGACTTGGCGTTCCTCACCGGGCCGGAAGGCTTACCGGGCATCAGGCCCAGCCGGAAGACCGCACGTCGCATGGTTGACATCCCGCGGCGGATTCGAGCTTACGGGGCTCCCACCATCCCACCTGCAATGCCGGGGCCCCAATTTGCTGTCGTCGATGGCCGGCGCATTGATTTGGTCGAGCCGCATGGTTCCGACGATGTCCAAGAAATCGGGGATCTACTTCCTCAACTGAGCGAGGCGCTGGGCGACCTGGTCAATGCAGCGCACGGCTCCAACCACCACGCGATTCTAGCCGACTTGGGCAGTCGCTACCGTGCCGTCATACCGCGTGCTGGCGGACCGATCTCAATCGATGCCTGCTTCTCGTGGGGCATCCGACTGAGTCGCGCCTACCGGAAGACTAGGCAGCTAGCCGAGGCCGATGGAGCGGATACGCCTGTTGCCATCGGAGAAGCTGTAGAGAGCGTGCTGGCTTTGCACGGGTTGATCATAGCGAGCACCGAGCGCGGACGAAATTTAACAGCTCTCGCGGCCCGAGAGCGCGCGACCGGCCGCCATGGCCCCCAATTCAGGGACGCTGCTCGGCGAGTGGCAACACTCGTTCACGAGTATTCGACCTTAGCGACGCCGCGCGCGCGGGACGAGCTGATGTTCGCCACTGCTCCAAACGGTGCGGGCGAGGATCATGCTGCGGCGACGGCTCACGCCTCTTGGACAGTTTTCAACTTTATCAGGACCATCGCTCGGGTAGCAGTTGTCTCAGCTCCAGTTGTAGTCGCTGGGGCCGTCGCCCAAGAGGTTGTTATCCATTCCGCGCCAGGATCGGCAGCGTCGGAGCATCTCACCTCATTAGTCAACTTAGTGTGGGATTTTTTTCTTAGCGAGCGTCAAGCATTCACAGCCTTGGCCCTAGCCGGGGGCGTTGAGTTTCAGTGGATCCTCTACCTAGTGGACTGGATGCGGGCGATCAGCCAGCGCCCCGCTTCCAAGTGACTGTCGAGGAGGGCGCCTAACGGGAGTGGGTGCGTTTGCTTCGGCTTTGTTGAAGATATCTTCTAAGCTTGGGGTCGCAGGTTCGAATCCTGCCGGGCGCGCCAGTTTTCCGCCAATTTTTTGTTACCTCAATCTGCGCCAGGTAACGCATAGGTAACAGCCGAGCGGGATATGGTGACATCTCGCGGCACCACGTGGGACGAGGGGCGGGCTGTGCCGGCCGCTTTTGGCCGTTTGCGGACTGGCAGCTTCCCGGAGACGAACAGGCCAGAGCGGACGTATCTTTGCCGCTATTGCGCGTCTGGGATGCGGCCAAGGGAGCGGCCCTTCCCTATTGCCGGCGTCGGAAGCCGTAAGGCGCGATCTGCGACCATCGGATCCGTCGCCAGGGCGTCGACCATTGCCCGTCGCGCAGGGTCCGCGTGAACACCCAGCCTTTGTCGCGCGAGTTGCGGCTGAAGGCATGAATGTCGCCGGTATAATTGTCGACCATGGCCGACAGACGGGGAGACTTGCGCGACAAGAGCAAGGCCCGCGCCTGCTTTACGGGCAAGCGTTCGAACAAGGTCCATCCCCGCTCGCGCCGTTCGGCCCTGGCCCGTTGGCGGGGCGAGCGGCGATCGACGAGGAGTGGCTCGCGGACCGCTTCCAGGCCTGCGAGCCGAGGAAGCACGGTGCAACAGGGCTCGTCGCCGACCCTCTTCTCCTCCTTGACGACCGAGGCGAGGATCGCGTCTCGCGATGCGGGCGGGAGGCTCTTCCAATAGGTTTCCTCGAAGAACCAGTGGTCCGTGCCGTAGAGGAGGAAGCTCTCGATCAAGCCGAGGAGGTTCTCAGCCTTCTCCGCGCCGTCATCGGCTTCTAGGCCGGTATCGCGCAGATAGCGGTCGAGAAGCGGCGCCTGCACCCAGCGGGACGCGATCAGCACCTGGGTGCGGGTATCTTCTGGTATAACCACTAGGAAGAGGATGAGGCGGTGTGGATCGGGTCCGACGTTGAAGTTGATCGCGCTCTGCCCGGAAAGCGTCACCGGCAGCCGGTGGTTCAAAACAAAGCGATGGATGTTCGCGCCGAGCGCGCCCTGGTCGACCGCGCCGAGCGCCGGCACGAGGTCGGCGGTCATCCCCTCTATCGTGGCGAGATCGGTTCGCGCGCTTTCCAGCCATTCGGCTAGCTGGGCGCCCCTGTCGGGCGGGATCTGGATCTTGTATTTGGCCAGGATCGGGTGGCTGGCGAGGAGTGCCGACACCTCGTCATGGACGAGCTTCGCCAAGTTCTTGTCGCGGAGCGCTAGAAACTTGTCCCGTGCCCGGCTGTGATGGTCGATGTCGAAACGAATGCGGACAGCCTCTCGCGCGACTGACCGGAAAAGCTGGAGCACGAAATCGCGGGGATGCTCGAGAGTTCCGCGAGTCTCGAGATCGGCGAATAGCAGCTCGTGCCGGTCGCAGAAGCCCGGAAAGGTGCTCGCGTGGTCGACCCCCTTGCGCTCGTAGACGATCTCTTTTTTCACATAATCAAGTGTCGGAGCGATGACATGGCCGTCGCCGGACTTGATACGGGCGAGGGGCCCGGCTTTCTGGAGTGTGTGGGAGCGGCGGATCGTCTTGTCGCCGCAACCGGGATATCGGCACTTCGCCGGCTTCTTCCAGTTCTTGAAGATCTCCTTCTGGCTGCCGAACTTGAGCTTCTTGTACGCGCTATCCGAAACGAGCTCGATCTCCCCCGAGTTGATACGGTCGTAGAGCGCGCTCGTTGCCGCGGCGAAGGCGGCCTCGGCTTCGGGCGGCGCGGCGACGATGATGCCCCCGGGCGTTCGCTCCGGGTCGACGATTTGAACGGACATGATGTAGGAGCCTCCGGCGGACCTTATGGGTAGCTAGGAATGCCACCCTCGGGCTGCAACATCGGTTTGAGACGGTTCAAGATCTCAATCGCCGCGCAGGATACGAGCATTCCGCCGCCCGCGGCGAGCTACGCGAAAGCCCCTGTCCGCGATGGTCGGCGCGCGGCGCCCGGCTCGGCCGGGATTGCCGGCATGATCGCACAGTCAGGACGGAAATCGCCTCGAGGCCAGCTCTATAGTGTCAGTCGCCGGAACGAAAATACACCCGGAACCGATCCTCCTCCCCGCCCATCGAGAAGCGTTCGGTATACCAGCCGAGCTCGTGGCGCTCGAAGGCCTCCCAAACAAACAAGCCGAACATCAGCGCAGCGAGATCGAAATTGCTGCGCGCGGCCTTGTCGTAGATCGGCTGGTAAGGAGTGCCCTCCCAGTTCGAGCCGGGGATCGACGACGCGGTCTCGATGCGGCTACCGGCGATCCGCTCGTCCAGGGCCGCGCGAACTCCTTGCACTTCTTCCTTCGACATCCGCTAGCGCGAGCCGGAATTTCGCGCTTCCTTCCCTGCAGAACAAGAGTTGATCGCGACCTGAGCCGACGAAGTCCGGTAGCTAGTTGAATTGCCTCGCTCTTAGTCAGAGCAAGTGAGAACTCTGGGCGGCCGCCAACATGGTAGTCGAGAGCATGACGATTCCGGCCGATGGTCATCGCCGAGCGGATCGGGGCGGTTGTCCTGTAGGGCGATGTCGCGCGGGTGAAGGTCCGGCGGGTGATCGCGCGACGCATCGTCGAGCTAGGGGGTGGATCTGCCCAGCTCAATAACCATTGATGACTCGATCATTGAGCGGGGCTGACACGTGGCTTCGAAGACGCGTTTCGTTGTGGAGATGGCCGGCGAGCAGGTCGAGCTCTTTTCCGTGCAGGAACGCGCAGACAGCAGCCTCATCGTTTTTCCGCATCGTGCGTGCCAGTACACCGACCCGGCGCTCGGCCTGATCAGGGAGGAGCACCTATCGGTGCACCTGAGCGCCAATAGCCCAGGCACCACCATCAAGCGGACCTGCACGCTCCAGAACGGCCGTGTGATGACCTACTCCTCATTCGTGTCGGATTCGAAGGCGGCGCTGCTCTGGCCGCTCTACTCGGCCAGGGCTCCACGTTTCACGAAGAGCAATCTGCGCAAGCGGGCTAGGGATCGGATCGTGACGATCACGCGGTTCCACCATCGGAGCGCAACGCTCGTCTACAGCATATTCGTATCCAGTCGCGGCTTCGAGCACTCGCCTGCACTTAGCTCCGTCAACCTCCTCACGGGCGCATTCACGAGGTTCGAGATCGGGGTGTTCTACAGCTTTATGCCGCTTCCGTCGCTGCCCTCGGAGGACATCCAGGTGCCTGCGACGAGCCCGCGGCAGGTCGACGGTGTGGTTGCAGACCGCGGGAAACCGCAGGGCCAGAGGTCGTTCGAGCTGAACGAGGTCGAGCCCTTCGTGACGCGCACGTTCGTCAGCCTGGGGGAGCTGATGCACTTCCGTCTGCTGCAATTCAGGGTCGAGCTCACCCCAGAAATCCTGACCATGTTTCGCATGGGGACCCAGACGTTCCTGAAGTATCCACCTGCATTCGAGGAAGCTACCACGCCGACGGTGATAGTGAGCTGAGATCCCGATCCCGTCTCCTGTCATGCCATCACACGAGAATCATCAGCCTCGCGCTGACGTGGACGCCTCACGCCATACGCATCCCTGGGTCTCCTTGGGGCGCAAAGCAGCGCTGCCAACATCACTGGTCACCACTGGCGTCGCGGAAATTTGGCTTGGGGGGAGGCCGCCGAACATCCTTCGCTTTTGATTGTTCCTGAAACCAACCACGCGACTAGGGCTTCGGCAGTTGTTCCCATAGCTCTCTGCGCATGGCCACCAGCCGCCCTTTGTCGTTCTCGGGTATAACGGCGAGGAAGTCGCCGAGCAGAGCGCCCACAGCATCCATGACTCGGAGGCTCGCGGTTCGGAACCCTTTCAGCGTTCTGAACATGTCCGGCTCGATCATAGCTACCGAATCGAAGCGGGCTATGCGCTCGTTCGCGCTCGGGTGCGTGTCGCCCCGCGGCATCGGAGCCCCCAGCGCGTGCTCGAACCGGCGGAGCGTCTCCAGCGCCTTGAGCACGATCACGCCTCCCGAGCCAGATGCCAAATATGGGTTCCAGATGGGCATGCGATCGCGCTCACCGATCGGCCTGCCGATGCGCAGTGCGAACTGATCGGCCTCGAACTCCTCGATCCGAGCGTCTGCGTCGGCGTCCCGCCCGTGCCCATGATGATGGTGGCCGTATTCGTGGGCCACAACGAACAGCTCCATGGCACGGGCGACCTGCTCGACAAGCTGCACCTGCATGGGATCAGAGGCCTCGAACGGAACCGTTGCGTTCGTGCCCGTCATCGCGAAGGACATGAAGATCCGGTTCCAGTACTGCGCAAGCGGCATGTTCATGCGCAGCAGCAGGTTCGCGCCTTCGGGCGTGAACCGCTCCGACTGCCAGTAAAATGGATCGAGCAAGATCGTGCGGTGGAACGCCTTCGCGATCAGGCCGCAAAACCGGAAGGTGAAAGCACCGACCGTGATGATGCTCTGCCCGGTCATGATCACGCCCGCCTTCGAGGCGAACGGCCCGCTGATTGGTTCGATACCTCGGGCGACATTCCGCTGAGTGTCAAAGCCCTGCCGCGCCATCTCGGCCTCAACTTCGTCGCACAGCGCCGCGTGAAACGCCTCGGCGGAAGGATTTACGCCAGAGCTCGTCGAAGGTGCCTTCCCAACGCGTCGCTTAGCCGACGCAAGAATCGCCTCGATCTCGGCCTCGCTCCAACCGGCTGCGGCGAATCCCGCCCGTGCACGCGCCTCGTCCTCACGTGCGTCGTATTCCGGGTTGACCAAGGCAGCTCCGGGGTGGGCTGCCGCGCGCTCGAACATCTGCGACCACAGGTCTCTTGCCGCGTCGTTGCCTTCCTGCTCCATTGGCGAGGCCTAGCACTGCGCTGCATCGCGCGAAACGCCGGAACCTGGAGATGATCATTGAGCTCGAGGCTGTTCGTGATAGGCAACGGATTCGACCTCCATCACGGCATCCCCTCTCGTTTCAGCGACTTCGGTCGCCGCCTCAGGAAGGTCGCGCCGGACATCGTCAAGCTGATCGACGATTACCTGTTCGTCGATGAGGACTTCTGGAACTGCTTCGAGGCCCGTCTCGCCACCTTCGATTCCGACAACGTGATCGACCATGCTGAGCAGTTCTTAGTTCCTTACAGCGCTGAGGATTGGAGCGACGCGTTCCACCATGACTTTGAATACGAAATCGAGCAGGTGGTTGACGGGCTGTCCCGCACATTGCGCAGCCGTTTCGCAGAGTGGATACGCGGTCTGCGGATCCCGCAGTCCGGATCCGTCCCGCTCGTGCGGTGCGTGGATCCGAGCGCACGATTCCTGTCCTTCAACTACACGCAGACACTGCAGCGGCTCTACGGCGTGCCGGATGCGAAGGTCCTGCACATCCACGGTCGGTCGTCCGACGCCGACAGCGACATCGTGCTGGGGCACGGCTGGGAGCGAACGTCAGATGAAATGCTCCACCGGCAAGTTAATGAGGACACGGACACCCGCGTCGCGGGCGGCTATCAGCTGATCGACGACTATTTCGCAGACACGTTCAAACCTACCGAACGGCTGATTGAATGCCACCGTGCGCAGTTTGACAGTTTCCGCGAGGTGTCCGAGGTTGTCGTGCTCGGCCACTCGTTGGCCGATGTCGATGCTCCCTACTTCCACGAAATACTCACGCGGATACGCCCCTCGGCCACCTGGACCGTCAGCTGCCACTTGGCCCCATCCTTGGAACAGCCCCGGCTGGAGGCGCTTGGCGTGCCAAGCCATCTCACTAGGTTTGCGCCGCTTTCGACGCTGTGACGTCGCATGGTAGCCCCGGGACCGAACTGCCGCGTTCCGGGCTGGGTCAGGGCCAAGAGCGGTAAGTCCGGCTCTAAACGGCGAGGCTGCTGCTTCCCTTAAGACCAGCAGGGTATGTATCGGGGCTGGTCGCGCTCCGCCCGCACATGCGCTCACCTAGCGCACATAGTAGACACAATAAGTAGGAGGCTTCTGACGACGGTGGCCCGTCATCCGATTTGACCGGACGCGGTCCGTCCCTAGACTACGCGTATGATCGAGCGCCTGCCTCAATTTGCCGAACTACACGTTGCCGCGCTGTGTGCCAGCAGCGGGGTGGTCTGCAACAAATCCGACCAGGATGAGTGCGGCTGGGACCTGTTCCTGCAATTCCCGGCGAAGCGGACACCCCGTCGCCCGGCCGACATGGACGCGGCGGGGTTCGAGGCGCTCGTGCAGGTCAAGTCGACCCGCTCGGCGCCGCTGGCGGCGCGGATGAAGCTCTCGAACGCGCTACGGCTCACCCAGGCGACCCAGCCCTGCTTCGTCGTGCTGGTCGTGGCAGGGGCAGAGACGCCACGTGTCTACGCACGACATTTCTGGGAAGCGGAGATTGCGCGGACGCTCAAGCGCATCCGCCTCGCGGAACGAGACGGCGACACCAGCTTTAACCGACGTCATATTGATCTCCGGATGACTGAGGCCGACGCGCAGGAAGACTTGATCGGCTGGATGCGACGCACGATTGAGGCGGTGAAGCCCAATTACGCCGCGGAGAAGGCGCGGATCGCGAGCAGCGTCGGCCATGAGGATGGCTTCGGGTCGATGGTGGTGTCGTTCGAGGGCAGCGCCCAGGACTTGATGGACCTGCAACTGGGGCTGATCGATTCCCTCCCCGTCCTGCGAGGCCGATATGTGCCGCAGCGCTTCGGAATCGAGGCCCCTACCCCCGAAATCGAATTCGAGGAGGCGAAGCTATTCGTCGAAGCTGTGCCCAAGCCGGCCAGGCTTCGTCTCCAAGGGGGCAACCCGACCGAAGAGATGTTGGTCGACGCCAAGTTCTTCAGTACTGAGCTGCCGGGCCCAGCCGAGACGCTGCAGCGCTGGCGCGTCGATGCCGGGCCGCTCAGAATCGTGGGCGGCAATGGATCATATGCCGCGAACCTAAGCATCCGCTACGACGCGCGCCGGCCGCTCGCGGACCTTAGGTTGTTTCTGACAATGACGGGCTGGCGCGGCACCGGGCCGGTCGGGCTGCAGTTGTTCATGGAGGACAAGCGCGTGCCGCTGGGTGTGCTCACGATCAATCCGAGCGACGACGACAGCGAATGGAAGGAACTGCGTGTTTGGACGACCGCGCTAGAGGCCGTCGCCCGGGCTGCGCTCACGCCCGAACCCGAAGCCTCGGTGCTGGACTTGTGCGATGCCGATCCATGGATCCAGCGCTTCGCCGGCTTCGTGATGAGTCCTTCCCTACGGGTCGAGTATGAACCCGAAGAGATCGATGATCCGACGCGCGCCGCGATTTATTACGCGGCATGCGATGTCGGCGACTGGTGCTACCTGGCTGTGATCGAGCGCAACACGCGCACAGACGAAATGGATGGGGCGAAGCGCAAGCTGACTTTCGGCACTCCGCAACTGATCGACGCGTTCGTGCGGCGCGGCAAGTGGCGTGATCATCACGACGAGATCGAGGCCGCCTATCGCGCGCAGGCGGCGCGCCTGGGTACGCCGGAGACGCTGTGGGAGATCGGCGACATTGAAGCGTTCATCGCCAAGGTGTCCTGCCCGAAGGGCTGAGCCGCTCGGATCACCGGCCGTGCCCGCACCCAACCGGAGAATTGCCGCGCTAAACGAGCGCTTGGCACCTACGAAGGAAGGCTCAACAGTCGAGGAACCGAATATCAAATGGCAATGGGCTCCGGCCTTCGCCAGACGCCTAGCGTCAGCGCTTCGTAGCCATTGAAGAAGGTTTCGAAGTTGAAGAGGTGCCGCTGACCGTCGTCATTGACGAGGTGAACCTCGGCCTCTCCAAGAGGTCCTGCTCGCTGCGGACCTGAGTATCCAGCTACAATTCCAAAGAGGTCGACCTCGGTCAATCGCTCGAAGTTCGCGCGAAAGAGCGGCGACTGGATGCAATAGCGGCACGGGTTTGCCGGGTCGAAATCTGCCCTCTGGCGGCTGCGATGCGGGTGCGCGCTGACAAGGGCCACCATCGGTCGCTGCGCTTCGGCCTGCTCGACAAAACGCCACAGCGTAGAGGTGATCGTGTTTCCGTACTTGGTGCTGAGGCTACGAATCAGCGCGAGCGAGGGCGCGTTTGCCATCGCGTCCTCGATGAACCTGTCGGCCATGAACAATAGTCGGCCGGCCGCGTAGTTTGCCTCGGCCTCCATCGTCTCGTGGCAGGACGGGGCCAAAGTTATGTGGTCGTCGCCGTACATCATCCCCTCGTGCCAGGGGATGATGCTGTGCCCGATCTCGTGCGCCTCGTTCCAGCGATGCTTCAGCTCGGGAACGTCCGCATCAATCAGGATGCGCTTCGAATCGGGCAGGTAGAGCGCCTTCAGGCTTAGCTTTTGAATGGCTTCCTTGAGCAAAGTGGGGCGCTGCAGGATCTGCTGGCCCGCAATCCTCATGCGGCTGTAGACCTCGCGTAAGAAGCCATCGTCGGTCGAACTGTAGAACTGGCGATCGAGCTTGAGCAACTCGCGCACCATCCGGAGATCGATCGGCGGTTCGGGATTACCGAGACCCCGGACGATCTTTTCGACCTGGCCGTCGATGTCCGAGATCGTGCGTGGTCCTAGTGCGACGTTCCTCATGCCTGGGCCCTGTCCGCCCGGTCCTGAATCGCCCTTACGACGGCATTGAGAAGATCCAGCTCTTCCTCGGACAGTCTTCCACGGAGCTCGGACCGTGCGGCGAAGCGCTGCTGAGCAACGTGCGGATCTAGGTCGTTCGCCACGGTGACGCCGGCGAGATCGTTCAGCTTCGCTTGGGAAAAGTTGAACTTTCGCGCGATGTACCAAACCGTGCGTCCCTCGACGCAATAGTAGGGATCCTCCTCGATTGCCTGAGCCTCGGTCAGGTCAATATTCACGGCCTCGGCGAACTCGTCGATCGAGAGGCCCTCGCGTCGCCGTAGAAGGTGCACGAATTCGGCGAATGTCGTGCCGGATCCCTCTTCCGCTGCTGCTGAGGAGGTCGCCTCGCCAGGCTCGGCTGCAATGCTCCCGGCACCGATGGGGCCGTCAGGCTCCTCATCGATGCGGGCGAGCCACCATTCTTTGGATCGTTCGATAGGCATCCTGATCACTCCTGCGCCAGCAACGCTTGAGCACCATCGGAAGTCATTTCGTAATAACGCAAATTCTGCACCTTTGCATCTGGCCCGAAATCTATCATGCCCTGCTTTTCGTAAAAGCTTTCCGATTGCGGGAGCGAATGCAGGCCTACGCGGCCCTTGAACCCCTCGTCGATGCTCAGCTCCACCGCTGCGGTAAGCAGTATCGGGCCGGCGCCGCGGTACTTCTTCCGCGTACCGGCAAATGACTGGTTCCATGGCGCGACCTCCAGATAGTCAACGTAGACAAGCGGTCTGCCGCTTGCGTCTTCCATGCGAGCAGGCTTCGTGAGATCGACCCGCATCAGCGCCTGCGTCATCCCTGCAGCGGTGACGCTGAACATGCGGAAACCGATTATGTCCTGCGCCTCGGCAACCTTGGCCGCCCAGTTCCAGTGTCCGGTCTGGGGCCACTCGGGCTTCGGTACGCCCTGTTCGTGGAGCGCAGCCTTGATCGCGCCGAGAGCGGGCTGCCAGGCGGTATGCCAGTCCATGACATGAGGCAGGCCGATGCCGTAGACCAGGTCTGCAGGCACGACATCGCCGGTCTCCAGATCGCGCAGGAACCGCGGCGCCGTTTCGAACGTCACAGAAGCATGAGCTCGGCTTTGTCCCGGGTGACGTCGTTCTCAAAGACGAGTTTGTCACCCTTCTCCACTCGGGCATCGAGCATCTGGTAGAGACGCAAGGCCTGACGCAGCACGGCGGTCTTGCTGAGATCCTTGCGCACCGACAGGACCTCGAGGGCGCGCATCTCGGCCTCCGTCAGGTTGAGTGTCATGGTTCGCTTGGACATCGAGCATCTCCGTTCCTCCGCCCCCTCATATGGCCTTGGTAGCCAATATGTCAATAAAGGAGATGCAAATTTTATGGGTTGAATAGCCAAAAGATAGCCATTATCTGAAGGCTCAAGGAGATTGAGATGAGTCGCGAGCACGTCGGCCACAGTGACATTGTCCGCTTCGCGGATGCCCGTGTGAACCTGAAGCGCGAGGATGCAAGCGAGCTGCGCGCGCAGGCTAACCGCCTTCGCGACAAGTTGGAGGGATATCTGGACGAACATCCCGATTTTGGCCTGAAAAAAATGCTACTCTCCGGCAGTTTGGCTAAGGGAATTGCGCTTAAGTCGATCAGCGACATCGACGTCGCTTGTTACGTCGCGTCCGAATCCGCCCCACAAGGGATTGGCGAGCTGATCGAGTGGCTGGCCACGCGTCTTGAGAAGGCCTTCCCCAATTTCAAGCCGTCGCAGATCACCCGCAAGACCTACTCGGTCTCGGTGCAGTTCATCGGAACGGGAAATGAGGTCGACATCGTCCCGATCCTCTACTCGGGCGATCCGCAGTGGCGAGGTGATCTGATCTCGCAGGACACTGGCGAGCGGCTGATGACGAGCGTGCCGATGCACCTCGATTTTATCCGTAAGCGCAAGGCAGCCAGCCCCCAGCACTTTGCGCAGGTGGTCCGGCTGATCAAGTTCTGGGCCGGTCTGCGTAAGCGTGAGGATGCCAGTGGCGGCTTCCGCTTCAAGTCATTCATGATCGAGCTGATCCTGGCTCACCTGGCCGACCGCGGTGTCGCGATGAAGGATTATCCAGAGGCGCTGCAGTCGTTCTTCACGTTCCTCGCGACGGATCAGCTGCGGTCGGTGATTTCCTTCACCGACTACTATCCTGCTGGAACCTGCACGCCGACCGGCGACCCAGTCCGAATCTGGGATCCGGTGAACTGCGAAAACAACGTCGCGAAGCTCTATGATGCGAACAATCGCGAGCGCATCGTGGACGCCGCGCTCGACGCCGGCGACGCGATCGACGGCGCGTTGCGTGCGATTTCGAAGGGCGAGACGGTTCGCTACTGGCAGAAGGTCTTCGGACCGAGCTTCGATGTGTAGGAGTGATCGATGAGCAGCTACACCACAACCGAGACCAGCAGCTTCACGATCACCCACGCGCGGTACATTGCCTCAAAGGTGGCGACTGATCTCAAGCGCTTCCAGCGATTTTACGGCTCCCCGACCGACATCAGGATCGATCTCTTCGAGGGCGAGCTCGCCGGACTGCTGAAGCACGATGCGGTCGACAACATTGTCTACGGCTTCCAGCGCAACTCGCTCTGGACGCCGGCGTCGGTCCGATATCGGGCATTGCCAGGCGGCACGTTGTTGGCCGACGACGACCCTGGCAAGATTCGACCGGGCATCGATATCGCTGGCGCGCACTTCACGTCATTTCTTAGCTATTCGAGCAGGTGGTGGAGCCTGTCGCCGGCTGAGCGCGAGACCATCGAGAAGGGCCTGCCGATCCAGCGTTCGACCGGTTCGTCGCCTGGACTAGAGACTGGCGCGTGGAGCGACGACCTCAGCTACTCGGCTGGCGGTCGCGGGCTCGGGCGTAGCAGCGTGAGGACCTGGTGATGAGCGAGCGTCTCACCCTCGACCAGCTCTTCGACAGGCGGCTCGATTATCCGGATCTCGATGCAAGGCGCCGCCTTTCCCGACTAGTTGGAATAGATGAGTCCAAGGAGCGGCTGACGAAGATGCTCGGCATCCTCGTAAACCCAGCCGGGCCCCGTGCTTGGGCGAAGCGCTTCCACCCGGACGCGCAGGTTCTGCTCGATTATGTGGAGCGCCGGCCGCCGCTCGTCATTCTCGCTGGCGACGTCGGTTCGGGGAAGACGGAGCTGGCCGAAACCATCGGTGATGCGATCGCTCGCCAGGAGGATATCCCGGTCACGCTTTACCCGCTCAGCCTCGCAACACGCGGGAGCGGCAAGGTGGGGGAGATGACGCGGCTGGTGTCGGCGGCGTTCGATCTCACGCTTGACGCGGCCTCTAAGCTCCAGCGGAAGGACGGACGTGCTTCTGGCGGCGTCATCCTCCTTGTCGATGAGGCGGATGCGCTCACTCAGAGTCGCGAAGATGCCCAGATGCACCACGAGGACCGCGCCGGTGTGAACGCCTTTATCCGCGGGGTGGACCAACTCGCGGCGAAGCGGGTGCCTGCCGCCGTGATCATGTGCACCAACCGTCTGTCGGCGATCGACCCCGCGGTCCAGCGCCGGGCAGCCGACATTTTCGCCTTCCATCGCCCCAACGCTGAGCAGCGCCTTGCTGTGCTTTCCGGTCCTCTCGGCGAGGCCGGCCTGAGCGAGGGGGAGATCGATAGCATTGTCGAGGCAACGGGGGGGAGCCGTTCCAAGCCGGGCTTTACCTACTCGGATCTGACCCAGAGGCTGCTCCCGACGCTGGTCCTCGATGCTTATCCTGACGAGGCGATTGCCGGTGCGCGGGCTCTTGAGCTGGCAAAGCAGATCCCGCCGACGCCGCCGTTCAAGGATGGCAGGACATGACCTGGGGCGAGGGCCAGGGGCAGGTCGCGTGGCTGTTGGACGTTTAGAATGGCGGAAGCAGTCACCGCTCGCTGGCACGGCGATAATTATCAGTCGCGCGTCTTCTGGGAGAACGCGCTGAATCTCCTCGATGAGACCTCTTGCGTGGTCGAGGTGACGTTCGAGGCCAACGGCCCCCGAGCGTTCGACGATGTCGTAGTTCGCTACGATCCGCCTGTGCCGCGCTCAGGGCCTGATCGGATCCACGCCGACTACCACCAGGTGAAGTACCACGTCGATCGGGGCGGGCACTTCGGATATGAGGATTTCACCGATCCAGCGTTCATCGGCGCGACGTCGGTATCGCTGCTCGAGCGGCTTCGCGATGCGCGGGCCGCGGTGACCCACCCGTCTTTCTTCACGTTCCTGACCACCTACAGGATCTCGCCCACGGACCCGCTCGCGCCGCTGGTATCCGGTAACGACCGGACTCTGATGCTCGAGAAGCTGTTCGACGGCACCAAGGATAGGAGCAAGACCGGCCGGGTACGTAAGCGCTGGCGCGAGCATCTCGGCCTCGAAAGCGACGAGGACTTGAAGCGGGTGCTACGCGGCTTCCGCATTGTTGACGGGCACCGATCACTTGATGAGCTCCGCTCGCAGATCAATTTCAAGGCAAGGGTCGTCGGCATGCTCACCTGCAGCGCGGCCGATTCGGACTTCCGGTACGACGAGCTTGCGCGGCAGCTGAAGTCTCGTCGCCTCAATGCCTTCACGCGTGACACGCTGCTGGCGCTTGCCCGAGAGGAAGGTCTCTTGACCGCCCCGCCGGCGGCGGCCGATCCATATCTACCGGTCGCGATCCGTAGCTTCATGGGAGCCGCGTCCGACCAAAGCGGCGCCCTGCCTGAGAACACGCTGCTCCTCACCGACGACTTCCGTCAGCGCTACCTGGAGGAAGGACGCGACTGGCAAGTGGACATTCGGCCGAAGGTCGAGGCGTTCCTGGCCGCGGCCGCCGCACGGTCAAGGCAGCTGCGGCTCATCCTCGATGCCCACGCCTCGATTGCCTTCCTCGCGGGGACCGTTCTTGACGTGAAGTCGGGGGTGGAGGTTCAGCTAGTCCAGAAGGGTAGAGTCGGCGCGAGAATCTGGCGCGCGGACGATGGGACCGCCGGCGCCCGTTTCGCCGAGGCCATGACTGCGATTAGCGATGGCTCCGAAATAGCCGTCTTGATCAGCGGGGCCCAGGACGTGGAGGTCCAAGCGCGCAGCTACATCTCGAAGCACGACCTCGGTGTGGGCCGGACGCTGTCGTTTGGCTTCGACGGCGGCCCTGGGCAGCAGAACATCTCCGGCGGTGCGCATGCCGCTTCTCTCGCCGAGCAGGTCGCGAATGCGATCCGCAGGAACAAGGGCGACGATCCGGACGCCGTCGTGCACATTTTTGCGTCCGTGCCGAACAGTGTCTTGTTCTTCCTCGGCCAGCAGCACCAGGCGATCGCGCCCAGTATAGTCTACGAGTTCGATTTCGATCGGCGCGGAAATAAGACTTATCAGCCATCATTTAGAATGACCTGAGACTTTCTGTAGGCCGTCAAGCGTATGCGAAGCTGCCGTTACCCCGATGACTCCTCTTTTGTCGCAAGCAGCCGCAGCGTCGAGTCTGACGCCAGGCGCCGCCCCACGAGCTCGATGAAAGCTTGATACCGCTTCAGTCCCAGCTGCCTCGTCTCGTCATCAAAAGGCGGCTGGTGCGCGACCATTGTCAGCTGATGGTGCACGAATGTACCGAACGCTTCGGCCAGAAGGTCCATCTTGCCTTCGAGCCGCGCCTGCCCGCGGCTCATGCGATCGAGCCGCACCCCGAACCTCTGGTCCAGCTCATGCCCGGCGCGTCGCTCGAGCACGGCCTTTAAACCCTCCGTCAACACGGCTGTCTTCGACGAGCCGGATGATGCGCAGAGGCGATCGAGAGCCTCCGACAGATCGTCGGGCAGGTAGAATTGGTGGCGTGTCTTGAACGTCTTCATGGCAGCGCCATTATGGAGGCAAGCCGCGTCTGGCCGAACGGCGCCTCCGCCGCACCAAGGGCCCGCTCACCGCACGTGCCGCCTGCTCACATGCCGATGCTCGGACCTTGCCGCTCGCGGCCAATGGTCCAGCTGATCCCGCCCCTACGCACGACGCCGGATATCTCACGGCCAATCTGCCGCTCGAACACCGGCCGCCACGGGACCAGGCTGAACTCAAGCGAGTGCTCGACCAGCGCGAACTTCCGGTCGCCGACTTGGACCGTTCCGCGGCAGATCCCCTGCACGTGATCGCCGATCTCGTGCTCGCGGAAGGCTCGCCCGCTCTCCCGGCCGATCTTCGCCGCGGCCGCCCTGAGCTCCCGCCGCTCCAGCCGATCCACCAGGTCGGACTTGAAGCGGTAATCCTCCCCCTCCAGATCGACCAGCCGCTGCGCCGTCAGCCATTGCAGGCGCCGGTCGATCGCCTTGCGAACCTCAGCCCCGAATCCCCGCCCGAGCTCCAGCGGCTTGTCAGCGACAATCTCGCGGTCGAGCCACGTCGCTCCGTTCCGCTCGGGCAGAAGATCAAGCCGGTCACCGCTGAGAAGCGCGACGGCGACGGGCATCCGAGCGCGAAGCCGCTGCTCATGCGCCTCGACCCGCTCCAGGTGATCGGAAGGGATCTGCCAGTATCCATCGACCTCCCGCTCGACAGGAAGCCCGCTGCGACGAAGCGCTTCCAGCCTCCGGATGTGCGCCGTGGCGAACGGCTCGGTCGCCGTGGGGTCGCGGAACTGATGAAGCTCGACGCTGTACCAGCCCTTGCTGGCGGCGGCGATCGCGGCAATCGTCCGGTCCACCTCCCGCACGCCCGCCTGCCGGGGCTCGATCTGGACGATCGCCCCCGGCCGCGCTTCGGGCACGCTCGCCCCGGCATCCACATAATGGGTGTGCCCGTCCACTCCATCGACGATGAGGAACCGCCGATCCGCATGCTCGTCGGCGAGCCCGGACGCGATCAGGCGGCCGACCACCGGCCGCGCATCGGGTGCGTCCGGATCGTAGATCGCCTGATCCTGCGGCGCCCGCGGCTGCATCGCGACGCGGAGCGCGTGGTTCATGGTTCGCACGATGTCGCCGCGCCGGCCCATCTCCCGCAGCGTCGTCTCGAGCTCCGGCTCGAGCTTCCACCGGCCGCCGCGCTGCTCGGTCGCGAGGCCCATCCCTGAGAGTGCCCGCAGCCGTGCCGTCCGCAGGTCCTGCTCGACCCGGCTCCAACGCCGCGGATCCACCAGCCCCTCCGCATTCATCGACCTGATCAGTCGCCGGTCGATGCCGGTCAGCCGCTCCTGTTCGATCTCGCGGAGCTGCGAGCGGAGGATCTCCCGCTCGGTCCTCGGTCCCAGGTCCAGGTTAACGAGCTCGGCAGCGCGCTCCCGCAGCCCCTGCGTCAGGTACTCGCGGGCGATGATCAGATCCTTGCCCAGATCGTCTTTCCCCCGGACGATGACGTGGCTGTGCGGGTGACCCGTATTGAAGTGGTCGACCGCAACCCAGTCGAGCTTCGTCCCTAGGTCCTGCTGCGCCTGGGCCATGAACCGCCGGACGAGCGGTTTCAGGTCCTCATATTCCGAGCCGTCCTCAGGCGCGACGATGAAGCGGAACTGGTGACGGTCTCCCTCGCCCCGAGCCACGAAGTCCTTGCCGTCCGCCCGATCCTCGCGCTCCGAATAGAGCGCGCCCCGCTCCCCATCCCGGGTCGTGCCGTCGCGCTGCAGGTAGCGGATGTGCGCCGTGGCCCGCGCGAGCCCCTTCCGCCCAAGCTTTACGATGCTGGCCTTCACCACGACGCGCCGCGCCGTGGACCTCCTGTATCTCGGTCCGCTCGACAGCAAGCGCCCGGCACCGGCACCGCGGCCGATGCGGCTCCCGTCGAACTTCCGAGCGCCGCCACGTACCTTCGATCCGCCGGCGAGCTGCGCCGCCTGCCGAATGCGATTGGCGAAGCGCTTGCCGCTCCCGCGGCCGCGGTCGCCGATGCGGCCGAGCCAAAGCTCGAAGTCGTCCTCGTGCGTCATCGCAAGGATATGAGGAGACGCTAAGGACCGGCTTCAAGGTCCTCCACATTGCACCCCGAAAATCTGCCACTTCTGAACCAAATGGAGGCATGCGCCCTCGCATGCCTCCACAAAAAACGATGTGCAGACGCCACTTTCAGGGCCTCAGGGAGGCACTGCTTTAATCTTGCCTTCACCTGCTCCCTTCTGTCTCCCTGCCGCATATCCTTCCCAAGACGTCTCACCCCAGCACCCCCCATCGCGCACCAAAGCTGCACCCGAGCGAGCAAAAAGAAAGCGGGAGCGACGCTGCCGCGCCGCCCCCGCAAGAGTTGATCGACGCTCTTACCGCGCCCGAAGAAGCTCGAATTCAGCCTCTCCCCGGCTTCCAAACTGCCGCTTCCAGAGCAGCTCCACCGCCGCTCCTTCGCCATCGACCAGGCACAATCCGGCGTACCAGCGGCCATCCAGAACGCTCAAAACCGAAACCCGCGAGAGCTCCTGGGACCCATCTTCATCATCGATATCCCAGCCGATCTGCTGTCCTAGATACCGCTCCCGAACGCGCGATTCCCACAGGAAGTCGACGGCTTCAGCCTCGATAATCCGCTCCGCCAGAACCCCTCCGAACTCCGCCCGAAGCGCATCCAGCGCGGCATCGCACCCCCGTCCGATCGTCGAAATCATGTTCATCTGCCGTCTCCTCAGCAACGTCTTCCGATCGAAGACGGCGCTTCAGGCGCGGGCGGCGAGGCGGCTGTCAGGGCCGCCGCAGGCGCCGCGAAGCGGGGCGTGGGGGAGCCGATTTGCGAAGCAAATTGGGGGCACCGCGCAGCCTTGATCAGGCGCTTCGCCGCCCGCCACACTGGGCCTCTACGAGACGAGACCCTTCCCCCGCAGCCTCTCCTCCTGCAGGAAGATGCACGAACCGAAGAGCCGCTCCACGGCGAAATGACAGTACGGAAGAGCACGAAAAGAGCCCCGGCGGCCGGAGCCGCCGGGGCGCTGGACGGCCTCAGAACGGCACGTCGTCGTCCAGATCCTGCTGCGGCTCGGAGCCGCCGTCGGTGCCCGCCTGGCGCGGCCGGCTGAGGAACTGGACATCCTCGGCGATGATCTCGCAGCCGTAGCGTTCGATGCCTTCGCGGTCGGTCCAGCGGGTGTAGTGCAACCTGCCGCGGACCGAGACGAGCATGCCCTTGGTCGCGTGCTGGGCGATGATCCTGCCGAGCCCGTTGAAGCAGGTGACGCGGTGCCACTCGGTGTCCTTAGCGGTGAAGCCGCTCGCATCCTTGTAGGTCTTGCCCTCACTGTCGCGCTTTGGACGGCTGGTCCCGAGGCTGAAAGAGGCGATGTCGGTGCCGCTGTTGGCGGTGCGAAGGTCGGGATCGGCGCCCAGATTGCCGACGAGAAGAACGGTGTTGGTCATGGCTGAAATCTCCTGTTCCTGTCGCCGGAACCACCCCGTCGACAGCCCGGAGAGGGGCGCGGCGAATGCGGCGGAGCGCACCGGAGGCGCAGCCGAAGGGGAACCCCGGTACAAGGCCGGCGCGGGCAGCCCGAAGGGCAACACGGGCCGCAGGGCCGCGGGTTGCGAACCGCCGCCGCCGCGCCATAGGGCTGAGAAAGGAGATGGGTGTGGTCTGGCGGCTACCTGGAGATTCGGTGACTAAATCGCTTCCCGGCCAATCTTACCGCCCGCCCTCGCAATCGTTCAAGGCAGCGGAGCGGACGGTTCTCCCGCCTCAGCCTCTGCCCGCAGCTGCTCCAAACGCTCGCGCGAGACCTCTTCAACGATGTCGCGCAGCCGCCGAACCGAGGCCGTCAAAGCCTCGAGGTCGGTCCGTTCAATTGCGTAGCTCGCGGAATAGCGAGCCTCGACATAGGCCCGCTTCAGCAGCTCGAACCGGCGGCGATCCTGCTTCGTGGCGCGGGGCCATGCTTCGATCAGCCTTGGCTCAATGTCCTCCGCCAGAGAGCGCAGGAACTTGATGTTGTGGGACCGCGGAAAGTAGAACGTCCGCACCAGCAGAAAGCAGTCGTAGGCTCGCTCGGCGGCCTGGTGAAGCAAGAACGCCGCGTCCTTCAGTTCACTCTGTTCGACAAAAAATGCGGCTCCCTTAAGCGCACTGTCTACCTTCGCGAGCCAGTCGTCGAAGTATGCAGTTGCCATGGTGTGGGCGTCCGCCGGCGTCAGCGGTTGCGGCGTAGCCAATGAATGCTGTGGAAGCTCGTAGAGCGCGATACCGTCCCGGACGATATCGACCCAGAAATACTCTCCTCGCTTCAGAGCCTGATTCACCTCGTCGATGGAGTGGACGATGATGTTGACGAGCCGTCCAATCGCTGGATCGCGCTGGATCTTGTCCTCGGCTATGTACCAATAGTCAGCGATCTCCGTCAGGTCCCGATGGCTCACCACGATCAGGAGGTCGAAGTCCGACTGGTAGCCATTCTCCGGCTCGTCCACCCAATCATCTCGGGCGTAGCTGCCGAACAGGATGATCTTGTAGATCTTGCCGTTGCGCCGCCAAGGCTGGGTGGCCCGTGCCGTCACCTCGTCGAACTCGGCCATGAGAATTTGCACCACGCGCTCCAGCTCGCGCTGCTTTGCCGGTGGAAGATGGTCGAGATCGGTTCGCATCGGGATCGATCCTAAGAGGTCGGGGCGCCGCTGGCGAGGGCAAGACAGCGTCCCTTCCGATCAGAACCAGCGCTCCCACCAGCTGAGCTTGCGGCCGTGCAGCTGCTTGTCGAGCTTGTAGATCGCCCTCGCCATGTGTCGCTCTACCTGCCGGACAGTGAGGCCGGTACGCTCCGCAATCTCCCCGTACGACATGTCGTCGAGGCGGTGAGCCAGGAATATCTCCCGCTGCATCTTTGGCATGGCGAGCATGGCCTCTTCCATGCGGCGCAGCAGGTCAGGATCGGGGACGGGATCGGGTGTGTCGGACATGGCGGCTATCCTCCTCGGACGGAGGCTGGCTGCGTCCGAATGACGAGCCTCGCGCCTCCGCCCGCACGCCCGCGCCCTCTCCTCTGCCGCCGATGCGCCACGCGCCGAAGCGCGGCCCCGAGACGGACTGTGAGACCATGTTTGGGAACATGTGCCGGCGCCTTGGCTATAGCGCCGGCCAGCCGCATCGGGCGCCGCGGCCGGCCGAAGCCGACGACCCGATGCTAATCTGGAGACGAGCGCTCCCGCAAGCATCTGCCGCCGTGAGAGCCTGGACCGGCGACAGCCGGTCCAGGCCGAGCGGCTACGCCGCTTGCGCGGCGCGCGCCGAACGCTTGGGATTCGTCCCGAGGGGACCCCGGCGATCGACGACGGCGACGCCTTTCTCCTTCGCCTGGATGACGAGACGCTCGAGGACACCATTGCCGGCAAATGCCACGAGGCAGCGCGGATTGAGCGAGAGCATCTGTTCGTTCCGCTTGAACCCGGCACGCTGGCCGAGGCGGCTGTCGAGCCCGAAGGCGAGCTGCGGGATCTTGCGCCGCTCGGCCCAGGAAGCGGCAAGGCGGTCGACGCCCTTGCTGTCGCCGCCGTGGACGAGGACCATGTCCGCGACACGGTCGCGCACCTTGTCGAGCGTGTCCCAGACGTTGGTGGCGAGCGTCTTCGCCTGCTCGTCCGTCTCGAAGGACAGGCGGCCGCCGGCGAACAGCACCGGCGTTCCTTCGGGCATCGCGGCACGGCGACGGGTCTCAGCCCGGGCCCGCAGGAAATCGCGTCCATCGACAACGGCGGAGGTGCACCCGGCGGCATGATTGAGGCGGGAGCTCCCGGCCGGGCGCCAGCTATGACCGGTCTCGCGCATGTAGAGGATCGCTGCGGTCTCGCGGAGCGCTTCCAGGCCGAGCATCGCGGCCTCGGCCGCGCGGGCGCGCTCGATCTCGGTTTCGAGCTGGCTGGAGTGCACCTCCGATCCGTCGGCGGAGGCGAGGAGGCACCGGATCTCGTCCGTCGCCCGGTCCACCTGTGTCAGACGCTTGGCCGCAGCACGATGGAACAGGTTCACGAAAGCCCAGGCGATCTCCTCGGCATCGTCTTCCAGCGCGGTGTCGGGGAAGAGGGCGAAGAGGTCGGACCAGACGGCGGCCAACGTTTGCTCGGCAGCGTCGGGGTCGAGGGCGTCGGTACAAGGGCCGCCGCTAAGCCGAGCTACATTGAGGTGACCGAGCTCCAGCGCGGCGAGCTGGGCGGCAAGTGTGGTGTGCATGACAGGCTCTCCTGATATGCGCCGGGATCGGCGCCGGGAGCCCGAAGCCCGGCTCAGCCGAGGGCCCGCACCGCCCTAAGGGGCGGGACACCCCGAAGCCGCGGCCGGCGCGGGCAGGCTGACGCGCAAGCGGCATGCCAACACGGGCCGCGAGCGGAGCGGGTTGCGGGCGCCTCGGCGCCGGGGCAGGGCCTCTCCCGGCCGGCCGTGCGCGCGTGATGGCAGACCCGCTCCATTCCGCCTGCTGACGCCAAGCTCAGGCTGCGAGCGCCTCCAGATCCTCAGCATCAGGCTGCTGCACGACATCCGCCGGCGCCTCCCCCCGCCCAAGCCGCAGGAGCAGCGAGGCCGCCTCCTCGGCCTTCGCCGCAACGGTGAGGATGGCGCGGCAGTCCGCCTTCAGCACCTTGAGCCACGAAGCCAGGTAGCTGGCATGGTGGTCGAGATGCTCCACCGGAAGTCCAAGCTCCGCCCCAAGCATGGCGGAGGACAGCTCCGCCACGAGCTCCTCCATGGCGTAAGCGTCGCTGCCGAACCGGCCTCCCATTTGGCGGGCAAGGCGACTCTCGTGCCCGGTCCAGTGCGACAGCTCGTGAGCGAGCGTCGCACGATAGTGGTCCAGATTCCGGAAGAGGCCGGGCTCCGGCATGGCCACCTGGTCCAACGCGGGAGAGTAGAAGGCCTCGGCACCGAAGTGCCGAATCCCCGCGGGAATGGCCGCAAAGAAGCTGTCGAGCGCCCGGTCGCGCTCCGTCGGGGGCGGGAGCGGCTGCGGCTCGGGAAAGAAGCGGCTCGGCAGCCCATCGATCTGGCAGGCGTTGAATACGGTGAAGCTCTTGAGGACGCGACGCGTGCGGTCGCCCTCGTCATCGTCCTCCCTGGCATCTCGTGGCCGATAGGCTCGGTAGAAGATGGCGACGGTGCCGCGCTCGCCCTTCCGAACCTGCGCGCTAAGCACATGCGCCTGACGGTACGTCATCCAGAAGGGGGATGTATGGCCCGCCGCTTCGGCCGCCATCCAGAGCCAGAGGACGTTGATCCCCTGATAGGGCGTGCCGCAGGCGCGAAGCGGTCGCGACACCGAGGCGCCGGTCCACGGCTGGACCCACGGCCGGGTGCCCGCCTCGAGCCGCTCCACGATGGCGGCCGTGATCGTCTCCGCCGGCGAAGGCCGGCTGGCTGAATGAGTCATGGGAAGCTCCGAGATCTGTCCGGCTCCTGTCGAGCCGGTCTTCCGGAGCTTCCTCTCCTCTTCTGTGCCAGCGTAGGGCGCTAAGCCATTCCCCCAATTGGGGGAATTGCGCGACAACGGCATCTCCTGCCATAGTGACGATGTGGACGAGCTCGCTGGCTCAACCGGAGAGCGCGGACAGAACCATTGGCGGCCTCGCTTCGGAGTGAGATCCCGGGACGCGGCCTCAAGAGGGCGGCACGTGGAGCCGGCGCTTTGGGACGCCCCTCGTGACCGTGCGGAAACGGCAGCGTTTCGGCATGTTCGAACGGGTTGGTGCCTTTGTCGACGACGTAAGCTCCGCCAGCACGGAGGCGGAGCTCCGGGCGATCCTCACGGAAATCTCCAGAGAGCTGGGGTTCCGGCACTTCGCGCTCAGTCATCATGTGGACCTGCGCAGCTCGTCGGAGCCAGCGATCCGCATCCACAACTACCCGGAGGATTGGGAGCGCTACTATGATCGGCACCACCTGGGGCGGACGGACGCGGTCCACCGGGCGTGCCAGACGACGGCCGTCGGGTTCCTCTGGTCGCAGCTGCCGAAGATGATCCCGCTCACCCGCAGGGACCATCGCATACTCGAGGCTGCTGCCAGACAGGGGCTTGGAGAAGGCTTCACCGTTCCCGCGCATGTGCCCGGCGAGGTCAACGGCTCCTGCTCCTTCGCGACGGCGCGGGGCAGACCCCTGCAGGCGGAGCACCTTGCAACGGCACAGCTCGTGGGCGCTTTCGCCTTCGAGGCGGCCCGGCGCCTGCTGAAGCGGGAGCGACAGAAGCTGAGCGATCCGGCTCGCTTCTCCGATCGGGAGCGCGACTGCCTCATCTGGATCGCCCGCGGAAAATCCGACTCGGAGATCGCAACGATCCTCGGCATCAGCCCGGAGACGGTGCATCAATATGTGAAGCACGCCCGTGCGAATTACGACGCCGTGAGCCGCTCGCAGCTGGTCGCCCATGCCCTCTTCAGCGGGACGATCAGCTTCATGGACATCTTCAAGCGCTGACGGCCGCACCGGACCGCCCGCGCGAGCCGCGAGTGGAGCCAAGCTGCCACAGACATTGAAGAATTTTTGCGGAGACGGCACGCGGTCACTTCTTAGACCAACAGTCCGGAGATAAGGTCCGGGGATGGCTTGGTCTTGCATCTTCGGCTCGCATCGTCCGTCCAGCGTCTCGGTGGCGCGTACGGCCTCCGGGCTCCGCGCCCTCTGCGACGGCTGCGGCCTTCCACTGGAGCGCAGCGAGAAGGGGCGCTGGACGCCGGCCCCGCCGCTAGCGGCGCAAGCCAAGCGCGAGACGCGTGAGGCATGATCTCGGCGACCATCGAGGCAGTGCTTGGGATGCGCGGATCGCGGCCGCTCTGCGATGCATGCCTCTGCGACCGTCTCGGACTCAAGCTCCGCCAGGTCGCGGCAGCCGCGACGCGACTGGCCCGTCGCGGCTTTGTTGTGCGTTTCGACGGCCGCTGCTCGGGCTGCTGCACGAGGCGCAGAGTCGCCGCGTGCCCCTTTCAGTACACCGCAGACATCGCGGCGTGAGTTTCTCCTGTGCTTCCTCGGCACGGGTCGGGGACGGCGGGGAAACCGGGCGGCGATCCGTCCCGGCCGTTGCACCATACTCGCCAATCTCCTGTGAAGCGTCGCCGCCCCTTCCGGCTGGGGTGATGGCCGACTGTTCAGTGAGGCACCTCAGCTAGGCGCGTTGGCCGGGGTCGATCGCGGCGGATAGTGGGGAGCACCTGCATATCCCTTTGGGCGATCCCTGCGGCCGCTTTTGACTAATTCCGGTCACCGTCCCCAGCCCGTGGCGAGGAGGATGGGGCGGCGCCGAAGCACCGCCCCTGAGCTTGCGGCAGGAGACGTCAGGCCGCTTGCTCAACCTCCGCTTGCTCGGCCGGAGGCGCGCCTTCGGCGCCACCTTCCCTCTCCTGCTCCAGGTCCGGCTCGGAACTCGTGCCGGCTCCTTCCACGGTATCAGGAGCTGCCGCCGCATCGGCCGCGGCCTCATCGGTTCCGGCTTCATCCGACCCGGTCGGATGCTCAAGACCCTCTTCCCAAGGCGGCGTCTGCGTGTCGGGATCGGCCGCCGGAGCTGGCGCGAACCGCATCGCGTCCGGCACCCAGGCGAGCGCCCTCTCCTTCACCTCGACCTCGCCGATGAAGTCTCCGGCGAAGATGCGCTCGGCCGACTGCGAGAGCTCGGCCTTCTTCGCCTTCGCGTAGCGCGATGCGAAGGCGGGCCCGCCGATTTCCTCCAGCGCTTCGAAGATCGTGGCCTTCGGCACACGGTCGAAATAGTTGGCACCGGTCGGACGCCACCACTTCGCGACGTCGATGCCGAGGAGCTGGCCGAGATGATCATGGAAGGCGCAGAGGCGGCCGGCCGGAAGGTTGAGGCTCGCCTCGAGCGTGCGGGCGACCGCATGTGCGAGCCAGGCGGCCCGGGCCTCGTCCTGCAGCGCGCGGAAGGCGTCGAACCGGGCGGAGCGGGTATCCGCAGCCGTCCAGCTTCGATCAAGCGCCTCCGAAGCTTCCTCCCGAGCCCTCGTCGCCGCGGCGTCCGGCGTCTTGAAGCCGAACACCGGATCCGAGGGTGGCAAGGCGGCCAGCGAGGAGCCGCTCTTCTCGGACGAATAGCCGGCGTGCCGATCGATCATCAGGAAGATGGCGAGGTCGAGCGCGATCCCGGGATCGGCCGCGACATGGACGGCCAGGATGTCCCGCCGCTGGATCGCGAGCTCGTCCGCCAGCGCCTGAGAGAGCGCGTGCTGCTTCTGCACGGACTCCGGCGCGGCGACCGAAGGCTCCAGCGCATCGCCGGTAGCCGCCGGTCCGTCGGCCGTGCCGGTCTCATCCGGCTCGTCGGACGGCTCGACGAAATAGCTGGTGTCGAGCCGCGGCTGCCCGGTGTCGTCCAGCACAAGGAAGGTGCCGATGCGGGGCCTCAGCTCCTCCGGGATGACGGGCGGCTTGTCCGTGATCGACTCGATCCGGGCACCGATCTCCCGCACGCGAGCTTCAGCCGCGTCCCGAGCTTCGTCGTCGGTCTGCTCATCCTCGATCTGCGCGACCAGTTCCTCCGTCTCGGCTTCCAGCGCCTCAACTTCCGCGCTCTCCTCGTCGGTGAGCGGCGGCGTGTCGAGCTGCACACGCTGCAGCCCCCGGGTGACGTCGTAACCCGCCCACGCCTCCAGCGTCGGCCGCACGAATGCGAGCCCCGAGGAGGCGGCCGCATTGGCAGCGACCGCCTCCATCTTCTCGGTGGCGAGCCGCTCGAGCAGGGCAATGTCGAGCCAGCGGGCACCCTCCTCGTCCGAGAAAAGGTCCCGCTCGATGCGGCCGCCGGCGGCAACATAAGTTTCCTCGCCGACGAACCGCGCCCGGCGGTCGCTCGCGCTCGCCGTCGCCTGGGTCATCATGCGCCGGATGCTGTCGGGATGTTGCGCCATGTAGCTCCGGCTTACCTGCTCGAAGACGTAGGCCTGCCGCTCCCGATCCGGCGTCGCCGCATAGGCCTTGGCGATGTCGAGCGTGATCTCGCCGGCGCCGAGCGCCTCGAACACCACGGGCGCGAGGCTCGCGAGCCGCAGCCGCCCCTCGACGAACCGGACGGTAAGCCCGAACCGCCGGGCGATGCCCTCGACGTCGGCGCCCTGCTCGATGAGCTGCTGGAAGGCCAAGCACTCGTCGGCGGGGTTCATGGCCAGCCGCTGAAAGTTCTCGGCAAGGCCCGCTTCCTGAGCCGCCGCGGGGTCGTCGACGACGACGAGGCAGCAGACCTCGTGGTCGACGGGCAGCTTCCCCTCCTCGGCGAGGCTGGCTAGCGCACGGAAGCGGCGGCCGCCAGCTTCGACGGTGAACCGCCCCTTCGGTTTCCGCGCCGGAGCGACGACCAGGTTCTGCAAAAGGCCTCTCGCCTCGATGTCGGCCTTCAGCTGAAGGTCGGCCTGTTCGTCCGTCGCCCGCCGCACGTTGCGCGAGCTCGGCATGAGCTTGTTAAGAGGTATCGTCCTGATCATGGATGGTCTCCGGAAAAGAGCCGGTGCGGCCTTTCCGCACCCGTCGCTCGTCCGGTGATCGCCTCCTCTCCTCCACGCGCGGCTCGCCCGCGCCACCCGTCGGACTCAGGGCACCTCGAGGTCGACGAACCGGCTGCCGCGGCGCCCGCAGGAGGTGCAGGGTTCGGAGAGCCACAAAGGATCGTTCCTGATCGCCCTGAGATCCTTGGGCGCGGCGTCCAGCTGCTCGAAGCGGGAGGCGTCGATCAGGAGGGCCTCTCCGCAAGCCTTGCAGGCGAGGCGGATGCGGATAGCGTCCGCGATCGCCTCCTCGAGACTGAACTCCCAGAGCCAGTCCGTGGGTATGTCGCGCCTGGCGACGGGCGGCCCGGCCTCGTTCTGGAGCCGCCGGAGATTAGCGATGTCATAGCCGCGCCTGCGGCACGCCCTGGCAAAGTTGGTCTCAGAGACTAGCGACGATAGCCGCGTCGGCTGGCGGTCGAGCACCTCGAAGATCGGCACGTGCCCGTCGTGAAGGATCTGCCTGATCCGCTTCCTGACGGAGTCATGCGCCTGCGCCAGCTTCTCGGACGTGCGGAGATGATTGCGAACGCGCTTCCCGAACTCCTTCGTTTGACCGACATAGATCGGCCACCCCCAGTTGCCCTCCAGGTCCAGCCTGTGAGGATCTCGAGCCAGGTAAGTGACCCACCCCCCTTCCTTCTCCGCCGCCTGAGCCGCCAGAATGGCGGCGCTAATGGCGGCTTCTACTTCTGGGGTCGAACGGTGCGCCACCGCCACAACCTATCAGGCATCGGAGGGGCCGCACAGCGAAGGGTCGGCAGTCTCTCGGAAGCACGACTTCGCCAGCCGAGCTGTCAGGCCACGTCCCCTGAGTTGCCCTCACCTCGATGCTGCAGCGAGCCGCAGATGCTGACGCAACCTCTTCCAGCCGCGACTCGCGTCCCATTAGGCCGAGCCGCAGCTCGGCCCGATCGTTCAAGAGGTCTGCCCGGATCCAGCCGGAGGGAAGACGAACATGATTGCGCGACGCACCGGCGCCCTGCTCGCGGAATCTCCAGCCATGTCGTCTTGCGCTGCGACGGAGCAAGGCGGCTCCTGCTCATCAACCACGTGCCAAAGGGTGTCGGGAGCGAGACATGTCTGACCGAGAAGAGAGCATCATCCGTCTGAAGACTGTTCTGAAGCGAACTGGTCTGAGCCGGTCTACGCTGTACCGGAAGATCCAGCAGGGCACGTTCCCGAAGCAGATCCGCATTTCGGAACGCTGTGCCGGCTGGCGGCAGTCGGCCGTGTCGGAATGGCTGCGGAACCCCATGTTCTACAGCTCGGAGGATGATTGAAGCGGCTGAAGGCGCAGCAGTCCACGACCTTAGCAATTGCACAGCCGCCGCTGCTGCATCTTGGCGACCTTCTGCAAGGCCCCGTCCTGAGACGCTGAGCGGTCGTCTGGCCCTTGCTTTGGGATGGTTCGTCTCGGGTGAAGAGCTTCCGCTCCGCGCGCACGCTGGCATCTTGGCGATCGCAATCCGTGTGTTGATCATCCCAAGGCGGAGCTTGGATGGCTCTCCGTCCGCTTCCGCGCGACGAGTGCGCCCGCACGGACGAGCTGCTGACCCCAATTCGGCACCTCTCGTTTACACCGAGAGGTGCGGGCATGTTCGGTTCCCGCCGAAAGCAAGAGCCGATGGTCCGTTGCCCCGACCAGTACGTCCGCTACGCGCCACTAGCAGACGTAGAGGGGGCGCAACCTTTCCTGTCAGCGGACGAGCGGAGGCACCGCCCCTCCACCACGACGCACCGATCCTCCGGATCACAACGTCGCTCGAAGCGTACTTCGATCAGCCGCTGGATCGAGGAGAAGCTCATGGCCCGAATGCCTGCCTTGTTCATAGGGCATGGGAGTCCCCTGAACACGCTTGAGCATAACGGCTTCACCGACTCCTGGCATGAGATCGGTAGGCAGCTCCCCAAGGCTCGGGCCATCCTTGTTGTTTCCGCGCATTGGTTTTTCGGCGCGACCGCCGTCACCGCGATGCCGCAGCCCAGAACCATACATGATTTTTACGGCTTCCCGCAGGAGCTGTTCGACTTCGAATACCCCGCGCCGGGCGCCCCGGACGTCGCCCGAGAGATTGCCGAAACCGTGAAGCCCACCTGGTGCGGCCTCGACCGGGACCAATGGGGTTTCGACCATGGCACGTGGAGCGTGCTCGCCCACCTAAACCCCGAAGCGGATGTGCCGGTGGTGCAACTTTCGATCAACGCGCTGAAGCCCCTGCATTACCATCTGGAGCTTGGCGCGAAGCTGGCGCAATTGCGAAATCGCGGTATCCTGATTCTCGGCAGCGGTAACGTGGTTCACAACCTCCGTACCGTAGACCTCGCGCGGCCGAACGCGGCCTTCGACTGGGCGGAGCGTTTCGACGACGCGGCGGTTGCGCAGCTGGCAGATGATCCGGGTTCCGCTCTCAAGCTGGCGGAGAACCCTGACTATGACGCGGCTGTGCCGACCCCGGATCACTTCATCCCCTTGCTCTACGTAGCGGGTGTAGCTGCGGCGTCCGGCGAGCGGATGGAGCCGCTCGTACGTGGCTATGCCGCAGGATCCATCTCGATGACCTGCTACGGCGTCGGCACCAGCTTTGCGTGTCGCGAAGAAAGTGGAGGGGCGTCCTTGTCGCGGGATGTGCCAGCCGATCAAGCAAATATCTAAGCGATGTGAGTGCCCGGCAGCTTGCGCCGCGGATATTCGCTCGTCTTGCCTCCTCAGCTTTGTTGGTCGAGCCCATAGGCGCGGCCGTTCTAGCGGAAGGCATAGCTGATTTCGGCCACGCGCGTGAGTGCGCGCATGAGTTTGTCGCCAGCGGCCTCGAGCTCTGCCGACCGCAGGCCGGTGTCATCTAGCTGAACGCATTCGCCACCTGCCCGTCACCGGCCGCGCGGCGAATGCCGGCCACATCGAAGCGAAGGGTGCCACCGCGTCTCACCCCAACCTATCGGGTGAGCAGATGGAAGCGATCGAACCTTTACCACTCTTGCGAGCAGCTAATCACCCCTAGGGTCACGCTCCTAACGACATTTCGAGTGTGTGTTATGCAGCTCAGACAACGTCTCTGGCGTCGGCTGGAAAACCCGTGGGTTCTTACGGCCATCGGCTTTGCCTTGGGGAGCTTCTTTGTTCTTCCGCCTGGCGGCTTCTTCGCATGATCAGCTTGCCACGCATGTTGCTCTGGCTGGTGCTCGCCAGTCCTGCGCTGATTATGATAATCGGTCTGCTGGACGCCTCCGGCGCCTCAGCGAAAGACCTCCCGCATCCTTCCGGCGAAATGTCGGTGCGGCTGATAATCCTCGCCATGCTGCCGGGCCCGCTGGTCGAGTTCTTTGGCCAGAATCGGTTCTTGCGCGGCTGGCTGATGATCCGGCGCAATCTGGGTGTCGCGGCTTTCGCGTATGCCATGCTGCACCTGCTCTTCCACATCATCGATGCGGAGCTCGTCACAGCTATGCTCCGGGAGGTGTCTCAGCCCCGGATTTGGACCGGGTGGCTGGCGCTTGCCGTTCTGGCGGTGCCCGCGTCGATCAGTTTCAACCGCGCAGTGCGGCGCCTCGGACCGTATTGGAAGATGCTTCAGCGGCTTGCCTACGGCGGCTTCGTTCTGACCCTGCTGCATTGGTTTCTAATCGATCGCGCATGGCTTCCTGCCGCCGTCCATCTCGCCCCCCTAGGGATCGCATGGTTCCTGCGGCTCGTTGCACGCCGAAGCCGTAGGTCGCTGAGCGGTCATAACCAGCAACGAAGGCAAATCGGCGAGCGCTTCCTCTGCCAGAGCGGGTGAGGCCAAGGGATCGCGGCGCTGCGCCTCGTCTGGAAAATAGGCGTTCTGCATGGTTCGGACCAGCGACGGACTGACGAACGGATCCGGGATGTCGGAGACATAGGTGTCGAGCGGCGCGGAAACGTCTACCGCCGGCACGACCAGCACTGCCGCCCGTACCGGCGACCCACCGGCCCGGCGGGCCTGCTCCAGCACGCCGAGCGCAAGGTTTCCGCCCGCGCTGCCGCCGCTGATCGAAACGCAACCGCCGTCCCACCCCATGTCGGCGCCGGACGCGCCAACCCAGCGCAGCACATCGAAGCATTCTTCATGCGCGTGCGGGAAGCGGACCCTGGGCGCGCGGCTGTAGTCGACGTTGACGACCACCGCTCCAACCTCGCCGGCGATCAGCCGTACGAGATGCTCGTCCTGGTGCGGCGCTCCGATCAGGAAAGCACCGCCATGGAAGTTGACGTGCACCGGCGGCGCCGCTCCAGCGAGCGGCGCAGCCCTTGCCGGCCGGCTGATCAGGCAGCGGACTGGACCGTGCCGGGTCGGTACCTGAACGACCTCCGCCTCCCCCACCGCCCGCACGGTAAGCGAGATCGCCGGCGGCTTGATGAGGCGAGTCGCAACGTAGGAAAGGAACCACGCCTTCACCGGGTCGAGAAGGGTCCGCCCATGCGCTTCTGTCGGCCTATTTTTGCTCGTTCAGGCCGTAGACGCGGCCGTCTGGACCGCGGAAGTGGCGGTAGGCATAGCCCATGTCGGGCACCCGCGTGATCTCGCCGAGAAGCTCGCCGCCCGCCGCTTCGATTTCCGCCGACGCCTGCTCGATGTCCTCGACGCGAAAGCCGAAGGAGAGGCTGTCATTGTAGCCGTAAGGCGGCACGGTGGTCGGGAGATAGAGCTCCAGCAGCGAACCGTTCGGCATCTGGAAGACGACCACGCCCTCCATTTCCATCATAGGCGTGAGGCCGAACGTCTCGATGTAAAGCTGCTTGGAGGCCGCGAACGCACTCTCATCGAGAGTGACTGCGTGCCAGGTGATGCCATCGACTTTCATAAGCTTGTTCCTGCCTTGCGAGCGTTTCGGGTGTTCAATGTACGAGGCGGAAGCCGCTGTTCGGACCGTAGCCCTGAACGAAGCCCAGCTTGATGTTGAGCAGCGCGAGCGGCTCCAGAAGGCGGGCACTCGCCAGGGGGCCGGCGTCGATCGGGTCGAAGCCGAGTTCCTGCACGAGGCCGAGTACCTGAGCCTTGGCATCGGCATCGTCGGCGGCAACGAGCCCGGCGAGCTGCTCGCCGTTCATGTGACCCGTCGCCATCGCGGTCGCGAAGCTGGTGTTGAACGCCTTCGCCACCCTGGCTTCAGGAAGCTTCTTCTGAAGCTCCTCGGCTCCGCTCGTGGTGCTCGAGTCGACCGCAAGCTCCATGGTCGGCGTGAGTGCGTTCGTCGCATCGATCACCACCTTCCCCGAGGCCGCGGTTCCGATGTCGCGAGCGGCCTCATCCACCGCTCCGAACGGGACGGCAACGATAATGAGGTCGGCGTCCTCGGCCGCCTTCCGGGTCGCATTGTCTTCGCGGCCGACAGCGCGGACTTCGTGGCCGGTGCGCGAGAGTCCGCTCGCGAGGGCCGAGCCGACATTGCCTTTACCGATGATGGCGATCTTCATCTTGTTGTTCCTTGTTTGCAGAAGGGAGGTGGGGTCCGCGACCGGTGCGGACTCAATTGAGCGCGTGCGAAACGGTTGTCTCGATAGGAGTTGTTCCACGGCCTATAAGGCTCGAGAGCTCGCGCCCGTCATCGAAGAGCGCCCCTTCGGCCACCGCCACGTCGGCACCGGCCAGCATGGCGGCAAATGCTTCAGGCATGCCCGAGCCACTCAGCACCGCAGCATATTCCGGCGGCGGCAGGTCACGATAGGAGACGTCGCGGCCCGACTGCCGTGACACCTCGGCGGCCAGCTCCGAAAGGGTGAAGGCCTCGTCGCCGGCAAGCTCGTACGTCTTGCCCTCGTGGCCCTGCGCGGTGAGCACGACGGCCGCCGCTTCCGCGAAGTCGCGACGCGAGGCGGCGGAAATCTTGCCGTCCCGGGCGCTGCCGACGAGGGAACCGGTGTTGAGGGCGGCGGCTATCGGACCTTTGTAATTCTCGCTGTACCAGCCGTTCCGCAGCACCGTGTGCGGAATACCCGATGCGGCGAGAAGGGACTCCGTCGCGAGATGTTCGTCCGCAAGGCCGAGGGGCGTGGCATCTGCGTGAAGGAGGCTGGTATAGACGATCAGCCCGACCCCAGCCGCCTTGGCCGCCTCGATCACGTTTCGATGCTGCGGCGCGCGCTGGCCCACTTCGCTGGACGAGATGAGGAGCAGTCTGTCCACGCCTGCGAGGGCGCTGGCGAGAGTCTCGGGCCGATCATAGTCCGCCTCACGAACCTCGACACCCAGATCTGCTGCCTTGGCGGGCGTCCGCGCCAATGCGACGATACTGCCGGGCTCGACCCGTTCCTTCAGGGTCTCAACCACGAGTCGGCCTAGTTGGCCCGTGGCTCCTGTCACAGCGATCTGCATGTTACGTTACCTTGCGTGCGAGACTAAAGGTCGGCCGGTCAAGCGCGCGAAGGCGAACCAGCGTTGGCGTTTTCACGGCGGCGGAGCGCGTCGAGGCTCCACGCGCCCGGGCCGGCGAAGATCAGGTAGAAGAAGGCGAAGCAGAACATGATCGCCGTCTCGCCCTGATTGAGGACAGGCCAAAAACCCTGGGTCGCATGGCCCATGAAGTAGGCCGCAGCCATCGTGCCCGACGCGAGGAACGCGGCAGGGCGCGTGAAGAGGCCGAGCACGATCAGAGTTCCGGTGACCAGCTCAATCACGCCTGCGGCGACGATGATGCCGGGGAGCGGGCCCGGCATCGGCATTGGGGCCGGGAAGGCGAAGAACTTCATCGTTGCGTGCTGCAGCATCAGCAACGCGGTCATGATCCGAAGCGCCGCGAGCGCGTGGGGCGACCATCTATCAAGTTTGGACATCGTATCACTCCTGAGTTTGGCGCTCACTGCGCGGTGGGAGCTTCGCCGAAGCGGAAGCTGGAAGCGGTTATGCCGCCGAAAAAATCCTTCTGGTGGAAAACGACAGCGCCGGCTTCCTGCTCCGCAGCTCCGACGGCCACCATCAATGGAATGAGGTGATCCTCCTGGGGGTGGGCACCGCGGGCTTGCGGCGCGTTTTCCCAATCGATGAGCCGGGGAGTCCGTTCCTGCGGAGCGGAAGCCACTAAGGTCTCTTGCAGCCACGCATCGAACACGCGCGAGGGTTCAAAGCCTTGCGTGCCGCGCATATCCTGCATGTTGTGGTAGGTGAGTCCGCTGCCGATGATCAGCACGCCCTCATCCCGCAGCGGCGCGAGCAAGCGACCAAGCTTCAGGTGCATCTCCGGGTCGTAGCCGAGGTCGATCGACAGCTGGACAAGCGGGATCTTCTCCTCTGGGTACAGCGGCTTCATGATGCTGAAGGTGCCGTGGTCGTAGCCCCGTTCCGGGTCCAGCCGGGCCATTATGCCACCGCCGGCCAACAGCTCCTGCACGCGGGTCGCAAGCTCGGGTGAGCCAGGCGCCTTGTACTTGATCTGGTAGGTGTGCGGCGGGAAGCCGGAATAATCATACTCCATCCCCGGCTGTTCCGCGGAGGAGATGGCGAAGCCTTTCCCCTCCCAGTGGCCGGAGATGACGAGCACCGCGCGTGGCGCATCCCCAAGCTCACGGCGGATATCGACGAGCGACTGCTCAAGCTGATCAAAGGCGCGGCGGAACGGCCCGTCGAGGTACGGCCAAGGGCCGCCGCCATGGCTGATGAAGTAGGTGGGAAGACGCTTGCTCACATCATTTCTCCCGTCGGTTTCACGTCCAGCCTCAGCGCCAATCGAAGGTCAGCGGGGCTTCGCGGAAGGCGAAGCGGTCGAGGTGGCTGGCGACGGCGCCCTTAAGGCCAGCCAGCTGCTCCGGGCAGGAAGCGTCGAGGACGACCTCAAGCGAGTCTTCCTGCGCCCTGAAGGTCGCGACAGCGTCGGCCGGGAACGACAGTCCGCGCATATCCTTCGGGAAGACAACCTTCCCCTGCTCGGGCGTGAATTCTATCGCGAGGTTGTGCGACCAATGTTTGCACAGCTGCTGCAGGTAACGGCTACCATTCTTCGTCGGCACGAGTGCGGTGGCGCTGGTGATTGCGATCTGGTCAGTCATCTTGGCTCTCTCGGACATCTGTTGATGATGAGATAAGCTCGACAGCAGAGGCGAAGAAGAGATAAAAGATCGATGATAACCATCGGCTGGAGAGATGGATAATGCTGGGCACGCTGACCCTCGACCAGCTTCGGGTGCTGGTCACGATCGAGGAAACGGGCAGCTTCTCCGCCGCAGGACGGAAGCTGCAGCGCGCCCAGTCCGCCATCAGTCACGCGGTACAGTCCCTCGAAAACCTCCAGCGGGTGCAGCTGTTCGACCGCTCCTCGCGGACCCCTACCTTGACCGAGGCGGGGCAGGCACTTGCGGCGCAGGCGCGGCAGGTGCTTCGCCAAGCGGAATTGTTCGAGCGGACTGCGGGTGCGATCGCGGAAGGGCTGGAGCCGGAGCTGACCTTCGCGGTCGATAACATGGTGCCGATTGAGCCCGTCATCCGAAGCCTTGCGGCCTTGCAGCGCCGCTACCCCGATCTAGCGGTCACGCTGTTCACCGAGGCTCTTGGCGGGACGGAGCGACGGGTGCGATCGGGTTCTGCCGCGCTAGGACTGTGCATGCTCTTTCCGGCGCAGGTCCAGGATTTGCAGGCCTATCCGGTTACTGCGATCGAGCTGGTGCCGGTCGTCGCGCCCTCACATCCTCTAGCGCAGGAGACGCGCCGGATGGAGAGGGAGGTGCTAGCCGAGCATGTCCAGCTCGTCCTCACGGATCCGGAGAACCAGGGCGGACCCAGCTACAGCGTGGTCAGTCCCCGCGTGTGGCGGTTTGTGGACCTCGGGCGGCGGCTGGACTTCCTTCTCGCCGGGTTTGGGTGGGCAACCATGCCGCTCCATCTCGTCGAGGGGCATCTCGCGCGCGGCGACCTCAAGCAGTTGCCGCTCCAGGACCCGGCAATCCTGCCCGGAGCGATTCCGATCTTCGCCGTGCACCAGCGCAACCGGGCGCTCGGAACCGCCGCCCGCTCGCTGCTTCACGATCTCCAGCAACCGGCAGCCTAAGGTCGTGCCGGAGCTCCGAGGCACCCTGTCGTCGAGCCCGCCTCCGCAACTCCCGACGCATAGAGACCACGCATAAAAGCCGTGTCGAACAAAGGCGGCGCCTCGTCGGGCGTCTCCTCCTCGACTGCGCACATGACAAAGTCGATGCTCCGGTTCTGCGCATAGGTTCTTAAGGCCTCGACGTTGGTTCGGTCCACCTCCGCCAGGAGTGTGTAAAGAGCACGCGCGGCGATGCTGAAGGTACGGGGACTGACAACCTCGAATTCTGGGCGGAACCGCCCGTTATAGATGACGTAGATACCACCGTCGGACGGAGCGTCGGGCGGAGGCGCGACCATAAGCGAGCGGGGCAGAACGAAGAAGCCCGCGACTGTGCCGCCGTCGACATGCATCTCCTCGAAGCTGCGGCCATTGGCGGTAACGTCGATCCTAACCGGCGGGAAGGCGGCCGGAATGCTTGCGGAGGCAAGGAGCACCTGCCGGAACAAGGCGACGCGTCGCGGCGAGGCACTCGAGGCGATGGCGCCCATGTCCCAGATGACGCCGCGCTGCGCATCAAGGTTTGCCGTCATGACAAGCAGTCGGCGTCCGCGTCGGTGCTCGGCGGCTATGCGGTCGATCAGGGCAGGCGTCGCGTAACGCGCGATGAGGCCGGCGAGCGGCGCGCTGTCGAGCAGGCTTTCGCCGCCGAGGACGCCGCGGACTACGCGCTGGCGATAGACGTCGCGGCCGCTGATGCCGGTGTAGATCGCGGTCAAGGTTGCATCTTCCTCAGGGCCAAGGAAGGCGAAGGGCGCGATCAGCGCGCCGGTGCTGACGCCGGTGACGATGTCGAAGGAAGGACGGTCGCCGCGGCGGGTCCAGCCGTTCAGCAGGCCTGCGCCGAACGCGCCCTTGTCCGACCCGCCGGACAGCGCCAGCAGGGTGCCGGGCGCTCTCAGCCCCGCCGCCCGGCGCTGCTCAAGAAAGGTTGCTGCCCAGGCCCGATGCGCGGCATCGTCGCCTCTGGTCCAGAAGCGAACAGCCTCGCCAGGGAGGGGTTGCGCAATCTGCGTCTCGGCTGCGGTATAGGGCACGCGGGGCGTAACAGTCGCGCAAGCGGCCAATCCCCCGGCAAGGAGGACCGCCATCATCGCGTGTAGATTAGCCTTCATCATCGCTCTCCCTGTGCTCCCGGAGCGTATCAAAGGCGCACGACGAAACCGATTGAGGCCCTTATCTCTTCGTAGTTCGACACCGGAAAGTTCGAATTTCGATCCGTGTAGCGGATGGCCGTGCGCAGCCCGATCCTGTCGGAAAGATAGAGGTCGGACGTGGCGGTGATCACTGAGCGATCCTCGCGGCGGCGCTCTCCAATGGACGGCGTGATATTCTCGTAATCCCGGTCGCGATATTCGAACTCGAACCGCGCGGTGTCGCGCCGGTCGATCAGGCGGAGCGGCAGGGCTAGTGCTGCATTGATCTGGAAGCCCTGCAGGTCGAAGCGCGCCTCGACCGCATCGACATCCTCATAGCGGATTCGGGCAGTAAGCTGCGTCTCCCGCGAAAACTGATGCGCAACGGCGAGAGCAACCATGTGATTGTCCGTATCGCGGGCATCAACGTTCACGAAGTTCCAGTTCTCGTAGCGATAGGAGGCCGTCAAGCTTGTCCGCTGCGTGACCGGTACGGTCAGCTTCGGCTCGATTCCCTGGATGTTGACCAGTGCATCGCCGCCAAGGCGGAAATGGATGAAGTCATAGGCTGCTCCAAGCTCCGCGCGGCCGAGTCGGAGGCGCCCGTCCGCGCTGAAGCGATGGCTCTGGCGGTTCAGATCCGGGAAATCGAAGTGGGAGCGTTGCGAAAAGTCGTAGCCAAGGGTCAGCGAGCGCTCCGTCCCGTGGACCACTCGCGCGCGAGCCTTCGTCTCCAAAAGAGCGACGAAATCTCCCTCGCGCTGGTCGAGGTCGAGCTCGTCCACCCGGATGCGGCCGTCATATTCGAGCGCCGCGAGGCCCTCGAGCGTGAACCTGTCCGCGGCGAAAGCCGGAGTTGCAGCCAAGCCCCCGGCAAGCGCCGGAAACGCGCAGATCGCCGCAATGATTCTCATGTCCTGTGCCGCTCTTTCAAAGGCCTCGCGCGAGGCGCGGGACCGGGCGCGCCTTGCGCCCGGCCTCTTGCCTGTCTTTCGAGATCAGGTCCCAGTCAGGACCATGGCCGCCCGGAGCGAACCGTCCGGCTTCGCCGTCACCTGGAGGATGTCCTGCCGGCCGGTGATGCCGCTTTGATCGCGGACCACGTCGTTCTCATTGGTGTAGATGGAGACGCCGCGCGACCTATAGTCCCTGTGCGTCGATTGGATGGTATTGAGCAGCGCCTGAGGGAAGTAAAGCTGCGTCGTCATCATCCTGTTCCCGCCGAGATAGACGCGGACGTGGATGTGCGCGGCTCTCGGCGTGTACCAGCCGGGAACGATCGTCTGGAAGGTGACCTTCCCCTCCGCGTCGGTTGTCTGCGCGCCACGCAGCCAGCGTTCATTGTCTCGATGGGTGACGTGGCCAAGCTCGTTCACGGTGTCGAGGTCGGGAAACTTATCGGGGTCGTTGAACAGGTACCCGCTATATTCCCCTTGAGCATTGCAGTGCCACACGGACACGACAGCGCCGCCGATCGGCCGGCAGCTGGCATTCGCATTGGCCACGCGCAACTCGAGCTCCAGAGGCAGCCCAGGCTGCCTCTCGCGGATGTTCGAGCGGACTATCCTCTGATCGATGAAGTAAGGACCCTCAACGGTTGCCGTGGTGAGGCGGCACTGGGGCAAGCTCCCGAGAAAATCCCCGACATCTGCGGCATCCTTGACGTTGCCCGTCGTGAAGGCCCGTTGGGCAAAGGCCGGTGATACCAGGCCCGCTACGGCCGTTACGGTTCCTCCTGCCAAGCCCAGGAGGGCAGCCCTGCGTCCGAGGCGGAATTCATTCGGCGCCTCCTCACGCCGTTCTTCGGCTGTGGCGGTGTCGTTCAGGTTCGTCATGATGGCGCCTTTCTCCATTGTCTTGCGTCCCCCGCCCTGCCCCTCCACTAAGCCGGTCGATCCTCTAGCAAAGTGCGAAAACATCGATCGCACCTATCTACTCAGGAGATGAGAGAATGGTGAGGCCGGCTTGAAGGACGGTGTCGCGCTGGAGCTTCCGGCGACTCCGGAGCCGCGACGCCGTCCAGCCTCGGCCACACGTGCAAGAACCAAGTGTCCCGGCCGCCCAGCGCCGCGCTAAACCAAGCGTTCAGCCATACGCCGGGGCCAGCCGTTCCCCGCCAGGAACAACATCGACCGATCAAACGTAGCCGGCACCCAACGTCATGACAGCACGAAGCGAGCCGTCGCTTTTTACAGACACGTCAAGAATGTCTTCACGGCGGATAAGAATATCGTTCTCGTTCGTGTATATCGATACTTCACGGTCGCGATATGCCCGGTGCGTCGATTGTATGGTGTTCAGAAGCGCTTGGGGGAAGTACAGCTGCGTTACGATCATCGTCTGGTTGTTTAGGAATGCGCGGACATGGATGTGTGCTGCGCGGGGCGTGTACCACCCAGGAACGATCGTGCGAAAGGTCACCTTCCCGTCAGCGTCAGCCACCTGAGCTCCTCGAAGCCAACGTTCGCGGTCGCGCTCGGGTACATGCCCCCTCGCATCAGCGGCGCTCGCGTCCGGCATGACATTGGGGTCGTTGAAAAGATATCCGCTATACTCGCCGTCGGCGTTGCAGTGCCAAATGGAAACGAGTGCTCCGTTGATGGGTCTGCAGCCGCCGCTTGCGTTGACAACACGCAATTCGAGCTCGAGTGGCACGCCAGGCTGCCCCTCCCGAATATCCGATCGGATGATCCTTTGATCGATGTAGTAGGGGCCTTCGATCGTTGCCGACGCAACACGGCACATGTTGGGGATGCTCTCGAGGGTGTTGCCGATCTCTGCGGACTGCCGGAGAGTCGGCTGAACGGGAGCTGCCTTGACCAAGCCAGCCACAGAGGTGAGGGTCCCTCCAACTAGCCCCAAGAGGGCAGCCCTGCGGCCGAGGCGGAATTCATTCGGCGCCTCCTCATGCCGTTCTCCGGCTGTGGCAGTATCGTTCAGCATCGTCATGATGGCGCCTTTCTCCAATGGTCTTGCGTCCCCGCCTTGCGTGCTCCGATAAAGCCGTAGATGCCGTAGCGAAGTGCCAAAAGATCGATCACATCTATCCGCTCAGGAGATGGACCCATTCCGACGCTCGATCAGATGCGGGTGCTGGTGACGATAGAAGAAGCGGGCAGCTTTTCCGCTGCGGGGCGGAGGCTACAGCGTTCACAGTCCGCCATCAGCCATGCCATGCGAGCTTTGGAAACGCACCATTGCGTCGCGATCTTCGATCGGTCCGGACGTGCTCCGGTGCTGACCATGGCGGGGCAAGCTCTAGCAACGCAGGCACGGCAGGTGCTGCGGCAATCCGACCTTTTCGAGCGCACCGCCAGCGCTATCGCCGAACAGCTGGAGCCGGAGCTGACAATCGCGATGGACAGCGTGGTGCCGCTAAGCCCCTTGATCGACGCTCTCGCGGCTCTTCAGCGTCGCTTTCCCGAGCTTCCCGTGACGCTGCGCACCGAAGGCTTGGGCGGAGCTGAGCGACGGGTGCGCTCCGGAGACGCGGCCCTAGCTCTGTGCATCCTCCATCCCTGCCCTCCGCCGGACCTCGTGGCCCACGCCGTAAGCTCCTTTGAGCTTATACCAGTGGTCGCGGCTTCGCATCCGCTGGCCCACGAGGAGCGCCCTCTCAGCAGGGAGATTCTTGCCGAGCATGTGCAGCTCGTACTCACAGATCCGGAGGCGCAGGGAGGCCCAAGCTACGGGGTCGTCAGTCCTCGCACGTGGCGTTTCGTCGATCTTAGCGTACGGCTGAAGTTCCTGCTCGAGGGTTTTGGTTGGGCGACGATGGCCCGCCACCTTGTCGAGCCTCACCTGCAGAAGGGCGAACTCGCGCGCTTGCAAATTAAAGATCCGGCAGTCGTGCCCGGACCGATACCGATCTATGCCTGCCATCAGCGCGGGCGGCGACTTGGTACCGCCGCTCACACACTGCTTCGGGACTGGGACAGGTGGCGGTCAGCGCCTGAAGTCTAGAAAGGCCACGCCAGTCGAGATCCAAATCAAGCCGCTCGTCAGCTGCGCGCCAACGTTCGCCGTTCGGCGGCGCTTTGAGGAGGGCCAAGAGCGGACGTCGGTGTGTTCGGCAACCGATGTCCGCTTTGGGTGGAAAGCGGACGTTGCTGCTTCTCCGCTACTATCGAGGCCGCTGGTTCAGGCTCAGGTAGAATGGATCGAACTCGGAGACGGCCACCAATCCGTCCCAGTCTTCAATTTCCACCACCTTGCCCTTGAACGTGACGAGGCCCTTCTCTCGAAGGTCCTTGAGCATGCGGTTGACGTGCACCGAGGTGAGCCCGAGTATCTCCGCCAGATCGGTTTGGGTGATCGGCAGTTCATACGTGCCGTGCTCGGCCAAGCCTGCTGCCGTCAGCCGCACCTGAAGCTCGCAAAAGAGGTGCGCTAGCCGGGACGCAGCATCACGACGGCCGAGCGACAGCATCCACTCTCGGTGAATGGCCGCGTCCACGATTGTCGAGAGCCAGAGCAGCCGCCCAAGGTGCTGATGTTCCGCTATCAAAGCCTTTAGCCTCTCGTGCGGGAAGAGGCCGACACGGCAAGCCGTGAAGGTTGAAATGTCGTGGTCGAGTTGCTTGAGGAGGAGGCTGTGAAGATCGATGAAGTCGCCCGCGACCGCGAGTTGCAGCGTCTGACGCGATCCGTCTCTCAAGTCTTTATGTCTGTGGACGAAGCCATCGAGCAGAAGATTGCTGACCTCAAGCTCGGTCTTGGCCTTCACGAGGCTGCGGCCTTTTTCGACGTGGATCTCCTTAGACATGCACCGCCGAAGCGCCTGCTCCTCCTCGGCGCTGACGGTATCGAACCTTCGCAGCTTCATTAACAGCTTATCGATTATTCTTCCCCTTCGGTGTCGGCGCCTGGCGCCCTGTCGCATGAATAGCAAGGCGAGGGCATCGGACCAAGAGAGAGGCCGAGGGACTACGTCGTCGCTCGAAGCCCTCCTGGTGTCCAATGGGTCGAAGGCACACATTCCCCAAGCGAACGAGGAATGTACGCTCACCTTGTCCCCAGCCGAGAAGCCGACAGTCCGCTGCCGCCGACTATCGACCGTTCAGGCCGCCAGCGCGGTGAGCTGCGTCCGAGCCCTCGCCTTGTGCAAGCGTGCGAGCCGCTTCAGCTCCCGTTCCCAGGCTGCCAACGCTGCCTTCTTTTCGTGGAAGTAGTTGTGGCGCTGGTAGACTCCGACGATGCCTGATCGCGACCCGGAGAGGTGGTTCAGGACAGCCTCCGTCACCTCGAGCCGAACTCCCAGCCGCTGCAATCCCGTCGCGAGTGTCCGCCGAAGGTCGTGCAATGTCCAGTGCTGCACCGGATGCCCCAGCTCCTCCTCGAGCGACTCCCGGATGCGCCGCATGGCCTTGCTGAACCCGCTTGGGCTCATGTCCCAGTTCCCCCGCGCCGGCAGCAGCTTCTCGCTGCGCTGGTCCTTCAGCAGCTTCTGGACAATGCCGAGCGCCGCAGGAGTCAGCGGCACCAAGTGGGTGGCGCCGTTCTTCGCCCTCTTTCCTGAGATGGTCCAAAGCTTTGCGCCCACATCGAATTCCCTCCGATCGGCATCGAAGACCTCGTTGCGCCGCTGCCCCGTCAGCAGCAGCAGCTTGATCGCCGGCCCGAACGGCTTCCCCTCCCCTTCGAGCACGTGCCACAGTGCGCCGACTTCCTGTTCGCTGAGCACGCGGTCCCTCGCCTTCGGCGCCGGCGGCCGCCCCGCGTCGCGGCACGGATTGGCCTGCAGCCGGTCGAGGCGCGGCATTGCCCACCCATAAAAGGAAGAGAGATAGCCCAGCGTCAGGCGAGCCATGACCGGAGCATTGCGGGCGATCTCGTCGATGAGCCTGGTAATCTCGCTGCGCGTGATCTGGTCGGCCGCGCGGTCTCCGAACTCGGGCAGGATGTGCCGCTTGAACACCCGCTCGATCTCACCGATTGAGCGGAGGTGCGCCTTGGCCGCCTTGAACTCGGGCCAGAGGGCACTCACCGTCAGAGCAGCCGCCGAACGCCGCCGCGGCTGCGGCAGGGCCGCGAGCGGATCAGCCTTGGATTCGATGTCCGAGAGAAGCTGCCGAGCCTTCTTGCGCGCCTCGGCGAGACCGAAGCGTCCGGAAAAGCGCCCCAGGGCAATGTTACGGTATTTGCCCGCTACCCGCTTGCGCAGGACGAAGGACTTCGTCCCGGACGTGCCGACGCGCACGCGAAGACCGGGCACGGACTTGTCCCGCACCTCGATCTGACCGGACTTGGGACGCCTCAGATCGCGGATCTTGGCGTCCGTGAGGACGACGGGTTCGGGGGGTGCTACCTTAGACATGGGCCGGCGCCTTACGATCAGCGGGTCTCGCCGGAAAAGCCGCTACCTTAGGTAGCACCTGCCCGGGACGCCCTGGGAAACTGTTGGAAAGAATAGCTCGCAAGCTATTGAGAAGAAAAGATGCTGGGACGTCCTCGGACTTGCTTTGTTCCCGCTCTTAATCAGCGGGTCCCAGGTTCGAGCCCTGGTGCGTCCACCACCTTTTCCCGAGCTAAAACAAGCAGTTATGCGAGCCGCGCCAAACCGCGCGCACGCCGAACTGGCACGCATAAGCATATCGTAACCACCAGCCCCTCAAAGTGATAGGCCCGTCTTATCAGTCCAGCAGTGTTGCCATCAGTCGCCACTTTTCGTCGCTAGGCCGCTTGAATTCCCAGAACCGCCAGCCATTCACGTTGTTGTGGGTGATAGCGACAGCCGCTGCTGACGGGGTCGCAAACCTTCGGCCCTTTTCGTCCACCCAAACACCGTCCTTAATCTCGGCTCGGTACAGCCGCCCCTTGTATGTCTTGCGGAATTGCGTGCCGTTTGGAAAGAAGATGCTTTTCATCACACAGCCACCCATCGCCGGCTCCGAAGCGTCCTCGGTATCGTTCATTTCCAGCAAGCGTCTGATCACATCGTTGTAGGTCGTCGACTCGTCTTCGCGCCTCAGGGTCAGGGCCTTAAATACCTCGAAATCTATCTCGATAGTGGCCATAGGTCTATCCTCTCGATAGCGGGAATAGGAGCAGGAATAGTTTAGCGAGTCAAGCAGAATCAGCTGCTCGCAACCGCATTCGGGAATCCGTATCTAGACGGTTGAGCGGCGTCGGCCCTGCCGGCGATCCCTCAGCGAGAGCCATGCGCTTGTTAGGCGTCTAACGTCAGCGGCTGACAGGCCGAGGCCCTCACGGAGGAGCACCTGATCCGCATGCTTGAGTGCTCTGCCAAGGTCACCGCTCCGGAGACAGATATCGATATGATCGATGTCGAGACCTTCGCTGAAGTTGTAGAGGGAGGGAAGCTCCTCAGCTTCGCGAGGCTCAAGCTCTAGAACGCCGCCGCCGTAGGATCGCCCACAAACTTCGGCCCAAGCAAAGGCTAAGGAGTTGATCGAGGATGCGCACAATCGATCACGGTCAATCCCGCTCTCCAACCTCACGCGGTGGATGGTATCTGTTGTGGTAGCTTCTGCGCGGTTCGCGACCAGATACGGAGCGTGGTGTATCTGCCTGAACATAAAGGCGTCTGGAACGTAAACTGATGGTACGTCGTACCATCGTGATCGAACGCTGCACTTGTAGCCGCGATGAACGCCCGCCGCTTCACCAGAGGCTAGATACCTCTTAAGCGCCGCCGAGAAGTGCTCTCGCTGCACTCCTTGCAGGCTGATGAGACGAGACGGATTTGACGCCTGATATTGCTTCAAGTCGTCCGTATCGAAAATGATCGATTTGAGGGCACTCGTCCTCCCCACGGTGGGCAGGGCGTAACCGTTGACACCCATGCGCTCCGCTTCCTCAGCGGTCACAACGAAGAAGCTGTTCCGCCCAGTGACAATGCCGACGTCCACTCGCGCATAGTCGGAAAGCGGCCTGACGTATGGGTTCCGCTGCACCTGGTTCAACGTGTCGAAGGCTGCGCTCTCGAGGAACAACGAAGTCCACTTCATTCCCTCGCGTGTGTGCCGAACAGGCAAGTGTTCCACCTTGTCGTCGAGCAGATTCGATTTGAAAAGGTCGCTGCCGTTCCTGACGCGAATCGTATGAAAGGTGCCGTTGGTTGATCGGCCGTTCGTGCGACCCTCCGCTAGGAGAAGCACAACCTCCTGCTGAATGTCCGGAAAGACCAGTTCGTCGAACGCCACAAGGACGATATCACGGAACATGTGCGGCAGCTTGTCGCGAAGCTCGCGTGCATATCCCACCTGAAGAACCTCGGCTGGCAGCACCATTGCCATGCGCCCTTTAGGACCCACCAGTTCCGCCGAGAGCTGCACGAAGGCGCACCACGCATTGGCTAGCTTTGTGGGATGATACCCATACGCCCGTAGGTGGGAGAACGCGCGGTCCCGTGTGTCGGAATCAAAGTGCTGGAACCTGATAAACGGAGGATTCCCGAGGACGACATCAAAAGGCGCGGAAGAGCGAACAGCGTCGAAATGCTGAAAGAAGTCTCCTGCTATCCAGTGCTTTTTCGATGAGGTTCCTCGCGTCCGTTCGGTCGCTTGTCGGAGCTCATCTTCGAAGAGCTCCACTGCAGTTATGGTACCGCCGCTGTCGAGGCGCTGGGCGGCTACGTCCACAAAATTACCGTCACCGCAGCTGGGCTCGAGAACCGATTCCGACCCCGAGCGAATTGCCCAGGAGGTCAAAAACTCGGCGACCGACAAGGGGGTATAATAGCCACCGCGCCGCTTCTGAATCGAGGGCGCTATCTTGTTCGTTTTGAAGCTGGCCATGCGGGCACGCTAAGGCGGTCCAGACCTAGAACGCAAACGGTATCGTATCCCGGGAAATTTTTGTACGCGCCGACCTCCCCGGAGTCCCAACTTGACGCCGACTTGCCGGCCTCTACAGCTGTCACATGCGGTATATCGACAGCAGATCGAGACAGGCCGTCGACGCTCTCGGGTCTTGGCTTGAGGAGCACGTCCTCGATGGAGCCGTAGCAGCTCTCAGGTGGCAAGCGGGCTTCTTTGGCAGTGAGATCCTGGACTACTTCGCGCCATCAATGGCGGGCGTGCGGGCCAGCGGCGGTCCTCTGCGGGTCCTGATCGGCTCCAATAATGGTGTCACGCGGTCGAAGGACGTGGCTCAGGTGCTCAAGCTAGCCGGCGCGCCCCGAGCCGAACAACGGGTTGGCGTGGTTAGCTTCACAGGCGGCTTTTACCATCCCAAGACGATTCACATTACAAGGTCGGACGGGTCGGCAGCCGCTTACGTCGGTTCAGCCAACCTGACCAAAAACGGAATCACCTCGGTCAACATCGAAGCTGGAGTCCTCTTGGACACTCGCGACGGTGATGATGTCGATTGCCTCGCCGACATCGCTGCTGCCGTCGACTGGTGGTTTGCAGGCAATCGCAAGGGTATTACGGTCGTCCGGGACCAACACGATATCGACGCACTGATCACCTCCGGCGTGCTGGACAGGCCGTTGCCCCCGCCAGTAGCGCCCACCGAGGCCAAGATGAAATCCCGCCATGGGTCGCGTCTCAAAGCTTTGGTGAAGGTTCCGAAGCCTAAACCGGGTTCGGCTGCCGCCCTAGTCGCTCCTGCGCGTGAGTGGACGAAGAAGCTAAGCGCCTCAGATGCCCAGCGTAAAAAGACTGGCAATCAGCGAGGAAGCATAACGCTCGTAAAGGCGGGATATGACATCGACGCACAAGTTTACTTTCGGCGAGAATTCTTCGCAGACGAGCCGTGGGTAAAGGGCAAGACCTTTACCGGTGAGCCTCGCGAGACTGCGACAATAAAGTTCGCTACTACAGTATTCGGAAGCGACCTGGGCGCCCTACCGCTGATGGTTAGCTATGCTCCTAACCGTGAAGCGGACCAGAGCAATTACACTTCGCTCCTGCACATAGAAGGTATATCGGACCTCTTCCGCGACAAGGACCTGACCGGCAAGTGGCTTCAGCTTACGCAGGACATAGCTGGGCAATTTGCCCTGACTATCAGCAACGCCGATCCTAGGACCTAGCCGGTCTTCCTTCGGTATACATTGCTTCCGGCTCTGATGCCGCCCCCCAGGGCCTTGCGCGCTCAAGCACGATGCGCCGTGCGGGCATGGCTGAAGCGGCGGGTTCGGGCTATAGGGGCGGCTCGTCGCCCGCCTTGCCATTCCCGAGCGTGGCGGTCGGCGCACGGAGCGCGTGAGATGCGGCTGCCCGGCATCTTGTTGGCCGTCCTGCTCCTCGGCGCCGCCCAGCCGGCGCCCGAGGATGCGCCGGCCGCGGCGCCCGTCACCTATGGCGGCGGCTACGGCCCGCCCGGCGACTTCACGGTCACGATCATCGACCTCGTCGAATCGGCGGGCTCGGCGACCGGCAGGATCCGCCAGCCGGATCTCGGCGCCGATCAGCCGCCGCTGCGCAATGCCTCATTGTCGGCAACGCGCCTCGCCTTCGACGCCGGAACCCTCGATTTCGACCTCGAGCGCACCGCCGACGGGTTCCAGGGCGACGTCAGCGACCCGGCCGGGGCCCGCCACGCCGCCCATTTCGTCCGCCGGCCGGGACCGGTCGCGCCGCAGCTGCTCGAGACCTACGAGGGCAGCTATGCGCTCGGCGGCGGCCGGATCCTCACCTTGTCGCGCAACAATGCCGGCTCCGGCTTCTGGTATGTCGACCTGCCGTCGGGGCGGACCGGCCTCCTGTTCAATCTCTCGGACCGCGAGTTCGTCGCCGGACCGTGCCTCTATTGCCCGGGACCGGAATATCTGCGCCTGCGCTTCGCGCCGAGCGCCGGAATGGCCGCGACCGGAGTCTCGGTCCGAACCGGCGGCCGGAGCCTCGAGGCGCCGCGCCTGCGCGGCTACCGCGAGACCGAGGTCGCCTTCACCAGCCGCGACGGCACCCGCCTGGCCGGCTCGCTCTTCCTTCCCGACCGAGCGCCCGGACGGCTCCCGGCCGTGGTCTTCGCCCACGGCTCGGGCGCCCAGTCGCGCAACGGCTATTACGGCCACATCCGGTTCCTCGCCGAAGCCTATGCAAGGCGCGGCCTGGCGGTCCTCGCCTTCGACAAGCGCGGCACCGGCCGATCGGCCGGGGACTGGGAGCGCGCCGGCTTCGCCACCCTGGCCGACGACGTCGCCGCCGCCGTCGCCTATCTGCGGACCAGGCCCGACATCCGCCCCGACCGGATCGGTCTCACCGGCAGCAGCCAGGCGGGCTGGATCATGCCGATGGCGGCGACGCGCGCCGGCGGCATCCGCTTCATCCAGCATTTCTCGGCCGCCTCGCCGATGGGCGTCCGCGAGCAGGAGCGCCGCCGCCTCGTCCTGCAGATGCAGGCCGAGCATTTCCCGCAGAGCGAGATCGACCGCGCCCTCGTCATCCGCGACATGATGGACGATTATGCGGCCACCGGTGAGAATTGGGAGGCGCTCGAGCGCGCCGCGGCGCCGGTTGCGGGCGAGCGCTGGATGACCCAGTTCATCGGCGGCCTGCCCACCCGCGACGCGCCCGATTGGGCCTGGCTTCGCGAGGCCTTCGCCTACGATACCCGCCCCGATTTCGCGGCCTTCCGAGGCGCCTGGCACGTCCTTTACGGCGAGCGCGACATCATCGCCCCGATCGCCGAGGGCCGGGCGATGCTCGAGCAGGCCTTGCGCAGCACGCGCAACTCGAGCGACGTGACGATCGCGCTCGTCCCCCACGCCACCCATAATTTTCTCCACGCGCGCACGGGAAGCGACCGCGAGTTCGCCGGGCTCAGCCGGTTGGTGACCGGCTTCCACGCCATGGCCGCGGATTGGGCCGAACGGCGGGCACGATGAGCCTGTGACTCCCGGCCCGGATGAAGCCGGCCTTCGTTGCGCCTTGCTCCCTGGCCTTGCCGCCGCCTAGGATGCGGCGCGGAGGGGGACAGGCCGAAGCATGATCAGCAAGCCGGCCGCGGAGACGGCGCCACAGGTCAGCGCGGAAGCCTTCGCCGAGGCTCATCGGGCTCTGCTCGACGACCGATCGATCCAGTTCGACCTGCCCATGTACCGGCCGAGCCCGCCGCCGCAATGGCTCAAGGACCTGCTCGGCTTCCTTGGCGGCGAACATCCGGTGCTCAACGGGCTGTTCTGGGTCGTCGTCGGCGCGGTCGTGCTGGCGGTCCTCTTTCTGGTCGCGCGCTGGGCGGCCGGGGCGAGCTGGCCGTGGCGGCGGCGAGACGAGGCGGCGGCGGACGACTGGCGTCCCGACCAGGCGCCGGCGCGGGCCCTGCTCGGCGAGGCCGACGCCCTCGCCGCCCAGGGCCGCTTCTCGGACGCCGCCCACCTGCTGCTCTTCAGAAGCATCGAGGATATCGAATCGCGGCGCCCGCGGCTCGTCCGGCCCGCTCTGACGAGCCGCGACATCGCCGCGCTCGACGCGATCCCCGAGCGCCCGCGCGGGGCCTTCTCTCGAATGGCCCGGCTGGTCGAAAGGAGCCTGTTCGCTCGCCGGCCGCTGGCCGAGGGCGACTGGCGCGACTGCCGAGCCGCTTACGAGGAGTTCGCCTTCGTCGAGGGATGGCGCGGGTGAGCGCTCAGCAGGTCTTCAACCCGCGCCTCGTCGTCGGCCTGATCGTCGCCGGTCTCGTCGCCTTCGCCGCCATGATGCTTCTGATCGCCTACGCCCCGGCGCCGGGAGCGAGCCGCGACGGGCGCGGCCACGTCCTCTCGGTCGCCGCGACCGGCTTCAAGGGTCTCGTCGCCCTGGTCGGGCGGTTTCACGACACCCGCCTCGTCCGCGACCGCGAGGAGCAGCGCGACGACCTGCTCGTCGTCACCGTCGACGAGCGCACCGAGGCCGACGCGGTGTCGGGCCTTCTCGCCAACCGCCGCAACCTGCCGACCCTGGTCGTTCTGCCGAAATGGCTGACCCGCGCCGATCCGGCCCGGCGCGGCTGGGTGCGCGCGATCGCGCCCGGCGCTGGCCCGCTGGGGAGCCAGGCGCTCGGCGGAATCGCCGTCGCCGTCAATTCCGGCGGAGGCGGCGCGCCCGCCCTCGTCGAGGGCGAGGACGAGCTTGCCGGGCTTCGGGTCCCGGTGCCGGCCGCGCCGCAGACGGTCGAGGGCAAGGGGATCGTCCCGCTGGCCCGGCTGGCGGGCGGCGGCGCGCTCATCGCCCGGATCGGCGACGAGCCGCATTATGTCGTCGCCGATCCGGACCTGCTCAACAATCACGGGCTTCGCGACCCCGGGCGCGCCCGCGCCGCCCTCGACCTGGTCGAGCGGCTCAACGCCGGCGGCGAGGGCGTCGATTTCGACCTGACCGTGAACGGCCTCGCCGCCGCCGGCTCGCGCAACATCCTTCGGCTCGCCTTCGAGCCCCCGTTCCTGGTGATGACCCTGGCGCTGGTCGCCGCCGCCTTGCTCGCCGGGCTTCACGGGGCGTTCCGCTTCGGGCCGGTCCGCCGCGACGAGCGGGCGATCGCCTTCGGCAAGGCCGCCCTGGTCGAGAACAGCGCCGGCCTGATCCGGCTCGCCGGCCGCGAGGCTCGCCTCGGCACCGCCTATGCCGACGTCGTGCGCCAGGAGACGGCCCGGACGACGGGCGCTCCGCACTGGCTCCAGGGCGGCGAGCTCGACCGCTACCTGGAGCGGCTGAGCAGGCCCGGCCGGCCCGCCTTCGCCGAGCTCGCCGCCCGCCTCGACGCCGCCCGCGACCGCCACGGGCTGATCGCCGCGGCCCGCGCCCTCTCCCAGTGGAAGAAGGAAATCATCCGGTGAAAGCGACCGAAGTCAAAGGCCTTGCCGACGAGATCAGGCACGAGGTGAGGCGGGCGATCGTCGGCCAGGACGAGGCGGTCGAGCTGATGCTGATCGCGCTCTTCTGCTCGGGCCACATCCTCCTGGAAGGGCCGCCGGGCACCGCCAAGACCTTTCTCGCCCAATGCTTCGCCCGGACCCTCGGCCTCGATTTCGGCCGCATCCAGTTCACCCCGGACCTGATGCCGGGCGACATATTGGGCTCCAACCTGTTCAACTTCCAGACCAGCCAGTTCACCCTCACTCGCGGTCCGATCTTCTGCGAGCTTCTCCTCGCCGACGAGATCAACCGGACTCCGCCCAAGACCCAGGCGGCGCTGCTCGAGGCGATGCAGGAGCGCTCCGTCACCATCGACGGGGAGACTCACGGGCTGCCGCCGCGCTTCATGGTGATCGCGACCCAGAACCCGATCGAGCAGCAGGGCGTCTATCCGCTTCCGGAAGCCCAGCTCGACCGTTTCCTGTTCAAGCACAAGATGGGCTACCCGACCGCGGAAGAGGAGAAGCGGATCGTCGCCGGACACGGCGCCCGCTTCGGCGCTCCCCGGGCCGAGGATTGGGGGATCGAGCCCAGGGTCGACGCCGCCCGGCTCGCGGAGGCGGTGACGGCGGTGAGCACCGTGCCGATGGTCGACGAAGTGACCGACTATATCGTCGCCCTCGTCCGTTCGACCCGCGAGGCACCCGATCTGGAGGGCGGCGCAAGCCCCCGTTCCGCGGCCATGCTCGCCGGCGCCGCTCGGGCTCGGGCCACGCTCGACGGGCGCGACTATGTCATTCCCGACGACGTCAAGGCGCTCGCTCCGGCCGTGCTTCGCCACCGTGTGCTGCTCTCCGCCGCTGCCGAGATCGAGGGTCGGCCCGTCGAGAGCGTCATCGCCCGGCTCATCGAAGAGGTCGAGGCGCCGCGTTGATCTACCCGACCCGCCGCACCGTCCTCCTCGCCGCCGCCGTCGCTCCGGTCGCGCTCGTCGTCGGCCTGTTCTACCCGGCTTACTGGACGGCCGGCCTCGCCCTGCTCGCGCTCCTGCTCGCTCTCGCGGCGGTCGACGCGTTCGCCGGCGCCGCCGTGGGGCGCGCCCAGATAGAGTGCGAGGGGCCGGGCGCGGTCGGAGTCGGCGAGACGTTCGCGATCGTGGTCCGAATCTCGCTCCCCGCTTCGGCGCCTCCGGCCGCGCAGGTCGCGGTCGGGATCGCCGGGCCGGTCTCCGCGCCGTTCGGCTGGCAGGCCGAGGCCGAGCCGACGGTGCAGGGCGCCGCCGCCGCGATCGCGCTCAAGGCGGAACGCCGCGGCACGGCGCGGCTCGACGGAGTCTGGATCCGCTGGACGGGGCCGCTCGGGCTGGTCTGGAAGCAGGGCCGGACCGCGCCCGAACGGGCGGTGCTGATCACGCCCGACATCCGCCCGGTGCGGGAGAAGAGCGCCCAGCTCGTCAACCGCGACGCGATGCACGGCCAGATCGCCCAGCTCCAGGTCGGCGAAGGCGCCGAGTTCGAGGCTCTGACCGACTACCGCCAGGGCATGGACCGGCGCTCGATCGACTGGAAGACCTCGGCCCGCCACACCCGCCTGGTCGGCAAGGAATATCGCACCGAGCGCAACAACAACATCGTGATGGCGCTCGATTCGGGCCGGGCGATGTGCGAGCCGCTGGGCGGCGTGCCCCGCGTCGATCGCGCCGTCTCGGCGGCGCTGCTCACCGCCTTCGTCGCCCTGAAGGACGGCGACCGGGTCGGCTTCTTCGCCTTCGATTCGCGGCCTCGGGCGTCGAGCCATCCCATTTCCGGGCCGCGCGCTTTCGCGATGCTTCAGCGGGTCGCGGCGGGGATCGACTACAGCGCCCATGAAACCAACTACACGCTCGGGCTGACGACCCTGGCGAGCGGCCTCAACCGTCGTTCGCTGATCGTCGTCTTCACCGAATTCCCGGACACGATCAGCGCGGAGCTGATGCTGAACGCGGTCGGCACTTTGCTCAAGCGCCACCTCGTCCTCTTCGTCGTCCTTCGCGACGAGGAGCTCGAAGGCTTCACCGCGGCCGAGCCGGACGAGCCGGAGGACGTCAGCCGGGCGGTGATGGCGGCGAGCCTGCTGCGCGAGCGCCGGCTCGTCCTCACCCGGCTGCGCCACCTCGGCGCCCACGTCATCGAGGCCGCCGCCGACGCCGCCGGGCCGGCCCTGGTCAGCGCCTATCTCGACCTCAAGCGCAGGCGGAAGCTGTGACCGCGCTGCCCGCCGATTCGCGCCGCTTCCGGGCCCAGCGGGAGGCCGAATGGCGCCGCCTCGAGGATATCGTCGCTCGAGCCGAGCGCGGCTCGCTTCGCAAGCTGTCCGACGAGGACCTGCTCGCCCTGCCCGTCCTCTATCGGGGCGCGCTTTCGTCGCTGTCGGTGGCTCGCGAGACCTCGCTCGACCTCGAGCTCGTCACCTACCTCGAAGGGTTGTGCGCGCGCGCCTATTTCTTCGTCTACGGGGTCCGCACTTCGGCCGGCAAAAGGATGAAGGCCTTCTTCGCGCAGGATTGGCCGGCGGCGGCGCGCGGAGTCTGGAAGGAGACGCTCGCCGCTTTCCTGCTCACCCTCCTCGGCGCCCTCGCCGGCTATCTGCTCGTCGCCGCCGATCCGGCCTGGTACGACAGCCTGATGCCGGCCGGAATGACCCAGGGGCGGGATTTCAGCGCCTCGACCGAGACGCTTCGCGGCACGCTCTACGATCGTCCGAGCGCCGGCGGCCTAAGCTTCTTCGCCACCTACCTGTTCACCCACAACAGCCAGGTCTCGATGCTCTGCTTCGCGCTGGGCTTCGCCTTCGCCGTGCCGACGACGATGCTGCTTCTCTACAACGGTACGACTCTGGGCGCGATCCTGGCCCTGTTCGCCTCGCACGACCTCGGCCTGGAGATGGGCGGCTGGCTGATCATCCACGGCTCGACCGAATTCTTCGCGATCGTGCTGGCCGGAGCGGCCGGCATCAAGATCGGCTGGAGCGTCGTCTTTCCCGGCGACCGGACCCGGATGGACGCCGCCACCGCCGCCGGGCGCGGCGGCGCGCTCGTCATGGGCGGAGTCGTCGTGATGCTGCTCGCCGCCGGGCTGCTCGAAGGCTTCGGCCGGCAGCTGATCACCGACGATCTCGCCCGCTACGCGATCGGTCTGAGCCTCCTCGCCTTCTGGCTGCTCTACTTCTACCTGCCGCGGCGGCGCTATCATGGCTGAATATGCCGCGGTCAATCGGCGCGCCCTGACCGGCCGGCGGCGCACCCTGGTCACCCCCGAGGGCATCGACCTCCAGCTGACCCTCGCCGACGCCGGCCAGCGCGTCGGCGCCTTCCTGCTCGATCTCCTGATCATGATGACGGCCCTGGTGCTGCTCAGCATCGGCACATTGATCGTGATCGCCTCACTGGGCTTGCAGGGGCTTGAGGTCGGCGCCGTGATCTGGCTGCTCGGCTTCTTCCTGCTCCGCAATTTCTACTTCATCCTGATGGAAATGGGCCCTCGAGCGGCGACCCTGGGCAAGCGCGCGCTGGGCTTGCGCGTCGTCGCGCGCAGCGGCGAGCGGCTCACCGCCGACCGGGTGATCGCCCGCAACATGATGCGCGAGATAGAATTCTACCTGCCCCTCTCCTTCCTTTCCTACGACGCCTCCGAAGGCACGGCGAGCGGGCTGACCTCGCTGGCCGGCCTGGCCTGGACCGGCCTGTTCCTCTTCTTCCCGCTGTTCAACAAGGACCGGCTTCGGGTCGGCGACCTGCTCGCCGGCACCTGGGTCGTCAACGCCCCCAAGCGCAAGCTCGCGGCCGATTCGCTGAACATCGAGGGCCCGCAGGATCGCTTCCGCTTCAGCGAGGCCCAGCTCGACGTCTACGGCATCTACGAGCTGCAGACGCTCGAGCAGATCCTGCGCGACGACCATGCCGACGCCATCGCCACCGTCGCCGCGACCATCCGCCGCAAGATCGCCGCCCCCGACCAGGGCTTCGACCGCGACTTCCTCGTCGCCTATTACGACGCCATGCGCGCAAGGATGGAGCGAGGCCTCCTCTTCGGCAAGCGCCGCGAGGACAAGTTCGACCGCGAGGGCAAGACCGGCTAGAGCGCGATTCGTCTTTCACGGAACCGCTCATCCCGAGTAGGCTCCAATCGTCACCCCGGACCTGTCCCGACCGATCCGGCATCCACCTTCTTCGGGTCGCGCCGATTTGAAGAAGATGGACCCCGGATCAAGTCCGGGGTGACGAGTAGCCCGGATCAGGTCCGGCGTGACGATCGGAGTCGGCACAGGCCAGGGGTGACGACGAGTCCGGCATGACGGAGAGGGAATCGTCACCCCGGACTTGACCCGGGGTCCATCTTCCTTCCGGCGCGGGGGGGAGCTCGGATGCCCGTCGAGCCGGCACCACCGAGGTGGAGCGAGCGGTCGGGACGGGCCCGGCCGCCGCCCCACGCCGCTCAGGCGGTTGCTGCGACGATGCGCTCGGCCTCGGCGAACAGCGCCGGATCGACCTCGGCGCCGGAAGCGGCGGCATTTTCGTCGACCTGCTCGGGCCGGGAGGCGCCGATGATGGCGGCGGCGACGTTGGGCTCGCGAAGCACCCAGGCGAGCGCGAACTGGGCGAGGCTCAGTCCCGCCCGCTCGGCCAGCGGCCTCAGTCGCTCGACCGCCTCGAGCACCGGCCGCTCGAGCCAGCGCGCGATGAAGCCGCCCATTTCGTCGCTGGTCGCGCGCGTTCCCCCGGGCGGCGGCGCTCCGGGCTTGTACTTGCCGCTGAGCACGCCCTGGGCGAGCGGCGACCAGACGATCTGGGAAATGCCGTTGGCCGCGCACAGCGGGATCACCTCTTCCTCGGGCTTCCGCCAGAGCAGCGAATATTGCGGTTGGCTCGAGACGAAGCGGGCGCCGCCGTCAAGGTCGAGCGCCGCCTTGATGCGGTCGGCCGGCCATTCCGAGAAACCGAGATAGCGCACCTTGCCGCTCTCGACGGCGCGGGTCAGCGCCTCCATCGTCTCCTCGAGTGGGGTCTCCCAGTCGTAGCGATGGCATTGGTAGAGGTCGACATGGTCGGTCCTCAGGCGCTTCAGCGAGGCGTCGAGCTGCTTTTCGATCTGGGAGCGCGAGAGACCGCGGTCGCCGTCCGGCATCGGAAAGAAGGCCTTGGTGGCGAGGATGTAGCTGTCGCGCCGGCGCTCCCTGAGCGCTTCGCCGAGAAAGGACTCGGCCGCCCCGCCGCCATAGACGTTGGCGGTGTCGATGAAGTTGATGCCGACCGCGAAGGCGCGGTCGAGGCAGGCCCGCGCCCGGTCGGCCTCGACTCCGACGCCGTAGGTGAGCCACGATCCCAGCGCGATCTCGGAGACCTCGAGGTCGCTCGCGCCGAGCCGACGATAACGCATCCCAGTCTCTCCTCTCAGGGGCGAAGCACCGCCGCGCCCTCAATCCCCCCGCGGCGCAAAAGGTCCAGCACGGCATTGGCCTCGGCGAGCGGGAAGACGGTCGTCCGGGTCCTCACCTGAACCCTCGCCGCGAGATCGAGGAACTCGGCGCCGTCGGCCCGGGTCAGGTTGGCGACGGACAGGATGCTCCGCTCGCCCCACAGGTCGCGGTAGGGAAAGGCCGGAACGTCGCTCATGTGGATTCCGCCGCAGACGACCCGGCCGCCCTTGCGGACGTGGCGCAGCGCTTCCGGCACCAGCGCCCCCACCGGCGCGAAGAGGATCGCGGCGTCGAGCGGCTCGGGCGGCGGCGTTCCCGAATCCTGCGCCGACCGACAGCCAAGCGACAGGGCGAAGGCCTGCGCCCCTTCGTCCCCGGGCCGGGTGAAGGCATGGACCCGTCGGCCCTGCCGGAGCGCGACCTGGGCGAGGATGTGGGCCGCCGCTCCGAAGCCGTACAGGCCGAGCGCCTCGCCCTCGCCGGCGAGCTTCAGCGATCGGTATCCGATCAGCCCGGCGCACAGCAGGGGCGCCGCCTCGGCGTCGTCGAAGGCGTCGGGGAGCGCCAGGCAATAGCGCTCGTCGGCAAGGCAGTGGCTGGCGAAGCCGCCGTCGCGGCTGAAGCGGTGAAGAGCGGCTCGTCGCACAGATTCTCGCGTCCGCTGCGGCAGTAAGGGCAATGGCCGCAGGTCCGGCCCAGCCAGGGCACGCCGACCCGCTCGCCGACGGCGAAGGCGACGGCGCGGTCGCCGCGGGCAAGGACCCGACCGACGATCTCGTGGCCCGGAATCACAGGCAGCTCGGCCGCGATGTCGCCGTCGGCTATATGGAGGTCGGTTCGGCACACGCCGCAGGCGGCGATCTCGATCAGCAGCTCGCCCGGCCCGGGCCTGGGCATCGCCCGCTCGACCGGACGCAACGGCGTCCCCGCCTGGTCAAGCTGCATCGCCCGCATCATGGCGCGGCTTATGCCGCCGGCCGGGCTCCTTGTCATGGTGGCGGTTTCCGTTACGGGGAAAAGATGAGCCTTCCGCCGCTGTTCGACCGCCTTCGCCTGCCGGCGATCGGCGCCCCCCTGTTCATCGTCTCCAACCCCGATCTGGTGATCGCCCAGTGCAAGGCCGGAATCGTCGGCGCCTTTCCGGCTCTCAATGCCCGGCCGCAGGCGCTGCTCGACGAATGGCTGCACCGGATCACCGAGGAGCTGGCGGCCTGGGACCGGGATCATCCCGACAGGCCGGCGGCGCCCTTCGCCGTCAACCAGATCGTCCACCGCTCCAACGCGAGGCTGCAGGAGGACATGGCGACCTGCGCCAAGTGGAAGGTGCCGATCGTCATCACCTCGCTGGGCGCGATCGTCGAGGTCAACCAGGCCGTTCACGGCTGGGGCGGGATCACCCTTCACGACATCATCAACGACAAGTTCGCCCACAAGGCCGTCGACAAGGGCGCGGACGGGATCGTCGCCGTCGCCGCCGGCGCCGGCGGCCATGCCGGCCGGCTGTCGCCCTTCGCCCTGGTGCAGGAGATCCGCGAGTGGTTCGACGGGCCGCTGATCCTGTCCGGGGCGATCGCCACCGGCCGGGCCGTGCTTGCGGCGCAGGCGATGGGCGCCGACCTCGCCTATATCGGCTCGCCCTTCATCGCCACCGCCGAGGCCAACGCCGCCGAGGAGTATAAGCAGGGCATCGTCGCCGGCCGTGCCGACGACATCGTCTATTCGAGCCTCTTCACCGGCGTCCACGGCAACTATCTGCGCGCCTCGATCGTCGCCGCCGGGCTCGACCCGGACAAGCTGCCGGAAGGGGACATCAGCACGATGGACTTTGCCACCGGCGCCTCCAAGTCCAAGGCCTGGCGCGACATCTGGGGCTCGGGCCAGGGCATCGGCGCCGTCCGCGAGGTGCTTCCCGCGGCCGATTATGTCGCCAGGCTGGCCGCCGAATATGAGGCGGCGCTGGCCGGGCTCAGGGCCTAGCGGCGAATCAGCCGATCATAACCCGGTCACGCTGCTTTCGAACCGGGTTCCAGCACAGACCTCGAGGAGCCGCTGGTCGGCGGTGACGAGCTTCACCCCGCGCACCTGGGCGAGGGCGATGTAATAGCAGTCGTACACCGGGTGGGCGAGTTCCAGCGTGATCGCGAACGCGTCGTCGGCTAGCGTCGCCATGACCTCCCATTGGCCGATGAAATTGCCCAGGGAAGCATGGGCGACAATTGCGGCCGAGGCGGCGATATCGCCCCGCCTGACCTTCTTCAGCAAGGCGTTGCCGACCTCGGCGCGCAGCAGCGACGGAGCGGCCAGGGCCTGCTCCTCCGCGAGTTCGACGGCGCGGTCGGAACCCTCCTCTTCGAGCAGCCATTTGACGGCGACGCTCGAGTCGACCACGATCATCGTTCGTCGCGATCCTCGCGGATCAGCCGCCAGCCCTCGGCGGAACCCGGGGGGTTGGCCGTGAGGGCGCGGATCCTGCGCGAAAGCTCCCGCTTCTCGCGAGCATCGGCCTCGATGCCGCGTTCGAGTTGATGCCTGGCCTCCGCCTCCAGCGATCGGCCGTTAAGCGCGGCCAACGCTTTGTAACGAGCCAGCGTCGCGTCGCGGAGGTTCCTGATCAGGAGCTGCGCCATGGGCGCGCTGATAGCACAACGCTATCACATCGCTCAAGCGGCGTTCTTGAGCACTCGAACGGCAGGTCGCAGTTACCTTGATCTTCGATTATCCTCCCTGTGAGGCGCAGCCTCATGGGGAGGGGGACCAGGCGGAGCCTGGTGGAGGGGCTATTCGGCGCAATGGTTGAGGATGTGCTGGAGGACGGCTTGGAGATCGGCCTTCACCTCGGCCGCCGGAATTCGAACGACACGATACCCCGCGTCGCGGAGCCAGGCGTCCCGCTTCTCGTCCCGGACCGGATTGGCGCCCATGTCGTGGGCGGCCCCATCGATCTCGACGGCGAGCTTCGCGGAGGCGCAGTAGAAGTCCAGAACATAGGGCCCGGCGGGATGCTGCTTGCGAAATTTCCGCCCATCGGGCCGGGTGCGAAGGAGCTGCCACAGCCGCGCTTCGGGCGGACTCATGCTTCGCCGGAGGGCCCGGGCCCTGGCGACGGTGGCTTTGGTCGTCTGCCGCATTGCCCCTCCACCGCGTTTCACGCGGTCCCCCTCCCCATCCGCTTCGCGGACAGGGAGGATCGTCAAGCGGCCTTCTTGAGGTGCCGGCGGCCGAGCAGCTCGGCGATCTGGACGGCGTTCAGGGCCGCGCCCTTCCTGAGGTTGTCGGAGACGCACCACAGGCTGAGGCCGTTGTCGACCGTCGAATCCTCGCGCACTCGGCTGACGTAGGTGGCATATTCGCCGACGCACTCGACCGGAGTGACGTAGCCGCCGGCCTCGCGCTTGTCGACGAGCATGACGCCCGGCGACTCGCGCAGGATCGCCTGCGCCCGGGCCGCCGAAAGCTCCCGCTCGAACTCGATGTTGACCGCCTCGCTGTGGCCGACGAAGACCGGGACCCGGACGCAGGTCGCGGTCACCTTGATCTTCGGATCGAGGATCTTCTTGGTCTCGACCACCATCTTCCATTCCTCGCTGGTCGAGCCGTCGTCGAGGAACTCGCCGGCATGGGGGATGACGTTGAAGGCGATCTGCTTGGGGAACTTGACCGGCTCGCTGGTCTCGCCGACGAAGATGTTGCGGCTCTGCTCGAACAGCTCGTCCATGCCCGCTTTGCCGACGCCCGAGACCGACTGGTAGGTGGCGACGACCACTCGCCTGATCGTTGCCGCGTCGTGGAGCGGCTTCAGGGCCACCACAAGCTGCGCCGTTGAGCAATTGGGATTAGCGATGATCTTCTTCTTCCGATAGCCGTCAATAGCCCCCCCATTCACTTCGGGGACGATCAGCGGCACGTCCGGGTCCATCCGGTAGAGCGAGCTGTTGTCGATGACGGTGCAACCCGCCGCCGCGGCCTTGGGCGCATAGGTCCTGGCCGCGTCCGACCCCGCCGCGAACAAGGCGATGTCCCAGCCGGCAAAGTCGAAATGCTCGAGATTCTTGACCCGCAGCTCGCGGCCGCTGTCGCCGAAGTCGATGACCGTGCCGGTCGAGCGCGGCGAAGCGACGGCGGCGATCTCGTCCGCCGGAAATTCCCGCTCGGCGAGGATGTTGAGCATCTCGCGCCCGACATTGCCGGTCGCGCCGACCACGACCACCCGATAACCCATGTGACGATCTCCCGAAGAAGGCTCTCTAATCCGCGACGGGCGGCGCGACAATGCGCCGCTTGCGGCACCGGCGCTTCGATGCGATGCAGGCGGCCTTTCGGGGGAGGCTTATTGGCTTGCTGCCGGCGCTCTCGGCTTGGGCCGTCACCACTGGGCCAGGGCTGGCCCGCCGCGGCGCCGCCCGGGCGGCGACTCGACGATGACTTCCAAGGCGCGCGGAACGCCGGACCGGGCGGCGCTCGCCGCCGGCGCATGGCTGCTTGGCCTGCTCCTCTTGCTGCTCGCGGCGATGGCGGTGAAGGGCTGGCTCCTCGCTCTTCCCGCCCCGCCCGATGCGCCCGCGGCGGACCGTTTCGACGCCCACCGGGCGGCGGAGCGGCTGGCGCGAATCCTCGGCGACGAGCGGCCGCACCCGGTCGACAGCGCGGCCAACGACGCCGTTCGCGACCGGCTGGTCGCCGAGCTTCGAGCGATCGGGCTGAACCCGCGCATCACCGACGATTTCGTCTGCAACGGCCTCGCCCGCTACCGCGCCGTCGCTTGCGCTCGGGTCCGCAACGTCGTCGCCACGATCGGCCCGCGGCGGGGCCGCCACCTGCTCCTCTCGGCCCATTATGACGGCACTTTCGCCGGGCCCGGCGCGGGCGATGCGGGCATCGGAGTCGCGACCCTGCTCGAGACGGCGGCGATTCTTCGCGGCCGCCCATTGGGGCGCCCGGTGACCTTCCTGTTCAACGAGGGCGAGGAGATGGGCCTGCTCGGCGCGCGCGCCTTTCTCGCCCGCGATCCGCTGGCGCCGCAGGTCGGCGCCCTCCTCAACTTCGAGGCGCGCGGCGTCACCGGGCCGGCGACGATGTTCGAGACCAGCCGCCCCAATGCGGCTCCCCTCGCCGCCTTCGCCCGCGCCGCCGAGCGGCCGGTCGCCAACTCGCTGAGCACCGACCTCTATCGCCTCATCCCCAATTCGACCGACGTCGGCGTGTTCGAGGAACGGGGCTGGACGATCCTCAACTTCGCCGTCTTCGGCAACGAGACGCGCTATCACAGCGCCGGCGACACGCTGAGGGCGCTCGATCGCCGAAGCCTCCAGCATATGGGCGAACAGGCGCTCGCATTGACCCTGGATCTCGCCGCCGGCGAGGATCGAAGCGCCGGCGGCACTCGCCTCTACGCCGATTTCCTCGGCCGGCAGCTAATCTCGCTGCCCTTGCCCTTCGGGCTGATCCTGCTCGCCGTCCTGCTCGCCTTCTTCCTGCTCGAGGCGTGGCGGCGCCGCGCCCTCGGGCGGCCGCTCGCCGCCGTCGCCGCGAGCTTCCTGGGGTCGGCCGCACTGGCATGGTCGGGCCAGCTGATCCTCGGCCTGGTCAGGCAGGGCGACTATTGGCGCGGCTATCCGATGGTGACCAACCTCGCCGTCTATGCCTCGGCGATGGCGGCCGGCCTTGCCGCGCTGCTCCTGATCGGCCGCTCGGTGTCGCCGGAACGCCTGCGCGCGGCCTATTGGTTGATCTTCCTCGCCGTCGGCGCTGCGCTCAGCACGGTGGCGCCGGGCGGAGCCATCTATTTCCTGTTCCCGCCGCTCGCCGCAGCGCTCGGAATCGCCGCCTGCCGCCGCTGGCCGCGGGCCGAGCGAATCGGCGCGCTCCTCGCCCTCCTCATCCTCTATCTGAGCTTCGCTCCCCCGCTATCGCTGTTCGAGGAGCTGATGAGCAACGGTCCGCACTGGATGTTCGCGCCGATCGGCGCGGCGATCCTGCTCCCCGCGCTCATCGAGCTTCGGCCGCTGCTGGCGCGGGTGCCGTCCATCCTGGTCCTGGCGGCCGTCACCGACCTTTTCCTCATCCCGTGGGGCGCGGTCGCGCTGGCGCCGGCCTATAGCGACGACCGGCGGCAGCTGTTCACGGTCGAATATGTCTGGGACGCCGATGCCCGGCGCGGGCTTTGGGCGGTGAACAATGACGGCCGGGCCGTGCCCTACGAAGCGCCCTGGCGGCGCACCGAGCTGCCCTATTCGCCGAGGCGCCGCTGGACGGCGCCGGCGCCGGCCATCGCGGTCCCGGCGCCGGCGGTCGAGGTGGCCGGCCGAGCCGCCGCGGCTGGGGTGCGCCGAGTCTCGCTGCGCCTTCGGCTCAACGGGGCCGAATCCGTCACGTTGCTCGCTCCGCCCGAGGCCGACCTGCGCTTCGCCGGCAGCGGCGCCTTCGTCCGCCCGTTGGGCTCCGGCTCGGCCGAGGACCGCTTCATCGTCCGCTGCGTCGGCCGGGCCTGCGACGGCGCCACGCTCTACCTGGTGATCGGGAGCGCCGAACCGGTCGAGTTCACCATCGTCGGCACCCGCACCGGCCTGCCCCCGGCCGCCGCCCCGCTCGTCCGCGCCCGTCCGGCGCTGGCGAGGCCGCAATATATGCCCGATTCGACCGTGACCGTCGCCAAGCTTCGCCTGTAGGTGCGAAGCGCGCGCAAATGCGCTAGTCCGCTGCGGTGGCCGACCTCTTCGCGACCGATCCGCCGCCCGATCCGCGAGCGCCGCCGCCGGCCGACAATGCGCCGCTCGCCGATCGGCTGCGTCCGCAACGGCTCGAGGAGGTGGTCGGCCAGGAGCATCTGACCGGTCCCGACGGCGCGATCGGGCGGATGGTCGCGGCCGGCAAGCTCGCCTCGATGATCCTGTGGGGGCCGCCGGGCACCGGCAAGACGACGGTCGCGCGCCTGCTCGCCGACGCGGTCGGAATGCGCTTCGTGGCGATCTCGGCGGTCTTTTCCGGCGTGGCCGACCTCAAGAAGGTGTTCGCCGAGGCGCGCGATCATGTCCGGGTCGGGCGCCAGACCTTGCTCTTCGTGGACGAGATCCACCGCTTCAACCGCGCTCAGCAGGACGGCTTCCTCCCCTTCGTCGAGGACGGCACGGTGGTGCTGGTCGGCGCGACGACCGAGAATCCGAGCTTCGAGCTCAACGCGGCCCTTCTGTCGCGAGCCCAGGTGCTGATCCTGAACCGGCTCGACAGCGCCGCCCTGTGCAAGCTGCTCGACCGGGCCGAGGCGCTGATGGAGCGGCCGTTGCCCCTAACGGCCGAGGCGCGCGACGCCCTGGTCGCGACCGCTGACGGCGACGGCCGCTTCCTTCTCAACCAGGCCGAGACCCTCTTCTCGGTGGAGCTCGAGGCGCCGCTCGATCCGGCCGCCTTGGCCGCTTTGCTCCACCGCCGCGTGGCGGTCTACGACAAGGACCGCGAAGGCCATTACAACCTCATCTCGGCGCTGCACAAATCGATCCGCGGCTCCGACCCGCAGGCCGCTCTCTACTATCTCGCCCGAATGCTGACCGCGGGCGAGGAGCCGCTCTATCTGCTTCGGCGGCTGACCCGGGCGGCGGTCGAGGATATCGGCCTCGCCGATCCGCAGGCGCTGGCCCAGTGCATCGCCGCCAAGGACGCCTACGACTTCCTCGGCAGTCCCGAGGGAGAGCTGGCCATCGTCCAGGCCTGCCTCTATCTCGCCACCGCGCCCAAGTCGAACTCGGTCTACCGGGCCCAGAAGACGGCCTGGGCGTCGGCGAAGGAGACCGGCTCGCTGATGCCGCCCAAGAACATCCTCAACGCCCCGACCCGGCTGATGAAGCAGATCGGCTACGGCAAGGGCTATCAATACGACCATGATTCCGAAGGCGGCTTTTCCGGCGACGATTACTGGCCGGAGGAGATGGAGCCGCGAAATTTCTACCAGCCGACCGACCGCGGCTTCGAGAAGCGGATCGCCGAGCGAATCGCCTGGTGGGAGGAGCAGCGCCGTGCCAGGCGGGGCGATTAGGGCGGCGGTCCTGGGAGTCGCGCTCTTCGCCTGGGCGCCGGCCCGCGCCCAGAATCCCGCCCAGCGAACCGAGCTCGAGGAGGCGCTGGGGCGGCCGAAGACCGCGCCCGTCGTCCCTGCCGAGCTTCGCGCCATGGTTCGCACGGCCGAGCGCGACCGCCTCGTCGTGCGCGGCCTCAATGGCGCCGACATCGAGGTCGACATCAGCGAGAAGGAGCCCGAGCGCTTCGCCGGCTTCGGCGGCGGCCGCTTCTTCGGCTTTTCCTTCCTGGGCTACGAGCATTTCGGCTTCATCCTGGTCGACCGCGCCGCCGAGGCCGCCGAGGCGGTCATCGCCACCGGCGAAGCGCCGGCTTTCTCGAGCGACGGCCGCTATTTCGCGGCCGCCCAGATCACCGAGGGCGGCTTCGGCAATCTCGAGGCCGTCGCCGTCTGGGAAGTCCTCCCGGGACGCTCGGTCCGCCGCTTCCTCACCGACTCGCTGCCGAGGGCCTTCGACTGGCGGGTCGACGGCTGGCCGAGGCCCGATTGCGCCGCCGTCAGCGCCATCGACATCGCCTGGGAGCCGCCCGACGGAGTCGATCATGCCGAAGCGATGCGCAGCGCGCCGCGAAGCCAGTACCAGATCGAGATCGACGGGGAGGGCGTCATGTTGAGGAGCAGCGTCGCCAGCGCCGTCTGCGGCGTCGTTCCGGCCGAGTGAGCGCCGGCCGCTTCGAGCGTTTCGCGGCGATCGACTGGTCGGGCGCCAAGGGGCGGCGCCACAAGGGGATCGCGGTCGCGGTCGCCGACTCCGGCGGGGGCGCGCCCCGCCTGGTTCGGCCGAGCCACGTCTGGTCGCGCGCCGAAGTGCTCGACTGGCTGCTCGCGGCCGCTCGGGAGGCCCCGACCCTGTTCGGCTTCGACTTCAGCTTCGCTCCGCCCATCGCCGAGCGCGGCGAATATCTTCCCGGCGAGCCCGACGTGCCGTCGACCGCGCGCGAATTCTGGGCCTATGTCGACCGATGCTGCGACGACGAGGATCTCGGCGCCGCGAGCTTCCTCGAGCGAACCCACCGCCGGCATTTCTATTTCGGCATCGCCGACGGCATCAAGGCCGAATTCATGCATTTCCGGCGGTGCGACGGGCGATTGAACGCCCAGGGAGGGCGCAAGACGGCGAGCGCTTATGATGCGATCGGCGCGGCCCAGGTCGCCAAGGCGAGCTTCTCAGGGATGCGGCTGCTGCACCGGCTGGACGGCAAGGTGGCGGTGTGGCCGATGGATCCGCTTCCCGGGCGCGGCAGCGCGGTCGTCGAGATCTACACGCGCATCTATCTGCGCCGGGCGAACCTGCCGGGAACGAAGCTGAGGTCGAGGGGCGAGCTCGATCGCGCTCTCCGGGGCCTCGGCAGCCCCGCGGCGCGGCTGCGCTTCGAGCCGAACGATCATCAAACCGACGCTTTGGTGACCGCCGCGGGGATGCGCTCGCTCGCGATGGCCGATCCTCGCGCCTTCGCTCCCGAAGGCCTCACCCCCGAGCTCGCTCGCACCGAAGGCTGGACGTTCGGGATTGCTTAGATCATTTGGGCCTATGGCGCGCCGCCGGGTTAGCTCAGCTGGTAGAGCAACCGCCTTGTAAGCGGTAGGTCGTCGGTTCGAGTCCGACACCCGGCACCATCCCGACTCATCCCCATCGGGTACCGTCTCCAGCAACACGACCTGTTGCAGGCTCTCTCGGGAGGTTTTCTGCCAATCCGCAATGAATGCCGAAAATCACCATCGCGTCGGTGCTCGCTGAATGACATTAACTTCCGCGATCTCCAGTGAACGATTTTCCCGCATAGCATCGTGAGGCCGCATTGCGCCAAAATTGCACGTTCCGGATTACGAAATGAACGGCAGTTTTGGGGAGACCGCGACCTCGCCCGAACACCGGGATTGGCGCAGAGCTGGAGACCGGCAATAGCGACGCGTAAGGCAGGGATCAGGCCGGTCATGGCAGACTCGCACGCTCAGCCGCGGCCCGCCAGTTCGAATTCAAAAGGACGTGGATTCGCCGCCAGAATGTTGGAGTAGCGCTTGCGGCAAAATCCGAATTCCGAGGCCGGAACCGGGCGGCGCAGCCAAGTAGCCATTATCGAGTCCAATTGGTTCTTCGAGCACGGCGTTGCCGATAGGATTCTTTCCGACCCAATATTCACATACCAAACAATTCGGCATCGCCACAGCCAGATGGGCGCTGGCGGCGACGTGCACCGCCGATCCGATGCTGACGTGCGGCTGAAAGGCTAAGCCAAAGGCGTCCGCGAGCTCGGCGATGCGACGGCATTCCGTGATGCCGCCGGCCCGGCAGACGTCGGGTTGGACAATGTCGATTGCGCGGTTGCGGATCAGTTCGACCGTCTCATGCCGGGTCATGATAGAATCGAGCGCGATCGGGATGGCAAGATTCTGGGCAAGCTCGGCATAGCCTTCCACATCCTCGGGCGGAATCGGCATTTCGAAGAAGCCGACGTCCAGCTCCTCGAGGGCCTGGCCGAGCCGCAGCGCATCCGCGCGGGAATAGACGCCGGCTGCGTCGGCGTAGATCGCGAAATCCGCGCCCATGGCATCGCGCAGCGCCTGAAGGACGCGGAGATCTCCCCGAATGCCGCGGCCGATCGCCACCTTCACGCCGGTAAAGCCGTCGTTCCGAATTGCCTTTGCCTCCTCGACCAGCGCGGCGACGGCATCCACTGGTGCTTCGAGCGGGAGCGAAGGAATGCCAGACGCGTAGACGCGCACCGCTTCACGCATCCGGCCCCCTAGCAAGGTGTGGACGGGTGCGCCGGCGGCTTGGCCGGCGAGGTCCCACAGGGCAATGTCGACACCGGCGATCGCCTCGACATAGAAGCCGGCGCGATGGCCGCGAACGCGCATGCCGGCATACATCCGCTCCCACAGCACCAGTACCTCGCGCGGATCGGCGCCCAGCACGATGTCGGCAAGCAGCAGTTCGATGATCTTGGCCGTGACCTGTGGTGCAACCGGTGCCTTAGCTTCGCCCCACCCGACATGGTCAGTGTCGGTCTCGATCCGGACGATCACTGTATCGATCGTTCTTGAATATATGAAACGACGGCGCAGCGGCACAGGATATTCGGTCGAAAGTTCCGCCTGCCGGGCCACGCGCTCGGCGCCCCAGGCGCGACTGCCCCAATAAGGACGGGTATCGATCGGCTCGGCCTGAATGGCGAAGGCTTCGACCTTGACGATCTTCATGCGAGCTCCTGGCAGAGCGCGAGCAGCAGGGGACCCTGGCCCCAAGGAAAGACTCCGAATGGGCGCGTCGCGTAAGTAGACAAAGCGCCCACGGGCGTCGCGTCGCTCACCAACTGGAGCGTGCCGTCGGCGGCGACTTGCTCGTGCATTGCGGCGCGCGCCCGTCGCTCCATTGCGCCGTGCGTGCGCGCTTCGACAAGCCCGTGATCAAAGCCTTCGCGCAAGGCGCAGGCTGCCATCGCCGCGAGGGTGGACTCCAAATAAGTGGACGGCTCATCAATTACGGTGTGCCAAAGGCCGCTTTCGGCCTGGGTCGCAGCGAGCGCGTCGACCAATGCCTCCAGCCGTTCATGCAGCTCCGGCCAGGCGGCATGCTCGCGCGGCAGAAGCGCCAGCGTGTCGACCATCCCCATCAGCGCCCAGCCGTTGCCGCGCGCCCAAAGGCAGCCGTTGCGTCCGCAATCCTGCTCGAAGCCGTGATGGAGCAGGCCGCTCTTGGCCTGGAGCGCGCGGGCATAGCCCAGCAGTTCTTCGGCCGCATGATCGAAATAGGCGGCTTCGCCGGTGTCCCGCGCAAGAGCAGCAAGGAAAGGGCCGTCGACGTCCATGCAGTCGACCCAGATCTGCCAGCGCCAGCCGGGCGCGTCGGGGCGATGGCAGCGTGCGCCGTACGGCCCCTTGGGAAAGCCGAGGTTCAGCGCCGCGAGCTTGCGCGCGGCACGAAGGAACTGCGCATCCGCAGTACGGCGGTGAAGCTCAAGCAGTTCGCGCCCGGCACCGACGTGGTCCTCGTTGTTGCGCCCCACGCCGCGGCCGAGCCAGCTTCTGAGGATGCCATGCACGAAGCCGATCGGTTCGGGATTGCCGAGCCGATCCCCCGCCTGCAGCAATCCACGCAGCGCGATCGCCTCGCCGAAGCCCCAGACGCGGAAATTCCATCGCATCGTAGCGGCCACGACGGCACCAAGACGCTCGCTGCTCATCGGCCCGAATCCAGATCGACGGCGAACAGGCCGCCAGAGCCGGGCCACTCGGCAAGCTGGCGCGGGCTCAGCCGCATGCGCGAGGTCGTGACGTGGAGCTTTTCGGCGCCCGCGAAGCACAGGCTGCTGACATGCGGCGCTGGCACGCCGATTTCGCGCAGCACCGCGCCGTCCCGGCCGATTTCGACGATGCAGCCACCGCCCCACATTGCCACCCAGAACGTGCCTTCGGCGCTGATGGTCATGCCGTCAGGCTTGCCCGGCACATTCATGAAGTCGCTGACGATGAACGGTTCGCCCAGGTTGCCCCTGTCCGGGTCAACTGGATGAGCGAGAAGCGTGCGCGTCAGCGTGTCGACCATATAGAGAATGCTGCCATCCGGCGTGAATGCCATGCCGTTGGGAATACCATGCCCGCGTGCAACGCAAGTCGGCGGCGCATCCGGCGCGCGGCTATGGAAGATGGCGCCCCGCCCGGCCAGGGCACCTCGATGCATCGCCGCGGCCCAGAGTCCGCCGGCCGGGTCCACCGCCATATCGTTGAGCCGGCAACCGGCCTCGACATCGGCCGCCGGGCCGGCGCAAATATCGCCGGTCGCGATGTCGATTACGCAGAAACTCGTGTCGAGCGTGCCGGCGACCGTGCCTGTCGGCGACGCCGCCAGCGACCAGACGGGCCGATCGAGCGCGACTTCCTCGAGTTCGGTACCGAAGCGCAGCAGGCGCGGCGCGAGCGGATCAACCCAAAAGGTGCCGCGGCCCTCAATCCGGATCGGGGATTCGCCGATCGCCGCTTTCGGATTGCACACCAGATGCACGGTGGGATCACTCGCCGTCATGCCGCCGCCAACGCCGTCGCGCAGCCCGGCATCGGCACAAGGCCGGCTGGCCCGCCTCGGCGATCACCAACGTGATGCCGACAATATCCATGCTCTCAGCGCC
>Ga0196978_1000026_pt1 | contig 79548 bp, 57 predicted proteins | sample S3v_2013CmetaG_FD_155491 | JGI IMG/M metagenome (GOLD analysis project Ga0196978, IMG submission 155491) | Soil microbial communities from Anza Borrego desert, Southern California, United States - S3+v_20-13C | ecosystem: Environmental > Terrestrial > Soil > Desert | place: USA: California... | reverse complement strand
GCGCCGCCTGAACTCGTTTCTCCCGATCGGCACCTCTCGGGTATTTCTCTGAGGGCTGAGGGAGAAGCGAAAAAACGGCAGGGAAAGCTATAGGCGGCCGGGCCCAACGGGCCCGGACCCGATTGGGTTGGCCCAGCCTCCGCGACACAGCGTCGCCAATTGGAAAAAAGTGTCGCCGAGGCTGAGCCAACCAATGGGGTCCGGGGCCGTCGGCCCCGGCCGCCGGAGGCCTCCGGTCGTACTCAGCGCACAGCATCCGCGATGCGTGCGCGCATCTGCGCGTCGGGCATCGCGCCGGTGCCGGCGTTCATGTTCTGGCGCAGGTGCTCTGCTTTTGAAGTCGCGGGGATCGCGCATGTCACGGCGGGATGCGAGATCACGAACTTCAGGAACAGTTCCGCCCAGCTCGTGGCGCCGAGGTCTTTGGCGAATGCCGGCACGGGCTTGCCACGCGTTTCGCGGAACAGCGAGCCGGCGCCGAACGGACGATTGATCAGCACCTTCACGCCGAGGTCGTTTGCGAGCGGGAGCAGGCGGTGTTCGGCTTCGCGTTCGGCGAGCGAGTAATTGATCTGCACGAAATCGATGCCGCCGCGGCGGAGCACGGCCGCGACGTCGTCGTATGCGCTGGACGTGTAGTGCGTGATGCCGATGAACTGGATGCGGCCCTGCGCTTTCCACTCGCGCAGCGTGCGCAGGTGCGTGTCGACGTCGACGAGATTGTGCACCTGCATCAGATCGACCTTTCCGCGCAGCTTCCGCTCGGAGTCCTGCATTTGCGCGATCCCGCTGGCGCGTCCGGTGGTCCACACCTTCGTGGCCATGAACAGCTTGTCGCGCACGCCGAGCTTCACGGCCAGATCGCCGACGACGTTTTCCGAGCGGCCGTACATCGGCGACGAATCGACGACGCGTCCGCCGAGCTGTACGAAGAGCGACAGCACCTCCTCGAGCGGCTTGCGCGCGGCATCGGAGGGACCGACGTCGAACGTTTGCCAGGTGCCGAGGCCGATGACGGGGAGATTCATTCGCGTGTGCATGCGTGCGCCGAGTGATGCGGCGCCGGCGGTCATGAGTGCGATGGCCTCACGTCGTGTGAGCGTCATGCTTCCTCCCGAGAGCATAGCCGTTGGCCGCCCAGCCCGCGGCGACGGCGATGCCGAGTGCGGCGATCGACGCGATGCCGGCGCCGGCGGAGTGCAGGGCGCCGAGGAGCCAGGCGACGAGGGCGTCGTTACCACGATAGACGAACGTGTCGATGAAGTTCTTTGCCTTGTAGCGCTCCTCCGCTTCGACGACGGTATAGATCACTTCACGCCCTGGCCGCGTGAAGCCGTGCTCGCCGACGCGATGAATGACCTGCAGCGCGAACAGGATGCCGAGGCTCGGGAAGAAGGCGAGGACGGCGAGGCCCGTGCCGATCAGCACGGGCGCGGCGATGAGCGCGATGCGCAATCCGAGGCGGGTGAGCACCTGCCGCGTGATCAGCAACTGCACGAACACGATCGAGACATTGTTCGTGAGATCGAGCAGCGCGAAGAAACGCGTGCGCTGGCCGGAATCGGAGATGGTCCGCTTCACGATGTCGATCTGCTCGAAATACAGGATGCCGGAGATGGCCGTGTAGCAGATCACGATCAGCGCGATACGGCGCAGGGTCGGCGAGCGCAGCGCGAGGACGATGCCGGCGAAGACATTGCCGCCGATTTTTTGTTGCGGCGGTGCATCGGCGCGGCGCGGGATGAGCGTGGAGAGGATGGCCGCGAGCGCGAGAAAGCAGGCGGAGACCGGCAACAGATTCATCGGACCGATGCGCGGCGCGAGCAGCACGGTCAGCGCGGGGCCGGCGATCGCACCCGCCGTTCCGCCCGCCGCGACGATCCCGTACATCCTGCGCGCTTCGCCTTCGTCGTACGCGTCGGCCATCAGGCTCCAGAACACGGAGATGATGAACAGATTCAGCACCGAGATCCCGATGAAGAGGCTGACGCCCCACGCGATGATGCCTCCGGTTTGTAGGCCGGCGAACGTCAGAAGCAACAGCGCGGAACAGAGCGCATAGGTGGCAGTGGCGATGACGCGGCGCCGCACGCGCGCGACGATCCATCCGAACAGTGGCACCAGCAGCAGCGTCGCGACGAAGGTGGCGGTGAACAGCCAGGGAAGCTGCTCGATGCCGGCGCGTACGCCGATCTCGTCGCGCACGGGACGGAGGACGAAGTAGCCGCAGAGAACGGAGAAGAAGGTGACGAAGGGGAGGATGACGCGCATCGGTGCGGGCGACGCTAACGCGAGAGGTGACGGGATGGCGTTACGAAACGAAAAGCGTTGCCGAGGCAGCCTTCTCCCCTCGCGGAGGGGAGAAGGTGCGCGAAGCGCGGATGAGGGGCGCGCCGCGATGAGGGATACCCCTCATCCGCCTCCGGCACCTTCTCCCCTCGCGGAGGGGAGAAGGTTACTCGAATGCATCACCAGCGCGCGCCGCGATCCACTTCCACGCGTTCCGCTTCGAAGCGGCCATTGCGCTGCCAGTCGCCGCGCACGGTGATGCGGTCGCCGCGGCGCAGATCGTCGACGTCGTAGCGGCGGCGATTCGCATCGACGCGGCGTACATCGATGGCCACGACGCGGCCGGTGCGTTCGACCGAAACCCAAACGACATTGCCGCGACGGTCGACGTTGGTGACGATGCCGGTGAGGTACCGATCATCGCGGCCGCCGCGATCGTCCTCGCTGCGCAGCACGTCGAGGTCGGACACGCGCAAGGTGCCGCGATTCGCATAGCCGGTCGCGCGAATGACGTCGCCGCGCTCCAGACGTCGCAGATCGCGCAGGTCGCGATCGGCGATGAGCGTGTATCCGCCGCGATCGAGGCGGATCACAATTTCGTTACGGTCGCGATCGATGTCGCGCACGCGCCCTTCGACGGTCACGCGCTGCGCCTGTTGCGAGCGTCCGCGCCATCCGCCTGTCTCATCGTGACGACGGTTATCCGCGAAAAGCGACGGCGTGGCGAGGATCGCGAGGACGAGGGTGACAACAGCTAACTTCTTGTTCGTGTTCATCTTGGTCTCCTTGATGCGATTGACGACTCGATTACTCACGCCGCAGAAATGCGCAACGGCGGCGCCAGCCGTACGGCCGGATCGCGCGCGCAGTCGTACATTGGGAGCATGCTGCGCATCCTCGTTTGCCTGTTCGTCACCGTGGCGGTGAATGCCGCGACCTTGCGCGGGCGCGTCATCGACTCGATGGGCGACGCGCTGCCGGGTGTGAGCGTCGAAATGAGCGGTGCGATCGCGATCACCGATCGCGAAGGTCTGTACGAAGCGACGCTCGACGACGGGATCCACGAGGTCGCGTTTCGCTTGCCGGGATTCGCGACGATGACGCGCCCGAGTGTCCGAGTGAATGGCGATACGCGTCTCGATGTGACGTTGCAACTGGCCATCAGCGCCGAAGTGGTCGTCACCGCGAAGGAGACGTTTCGCAAGGAGAGGATCGGCGTCGCGGACGCCGCCAGCGCCGGCGTCGTCACCGCGGCCGAGATCGAGCGCCGGCCGTATCAGCGCGCGGGCGAGATCCTCGAGACCGTGCCCGGCGTGGTGACCAGCCAGCACAGCGGCGAGGGGAAAGCCAATCAGTACTACATGCGCGGCTTCAATCTCGATCACGGCACCGACATCGCCATCGACGTCGCGGGCGTGCCTGTGAACATGCCGTCGCACGCGCACGGTCAGGGCTACGCGGACGCTAACTTTCTCATCCCGGAGCTGATCGGCGGGGTGCAGTATCGCAAGGGACCATACGCCGCGATCGACGGCGACTTCGCCAGCGCCGGCGCGGTCGACATCCCATATCTCAACATGCTCGAGCAGCCGATCGCGCTGGCCCAGGCGGGGACCTTCGGCTTCGGCCGCGCGCTCGTCGCCGCATCGCCGCGCGTCGGAAACGGATTTCTCCTCTTCGCGCTCGAAGGGACGCGCGACTCCGGGCCGTGGGAGCAGTCGGACGATTACCGCCGCGCGAACGCGGTGCTGCGTTACTCGACCGGCGGCCAGCACAGCGGCGCGAGCGTCACGCTGATGGCGTACGACGCGCGCTGGCGCTCGACCGATCAGATTCCCGAGCGCGCGGTGCGCGATGGATCGATCTCGCGATTCGGTCTCATCGATCCGAGTGACGGCGGCTCGACGTCACGCTGGTCGCTGTCCACCGACTGGCAACGCGGCGGCACACGTGCGTCCGCATACGCGCTGCAATACCGCCTCGATCTGTTTTCGAACTTCACGTACTTCCTCGACGATCCCGTGCACGGCGATCAGTTCGAGCAGAAGGAAGAACGGTTCGCGTACGGCTTCGAAGCGGCGCATCGCTGGCTCGCCGGTCGCGCCGAAAACGTCGTCGGCATCGAAGGCCGGCGCGACGATATCGACGACGTCGGCCTGCATCACACCGCCGCGCGGCGCAGGCTGAGCACGATCCGTGAAGACGACGTGCTGCAGACGAGCGTCGGCGCGTACGCGCAGAACGCGATGCGCTGGTCACCGCGTGTGCGCACCACTGCGGGTGTCCGTTTCGATCGCTACGCGTTCGAAGTCGACGTCTCGCACACCGCTTCCATCGCCAGTCCGAAGCTCAGCATCATCTTCGGTCCATGGCGCGCATCTGAGCTCTATGTCAACGCCGGCACCGGCTTCCACAGCAATGACGCACGCGGCGGCGCCGGCGTGACGCCGCTCGCGCGCACGAAAGGTGCGGAGATCGGCATGCGCACTTCTGCTCTGCCACGCCTCGAGCTCAGCGGCTCGCTCTGGGCGCTCGACATCGCCTCGGAGCTCGTCTTCGTCGGCGACGCCGGCACGACGGAGGCGGGACAGCCGAGCCGGAGGCGCGGCGTGGAGCTCACGGCGACATACGACGCGCGCGACTCGCTTTTGTTCGACGCGCAATATGCCTACTCGCGCGGCCGCTTCGAGGATGGCAGCCGTATCCCCGGCGCCGTCGAAGGCGTCGCGTCGATCGGGGTCACGTTTGGTTCCTCGGAGGGGACCGCGCAACGGCCGAGGAACCCCGAGGAACCCGAGGAACCGAGGAACCGACGGTGGCTGGAGCGCGTCTCCGCCGAAGTCCGCTATCGCTACTTCGGCCCGCGGCCGCTCATCGAAGACAACACCGTTCGCTCGAATGCGTCGAATCTCGTGAACGCGCGCGTCGGCTACGCCTTGACGCCGCATGTGCGCGTCGACCTCGACCTCTTCAACGCGCTCGATGCCAACGTCAGCGACGTCGATTACTTCTACACCTCGCGTCTCCGCGACGAAGCTGCGCCGGTCGACGACGTCCACTTCCACCCGGTCGAGAAGCGCTCGCTCCGCATCGGTATCACCACGCGATTTTGATCCGTCCATCTGCCATAATTGCGCGCTCAATTCATGACAGATCAGGCGACGCTTGCCGGCGGGCGTTTCATGATCCAGCGGCGGATCGGTGCCGGTGGCATGGGCGTGGTCTATGAAGCCTTCGACCGCGACCGCGCCCAATCCGTCGCCCTCAAGAAGCTCCTCGGCACCGACGCAACCGCGATCGTCCGCATCAAGAACGAGTTCCGCGCGCTCGCCGACGTCGTCCATCCGAACCTCGTCCGCCTCTATGAGCTCATCGGCGAAGGCGAAGAATGGTTCTTCACGATGGAGCTCATCGACGGGGCCGATTTCCTGAACTACGTGCGCGGCCGCCGCTCCTCGATCCTCGACGATGCGACAACGGAAGGCTCGCAGACGGAGCGCGAAACGCTCATCGGCCGCCACGATCGTCCGTTCGAAGCGGAGCGCGTCCGTCCGATCAGCGAAGGCAACGGCGATCACGTCGTCGATTACGACACGCTGCGCCGCACGCTGCACCAGCTCGCGGAAGGCGTGGCCACGCTGCACGAGGCGGGCAAGCTGCATCGCGACCTCAAACCGTCGAACGTGCTGATCACGCCGGCCGAGCGCGTGATCGTGCTGGACTTCGGACTGGCCACCGACATCGCGGGTATCGACAAGAAGATGACGTTCGGCGGCACGCCCGCGTACATGGCGCCGGAGCAGATCGCGGAGCAGCCGGCGACCGAGGCGAGCGATTGTTATGCGATCGGCGTGATGTTGTACGAGGCGCTCACCGGCACCGTGCCGTTCAGCGGCAACTTCTATTCGATGCTGGTGCAGAAGCGCACCACCGATCCGCGTCCGCCGATCGATCTGGTGCACTCGATTCCGAAAGACCTGAGCACGATCTGCAGTGAGTTGCTGCGGCGCGAGCCGGAGGCGCGACTGACCGCGCGTGGGCTGCTCGACCGCGTTGCGGCGCGACGCGATCGCGCAGTGTCGAAAGCGATCACGATGATCCGCCCGAAGGGCGCGCGGTTCGTCGGCCGCATCGAACAACTCGAGCAATTGGAAAGCGCATTTGCGGCCACGGAGCACGGAACGCCGGTGACGGTGATGCTGCGCGGGCAGTCGGGCATGGGGAAGAGCGCGCTGGTGCGGCATTTCCTGCACGAGGTGCAGCGCCGCGATCCGACCATCGTCGTCTTCACCGGCCGCTGCTACGAGCAGGAGTCGGTCCCGTACAAGGCGGTCGACAGCCTGATCGACGATCTCGCGCGCTACCTCAAACGTACGTCGCCGCTCGAAGCGAAAGCGCTGATGCCGACCGACGCGGCGGCACTCGCGCGGCTGTTTCCCGTGCTGCAGGAGCTCGAGCAGCAGACGAAGAGCCGGCGCCGGCCGATCGAGATCCGCGATTCGCAGGAGCTGCGCCGTCGCGCCTTCGCCGCGTTGCGCGAGTTGCTTTCGCGCATGACCGACGATCGCCGCGTGATCCTTTTTCTCGATGACGTGCAGTGGGGCGATCGCGACAGCGCGGCGCTGCTCGCGGAGCTCCTGCGGCCGCCCGATGCGCCGCCGCTGTTCGTCATCGCCGCACATCGCACAGAAGAAGCGGAGCTCAGTCCGCTGCTGTCCGAACTGAAGAAGATTCGCGAGTCGGAAGAGAACGCGCTCGGCGAAGTGCGCGAGATCTCGCTCGAAACGCTGAGCGCGCACGAGGCGCGCGATCTCGCGAAGAATCTGCTGCACGATTCCGGTGCGCACGAGCGCGTCGATGCAATCGCGCGCGAGGCGGGCGGCAGTCCGTTCTTCATCGTCGAGCTGGCGCGCTACTCGGAGTCGACCGGTCTGTCGACGAACGAATACGGCGCGGGCGACATGGCCCTCGACAGCGTGATCCGCTCGCGCATCGAGCTGCTGCCGCACGGCGGGCGCGATCTGCTCGAAGTGGTCGCGGTCGCGGGACGTCCGATCATCGCCACGGCCGCGAACACGGCCGCGGGTCTCAATCGCGAAGATCAGGCCATGCTCGCGCGCTTGCGCGCCGATCATCTCCTGCGCACGCGCGTGCGCGGCGGCCGCGATGAAGTCGACACGTACCACGATCGCATCCGGGAGGCGATCCTCTCCGCGCTCCCCGACGAACGGCGCCGCGCGCATCACCTCACCATCGCGAGGACGCTCGAAAGCGAAGGTGCGCGCGACCCGGAAGTGCTGGCCGTGCACTACCGCGAGGCGGGCGACGACGCGCTGGCCGCGCAGCACGCGCGCGAAGCAGGCGATCGCGCCGCGGCCGCGCTGGCGTTCGAGAACGCCGCGCATTTCTATTCGATGGCGCTGGAGCTCGAGACCGCGCAGCGCGATTCGTGGGTACTGCTCACGAAGCTCGCCGACGCACTCGCGAACGCGGGCCGCGGTCCCGACGCCGCGCCGTATTACCTGCGCGCCGCCGATCAGGCGGGTGATTCCGGCGACGCGACGGAGCTGCGGCGCAAGGCCATGGAATGTCTGCTGCGCGCGGGCCACGTCGACGGTGGCCTGCAACTGATCCGCAGCGTCGTCGATTCAGTCGGTCTCAAGTTTCCCGAGACTCCGAAGCGCGCCGTCCTCGGCATCATCGCCGGACGCCTGCGCCTGCTCGCGCGCGGACTGAAGTCGAAGGAGCGTCCCGCGGATGAGGTCCCGCCGCATTTGCTCACGACCATCGACGTGTGCTGGGGCGTGATCACCGGACTCGCGCGCATCGACAACATCCGCTCCGCGTACTTTCAGCCGATTCATCTGCGGCTTGCGCTCAAGGCCGGTGAGCCGTATCGCGCATCGCGCGCGCTCGCGACCGAAGCGTGTTTCTCCGCGACGAAAGGGGAGAAGGCGCGGCTCAAAACGGAGCGGCTGGTCTCGCGCTCGGAACGCGTCGCGCGTGCGATCGCCGATCCGCATGCGATCGGCATGTCCACCATGGCCCGCTCGATGGAAAGCTATTACCTGGGCATGTTCCGCGACAGCGTGCAGCAAGCCGATGAGGCGGAGACGATTTTCCGTGAGCGCTGCACGGGCGTGTCGTGGGAGATCAGCACGACGTCGAATTACGCGATGTGCTCGTTGGCCTATCTCGGCGAGCTGGGGCAGCTCGCGCAGCGCGTGCCGCAACGCGTGCGCGAGGCCGAGGAGCATGGGGATTTGTATGCGGGGCTCGATCCGGTTTGCAAGCCGGGGATCATGTGGCTGGCCGCCGACGATCCCGATGCCGCGCGACGCGCGGTCCGGCAAGTCATGGACCGCTGGTCATTGCAGGGGTTTCACTTCCAGCACTATCTGGAGATGTTCGCGGAGAATCAGACGGACTTGTACATGGGGAACTGGGCGTCGGCATGGCGGCGGTCGGATGAGCGCTGGCCGCTGATGAAGTCCGCGTTCCTGCTGCGCATCGCATTCGTGAAGCTCGAGGCGCTGCATCTCGTCGGTCGCTGCGCGCTGGCCGCCGCCGCGGCGAGCGGCGACACGTCTCTCATCGATCGCGCCGAGCGCAACGCGCGCGAGATCGAAAACGAAAGAGCGCCGTGGGCGCAACCGTTCGCACTCGCGCTCCGCGCCGGCGTCGCCTCACTCCGCGGCGCCAACACCACCGCCGCCGATCTCCTCGGCCAGGCCACGCGTGCATTCGAGAAGTGGGATCTGCTGCTCTACGCGAAAGCGGCCGATCACCGCCGCGGCGAAGTCACCGGCAGCGCGACCATCGTCTCCAGCGCGGACGAGTGGCTGCGCGCGCGGGGCGTGAAGAACGTGCCGCGGATGCTCGATGTGCTCATGCCCGGGTTCGTGTAAGGCGTATGGAGTGCGGCGGCAAAGCCGCCGCTTTTGAAGGCGGCAGCTTTGCTGCCGCACTCCATACGCACACCTTGAGGCCTTTCGGTCGCCCATGCATTACCGAGAGCCGGCGCAAGCTCGGGATCGGCCCCGGGTCGGTCCTGGAGTGGGACCAGGAAGACGACAAGGTCGTCGTGCGTAAAGCAGGTCGATATACATCCGAAGAAATTCATCGGGCGCTTTTCACGAAGCGGCCGAAGCCGCGGACGATCGACGCCTTGAAGCAGGGCGTCGCGAAGCACGTTCGTAAAAAGCATGCGCGCCGTTGATCCCAACTCGTTACACGCGACGACGAAAAGCAGGTTCTCGCCGCGGAGCAGTTTGTCGCGAAGGGTGCCTGGGTCTCACACCTTGTGCTCACCATTCAGGATGCCGACGTCGCCGCAGCGGCGCTCGCGGACTATCAGCGAAAACCGCAGTTAGGATTCTCCGACTGTCTCGTGCTGGCGATTGCGCGCAAGGCTGGTCACACGCCGATGGGAACCTTCGATAAGACGCTGAGCAGGCTGGATGGCGCGCAACGTATTTAGGGCGCCTTCTGCACCGGGCTCTTGAACATCATCATCGCGAATCCGATCGCGAGCAGCACGTACGCGATCGCGAGCGTCAGCACGATCCGATCCGGCGGAAAGCGCAGCGCCACTTTCACCAGCGCGAGTGCACCGACCAGAAAGTGCACGAGATTGCCGATGGCGAGCGGCCGGTTGTAGATTCCGCCGATCAGGCTGTCTTTCGCCATCCAGTTCTGCATCGCGAAGCCGAGGTAGAGGGCGCCGAGGAGTTGGATGAGGAGCGGAACAGGCACGCTCATCGCCGCGCCGATCTCCTCCGGCGCGAACGTCGCGGCCAGGCCGGCCACGAACATGAAAACGGCGCTTGCTGCCATCACGACTTTCGTGTTCATCGAACCTCTGTGAAGCCGGTCTCGTCGAGCGGTTCCGCGCGCCGATCGAGGCGCGTGACCATCCACTGCTCGCCGCGCCGTTCCACTTCCACGATCACCGACGCCCACATCCCGCCGTCGAGATTTTCGGACCAGCGAAAGCGGCGTCCCGGCCATTGTGATGCGTCGACATGCTGCGCGCGCAGATGCGCTTCCGCCATCTCGATCAGCTCCGGCCCGCCTTTGTGATCGCACGGCATGACGGCATGGTAACGTCCCGCGCACCATGAGAGACATCCATTCCTTCGCTCGTCCCGAAGAGGCCGTCGTGCGGCACCTGGCGCTCGATCTCGACGTCGATTTTTCGCGCAAGCGGCTCGCCGGCTCGGCGACGTTGACGATCGAATCGCGGAACGGCGCGCGCGAGCTCGCGCTGGACACGCAGGGACTGACCGTCGATCGCATTACGCTCGATGACGCAACGGAAACGACCTTCACCCTCGGCGACACACAACCATTTCTCGGCAGTCCGCTCACGATCGCGATCAAGCCCGACACGAAGTCCGTGAAGATCGAATACGCCGCGTCGCCCGATGCGGCGGCCGTGCAATGGCTCTCGCCGGAGCAGACCGCGGGCGGCAAGCATCCCTTTCTTTTTACGCAGTCGCAGGCCATCCTCGCGCGCTCGTGGGTGCCGTGTCAGGACACGCCCGGCGTGCGCATGACGTACGACGCGACCGTGCGCGTGCCGCACGGACTCATCGCCATCATGAGCGCGGAGAATTCGCCGGAAGTGAGCGCGGACGGCGTGTATCGCTTCCGCATGCCGCAGGCCATTCCGTCGTACCTGCTGGCGTTGGCGGTGGGCGATCTCGAGTTTCGTTCGTTCAGTGACAACAGCGGCGTCTGGGCCGAGAGGCCGATGATCGATGCGGCGCATCACGAGCTCGTCGACACGCCGAAGATGATCGCGGCCGCGGAGAAGTTGTACGGGCCGTATCGCTGGGGACAGTACGACGTGCTCGTGCTGCCGCCGAGCTTTCCGTTCGGCGGGATGGAGAATCCGCGCCTCACGTTCGCGACGCCGACCATCCTCGCGGGCGATCGTTCGCTGGTGAGTCTCGTCGCACACGAGCTCGCGCATTCATGGTCGGGCAACCTCGTCACGAACGCGACGTGGAACGATTTCTGGCTCAACGAAGGATTCACGGTCTACTTCGAGCGCCGCATCATGGAAGAAGTCTTCGGCCGCGACTACTCGGAGATGCTCGCGCTCCTCGGCTACCAGGACCTCGAGGCCACCGTCGCCGAGTTGCCGTCGCGTGATACGCATCTGTTCCTCGATCTCACCGGACGCGATCCCGATGAGGCGGCGACGAAGCTCGCGTATGAGAAGGGCTACTTCCTCCTGCGCCTCATCGAAGAAACCGTTGGCCGCGAAGAATGGGACGCGTTCCTGCGCGATTACTTCGATCGGCATGCGTTCCATTCGATGACCACGGCCGAGTTCATCGAAGAATTGCGCGACAAGCTGCTCTCGCTTCATGAAGGCGCAGAGGATCAGATCGGCGTCGAGCAGTGGGTGCATACGCCGGGGATTCCGGTGAACGTGCCGCAGGTGCACTCGGACGCGTTCGCGAAAGTCGAAGCGCAATCAAAAGCGTTCGAGTCGGGCACTCCGGCTGCGCAACTGGTGGCGCAGAACTGGTCGACGCACGAATGGATTCACTTCCTCAGACATCTGCCGAAGACGCTCACACGCGAGCAGATGGCGGAGCTCGACGCCGCGTTCCATTTCACGGAGAGCGGCAACTCCGAGATCCTCCACGAGTGGCTGATGAACGCGATCGACAGAAGGTACGAGCCGGCGTACGACGCGCTGGAGCGGTTCCTGTTGCGGCAGGGGCGGCGCAAGTTCCTCAAGCCGCTGTATCAGAAACTCGCCGAGACGCCGGAAGGACTCGATCGCGCGCGCAGGATCTACGAGAAAGCGCGGCCGATGTATCACGCCGTTTCGTATCGCACCATCGATCAGATCCTCGGCCGCGAATAGGCCGAGTAACCCTCGCCCCGCTTGCGGGGAGAGGGTGGCCGAAGGCCGGGTGAGGGGCCGATTTGCGACCCCTCATTCGCCCTTCGGGCACCTTCTCCCCTCGCGGAGGGGAGAAGGCTACTTGTGGGACAGGCGGGCTGAGCTAAAGTACCGCATATGGAAGCAGCCGAAACGAAGTCCCTGCCGGAGAACGCGTATCTTCCGCTCGCCGACGGCGAGACGTATCAGCCGATGGTTCCCGCCGAGGAGGCGCCGCCCGAAACGACATGGCGCGCGATCCTCTGGGGCTTCTTTCTCTGCATCATCTTCACCGTCGCTTCCGCGTATTCGGGACTGAAAGTCGGACAGGTGATGGAAGCGGCGATCCCGATCTCGATCCTCGCCATCGGCCTCGCGCGCGTATATCGCCGCCGCTCGACGGTGCTCGAAAACGTGATCATCACCAGCATCGGCGGCGTCTCCGGCTCCGTCGTCGCCGGCGCGATCTTCACACTTCCCGCGCTCTATTCGCTCAACCTCAACCCGCATCCGGTGCAGACGATCTTCATCTGCCTCGCCGGCGGCATTCTCGGCGTGCTGTTCCTCATTCCGCTGCGCCGCTACTTCGTGCGCGAGATGCACGGACGCTTGCCGTATCCCGAGGCGACCGCGATCACGGAAGTGCTCGTGACGGGGGAGAAAGGCGGCTCGCAGGCGAAGCTGCTGCTGCAAGCCACGGCGATTTCCGCGGTGTACGACTTCTTCGTGACGACGTTCCAGGTGTGGCGCGAGTTCGTCGACTTCCGCTTCATTCCGGCGATGCAGACGCTCGCCGACAAAACGCGCATCGTGGTGCGCTTCGACGCGGTCGCCTTCATTCTCGGCCTCGGCTACGTGATGGGCTTGCGTTCGTCGATGATCCTCGTGTCCGGCGGCATCCTCGCGAACTTCATTCTCGTCCCGCTGATCTTCATGTTCGGCGCGCGGTATCCCGAGGTGTTTCATCCGGGGGCGATTCCGATCGGGGATATGGATGCGTCGCAGATCTTCCGCGGCTACGTGCGGTACATCGGCGTCGGCGCGATCGCGACCGCGGGCATCTTCGGCATCATCAAATCGCTGCGCGTGATCGCGGGCTCGTTCGGTGTGGCGGCGAAAGCATTTCGCGCCGGCGGCGAATCGTATGGCGAGCGTACCGATCGCGACATGTCGATCGTCAGCATCCTTGCGGGTGTCGTGATCGGCGCGATCGGCGTCGCGGTCTTCTTCGGTACGCTGCGTCCGACCATTCCCGTGCTGATCGTCGGACTGTTGCTCACGTTGCTTTTCTCCTTCTTTTTCACGTCGGTCGCGGCGAACGCAATCGCGACGACCGCGCGCAATCCTGTGTCGGGCATGACCATGCTGACGATCATCATCTCGTCGGCGGTGCTGCTGCAGTTCGGCGTGTCGGGCACGACGGGCATGTTCTTCGTCATGGCGATCGCAGGAATGGTGTGTACGGCGCTGTCGGTATCGGGACAAACGATCACCGATCTCAAGACCGGCTACTGGCTCGGCTCGACGCCGGCGGCGCAGGAGAAGGTGAAGTTCCTTGGCGTGATCGGCGCGGCCATCGCGGTCGGTCTCACCATCGTCATGCTCGCGCGTGTTTTCCAGTTCGGCGAAGCGGCGCCCGGCGATGTGCGCCAAGTGCTCGCGGCGCCGCAAGCGTCGATCATGCAGGCGCTCGTGCAGGGGTTCATGAACCAGCAGCCGATCGCGTATTGGCTCTTCGCCATCGGCGCGGTCATCGCCGTCATCACAGAGATCCTGCGCATACCGCCGCTCATCTTTGCGCTCGGGATGTACCTGCCGCTCGAGCTCAACACACCGGCGCTGGTCGGTGGATGGATTTCGCACATGATCACCAAGCGCTCGGAGCGTGAAGGCGGCGAGCGTGGCCGCACGATGCGCGAGCGCGGCGTGATCATCGCCTCGGGACTCATGGCGGGCGGTGCACTCGGCGGCGTGTTCGGTGCGGCGCTGCGGCTCCTCCCGTGGTACGCGGAAGAGCGGATCAAGACGCCGTTCTACGACCATCCCGTTGCGGGACACGTGGTGTCGCTGGTCTTCTTCACCGCGCTCTGCCTCTATCTCTGGTTCGACTCGCTGAAGAAGAAGCCGGTTTAGCGGTATGGAGTGCGGCGGCAGAGCCGCCGCTGCGCGATCTCGAACAGCGTCGGGCTTCACCAGGCTGTTGTGGCGAGCAGTGTCGTTGCGGAGCGTCGCCGGTTCACAAGCGCGAGCGTCTATCGTATGCTGCGGCCCCACTTTTTGAGGTCGAACGAACCCATGGCCCTTTTCTCCAAAGAACCCACTCCCGCGCCGCGTCCCGAAGTGCGCAGCTCGACGCCTTCGCAGCCGGGCACGACGTTCATCGGTCCGAATGTGACCATCGAAGGCACGCTGAGCGGCTCCGAGCCGATCGTCGTCGAAGGCACGGTCCGCGGAAAGATCAACCTCACCGCCGACCTGCTGGTCGGTACGAAGGCTCGTCTCGAAGCCACCGTTCACGCGCGCAACGTCACCATCGAAGGCAAGCTCACCGGCGACATCTCCGCGGACGACCGCGTCGAGCTCGTCGCCAGCGCCTCGGTGGATGGCAACATCAAAGCACCGAAGATCATCGTCGCCGAAGGCGCGAAGTTCCGCGGCAACGTCGACATGGGATCGCGCGTGCCGAAGGATGATGCCGCGTCGGCGAAAGCGAAGTAAATCAGTCTGGAGCGACGGGCTCTCAGCCCGTCGTCCCACCAACTCGGTCGGCGGGCTGAGAGCCCGCCGCTCCAGGAGAATCTAAATGTCAGCAACCGCAACCAACACCTTCGCGCGCGACTACGCGCTGCGCGAGACGCGCGAGTATTCGAACTACGTCAACGGCAAGTGGGTGAAGTCGGGCACGGGCAAGGCGTTCGAGAACCGCAATCCTGCGAATCAGGACGATCTGGTCGGGCTCTTTCAGGATTCGAACGAGGATGACCTGAATGCAGCCGTCGACGCCGCGTCGAAAGCGTACGAGACGTGGCGGCTCACGCCCGCGCCGAAGCGGGCCGAGTTCCTGTATCGCGTCGGCGACATCCTCAAACGCCGCAAGGACGAGATGGCGCGCGAGATGACGCGCGAAATGGGCAAGGTCGTCGACGAGACGAAAGGCGACATTCAGGAAGCCATCGACATGGCATTCCTCGCCGCCGGCGAAGGGCGCCGTCTGTTCGGCGTGACCACGCCGTCCGAGCTCTCCAACAAGTTCAACATGGCCGTGCGCATGCCCCTCGGCGTCGCGGGTCTCATCACGCCGTGGAACTTCCCGATGGCCATTCCGGCGTGGAAGGGCATGGCGGCGCTGATCTGCGGCAACACCGTCGTCATCAAGCCGGCGTCGCAGACTCCACTCTCCGTGATCCTGCTGACCGAAGCGTTCGAGGAGGCGGGTTTGCCGGCGGGCGTGTGGAACGTCGTCACGGGCGGCGGCCGCGAAGTCGGCGAGCCGATGCTCAAGCATCCGAAGATCCGCGTGATCTCCTTCACCGGCTCCACTGATGTCGGCCGCCACATCAACGTGCAGTGCGCGCCGCAGTTCAAGCACGTCCATCTCGAGATGGGCGGCAAGAACGTGATCATGGTGATGGACGACGCCGACGTCGACCTCGCCGTCGATGGCGCGCTGTGGGGCGCGTTCGGCACGACCGGCCAACGCTGCACGGCCGCGTCGCGTGTCGTGGTGCACGACAAGGTGTACGACCAGTTCGTCGAGAAACTCGCCGGCCGCGCGAACAAGCTGCGCGTCGGCAACGGACTCGATGCGAAGGTGGACATGGGTCCGAGCGTCTCCGACTCGCAGCTCAAGACGGTCGCGGAGTACGTCAAGATCGGTACCGACGAAGGCGCGAAGCTCGTCGCGGGCGGCAACGTTCTCAAGGACGACAATTACGCGAAAGGTTTCTTCCACGAGCCGACCGTGTTCGCGAACGTGAAGGACGACATGCGCATCGCGCAGGAAGAGATCTTCGGACCGGTCACGGCGGTGATTCGCTGCGACTCGCTCGAGCATGCGATCTCGATCGGCAATGGCGTGAAGTACGGCCTCTCCTCGTCCATCTACACGCGCGACGTGAACAAGGCCTTCGTGGCCATGCGCGACATGTACACCGGCATCTTCTATGTGAACGCTCCGACGATCGGTGCCGAGGTGCATTTGCCGTTTGGCGGTGTGAAGGAGACGGGGAACGGCCATCGCGAAGCCGGCGTGGCCGGCATTGACGTATTCACGGAGTGGAAGTCGATCTACATCGATTACTCGGGCAATCTGCAGAGGGCGCAGATCGATACGGAGCTCTGACGACCGTCAGATCTGGGGCCCGTTGCTCCAGACTCCAGGCAACCGACAACAGCGATGCGCAAGCTCATTACAGCAATCACTCTCACCGTCACGGCGCACGCGTTCGGGCAGACGACCGATCAGAACGCCGAGCGCATCGTTCAGCACATCCTCGCGAATTCGCAGGCGTACGACACGCTCTCGTATCTCACCGACAACATCGGACCGCGGCTTTCGGGATCGAAGGGCGCGGCGCTGGCGGTGGCATATACGGAGAAGCGGTTTCGCGAGTGGGGCATCGACGTCCGCCGCGAGCCGGTGATGGTGCCGCACTGGGTGCGTGGCGACGAACGCGGGCGTCTGGTCTCGCACAACGATCAGAAGCTCGTCCTCACCGCCCTCGGCGGCAGCGTCGCTACGCCGGTGCAAGGTGTCACGGCGGAAGTCATCGAGGTCACGTCGTTCGATCAGCTCGCGGAGCTGGGACGCGCGAAGATCGCCGGGAAGATCGTTTTCTATAACGGTGTGATGGACATGTCGCTCGTCGAGAGCGGCCGCGCGTTCGAGGCTTATTCGAAGGCGGTCGTGTTCCGCGGGGTCGGCGCGAGTCGCGCGGCGGAGTTCGGAGCGGTGGCCGCTGTGGTCCGTTCCGTCGCGTCGGCATCGCTGCGCACACCGCATACCGGATCGCTGCGCTACGACGAGAAACATCCGAAAATCCCCGCTGCGGCACTCACGACGGAAGACGCGGATCTCGTGCATCGGCTGCTCGCCAAAGGTGAGCGCGTGCGCATGCATCTCGTGCTCACGCCGCGCACGCTGCCGGACGTCGCGTCGTCGAACGTGATCGCGGAGATCCGCGGCAGTGAGCGCCCCGACGAGATCGTCCTCATCGGCGGCCACCTCGACTCCTGGGACCTCGGCACCGGCGCCATCGACGACGGCTCCGGCGTGGTCATGTGCATGGAAACGCTGCGCGCGATGAAGGAGCTCGGGATCGTGCCGAAGCGCACCATTCGCGCGGTGTTGTTCATGAACGAGGAGAACGGCTTGCGCGGCGGACGAACGTATTTCGCGAATGCCGCGAAGCGCGAAGAAGTGCAGAAACATGTCGCCGCGATCGAGAGTGACGCCGGCGCCGCGCCGCCGGTGGGCTTCATCACCACGCTCGAAGGAAAACATCTCGAGCGTGTGAGCGCGCGGATGAAAGTGCTGAGCCGCATCGCCGCAATTCGTTTCGACAGCTCGAAACATACCGGCGCCGATACGTCGCCGCTGACGGATGCGGGCGTGCCGGGCTTCGGGCTCGTCCCCGATCCGCGCCACTACTTCGATTTCCATCACACGCCGGCGGATACGCTCGACAAGGTCGATCCGAAGGCGCTCGCACAGAACACCGCGGCGATGGCTGCGCTGGCGTACGTGCTCGCGCAGGAAGGGTTGTAGTCCCGGTCCCCTCACCCGGCCTTCGGCCACCCTCTCCCCGCAAGCGGGGCGAGGGTTACACAACAAAAAAGCCCCGGCGCTTTCGCGCCGGGGCTTTCTCACGTGACTGCGTGGCTGGTTAGAACGTGAAGCTGGCGGAGACGCGGTATTCGCGCGGGACTTGATAGTCGCCTGCGGTGCGGGCCTTGCCGTAGTTCGTGCCGAGGTTGAAGGTGGTCGGCAGGCCGAGCGCGTCCTTCGGATCGGTGGCACCGTTCTTCGCGGTCACGGTCGTGTCGAAGAAGCGCAGTTCCTGCTCGTTCGTGACGTTGTAGACCTCGAACTTGATGCGCGGCGAGACGTTGCGGATGATCGGAATGGAGTACGTCAGCGCCAGGTCGAACTGGTGCGTCGGGTTGTACTCCTCCGATCCGAGCCCGCCGAAGTAGATACTCTGCGACGTCGGCTGGTTCTTGTAGCCGGCCGCCGTGAGCTTGTCGCGCTGGATCTGCGAGAGTGTCACGCCCGTCGCGATGTGGCTGTACGTCTGCGCGGAGTCGTACGAGAAGACCACGCCGAAGTCGAGATTGCCGGCGCGGCCGAGACCGAACTCGTAGTTGTTGAGCAGGCGCAGGCGATGCTGCTGGAATCCGGGCATGCGGCCTTCCGGAAAGTGCCGGGCGGCGTCGCGCATCTCCGGACGGTCGCCGAAGATCGACGGGTTGCCCGGCTGGTTGCCCGCTTCACCGACGAAGTTGCCTTCGTTCTCGAGCTCGTACGTGTAGTTGCCGTGGATCGTCCAGCGGTTGAAGAAGCGGAACTGCGACAGCAACTGGATGGCCGAGTACTTCCGGAACATGTCGTTCGTGTTCGAGTAGAACGTGTTGTCGAACACCTTCTTCACGCCGTTGACTTCGAATTCGGTGAAGCCCGTACCGGTGGTGACGAAGTCTTCGAAGAAGTCGGACCACTCGCGCGTCGTGTACGTGAGCTTGCCGAAGCCGTTGCGGCCGAGGGCGGTGCCGCCGGAGATCGTCCATTCCTTGGCCACCGGCGACACGATGTTGTCGTCGACGAAGACGTTCTTGAGCGGGAAGCTCGCGTCGGTGATCTCCCAGTTCGCGAGATCGAAACCCGGCGCGAAGTCGACGCCTTCTCCCGGAGGTCCGATGTAGCGGTAGCTGATGTTGTTCGGCGTGCCGACGTTCGTATTGACTGCGAACTGGCGCTCCGAGAACTTGCCCGCGTATTCGGCGTAGGTGAGGTCGACCTTGTACTTGCCGTTGGCCAGCGGATCGATCGCCAGCGCGAGGCGCGGGGTGAAGCGCGAAGCGCTCACGGTGTCGATGTTGCCAGTGGCCACGCCGCTGGTATTTTCGAAGCGGCCGCCGATGTTCGCGGTGAAGCGCTTGCTGATCGTCCATGTATCAGTGACGAAGAACGCGTCGGTCTCGAGATCGACCTCGGCGCCGCGCACCGGGATCCAGTTCACCATCGTCGAGATCGGACCGACCGAGGTCGGCGTGCCTACCGGCAGGAACACCGGAATGTAGCGGCCCTGCGCATCGGTGATCGGGCTGCCGGTGGTCGTGCCGTCAGCAGTCTTGTAGTTGGCGTTGAAGACGTAGCCGGTCGAGCTCTGGGAGTTTCCGCCGACGCGCGTGCTCGTGTAACGCTCCCAGCCGCCCTTGAAGTCGTGCGTGCCGGTGCGGCGCGTGGAGAGGAAGTACGACGCCGCCGCGGTCAGATCCTTGTTGTTCCGATCCTCGGGATCGGTCGAATCGAAGAACGGCGCATTGAAGTGACGGCTCGGGCTGTGCGACCGCGTCAGGAACGGCGAGTCGATGATGTTCGTGCTCGTGCCGCCCGTGCCGCGAAATCCGAAGATCTTCTCCGAGTACTTCACTTCGGCGAAGAGGTTCGAGGTGATGATGCCGTTGTAGAACGCGGCCTTGCGCGTGTTCGGCAGCGTGCGTGTGACGAACGACCGCGGATCCATCGTACGGTCGGCAAGACCGATGTTGTTCGCCTGCGAGGTTTCGTTATCGAGGTACGACACCTGGAAGGTCTGATTCGCGACGGTCGCGGTCAACTTGCCTTCCCAGCGCGGGTTCTCGACGCCGAAGACGTACGGGATGTTGGTGACCGGCAGGTTCCGCGATTCCTGCGTCTTCTCCTGGCGGCCTGCGGCGAAGAACCACAGACGATCGCGGAGGACGGGACCGCCAAGGGTGCCGGAGTAGATGTAGTTGTTCTTGTCGAGGCGCTCGGTGGTCTCGATCGGCGTTTCATCGCGCCACGCCGAGTTCGTCACGTCGGCGCGCGCGCTGCCGGAGAATTCGTTGCCGCCGCTCTTGGTGACGACGTTCACCACGCCGCCGGTGAAGCGGCCGTATTCGGCGGAGACGCCGCCGGTCATGACCTGCGTCTCGGCGATCGCGTCCTCGATGTAGAGGTTGTGCGCGGTGCCGAAGAGATTGTCGTTGACGTCCGTGCCGTCGACGAGGAACACGTTGTCGTACCCGAACGCGCCGTTGATGCGCACCTGTCCGACGTTGAACGTGTTCTGCGTGACGCCGGGGGTCAGCGACGCGATGGCGGCGAGGAAGTTCGCGCCGCGCGGAATCGGCAGCTCCTGGATCTCTTCGCTGTCGAGGTTCGTGCCGAGCTGCGTCGTGGTCAGCAGCGTCGGAGCGTCGGCAGTGACGGTGATCGCTTCACTCGTCGCGGAGAGCGACATCGCGCTATCGACCTTCGTCGTTTGTCCGAGCTCGATGTTGGTCGTCTTGCGGACGTTGGCCATTCCTTCCATCGTGAACTCGACCGTATATCTGCCGGGAGGCAGACCGCGAATCAGATAGTCGCCGTTCTCGCCGGTGTACGAGGTGCGCGCACCTTGCAGCGACGGCGACGTGGCCGTGACGGTGACACCCGGGATGGCGCTGCCGTCGGCCGTGGTGACGGTGCCGGAAACGGCTCCGGTCGTCGTGGCCTGGGCAAACGCGTTGCCGGCGATCAGCAGGAGAACCGCAAACGCGACTAAAGCGCGCGGGAACCTGAACCCAAACGCATTCATATGAACCCTCCTTAACTCTCGCAAAAAGATTGGGGGTGGACTTGGGAATATTCAGCGGAGTTGCACGTTCCCGTCCCGCGCACGGCGAATATCCCGTAACACCGAAGTGACAGGACCGTAACGCGTTAACGCCGAACGGATGTTCGGTGTCGCTGGAGGCGATTCAACCGATTGGAGTAACGTGAACGGTTTTCCAGATTCGGGTCAGCGCAGCGTGCTTGGATTGACCTGCTTCGCGAACGTCCGGCGGAATGCCCCGGTGGAGGTGACGAACTCCACCGCGCCGCGAATGAAAAACGGATCGAGGCCTTCCGATGCGGTGTCCGCGACGACGCGCACCTGCGTCCAGACGCGCAGCAACTCGGTCGCGCCGGGCGCGATCTTCGTCTGCGGCCGCTCGATGACGTTATCGAGCGTGAACGTGCCGACGCTGACGCTGCCGAGTTGAATCCGATCGACGGTCAGCGTCTCGGTCGTCGATGGATTGGTGATCTCGATCTCGAGCACCGTCGAGAACTGACTGGCCAGCGGCGTCCGCGCCTCCGGGATCTTCACGTCGCGGATGTGGATCGCGGGATTCAGTGAGCTTCCACCGGTGGAGCACGCGGAAAGGACGAGCAGCGCAACGACGGACACGGCAGTTCGCATGGACTGCAATGTAAGTCCGGTTAGTGTCGAATGCGCGCCCAGATGCGGTACTCGCTCTCTTCGAGCACGTCCTCCGCATCGGCGGCGACGGTGAGCGCGACCCGGCGATACGGGACCTCGTAGCGGACGCCGACGTCGGTGCGCCACGTGTCGAACTCATAGCGTTCGAGGACCGTCGCCGCGAACTCATGACCCGCCAGCGGCACCTGCACGCCGACGCGCGCGGTCAGGAGATGTTCGGGAAACTGGCGGCGATCGCCGCGCGTATACACGTAACTGCCGCCGGCTTCGAGCCGATCGAACATGCGGTAGCGCGCGTCGAGTTGCGCCTGATCCATTTCCAGCGCTCCGTCGTAGTGCAGGAAATCGACGCGTGCGGCACCGGTCGATTCGAGCGATGACGTGTAGCCGAGCGTGGCGATGCGCAGCACGGGTCCAGGGCCGAAGGGGCGCGGTGTTTCGAGATATTCGCCCCAGCTCGCGACGATGGCGTGACTTCCGCGGTCGCTTTGCAGATCGAATGCTCCTGCCACGCGCCAGGTCGTTCGTTGTTCGTCGCGACGCACACCAGCGTCGACGGTCCACGGTCCGACGGACCAGCGGTCACCGATGAAGAACGCGTCGAGGTCACTGCCGAGGTGATCGGAGCGCCCGCCGCCGGCGCTCACGACGTGATCGCCGACTCGGTAAGACACCTTCGCCGCCACTTCGTCGTCCTGAAATCGGATGTCGCCGGAGCCGTAACGTGAGCGACTCACTACCGCTTCAGTGATCAGGCGTTCGTTCAGCACGCCGGTATAACGGAACCCCGTGGCCGTGCCGCCGAAATCGAAGAGCGGCAGCTCGGTGTCCGCATCGAAATGCGAAGCGACGAAGTGATGCGCCGCGCCGGCCTGTGCATTCACTTTCAACGTGAGGCCGCGTAATTTCTGCAAGCCGATGTCAGTGGGATCGCCGGCCCAACCGGAGGCGAAGAACCATAAGCGCTCCGGCACGATGCGTCCGCCGCTCGCGCCTTCGAGCACATAGCCGCCGTCGTCGTGCGTCGAGTACGTCCCGCGCAGCAGTATCGAAAATTCATCGCTGCCGGAACGCGTGCGCGCGAGGATGGCGCTGCTGCCGAGGCGATCGAGCTCGATCGGCTGCGCGCCGCGCACGATCGTGACTTCGTCGAGCGCTTCTTCGCCGAGAAGGAAGGGGATGAAGACGGGAGTGTCGTCGAGGATGGTGTCGCCGCGCGGGAACACTGGCGATAGCGCGGCCGCCGTGATGACGTCGCGCCGCAACGGAACGCGCTCGAGCTCATCGGCGGACCAATGCGTCGAGATGACGGTTGATTCGGCGACGCTGACCGTGGTCGCGGTCGACTGCACGCTCTCCTCGTCCGCGCTGATCTCGAGCCGCGCATCTGCGCGCGCGATGCGTCCGAGTTGAATGGTCACGGGACGCGTGAGTGAGGTGAGTCCCGCGCGCGAGAACGAAACGTCGTACAGGCCGGGCGTGAGCGCACCGAGCCAGTACGTGCCGCGCGCATTGGTCGTGGCGCTGCGCGTCGCTTGCGTTGCGCGCAACGTGACGGTGACGGTTGCGCCGACCGCCGGCGCGTCACCGGCCATGACCCGGCCGGTGAGCGCAGAGCTGGTGATCGCCGCGTGAATCGGAAAGGCGACCAACAACAGAAGCACGAGTGATACGGCACGCCACCCCTCATCCGCCTTCGGCACCTTCTCCCCTCGGAGAGGGGAGAAGGCTACTAAGTCGTTCGCTGCAGGTGATTGGGAGAAGGTGCCGAAGGCGGATGAGGCGTCTCTCACTCGTCCTCTGTCATCGACTCAACTGTCGATACCGGATCCGGTGCGGCTGCGCCGCCTCGGCACCGAGCCGTTTCTTCTTGTCCTCTTCGTACTCGGTGAAATTGCCGTCGAAGAACTCCACGTGGCTATCGCCTTCGAACGCGAGGATGTGCGTGGCGACACGATCGAGGAACCAGCGGTCGTGGCTGATCACGATCGCGCAGCCCGCGAAATTCTCGAGCGCTTCTTCGAGCGCGCGCATCGTGTTGACGTCGAGGTCGTTCGTCGGCTCGTCGAGCAGCAGCACGTTCGCGCCTTCCTTGAGCATCTTGGCGAGGTGCACGCGATTGCGCTCGCCGCCGGAGAGCACGCCCACTTTCTTCTGCTGATCGGAGCCCGAGAAATTGAAACGCGCGACGTACGCGCGCGACTGCATCTCGCGCGGCCCGAGTTGGATGATGTCGCCGCCACCGGTGATCTCTTCGAAGATGGTCTTCTCGCCATCGAGCGTGCGGTTCTGATCGACGTAACCGAGCCGCACCGTTTCGCCGAGGCGGATGGTGCCGCTGTCCGGCTTCTCCTCGCCGATAATCATGCGGAACAGCGTGGTCTTGCCCGCTCCGTTCGGACCGATCACGCCGACGATGCCGCCCGGCGGAAGGCGGAACGACATGTCCTCGACGAGCAGGTTGTCACCATAGGCTTTGGCCACGCCGTCGGACTCGATCACGACGCTGCCGAGACGCGGGCCGGGCGGGATGTAGATCTCGAGCTCCTGCACCTTTTCCTTCGTCTCCTGATTGAGCAGGTTCTCGTACGCGTTGATGCGCGCCTTCCCTTTCGCGTGCCGCGCTTTCGGCGACATGCGAATCCATTCGAGCTCGCGGTCGAGCGTCTTCTGCCGGTTCGATTCCGACTTCTCTTCCTGCGCCAGGCGGTTGCGTTTCTGCTCGAGCCACGAGGAGTAGTTGCCCTTCCACGGAATGCCTTCGCCGCGGTCGAGCTCGAGGATCCAGCCGGCAACGTTGTCGAGGAAGTAGCGATCATGCGTGACCGCGATGACGGTCCCGGGGTATTGCTGCAGATGCTGCTCGAGCCACTGCACGCTCTCCGCATCGAGATGATTGGTCGGCTCGTCGAGCAGGAGGATGTCGGGCTGCTGTAGCAATAAACGACACAGTGCCACGCGACGCTTTTCGCCGCCCGACAACGTCGCAACCGACGTCTCAGGCGGCGGGCAACGCAAGGCGTCCATGGCCATGTCCAGCTTCGAGTCGAGATCCCATGCGCCGGACGCGTCGAGCTTGTCCTGCACCTTCGCCTGGCGCTCCATGAGCTTGTCCATGTCGGCGTCGGGATCGCCGAAGGCGTTGTTGATCTCGTCGAATTCTTTGAGGAGGTCGAGCACCGGCTGCACGCCCTGCTCGACGATCTCGCGCACGGTCTTCGTGGGATCGAGCTGCGGTTCCTGTTCGAGGAAGCCGACGGTGTGGCCCGGCGAGAGCACCGTCTCGCCGAGGTGGTCTTTGTCGGCGCCGGCCAGAACGCGCAGGAGCGACGATTTGCCGGAGCCGTTGAGGCCGATGACGCCGATCTTGGCGCCGTAGAAATAGGAGAGGTAGATGTCTTTCAGGACCTGCTTCTTGCCATGAAACTTCGAGACACCGACCATCGAGTAGATGATCTTGTTCGGTTCGGGTTGCTGAGCCATAAGTGGGCCGGATTCTAACGATGTTTGCGCCTGTTTGGAGTGCGGCGGCATCGCCGCCGCATAGAAAGCGGCAGCTTTGCTGCCGCACTCCAGAGTCAGTGCACGGTTTCGGCGACAGGCACACTTGCCAAGCGCTGCGGCGTCGGCAGCAGGTCCTCCGCCGAATCATCGAACGCGACCACGACCAGCGTCTGATCGTCTTCCGGCGGGCGGTTGCGCGTGAACTTGCGCACCGCGTGCAGCAGCGCCTTCTTGATCTCATCCGCGGAGAGATGGCCGTTCGACGCGATGACCTGCTCGAAGCGATCGAAGCCGAACGGCTCGCCGTCGTCATCCACCGCCTCGATCAAGCCGTCGCTGTAGAGCACGAGGCGATCGCCCGACTGGAATTCGACTGTGTGCTCGCGGAACGGATCGCGACGGCGCACGCCGAGCGGGAAGCCCCACGACGACAGCATCTCCATCTTGCCCGTCGACACGCGAAAGACATACGGGTCGAGATGGCCCGCCGATGAGAAGCGGAGCGTCTGCGCGCGCAGATCGAGCAGGCCGAAGAAGAACGTCATCATCGTGCGCCGCGGCGATGTCTTGATCACGATCTCGTTGAGCACATCGAGCACGGCGCGCGGCGCAGGGTCGTAGTCGACTTGCACGAGCAGCGCGGATTTCGCCATCGCCATGACGATGCCGCTGGTGAGGCCATGGCCTGAGACGTCGCCGAACGCGATGCCGATCTCGCCGCTGGCGACTTTCAGGAAATCGAAGTAGTCGCCACCGATCTCCGTCGCGGCCCCGTAATGCGACGCGACGCTCGCGCCGGCCATGTCCGGCGCATCGAGCGGCAGCAGCGCCGCCTGAATGCGATTCGCCGCATCGATCTCCGCCTTCACGCGCTCGCGCTCGACGATGCGCTTCACATGCGGCGCGAGATCTTCGTACGCGTAGACGACTTCGCGCCGCGTCAGCAGACCTGCCACCGCCAGTCCCACCGCGATCACGCTCGGCACCACCAGCGACACGACCAGCTGCCGCCGGAAATCACCCTCAGCCATGCTGAGCAGCGGCAACGTCGCCGTGAGCGCGGTGCCGAGGAAGAGCGCGGTGCTCGTCGTCAGCAGGTCGTAGCCGAGGAAGATGAGGATGGCCGCGAGTCCACCGCCGAAGCCGAACAGGAGGCGCATCAGGTACGGTCCGATGGGCGGCGCTGCCACTCCACCGATCGCAACGAGAATGATCGCGACCGCGATGCCGAGCCACAACTTGCGGCGCCGGTGCGCAAACGCCAGCACGAACAGGATCGCCACCACCGCCGTCGCCACCGCCTCGGACACCGAGTTCAAGAGCATCGCGAGCGGGCCGCCGAGACCGATGATCATCTCGCTGCCGCCGCCGAGGACCGGATGGGCGATGCCGAAAAATGTCGGAATCGCGGCGATCGCGAACGCCGCTGCTGCGACCGCGGGAGCGGTCAGTACGCCGGTGAGCAGCGACTGGCCGACGGTGGCATTGATCGGATCGCGGCGCAGGATCGCGTCGAAGGACGCCAGCCGCGCACCCCAGCGTTCGCGCGCGTAACTCTCGCCGACCGCCCACGCCAGGAACACCAGCACCGCCATCGGCACGTCGGCGAACAGGAACTTGAAGCCGCCCATCGCGAATGCGGTCTGCTGCGCGTCGATGCTGCCCATCCCCGAATCGCTGAACATCGCCGGCGCCGCGAGGAAATCGAACATGAGAGAGATCAACAGGAGCGCTGCGAACAGAAACGAGGCAGTACCGACGCCGACTTCACCGGCGTGGTACTTCTTGAGAAACATCACCAGCAGCACGAGCAGCAGCACATAGAGCGCGACGTAATTCACGAGCGCGCCGCTGATCCGGTCTTCGTAGCGGAATGGCGTGCCGTCCGCGTACTCCTCGATGAGGTCCCATCCGGCGAAGCGATCGCCGTTGAAGAAGACCCACACGTACATCACGACATTGCCCGTATCGAATTTCGACGGGACTTTGTAGCGGAAGGTCCAGTCGGTCCGCGCGCGCGTGACGTTCGGACGCGCCGACTCGAACACGGGATCTGGCGCTCCCGCGAGCGCGCGCGATTTCACGAACGCGTCCGCGCGCGGCCGCAACTGCGCCTCGGTCATGTTCGCGCCGCGCGTCTCGGGCCGCTGCCGCAGGCGCGCGCCGAGCATTTCGCCCGAGCCGCTCACGTACACGTGGCCATAGGGGATGAACTTCTCCAGGCCGTCGCGGAAGTACATCACTCGATAGCCGCCCAGGCGCGGGCCGACGACGGGATCATCGGCGGAGCGGCGGAAGCGCTCGGGGTCTTTTTCGAACTCGCGGTCGAGGTACGGCGAGCCCACCCAGGTCATCGTCGTCCATGCGCGGTCGACCGGGATGCCGAGCTTGCGCGCTTCTTCGTCCGCAATTTTCTGCGCCTCGCCGCGCGTGATGGCGACGGACGGCTGCACCGCGTTGAACCGCGGGATCAGCACGAGCAGCACGACGACGCCGAGCGCAAATGCGAGGTAGGGTGCGAACCGTTTCATGGGTGGTTGAATGATAGCCGTGCCGTCTTTCCGCTTCTGATTACGTTTTCGTGCACAACTGGTTTCGAGTTCCACGTCCAGATGGTCGCTCCGGCTACACTCCCTCTCGTGTCGTCCTCACCAACGCCTCCTCACGCGCGATACGCGCTCGCGATCCTCACGCTCATCAACCTCTTCAACTACATCGACCGCTGGGTCGTGGCCGCGGTCATCGAGCCGATCAAGAAATCGCTCGGGCTCTCGGACACTCAGCTTGGCGTGATCGGCGCCGGCTTCATCGTTGTTTACGCTTTGACGTCGCCGGTGTTCGGAATGTTAGGAGACCGGCGCGCGCGGCCGCCGCTGATCGCGCTCGGCGTCGCCATCTGGAGCCTGGCCACGGGACTGGCGGGATTCGCTCGCGGGTTCTGGGGATTGTTCATCGCGAGATCGACGGTCGGCGTCGGCGAAGCGGCGTACGGCACGATCGCACCAGCGATCCTTTCCGATCTCTTTCCGCTCGAACGCCGCGGTCGCGTGTTCGCCGTCTTCTTCGCTGCGATCCCTGTCGGTTCCGCCGCCGGCTACGTGCTCGGCGGACTGGCCGATCATCATTTCGGCTGGCGCGCCGCGTTCTGGATCGCCGGATTCCCCGGCATTCTGTTGTCGCTGCTCGTATTGCTGGTGAAGGATCCGCCGCGCGGCACGTTCGACGATTACGCGCCGCGCGCGAGCGGCACGCGCACGATCGACGCGTATCGCGATCTCGTCCGCAACCGCCCGTACGTGCTCGCGGTCCTCGGCTACGCCGCGTACACCTTCGCCCTCGGCGGGCTTGGATTCTGGATGCCGGCGTTTCTCGAACGCGCGCGCGGCATGGCGCGGTCCGACGCGACGGTGACGTTCGGCGCGATGGTCATCGTCACCGGTTTCATCGGCACGTTCATCGGCGGCTGGCTGGGCGACAAACTGCTCACGAAAACGCGACAGTCGTATCTGTGGGTATCGGGGATCGCGACCTTGCTCGCCGCGCCGATGACGCTGCTCGGATTGATGCACGAGAACAAGGTCGTGTATCTGACCGCCCTGACGATCGCCGAGGTGCTCATCTTCATGTGCACGGGACCGATCAACTCGGCGATCGTGAACGTGGTGTCGCCGCTCGAGCGTGCGACTGCGGTCGGGTTGTCGGTATTCACGATGCACTTCCTGGGCGACATTCCGTCGCCGCCGCTGATCGGGATGATCTCGGACGCGAGCTCGCTCGCGCAGGGCATCCTGATCGTGCCGCTCGCGATCCTCGCCGCGGGTTTGATCTGGAGTTACGCGGCGTGGACGGCAGTAAAGGCGTCGTGATGTGGTGGCGACCCCTCATCCGGCCTTCGGCCACCTTCTCCCCTCGCCGAGGGGAGAAGGCTACGGAGGGCATATCCTTGAGTAGCCTTCTCCCCTCGGCGAGGGGAGAAGGTGGCCAACGGCCGGATGAGGGGAGCGCTTGACCGATGCGGCGCCCAATCACCGCTTTCTTCCGCTTCTGTCTGCGCGTCTTCTTCAAGCGCATCGAATTGCTCGGCCTCGACCGTGTCCCGCTTCGCGACGCCATCATCTTCGCGGTCAATCATCCGAACGGCCTCGTCGATCCGCTCTTCCTGCTGTGCTTCGCGCCGAAGCCGGTCTCGTTTCTGGCGAAGGCGCCGCTGTTTCGCTGGCCGATCATTGGCTGGATCATCCGTGCGTTCGACGCGATTCCCGTTTATCGCAAAGAAGAGATGAAGGGCGGCTCGCTCGCGGAAGCGAATGCGGAGCTCTTTCGGCGTTCGCGCGAGGTATTGCAGCGCGGCGGTGCGATCGCGTTGTTCCCGGAAGGGACGACGCACGACGATCCACAATTACGGGAGCTGAAGACCGGCGCGGCGCGCATTGCATTGGGGGCGAACGTCGATGCGATGACGGTCGTGCCGACCGGCATCTATTACACGGCCAAGCACGTGTTCCGCAGTTCCGTGCTGGTGCTGTTCGGCGAGCCGATTCACGTGCAGCCGCTGGTGATGGACGGGGAGCCGCCCGCGGATGAGGTGGATCGACTTACGGCCACGATCGATGCGGGACTCGATTCCGTCACGCTGCAGGCCGAATCGCACGCGGCGCTCGATCTCATCGCGCGCGCGGAAAACATCTTCACGGCGGACGACGACCAGCCGCTCATCCAGGAATTCGACTTGCGGCGGCGGTTTCTCCAGGGCTATCACTATCTCAGCGCGCGCGATCCGGAGCGATTATCGAAACTGCAGCACACGATCGCGCAATTCGAGGCCGAGCTGCGCCGCGCGAAACTCGACGTTCACGAATTGCAGCCGAAGATCGATGCGCGCCGCCTCTTCCGTGTGCTCGTGCTGCTGCCGCTGGCGCTCATTGGCGCAATCGTGCACTGGCCCGCGTATCGAGTGATCGATGCGCTTGCGAAACGCTTCTCGAAGGGCGAATGGAGCACGATGGCCACGGCGAAGTTTCTTGCGGCGCTGACGTGCTATCCGCTGACGTACATCGCCATTGCGTTGATGATTGGCTGGCGTTTCAGCATTACCGCAGGCGTCATTGTGACTTTCATCACACCGATTCTTGGGTATATCGCGCTACGAGTCATTGAGGAGGCCGATGAAGTGATTGGGGATTTACGGGCCTTATTGCACCGGATTTTCCGAAACTATGGGTATTCGCAACTCGTTACACGACGTGCCGCAATTCGTGACGAGATGTTGAATGTCGCTCGCGAGATGGAACGTTAATATCCGCGCCCGCATGAAACGCCTCATCGTAGTTCTGCTGCTCCTCTCTTCCACCGTCTCGATGCACGCTGCCGGGAAACGCCGCGCCGTCGGCCGGAGCGTGCAATACCCGCCGTGCTCGATGGTCACCGGCAGCTCGGCCGTCACGTTCACACGCAATGAAGGGTTTACGCTCGCGCCACTCGCCGTCGCGCCGCAGCCGATCTCTTACACGTACGGCGTCGCCGCGATGATCGACGAAGAGGACACGCTCGTCGCATGGCATCGCGACGATCTCCTCATCTCGACCAATGCCGGCTGTTCCTGGCGCGTTGTCGCCACGATCGAAGGCTCCGACTTTCCGCCGAAGCTCGAGCCAGCGAAAGGCGGCCGCGTCTACGCATGGTCCGAGAACCGTTTCTTCTTCGTCCGGTATGACGCGCGCGGCGCCGTGAAACTGCGCCAGCCCGTGGAGTTCGTCGGAGTGAATGTCGACGCGAACAACGCCGACCGCGTGCGCGCCGGTGGTTCCGATGGAACGCTGTGGGAAAGCGTCGACGCGGGAGAGACGTGGAATCCGATCGGGACGAAGATTGCCGCGCCACTGTTCTACCGCTTTGTGTTCAATCCGAACGATCTCGACCACATCGTCGCCGGCACGACCACCAACGGCGCGTACGTCTCGCGCGACGGCGGCCGGAACTGGACGCAGGCGGCCGGCTTCGGCACGAGCGGCGCGAACGTGTTTCATTTCGTATTCTCGCCTGTCGACGGCAACCGCGTGTGGTCATTCGGCATCAACCTCGAGGAAGGCAACAACGGCGAGGCGTCGCACGGCCGGCACATCTATCTGTCGGACGACGGCGGCGCGACGTACACGCCGGTCGTCGACGAAGCGCCCGGCGTGAAGCTGACCAACGGCCCGCCGATGGCGGCGCATCCGATCAACCGAGATGTGCTGTACTTCATCTTCGGCACGCATATCTTCGACTACGGCACGGACCTGTTCCGCTATGACCACGCCGGCCGCTGGCTGACGCTGACGCATAGCTCGCTCGACGACGTCAACGCCATCACCTTCAGCCGCAAAGACCCGCGCGTGATGTACCTCGGCATCGAAAATATGGACTGACGCTAAACTTTCGCTCGATGCCATACGTCGAGCTCATGCCTTCCGCGGCATTGCGGCCGTGGGTCGAGTGTTTCTGGACGCGCAGCGATGATGCGCCGTCCGGCCAGCACCGCGTGCTCCCCGACGGCTGCGCCGATCTGGTGTTCGATCTGAGCGCGGGGGAAAGCGCGGCTGTCGGCACGATGACGAAACCGCTCCTCCTGCCGCCGAGCGGCTCGTACGAGTTCCTCGGCGTGCGTTTCCGTCCGGGCCGGGCGGCTGCATTTCTGCGCATGCCGCTCGCCCAGATCACCGACGCGCGTGTGCCGCTCGGCGACATCTGGAAGGATTGGAGAAGTGACACCATCTGGAGCGGCGGGCTCTTAGCCCGCCGAACCCGACGGGCTGAGAGCCCGTCGCTCCAGATGGTTGCAATGCTCGAAGCGGAGCTGCTACGCCGGCTCGATCCCGATCGCGATCGGCGCGTCGACGAGGCCGTCGCGCGCATCGTGGCCAGCGGCGGAACGTTGCGCATCGAGCCGCTCGCGCGCGAGATCGGCATCTCGCGCCAACACCTCGCGCGCCAGTTTCTGCATCACGTCGGCGTGTCGCCGAAGACGTTCGCACGGGTGATGCGGTTTCGTCGCGTGGCGGACATGCAGCGCGTCGATCGCGACTGGGCCGACGTGGCCATCACGAATGGTTTCTACGACCAGTCACACCTCATCGCCGAGTTTCGCGAGCTCGCCGGCACGACGCCCGACGCGTTCCATTTTTCCAATCGCTGAACGGCGCGCGGCGCTATGTTGCGCGTATGAAAATCACACCTGTTCTCGTCGTTCCCGCCATCGAGCCATTGCTGCCGCTCTGGGAAGCGCTCGGCTTCACGCGTACTGCCGAAGTGCCACATGAGGGCGTGCTCGGATTCGTGATTCTCGCGCGCGATAACGCGGAGCTGATGCTGCAGACCGTCGACAGCGTTCGCGCCGACGAGCCGCGCGTATTCGCCGGTTCGTCGACGATCGGGCCGGCATCGCTGTTCATCGAGGTCGAGGATCTCGACGTCGTCGTGGCGAAGCTGCCGCCGGGCACCGATGTCTTCATCGAACGCCGCACCACGCCTTACGGCGCGACCGAGACGTTCATTCGTGACGGCGCGGGGAACATGGTGATCTTCGCGCAGTTCGGCAAGTAGCGCGATTGGCTCGCGTTACGCCGAGGTGCGGGAGGCGATGTTCGCGATGGGGCGCGGATCGCGAAGGTTCCAGCGCATCCTGCCGCGGCCTGATCGCGCGTTACTCGACATGCTGCACGGAAACGCGGCGAGGCCACACGCGCTCGCTGGCAATGGTCGGCCTAATCGATCCGACGCTCGATCGCAACAGTCGCGAAGCGCTGCCGACGGCGAATTTCATCACCCATGAAGACATCGGTGGCGCGGACAGCAAGAGCAACGAAGCCATTCTGCGCAATGCATGCGACACGACCGTGTCGAAACGCCGGTGCGCCGATCCTCATGGCTGCCGGCCTCGCATTGAAGAAGGCCGAAACGCAGCCGACCACCCGGCAGGTCTATCAGATCGCGGAGCTCGGCAAACCTGCGAAAGTGCCGACGCGCGCTCCCGAATTCGATGAAGCCGTCGCGTCGTTCAACGGCGATCGTGTGCTGCACTTCAACCATCCCGCGTGGCGCGACGACCGAAATGATCCGCGCTCGCAACGCGCCCCGCGCAAATGAAAAAGGGCGAGCCTCGCGGCTCGCCCGCGCGGCCGGAACTCGGCCGGCCTGCCGTCGCATTCGTATCACTTCCCCTTCAGCCTGTAGTACGTGCTGACCCCAACGTTCAGCGCCTCGGCACGTTCGTCCGGGGACTGATGAACCGTCTCCACCTTGTGCACCACGTAGTCACGCAAGGCTTCCTTGTTCTTCTCGAGATCGAATTCCGGCGGTACGTGGTCGGCCGGGCAGACGAATGTGTTGGTCGAGATCGCCCGCAGCGCCAGCTCCGCTATGTCGTGAACGCGCGGCGACTGGACCAGATGAGCGATGCGCTCGTATTTCTCGTACGTCGCGCGCGCCCGGCGGAGCTCTTTGCGCGCCGCCAACACGCGCACGTGCACGAGCAGGCCCATCACGCGATTGCGGACGTCTTCCTCCGGAATCTTGCGCAGCAATTCATGGATACCGTCTTCGACTTCCTCCAGCTGCTCCGGCTGATCGGCGTACTGCTCGAACAGCGTCAGCAACTGCGCGGTGTGTGCGTTGATCTCGACGGTCCGTAGTTTGTGCTTCGTGGCAATCTTTCGTGCGCGCAGTGCTTCCTTGACCGAGCGATCGAATTCCTTCATGTGCCGCGCAACGCGCGCGAGTCCGACGTGAGCCATGGCGGTCCACTTCACCGACTGTGCCGCTTCGGCGTCCATGAGGAGACCGCTGAGCCGTTTCTCGGAACTGACCGAGTCGCCGAGATGCAGATCGATGAGTCCCAGTTCGTACCGCGCGCGGAAGGCAGCCGCCGGCTTGTGCTGACTGAAAAACCCGACGCACTGCTCGAGGTTCTTCCTCGCCGCGGCGAGGAGGAAGGCGTCTCGATCGCGGGCCGAGGCGCGCTCGATTGCGCCGAGAAGCTGCTGAGCGTACGAGCGATGAACGAGGTCCGGCGTCAGATCGAGCAACATGCGCCCGGCGACGACCACGGTATGCGCTTCATGGAGCCGTCCCTGATCGAGCAGCGATTGAGCGAGGCCGAGGCACAGCGCTTTCGCGACGCTATATTGGGCGGCCTGCCGTTCCAGATCGCGGCCTCCTCCGGCGTTCGAGAATCGCACAGACGCGGCCACCAACGACTTGCGGAACATCACGGACGCTTCGAGAAACGCGCGCTCGCGTAGCCGAAGTTTGGCTTGTGCGTAGTAGAGCTGTGTGAGCAGCCCACCCGATCCCGGGTCCATCGAGTCCGCGATCTGCAGCGCCGCGTCCATAATTCGTCTCGACTCGCCGAGGCGTCCATGGCGATATTCGAGCACCGCGAACTGCCAGGCGCAGAAAAGCTCCTGTCGCAACAGCTTCCATCCGAGATCGTCCTCGCCTGAAAACTGAAACATGCGCGCCGGCTGGTGACGCTGTTGATCGAGGTGGTCGACGATCCGGCGGTATGGAAGAAGCGCCTTCGCCGCGCGATCCCCTTCGCCCCGGTAATCCGCGACTTCGGCCGTGAGCGTCGCCGCACGCAGCAGGAGGAACTGCTCCTGTTTTTCTTCCCAATCCATGCCCTCCCACGGCATCTGCAGCAGATCATCCAGCTTGTTGGACCGTCCAGCGGCGGCACGGTGTGCGATCAACTTTCGGACAGCACTGTTCAACACCGGCTCGACCACCGCGTGATTGCCAACGCGAACCAGGGAAAGCGCCTGGGACAGTTCCGCGCCCACCTCTCGTAACGGCATACACCGATCCTTCTTTTCTCGCGGCGGAGAGAAAACTTATTCACTTGTGGGAAGGGATGACCGATTTTCCGAACGGCGTATTGTAAACCGCGTTTGAGGAACAGATGCGCAACGGCAAACAGCAGGAGCTCACGACAATGCGATTCAGAACGCCAGTTTTCCTTCTGATGCTCGCGACCGCGGCAGTCGCTCACGCCGCAACCGTCGCGAAACCGGCCATCAGTCCTAACGCCGGAACGTACGTCGACTCGGTGAAGGTGACCATCAAGAGCAACACGTCCAACGCCAAGATTCGCGTCACCACGAACGGCAAGGAGCCCACGGCCAGCTCTCCCCTCTACGACGGCTCCTTTAACGTCAAGTCGACGACGACCGTCAAGGCGAAAGCCTTCAAGAGCGGGATGACGGCAAGCGCGACGACCACATCGAAGTACACCATCGCCGCGGCCAAACCATTGTTCAATCCGGAGTCGGGGACCTACGTCGACTCCGTCAAGGTCACCATCAAAACTTCGACGTCAGGCGCGACTATTCGCTATGACACGACCGGGAAAGAGCCGACGGGAAGCTCTCCCGTGCATAACGGTACCCTGACCTTTACGTCGAGCGTGACGTTGACCGCGAAAGCGTTCAAGAACGGATTGGCCGACAGCGCTTCGGCGACCGCGAAGTATACGGTCGTGAAGAAAGTCGCCGCTCCGAACATCGCTCCCGGCTCCGGCAGTTACGTGAACGCTGTCAAGGTGACCATTACGACCGCGACCTCCGGCGCGACGATCCGGTATGACGCCTCCGGGAAGGAACCGACCAGCAAATCTGCGGTCTACAGTGCGCCGTTGACGTTCACCTCAAACGTCACTCTGAAGGCGAAAGCGTTCAAGTCAGGTATGAATGAGAGTGCGACCGCCTCGGTCTCGTACAACATCGGCGTTCCCACGCTGTCGTCCGTGAAGTTCACCGCCATCGACAGTCCTCTGACGACGAATCCCAATGCCGGAGGAGGTCAGCGCATGTTCGCGGAAGCGCGTTCCGCCAAAGATACCGTCGACCGGCGCATGGTCCGCGTCGTCGCAAGGGTGAAAAACGCAGGCAAAGGAGTGCCTGTGTACTTCCGCGTTTTCGATCCCGATGATCCGAGCGATGAGAAGATCGTCCACAAGGGGCGGGACAACAAGTCTTATACGAGCGAAGCCACGGATCTCGACAAGGACGCAAACGGGAATGACAATCGACCCGACGGATCTTCTACGCCAATCCAAGGCAGTCTGAATGGAACCTCGGCCACCACTGACGCGCACGGTGAAGCATCGGTTCTCCTTACGGTGAGCCGCCAGCCAGGGAACAATTTCATCGCCACTGCTTCTCTCGAATCAGCGTACAGCAACGGACTGCGGCTGCGCAGCGGAAACGGATCCGTTGTCGAAGATTCCTCCGGTAATAAGCTGCCGACCAGTCGTGCAGTGAAAACCGACCTGCTGACCGTGTGGAGAACGGTGCATCTGGAGGCCGACCGCATGGACAAGGTGAACGGCAACGTCGTCCGCGGGACGATCAAGGCGGTGAAAGCAGGGAGCAGCGCGAACACCACTGAGGTTACGATCCCGAACATTCCGAGCCCGGGCCTGACCGGGAAGGCTGGGCTGGCTGATCGCTTCGCAAATGGCCGCTTTCGCGCGAATGGCGGCGCGTATCTGACAGTGCGCTCCAACACCGCGAACCTGATTGCGAGCGATGTTGTCATCGTCAATGGGAACGTCGACGCGAGCATAGTCGGAAAATCGTTCGAGCTCGAGGACGACGATTACGTGGGCTATCCAGAGGGTGCCGCACTGCTAGATCCCGCAACGAAACGATTGTCGGACTACTTTCGGCAGGCCTATGTCGAAGTCACCTCCGATCTCTCCAACCCAAACCCGATCGCTCCCTTCAAGCCGAACAGCGACACGTCGCTGTTCGGCAACTATCCGTCGGATTACAAATATGACAGTCGCCGCGCGGCGTCATTCGATTTCTGGCAGGTGTATGTGCTGGCGGCGTTTCAACCGTACGAGACCGCCGATGGCGATCCGAATTCCGAACGCGTGACGTTGGGCATCGTCGACGATCTGGGGCGCAGCGGAAGTGGAGCCCACATCTTTCAGGAACCGATGCGGGAATCGGGAGAGGCCGAGTACGAGACGGTCGTTCACGAGGTCGGACATCTCTTCGGGTGCGAGCACTCGGACCTCGGCATCATGGAGCAAACCGGAGAACCGAAACACAGTACGAAGTGGACGAATGTCTCACTGGCGAAGATCCGCACCATTCAGAAGAGGTGATCCAATGAAAAAGCACGGCATTTTGCTCCTCGCTGGCCTGATGGCGCTGACCATTTCACTCGGCGCCGACGAGCTTCGGCTGACTGTCGACGCGGAAGCGCGAGACATCGTCGCTGGATTTCCGATCGTGCTCGATGTCACGCTTTCAACGACCGGCGATGCAACGCAGCTTCCAGTCATCAGCCCCGGCGCCGGGAACGTCCACGTTTACATCGAAGACCTGCGCTCCGGCGTCAAGCAACGCTACCTCGGTCCGCAATGGGGAATCGATGAGCGCGCACCGGAGCTTTATGCGGTTACACCCGACGCGCCGATGCGTGTCGCCGTCCCTCTGCTGTTTCATACGGTGATCGAGGGAAGAGACGATCTCGCCGCCGCCGTCCTTCCCTTTATTCCGGCGCGATATCGCCTCACGGTGCAATATCTCGACGCAGGCGCGGCCATTCCCCTTAGTGGCTCCGTCGATGTCGTGATCCGCGAACCGGATACGCGAAGTGAGAGGTCGTATTGGGATGCCATGAGAGCCGATCCCTATCTCGCCGCATCCATTCAGATCGGCAACTTCGCGCGCCATGCCGATCTACTTGCGCGAGCCGAAGAGCTGGTGCGCGAACATCCGGACGGCGCCCATGCCACCGTCACCGGCCTCGCGATCGGGGCTCACGCACTCCACGTGCAGCGTGACGCAAGAAAGGCAGAGGCGATCCTCCAGCGGGCATCGGAACTCGACGCGAATGCACTCCTGCGCAGCCGGATTCGTTACGAACTCGCTTCCGCGCAGATCGCGCTCGAGAAGTTCGAAGAAGCCGCCGCGACGATCGAGAGCGCGTTGTCGAGCGCTCTCGACCAAGGTCTTTCGCGCGACCTTCTCCATCTACGTGGTGTTCTTCGGCGCGGCGCGCTGCCTTAGACTTTGCTGCCCATGACCGTATCAAGAAAGGGCGAGCCGTGCGGCTCGCCCTTTCGATTGAACGTTTTGAGTGGTGAGTCTTAGTACATGCCGCCCATGCCGCCGCCCATGCCGGCCGCGGGGTTTGCGCCGCCGCCCTTCTCCTCTTCCTTGATCTCGGAGATGAGAGCTTCGGTGGTGAGCATGAGACCCGCGATCGACGATGCGTTGAGCAGGGCCTGCTTGGTGACCTTGGCCGGATCGATGATGCCGGCCGAGATCATGTCGACGACTTCTTCGTTGCGGGCGTCGAAGCCCTTGGTGCCGCCGGCGGTCTTGACTTCGTTGAGCACGACCGAGCCTTCCAGACCGGCGTTGATGACGATCTGGCGGAACGGCTCTTCGAGCGCGCGCTTGATGACGTTGGCGCCGACGCGAATGTCTCCGTCAGCCTTCACGCTGCGCTCTTTGCCGTCGCGATCCTTGTAGCTGAGCGAGCCACTCTTGATGGCCTTCTCGACTGCATCGACCGCGCGGAGCAGGGCAACGCCGCCACCCGGGACGATGCCTTCCTCGACCGCGGCCTTGGTGGCGTGCATGGCGTCTTCGACGCGCGCCTTCTTCTCCTTCATCTCGGTCTCGGTGGCAGCACCGACCTTGATGACGGCGACGCCGCCGACGAGCTTCGCCAGGCGTTCCTGGAGCTTCTCGCGGTCGTAGTCCGAGGTGGTGTCCTCGATCTGCGAGCGGATCTGCTTCACGCGGCCGCCAAGCGCTTCCTTGCGCGACTTGTCATCGGTGTCCGTGACGAGCGTGGTGTTGTCCTTGTCGATGCTGACGCGCTTGGCGTCGCCGAGGTCTTCCCACTTCACGCTCTCGAGCTTCACGCCGATGTCCTCGGAGATCAGCTTGCCGCCGGTGAGGATGGCAATGTCTTCGAGCATGGCCTTGCGGCGATCGCCGAAGCCCGGCGCCTTGACCGCGGCGACGTTGAGCGTGCCGCGCAGCTTGTTGACCACGAGCGTGGCCAGCGCCTCGCCCTCGACGTCTTCCGCGATGATGAGGAACGGCTTGCCCTGGCGCGCGACCTGCTCGAGGATCGGCAGGAGGTCCTTCATCGACGAGATCTTCTTCTCATAGATGAGGATCTTGGCGTTCTCGAGGATCGCTTCCATCCGCTCCGGATCGGTCACGAAGTACGGGGAGAGGTAGCCGCGGTCGAACTGCATGCCCTCGACGACTTCGAGGACAGTGTCGAGGCCGCGCGCTTCTTCGACGGTGATGACGCCGTCCTTGCCGACCTTCTCCATCGCCTGGGCGATGATGCCGCCGATCTCTTCATCGTTGTTCGCCGAGATCGTGCCGATGTGCTGGATGTCCTTCCCTTCGACGGGACGGGCGATCGATTCGATGTAGTCGACGGCGACGCGGACTGCCGCGTCGATGCCGCGCTTGATCTCCATCGGGTTCGCGCCGGCCGTGACGTTCTTCACGCCCTCGCGGAAGATCGCCTGCGCGAGCACGGTCGCGGTCGTGGTGCCGTCGCCGGCGATGTCGGAGGTCTTCGAGGCGACCTCGCGGACCATCTGTGCGCCGGCGTTCTCGAGCTCATCCTTCAGGTCGATTTCCTTGGCGACGGTGACGCCGTCCTTGGTGATGGTGGGGGAACCGAACTTCTTCTCGATGACGACGTTGCGGCCTTTCGGTCCGAGGGTCACCTTGACCGCGTCGGCCAGCTTGTTGACGCCGCGCAGGATCGCCTGCCGCGCGTCTTCAGAATACGTAATTCGTTTTGCCATGGTGTGTCTCCTTTAGCCTTCGACGATGGCGAGGACTTCGTCCTCGCGGAGGATCGTGTACTCGACGTCATCGATCTTGATCTCGGTGCCGGAGTACTTGCCGATGAGGACGGTGTCGCCCTTCTTCACGTCGAGCGGGATGCGATTGCCGCCCTCATTGAACTTGCCATCGCCAACGGCGATGACCTCGGCCTCCTGAGGCTTTTCCTTGGCCGTGTCGGGGATGATGATGCCGCCGCGAACCTGCTCCTTCGCGTCCTTCCGGCGCACGACGATACGGTCGTACAGCGGGCGGATCTTGGTGTCTGATGCCATGTGTATCTCCTTTCGCTGCTGTGGTTTGAGAGTATTGCGGGAGGGAGCTCCCGCGATGGAAATCTCGCTGGAACCGGGTTGAGTGCTTGGCACTCAGCCCCGGCGAGTGCTAACAATAGGGCGGGCGGGAAATTCTGTCAAGGTCCGCACTGGCGCCCGTCACTCCAGATGGTCACACCCGGATTCGCGGCCGCCGAAACTTGCGCGGGAACGAGATCCAGCCGCTCCGCCAGAAGAAGAACAGCAGCACGATCGTGGTCGCGGCCATGAGGCCGAGGGCGAAGGGGTAGCCGTAGAGCCACTTGAGCTCCGGCATGTGGTCGAAGTTCATGCCGTAGATGCCGGCGATCACCGTCAGCGGAAGCATCACCGCGGAGAAGATCGTGAGCACCTTCATGGTCTCGTTCGTGCGGTTGGCAATGACGGAGAGATACGCGTCCATCGTCGCCGTCATCTGTTCGCGGTCGACGTCGATCGTTTCACTGATGCGGAACATGTGATCGTAGACATCGCGCCAGTAGATGAGGTGCTGTCCCTGGATGAGCTTCGCGTCGCCGCGTGAGATCTGGTTCAGCAACTCGCGCTGCGGCAGCGAGTGGCGGCGCAGCACGTTGATGTCGCGTTTGAGATGGAGCAGCTCGTCGAGATGCGTCGGCTCCGCATATTCGAAGATGCGATCCTGCAGATCGTCGACCGCTTCCTCGATCGTCTCGAGCAGCGGAAAGTGCGCATCGACCATCTCGTCGACGATCGCGTAAAGCAGAAAGTCGGTGCCGCGCTCGAGCAGGCGGCGATCGCCGGGCAACCGGTTGCAGACGTGATCGATCGCTTTCACCATGCGGCGATGCACGGTGAAGAGGAAGTTGCGGCCGAGGAACGCCGCGATCTTGAACGTCTCCGACGCGTGCTCGGAGAGGTTCACGTCCACGGTACGGAAGATGAAGAAGTCGTACGTCGGGAACGCGTCGTATTTCGGGAGCGTGGTCGCGGAGAGTGTGTCCTCCGCGGCCAGCTCGTGAAATCCGAAGCGCTCCTCGAGCAGCGGCTCGATGACTTCCTGCACCGGGTCGAGAATGTCCACCCAGAGCTTGTCGTCGGACTCGCGCTGCCACTCGTCGATCAGCGCCGCGTCGCCCTGGCGCAGCGTGCCGTTGCTGAGCAGCGAAACGCGGATCTTCGTCACAGCATCTCGGCCAGTGACGTGTACTTTCTGCCCTGGCTCGTGGCCACTGCTTCGTACGTGATCTCGCCGTTGTACACGTTGACGCCTTCCGCGAGTCCCGGATTCGAGCGCACCGCTTTCTCGAAACCGTGCTGCGCGAGCAGCCGCGTGTACGGCAGCGTGGCGTTCGTGAGCGCGATCGTCGAAGTGCGCGGCACCGCCCCCGGCATGTTCGCGACGCAGTAGTGCACGACGCCGTCGACTTCATAGACAGGATTCGAGTGCGTCGTCGCATGCGCGGTCTCGACGCAGCCACCCTGGTCGATCGCGACGTCGACGATGACGGAGCCTTTCTTCATCTGGCCGATCATCTCGCGTGTGACGAGTTTCGGCGCGGCTGCGCCAGGAATCAGTACGCCGCCGATGAGCAGGTCGGCGCGGCGCACCGCATCTTCGAGATGGGCGCGGCTCGAGGCGAGCGTCTGCACGGAGCCGAGGAAGATGTCGTCGAGCTGGCGCAGGCGATCGAGGCTGACGTCGAGGATCGTGACGCGCGCGCCGAGGCCGACCGCCATCTTCGCCGCGTTCGTGCCGACCACACCGCCGCCGATGATGATCACGTCCGCGGGCAAGGTTCCCGGTACGCCACCGAGGAGCACGCCGCGGCCGCCGTTCGGCTTGTGCAGGTAGTACGCACCGACATGCACCGACATGCGTCCCGCCACTTCCGACATCGGCGTGAGCAGCGGAAGCGTGCGCTTGCGCTCGTCGGTAATGGTCTCGTACGCCACGCCGACGATCTTTTTCTTCAGCAATTCCGCGGTGAGCTGTGGAACCGGTGCGAGGTGCAGGTAGGTGAAGAGGAGCTGTCCGTCCTTGAGCCGCTTCAGATCGGCTTCGATCGGCTCTTTCACTTTCACGATCATCTCGGCGGCGTCGAATACGGCGTCCGCGTCCGGCAGGATCTTCGCGCCGGCGGCTTCGTACTCTTCGTCGCCGAAGCCGCTGCCGTTGCCGGCGCCCTTCTGCACGAGCACTTCATGACCGTCGGAGGAGAGGTCGCGCGCGCCCGAGGGCGTCATGCCCACGCGGTATTCGTTGTCTTTGATCTCGGTCGGTACGCCGATCCGCATCGGTGAGTCTCCGTTCAGGTTGAAAATCGCGCGCGAAAAAAAAATCCCCCGCGCGTCAGCGCGGGGGATTGTATACGCGTTGCGGATCGGCGCCGGGCGCCGCTATTTGCGGATCAGCGTGCGCCGTCCCGACTTCGGCGGAAGCGTCCAACCGATGTCGAGGAGCTGGAAGACCGTGAGGTCGACGCCGAGCAGCAGATCGGAGTTGACGAACGGCTCCATCAACAGGTTCGGCGACGACGTCACATCCCAGTGATGGATCGACGAACCCGGATCGTCGGTGCATGGCGCGTACAGGCGCAGCATGCCTTCCTTCGATGCGCCGCCGAGCTGGCTCGGATCGTTGCGTACGCTGCCGCTGACCGTCGTTCCCGCGGTCAGCTGCGCCTTGAGCTGATCGCCATCGGCCGGCGAGATGCTGACGACGGGAATGGTGATGTCCGACGCATCGCCGCCCATCGACGGCGGCGTGCAGGTCTCACGCGAGTTATCGACGATGATCACTCCGACCGCGCCGGCGTTCTGTGCGTTGCGTACTTTCTTGACGAACGTGCACGGTTCCGCGGGTAGCGGCGGGCTGCCGCGATCGATCAGAGCGATGTTGCCGGAGATCGCGGCCGCATTGCTGAACGCGGAGCAGCCATCGAACGTCGTCGGACCTTCGGAGTTTGCCGCGTCCACCGCCCGGACCACCTGGCCGCTCAGCCCCGAGCCGCGCGGCGCCGGACCAAACGTTGCGGTGCCGATGTCGTAGTTGCGAGCGAGGATCGCCGGCTCCGAAAGCGTCAGCGTCGTCACCGGCTGCAGGTAGCGGCCGAGATAGGCGCGGACGTTCTCGCCGTCCCACACCACGTTGCCGGTGTTCGTGAGCGAGGCCTCGCGCTGCTGCTCGTCCATCTGATCCCAGCGCAACCCCGCGGTGCGGTCGAAGGTGTGCACATCGAAGACGGACGGCAGGTTGTCGCGGAAGCCAGGCGCGCGCGTGGCGCCGGACATGCCCAGGCCATGCGCGAGCTCGTGCATTGCGACGACGAAAAAGTCGGAGTGACTGCCTTCCTGGCCATCGAAGCCGTAATACCAGTTCGAGTCGCCGCGGCAGACCGAGTTGTCGACTTCGCTGTTGAACGTCATGCCGATATCGGCGATGCCTGGCGAGAGATCGATGCCGACGAACTTGTTCGCGAGTGCGATCGGATACCAGACGCCCGCGAGCGGCGCGTTCGTGAAATCGCGGCGCACCGCTTTCGGTCCCGCCTGCGCGAGGACCGTTCCGGAGTCGTCGCAGGGCAACGACGTGAAGGACGCTTCGACGATGATGTCGACGTTCGTGTCGAGCATCGTCGACCAGCGCGCGGCCGCCGCTTCGAACACGTTCAGGCGCTGCTGGCCGAGCGTCGTGCCGTTGTTGCCGCCGACCGGTGGCACAGGCGTCGGATCGTTCAGGCCGACGTTTGGAAGATCGATGTTCCTGATCACGATCTTGCCCGTGCCGGCGAACGCGTTGAACGCGCCCACGAGAAGAAAGAGAGCGAAGAGCTTTCTGCGCATCGTGATTACTGCTCCTTCGCCTTCTTCGTCGCGACCTTGTCGGCCGGAGCCTCGAGGAAACGCTTCGCTGCGGCTTCGCTGTCGACGCATACCATCGCGGCCGTGCCGTCATCGAGCGTGCGCACGATCACCACTTCGATCGGACCCGGGGCCTCGACGCCGTTTTCGGTCTGCACCGACTCGCCCGCGTCAATCGCGAACAGCTCGGCGAGTGCGAGCGGACGTGGTCGAGCCACGATCTGCCCGGGCGCCATCTCCCTCACACACTCGCGGTTGTCCGCGACCTCGGCGGCGTGAACAAACGAAGACGTGGCAAGCGCAACTGCAGCCACGAGCACAGACACTGAACGAGCCATCGATTCCCTCCTGGACGGATCTGGGGAGGAGAACCGGGGCGCGGCGTCGCTTATTTTCAGCGACGGCCGCGAAGGCCGAGCGGACGTCCGGTGGTGATGCTCGGGAACGCGCCGGGCGCGAGCAGGCGACCGGCGGCGTTCGCATTCACGAAACCGGCGCCGAACAGCGAGTCGGGCCCGGGAGCGCCGAGGTCGGTGGCGGTGGTCTTCAGCGCGCTGGTGATCTGCGCGGCGGTTGCATCCGGCGCAAGCGCCCACACCAGCGCGGCCGCGCCGACCACGTGCGGACAGGCCATCGATGTGCCGCTGTTCTCGTGGTAGTCGTCCGTGGTGTACGCAACCGTGATGGGATGCGAGCCCAGGGCGAGCAACGCTTGTCCGGTCTGCTGTGTGAGGCGCAGCGTCACCGGCCAGTCGTACAGCCGATCTTCGTCGTTATTGAGCAGTGTCCACGAACCGGGCGACGGCACCGGCTCGTTATCGAAGATCGCCACGGCGATTGCGCCGGCTTCTTTCGCGCGACGCGCTTTCTCGGAGAAGGAGACCTTGTCGCCGCGCTGGACGAGCGCAATCTTGCCGGCCACGGTCGGCGGAAAGTCGCCGATTTTTCCGGTGCCGCAATAGACGAACTCCGCGGAGACGACGCCGCGCTTCGAGCCGTTGACCTCGTTCACGAATGTGGCGGAGTTACCGTCGACGACGTAGGAAACGTCGAACGTTCCGACCGGTACCGTCGACAGGACATTCACGCCGGGCGCGGCGAGGTCGACCTCCGGTCCCTGTCCCGAAAACGATGCGTGCGCCTTGTCGAACGTCGTCGCGGAGACCGCGATCACGTTCGGATACGCCGCCGGGTACACCACCGGCGCGGGCACGTTCGGCGTCGACAGGTTGCCGGACGCAGCAACCACGAGGATGCCCTGATCGGTGACGCTTTGGAATGCTTCGTACTCGCCCCCGCTCTCCTGCGTCGCGCCGAGAGAGAGGTTGATGATCCAGTTGCCGCCGAGCGCCGCTTTCTGCGCAACGACCCAATCCAGCGCCTTGACCATCCCTTCGCTGTCGCCGTTGCCCTGGCCATCGAGCATCTTCACGCTCCACAGCTTTACTTTCGGCGCGACGCCGACGACACCGATGGCGTTGTCGGTCGCCGCGATGGTGCCGGCGACGTGCGTGCCGTGGCCGTCGTCGTCGAGCGGATCGTTGTTGTCCTTGAGCACGTTCCAGCCGCCCATGTACGCGGCCTGGAGATCGGGATGGCGGTAGTCGATGCCGGTGTCGATCACCACGACGTTGACCGTGCCCCTCGGCGCGCCGCGTTGTGCCTCACGCGCGAAGATCGCATTCATACCGAGCGGCGTGGCCTGCTTGAACGGATGGCGGTTCTGCGCGGACTTGTGGCGCGGAACCACGCGCTCCACCCATCGCACGTCCGGCGACCTGCTCAGCGCCGCCGCTTCTTCTTCGGTCAGGCTGGCCGCGAATCCGGCGAAGGTCTGCAGCGTCGCGACCGCGCGCTCTTCCATCGTTTCGCCGAAGAGTTGTTTCGCGTGCGCGACGATGTCCGCGTGCGCGCCGCGTTTCGTGGCGACGAGGTAGCGCTCGGTCTCTGCACCGAATGCGGCGACGGTCAGAAGAAGGGAGAAGATTGCGAGGGTCGTTCGTTTCATGCGGCCGGCGCTCCGAAAAGTCGAATAAGAATACAACGAGTGATAACGTACGCCGCCATGTCCGATTGGAAACAGAATCTGATCAACGACGCGCGCGGCATCGCCGCCATGCTGAAAGACACCAGAACGATCGCCGTGCTCGGCATCAAGCCCGAGTCCCACGGCGGGCAGCCTGCGCACTACGTGCCCGCGCATATGGACCGTGCGGGCTACGAGATCATTCCCGTCCCCACCTACTATCCCGAAGTCACCGAGATCCTCGGCAAGCCGGTCTTCCGCACGCTCGCCGCGATCGGACGGCCGGTGGACATGGTGAATGTCTTCCGGCGGCCGAGTGACATTCCGCCGCACGTCGACGACATCCTGGCCGCGAAGCCGAAGTACGTATGGTTTCAGCTCGGCATCCGCCACGATGAGGCCGCGCAGCAGTTAGCCGAGGCGGGGATCAAGGTGGTGCAGGACCGTTGTCTGATGGTGGAAGAGGGACGGCTGCGATAAGAACCGCGCGCCGCGTCGCGTTTCCTCCATACGAATTGTGGGAGACGCGCGCCGGCAGCGGACCTCCGGTCGCGTTGATTCACGGCCTGAGCGGCTCGTCGCGCTGGTGGTCGCGCAACCTCGATGTGATCGCGGAGCGGCATACCGTCGCCGCGATCGATCTGGTCGGCTTCGGCCAGAACCGGCGCTTTTTCGGCACGCCCGCGGTGTTGCCGCCATTCCCGGAGGTGACGGCGTTGCTCGCGCGGTGGCTGGAGACGTTCGGCGAACCGGTGCATCTCGCCGGTCACTCGATGGGCGGACTGATCGCGATTCAACTCGCGGCGGAGCGTCCCGATCTGGTGCGCTCGCTGACGCTGGTCAATGCGGCGGGGATGCCCTTTCAGCTCGATCCGCGGCCGCACATTCGTCCGCTTCCGAAGCCGCCCTTCGGCGGATTCCGAATCGCACGGCTGCTCGTGCCTGATTTTCTGCGCGCCGGTCCCGCTTCCGTTGCGATTGCGAGCACGCGCGTCGTACGCAGCGATCTGCGCGAGATGATGCGCGCCGTGCGCGTGCCGACGCTGCTGGTGTGGGGCGAGAACGATCCGCTCGTGCCGCTGCAGTACGGCCGGGCGATGCAGCACGAGATCGCGGAGTCGCGGCTGGTGGTGATTCCGCGTGCGTCGCACGTGGCGATGTGGGACTCGGCCGATGAATTCAATCGCGTGTTCCTGGACTTCATCGACAACGCGCCGCAGGCGGAGACGGCGCAGCCGGTTTTTTCGTGGGGCATCGCCGGATGGACGGATGGGATCGCGCATCGACAGGCGGGACCGCGACGCGACATCGTGCTCGTGCATGGCCTGGGGATGTCGAGCGCGTATCTCGAGCGGCTGGCGGCGGTGTTATTCGACGGTGGATGGAACCCGATCGCGCCCGATCTGCCGGGATTCGGCGAGAGCGCGAACGCGCCCGCGGGCGGCCCGGAAGAGCATGCGGCGCAACTCGCGAAGTGGGCGGACGCGATGGGCATTCGCGACGCGGTGTGGCTCGGACATTCATTCGGCTGCAACGCGGTGGCGCATCTCGCGCGCATGCGGCCGGACCTCGTGAGCAAGGCGGCGTTCGTCGGACCGCTCTGGACTCGCAACCGCCACCCGATGATGCGCATGTGCGCGATGCTCGCGCTCGACGCGCTGCGCGAGCCGCTGGCGCTGTATCGCCACGTGCTGCGCGCGTACTGGCGCACGGGCATTGCGCGATGGGTGCGTACGGCTGCGCGCTTCGCACACGACTTCGGCTGTGATCCACCCGCCGGCATCTTCATCGCGGGAACGCGCGATCCGCTGCCCGACCGCACGTGCCTGAATTTGGTGGAGGTGCCCGGCGCGCACGCTTGTTTGTTCTCGAGAGCGGGAGAGGTGGGGAAGATCTTGCGGAACGCGCTGTTTACTCCGGCACCCGAATCTCTGCCTCCGTCGTCTGTCCTTCCGCGATCGCGATCGGGAGACTGGTCTTGACCAGCCCGCGCTCGTCGAGCACCTGCATCGTGTACGTGCCGGGCGCGACGTGGTCGACTGTCGTCGTCGCGCCTGTGAGACGGATCTCGGCGATGCCGTTGCACTGGCACCGCACGTATTCTTCGCCGTTCGGCAGGACCAGCTTCACGAGATCGCTGGTGGCGCCTTCGGTGCGAATGATGAGCGTGCCGCCGGGTGTGAGCGCGATCCGCAGCTCGCCTTGATGCGGCGCCACGACGCGCACGGACTGAGATGCGTAACCGTTTGCCGACACCGAGATGCGATACGCGCCGTCGGCGACCGGCACGAAGAGTGTCCCGTCTTTCTCCGCGTCCGCGGCCCTTGCGGCCTGCAGTCCGGATGCATCGACGGCCACGGCGTAACCGCCGAGCGTGCGGCCGTCGCGCGCGTCCGTCAGACGGACGCTCAAGCCATCCGTCTGTTTCAGCGTGACGAGCAGCGGAGCGGCGCCCGCGTCGACCCGCTGCGTGAAGGTCGCAAATCCTTTTCTGCTGATGCTGACGACATGCGACCCGTGCGCTACCGGAATCGTAAACGCGCCGTTCGCATCGGTCGTCACGCTGCCGGCGCTTTGGTTTTCGGTCCTCACTTCCACCGCCGCTTCCGCCACGGGAGTGCCCTTCGCGTCGAGAACCCGGCCCTCTACGCGCGACCATTCGATATCGATGTCGAACGTGCCGGAGCCGGAGACGTGATGGCGCGTGGAGTACGCCCGGGTTCCTCCTTCGACCTCGACGTCGTACAGGACACCTGGCTCGACGCCGACGAGCTCGTACTGACCCCCGTCGCGCGCAACGGTGCTCCAGACCATCATCTGCGAACGGAACGTGACTTTTCGTCCTACCGCCGGTGTCCCGGAATCGGTGATGGTGCCGCGAATGATGATGTCGTCGCGAAACGCGAGGTTTGCCTCGACGTCGCCGCCGGCGATGACAGTCACCTGGACCGCCGGCGTCGTCGCTTCGCCGCGGGGCGACTGTGCCCACGCCTGCAGTTGCAGCGAGCCGGCAGGCGCGCGCTCGATGACATACTTGCCGTTCCGTCCGATCATCCCGTGCGCATCCCCCGGCCCGGTGCGAACGACGCCAAAGTTCCAGGTGCCGCCGCTGAATCCCTTCACGACGCCGTGCACTCTCCCCGCGCCGGCACTCGGTTTCATGACCAGAACGAGATCGCGCGGAATCTCGCTTCCGAGTGGCACCGAGTCCGATTTCAGCTCGTCGCGCGTTGCGCTGACCGTGTAACGACCGTCGTCCAGACCTTCGACGGTGTATGCGCCCGCGGCATCGGTCACCGCGGACTGGCTATCCTCGCCGGACGCGGTCACGGTCGCGCGTTCGACCGGTGCGCCATCGCTTGTGAATACGTGACCAGCGACCTTGCGCCCTCTCGAGAGCACGATGTCGACATGAGCATCGTCATCGCCGGCCGGGATCTCCACCTTGCGCTTGACGTGGCCTTTCGCGCTCACCTCGATCGTCAGCGCCTCGCGCGGCAAACCGGTCATCTCGTATTCACCGTTCTCCGCGCTATGGGTCATGTTTTCGTAGGTCTCGGCGATCGATATCCACGCGCCGGCGATGAGACCCTGATCGTCGCGCACGACGCCGCGCGCCGACCGGCCGCGCGTCAACGCCACCGTCACCTCGGCCGGCTTGGACGGCTCGACGGTGACGCGAGTCTTCCCTTCGACATAGCCTTCGGCCTCGACGGTGAGATCGCCCGTCGCCGGTGCTGCGTGAAGCGTGAACGTCTCCTCGTCCCCCACGAACTTCATCTCGTTATTGAAGGTGACGGTATAGGAGCGAAGAACCTGGCGTGTTGCAGCGTCGATGACACGACCGCGCACCTCACCCGTTTCAGGCAATTCCAGAACGAGGTCCGCGACGGGCGCGTCCGTCTTCCGTTCCGCGGAGCGCCCCTGTTCGCTGGCGTAGTTCAGCGTATACGTTCCGGCGCGCATGCCGGTGATCACGAACGTACCGTCGGCGGCCACCGTGCCTGTCGCATACGCCATCGCCATGTCGTCGCTGCGCGCGGCGATCGTTCCGGCCAGAGAATCAGCCGATCTCTTGCTCATGACGCGTCCGCGAATCTCGACGCCTTTGTCGAGCACGATCTTCAACGGCTCGCGATCCTGGTGCGGAGTGACCTCCCCCATCCGGAAGCCGGCAAAGCCTTCTTTCCAGACGCCGAGGTCGTGCGGGGCGGCATTAAGGTGCACCATGAATCGTCCGCTGCCATCGGACTCGGCGAACGCTTGCATCATGCCCGAGGACATGGCGCTGTCGACCGGCATCGGCACGCCGCCGGTGGGATCCTGCAAAAGCGCGACGCCGGCGCCGGCCACCGGTTTGCCTGCCGCGTCCGTGATGATTCCGGCGAGCTCGATGCCGCGGGGTAGCGCAATGTCGACCGTTCTGACATCGCGTTTCAGCGGCTCGCTGAGGCCCACGGCGTAACCGCGGCTCAATGCCTGCAGGCGCACGGTCATGCCGCTGGCGATGAATTGCTCGTGGTAGGGGAGCTTGAACTTGCCGTCGCCGCCGGTGCGGGCAGAAGGCATCTGTTCGGCATCTACGAATCCGTAGACCAGTCCCATTTGCGGGACGCTGTACTGCACGAACGCACCAGCGACCGGCCGTTTGTTCTCGTCGACGACGACGCCGGTGAGAAACTCGCGCTTCTTGGCCGTCAGATCGATGCGTGCAGAAAGGCTGTTGCGCAGCGACACCGGCTTCGCGTCGAAATCGAGAGCGCTGACGCCCCATGCCACTACCTGATACTCGCTGGCTTCCACGGGACTGAGCAGATAGTTGCCTTTGGCGTCTGTGACGGCGGTGTTGAAAAAAGGCATTGCCGATGCCCCATGTTTCGACACGCCATACGCGAGCACCGGCATTCCTTCCAACGGATGCTCGCCGGCATCGCGAACGGTGCCGCTGATCGAACGTGGCTGCTCGAGACGGAGCGGCACACTCTTCGCGTTGCGCGGTGCGTTTCCGGCTGCTGCGCCGTCCACGGCGACGATCCTCTTCTCCTCGTCCGCGACATGCGGCAAGCTGAATGTGCCATCGTCGCCGGTAGTGGCGGTCGTCCATCGTCCTGCGAACACGCGCGCATTCGCCACAGGCCGGCCGGCGGAGTCCGTCACCGTCCCCGAGACGGTCGCGCCGGGCTTCAGCACGACGTCGAGCTGCGAAGTGTCTTCCTGCGAGAACGGTGCGTGATCCGGATGAACGTATACGAGCGACGAGGACCACTGCTTCGGATCAGGAATCGCGTAAGTGCCGTCGTCCGCGGTGCGCGTCGTCCACGAAGCTGTTGAATGATTTTCGGCGTACGCGATCACGAGAGCATCGGCGACCGGTTTTCCGTTCGCGGTCACGCGGCCGGTGCGGCGCGCAGCGGGCTTCAAATCGAAGACGACGTTCTCATCGTCAGCCAGCACGAGCTGCCGCGCAGGCGCGAAGCCCTCGTGTTCGGCGCGAAGCTCCACCACTCCGCCGAGCTTCGCTGCGAGCGCAAACACGCCGTTCTTGTTGGTGACCGCTTCGTCGAGGAGCGGACTCTTCGTTCCGTTCAGGATGCGTGTCTGCGATGCCTCCGGTGTTCCCCACCGTTCGGCGGTGACGCGCGCGTCTGCCAGCGGACTCCCTTTCGCATCGAAGACGACGCCGCGCATCGCGCCAAAGAGCGCAGGCGTTACGAAACAGGCGACGAGAGAGACGCAGAACCGGCGCAGCGATGGGTGCATGACTCGCGTAAACGCCGGCGTGCCTGACTTGTTCCTGCGCAACGTGCGGACGTGTAAGACGGAGCGCCTGCCTCCGGCCGGCTGATGCGGCGTCCCGCGCCGCCGCCTTATGCTCCGAGGCACGCGGGAAAGATTCCGCCGCCCTTCACCGGCGGCGGCGCGGGACGCCGCCGCATCAGCCGGCGCGGGACGCCGGCGTTCCGGATGCCAACACGCGCGTGAGCCACAGGTTGCTCAGCTTCTCGAGCACCGTGTTCTGGCGCAGGCGTGCGCGGAGGTTCGTAAAGTCGACGCGGTCGAGGTGCTGGTCCTGGTCGAAACACGAGAACACGAACGACTCTTTGCCGGTCGCGGGGTCGACGTGGCGTTGCAGGCACTGCGCGCAGACCTGTTTCATCATGCATTGCATCGGCGAGTTGATCGAGCCGATGCCGACGTGCTCCGGATTCAGATGCGGCGCGAGCACGCCATGCCGCGCGTCTTTCACCGCGCGCATCATGCCGTCGGAGCCGATGGCGATCAGGCGCGTTGCGTTGCGCAGATCGAATTGGCGCGCCTCGGATGCGTACCACTGCATGGCCTGCACGATGTTGCCGACGAACTTCAGGTCCTGTGGCCGGCGCGGCTCGATCGGCTCGCCGGCATCGACAGACCAGATGACCTGATCGGTGCCCGCTTCGATCTCGTCGCGCTTGAACACATCGACCGCTTTCTTGTAGCCGGCGAAGTAGACGACGCGGCAGCCGTTGTCCTTGAGCGCGCGCGCGATCGAGAAGAGCACCGCGTTGCCGAGACCACCGCCGGCGAGCAGCACTGTCTCGTCTTTCGGGATCTCGGTCGGCGTGCCGGTCGGTCCCATCAACACGACGGGCTCGCCTTGTTGGAGCAGAGCGCAGAGGCGTGACGAGCCGCCCATTTCCAGGATGATCACGGACAGGAGACCTCGTTCCGGATCGCTGGCCGCGCCCGTGAGCGCGATTCCCTCCATCGCCAGCGAAGTGCCGTCGATCTTCGGTGCGTACGTCTCGAAGTTCTGCAGCCGGAAGAACTGTCCCGGCTTGAAGTGCCGCGCCGCGAACGGCGCTCGCACGACGACTTCGACGATCGTCGGCGTCAGCCGATTCACTTCGTGTACGGTGGCGACCAGTCCATCATCGAGTTTCGCCACGAGCGCGTTCCATTGCTCATCGCGCTCCTGCTGCGCTGCATCCGCGCGGTCCATCGACATGAGCTCGGTCTCGAACAAACGTACGACGTGGCGGTATCCGAACTTCGCCGACGCCATCGCCTTCACGACGTTGCCCGCGTACTTCGGATGGTTGTCGCCGTAGAACGTGACCAGCTTCTCGCGCCGCGACGGATGCTGATACGACGTGAAGAAGCCGCGATCGCGCGCCGCCTCGTCGTCTTCGATCAGTTCGTTCTCGATGCCGAGGGAGTAGGACTGGAAGAACTGCTTCCACTTGTCGAGCTTGAACGTGTGCGGATGCTCTTTCTCGTAGATGACGTTCGGCGCAGTGCCGGCGGCGATCATCACCGTGCGCGCGGGGAGCTCGATGATGGTTCCCGAGTCCTGCCAGCGGCCGTCCTCGACGATCTGCTTCTCGAACAGCAGCGATTGCACGTGTCCGAATTCGTCCGCGACCGCTTCGACCGGCGAGAGCATCTCCGCGTATGCGATGCCTTCCTCGAACGCCTTGGCGATCTCTTCGAAGTTGAGGCGATACGCGGGCGAGTCGAGCATCGACTTGCGATAGGCGAGCGTGACGCCGCCCCACGAGCGCACGAGCGGGATGAAGTTCGGCGCCTCTCCCGCGTTCGCCGCGCGCTCGCGTTCCGCCCTCACCGCGCGTCCATGCGCAAGAAATTCTTCCAGGATGAGAATCTCCTCCGCGTCATACCCCGAGCGCACGCGCTCCTCGCCGAGCTCCGCGCCCATCGTCTCGAAGCGCTCCAGCACCTTCTCGACCTGCACCGGGTAGTACGCGAAGAGCTCCGTGGCGGTGTCGATGGCGGTCAGTCCTCCGCCGATCACGACGGCGGGCAATCGCACCTGCAGATTCGCGAGGGAGTTCTTCTTGAACGTGCCGGTGAGCTGCAGCGCCATCAGAAAATCCGAGGCCTGCCGCATGCCGCGCACGAGGTTGTTTTTCATGCGCACGATGGTCGGAGTGCCGGCGCCGGCGGCGATGGCGACGTGATCGAAGCCGAGCTCGTCGAACGCTTCTTCGAGCGTCAGCGTGCCGCCGAACCGCACGCCGCCGTACATGCGCAGGTTCTCTTTGCGCTCCAGCGCGATGCGCATGACCTTCAGAAAATTCTTGTCCCAGCGCACGGTGATGCCGTACTCCGACACGCCGCCGAAGCCGGCCAGGATGCGATCGTCGAGGTCATCCCAGAGCACGCGCGCATCAGGGATCGGCTCAAAAACAGTTCCTTGGGTTCCTCGGAGTTCCTCGGGGTTCCTCGGGTGGCTCCCCGAGGAACTCCGAGGAACCGTGACGGGCTCGATTTTCAGGCCATCGATGGCCACTACGCCGAAGCCTTCGTTGGCGAGGTAATGCGCGAGCGTGTAGCCCGCGGGGCCGAGTCCGACGACCAGCACGTTCCGGCCGTTGTACGGCAGCGCCATCGGACGGCGCACGTCGAGCGGATTCCAGCGCGTGAGCAGTGAATAGATCTCGAAGCCCCACGGCATGAACAGCACGTCCGTCAGCGCGCCCGTCTCGATCTGCGGGATGTTGACCGGGTCCTGCTTCTGAAAGATGCAGGCGCGCATGCAGTCGTTGCAGATGCGATGGCCCGTGCCGGGACACATCGGATTGTCGATCATCACCAAGGCGAGCGCACCGATCGATTCGCCGTCGGCGCGGAGAAAATTCATCTCGCCGATGCGCTCGTCCAGCGGGCAACCCTCCAGCGCCATCCCCAGTGGATTCGGCTTGTAAGTCCCGTTGGGCTGTTGGAAGCCGCGCGAGCACGAGTCCTTTTTCCGCTCGTGACAATAGATGCAGTAGTGCGCCTCGTCGGTGATCTGCCGCGGCGTCATGCGCGCGTCGGTGAGCTCGAAGCCGTCGCGGCGGCGGAACTCGTGATGCACGCCGCCGAAGCGGTTTGCATCCACAGGCTCCGTCGCAACGAGGCGATCGAACACCAGCGGCTTCGGCAGGCGAAACGACGTCCACCCTTCGAAGCGACCAGCCTTCCATTGCGCCGCCGTCCAGTTCACCAGCGCTTCCATCGGCGCGCGTGCTTCATCGGGTGACTGCTTCTCGAGATCGAGCAGCCGATTCGCTTCACGCGCGAGCGCGAGCTCGGGAGCGGCATCGTCGAGGATCGGACCGTCGCCGTTCGCGATGACGTTCTGCACTTTCGCGACGCGCTTTCCGACGAACTCTTTCTTGAAGCGCGCGACTTCCGCATCGCGCTGCGTCCGCGCCTGCAGCGCTGCGACGTGCTCTTCGACGCGGAACAGCTTCGCCAGGAACAGCGACAGCTCGCGCCCCACCGCGATCAGGAGCGCCGATTCTTCCGGCGTCCCCAACCCATGTTCCGTGCTGCTCTGCACCGCGCGCCGGTATTTGTCGAAGCGCGCGAAGAGCTCCGGGTCGTGTTCTTCGACGAAGCGATCGAACGTCAGAGCGAGGTCGCGCAGGCGCGCGTAGGAGTAGAGGTCGGAGTATTGGTAGTCGCCGATTCCGAGGTTCATAGATGTCTATTTGCGCCGCACGTAGATGACCTTCTCGATCGATGCGTGGACGACGCCCGCTGCGTCGAGAAGCTCGACATTGTAGGTGCGATCCACCGGCTCGCCACCGGACGTAGCGGCGCGGACGGCGTCGAGCTCGGCCTCATCGATGCGAAACGTCGCGTACAGCGTATCCCGTCCCGGTTTGCGGAAACGGATCGAAGCGGACTTGTCCCACACGATGTAGCCGCGGCCGAGGAGGCGCATGAGCATGATCATGTAGATGGGGTCGACCGCGCCGTACATCGAGCCGCCGTAGATCGTGCCGACCGCGTTGCGCGTGCGCAGCGACAGCGGGAGTTTCACGCGTACTTCGCTGAAATCGTCGGCGATGTACGTCACGCGTCCGCCGCTGCCGCGATACGCGGGGAAGAGGTTGAACTTCCAGCGCATCACTCGCGATGAGAAGGACTCAGGCACGCGACCCCTCATCCGCCCTTCTTATTCGAGTAGCCCTCGCCCCGCGCAGGCGGGGAGAGGGTGGCCGAAGGCCGGGTGAGAAGCAGATTCATAAAGCGGACGACCCCTCATCCGCCTTCGGCACCTTCTCCCCACGCCGTGGGGAGAAGGCGAACCAGGCAAGTGTCGCCAGAGCGAACACGATCATGGCGATGCCGTTGCCGAGCAGGTCGGGGCGGCCGTTCTGCAGCAATGCGGCCGCGGTCTGCACCATCGAGCCGATGAAGACCGCGAGTGGCCAGGCCAGCGGATTGCCGTCGAGCACGTATCGCGCGACGACCCACGCCAGCAGCGCAATCACCAGCGCGCGGAGGAGCATCAGCGGCGCCTGCGCCATCGACGCGAGCGGATCGACGGACGCGCAGAAAACCGCCACGATCGTGATGACCGCAGCGTGTTTCCCGATCGCGCTCGCATAGAGCGCCGCGGCGGCTGCGAACACGATCGCACCGAAGATTGCCTGCAACGTCTCGGTGACCGCCGGCAGCGGCGTCGCCACTTCTTCCGGCACGGAGAACGTCACCGTCGCGGCGAAAGGCATCGCGTGCGCGATGTACTGCTGCATCACTCCGAAAAGGATCACGATCGATACGGCAGTCAACGCGGCGATCGCGGCGCCGCGGCCGAAACGCGCGCGCCCTTCGCGCGTAACGAGACTCAGCGCGTACGGCACCGAAGCTTCGAGCCCCGCCAGCGCCAGGAACATCACGCCCACCTGCAGCGCGACATCGCGCACGAACGACGTAATCAGTCCGACCGTGAACGTCTCCCATGCCACGGTGGTGCTGTATCCGAACAACAGCAGCTCGGAATGTGCTGCGAACGACGCGATCGGAATCACCGAGAGAATCAACGTCCAACGCAGTGCGCGTTTCCACGGCAGCCCGTGCGCGCGGGTCGCGAGAATGAGTCCGGTGATTACGATCGCGAGCAACATCACCATTCCGATGATCTTCAGCACGAACAGCACGACGTTCAGGAAGGTCTCCTTCGTCGCCTCGCGATACACGCTCTCCGGCACTTTGATGGTCTTGTTGAGCTGGGTGACCGCGCCGCCGCCGACACGCACGGTCACGCGGCGAACCGCGTTTGGCGCGAGCGGCGTCTTCTCATCGAAGTGAAACAGCCAGTCGCGGCGCCGCGGCTGCTGGAAACTGAGCGCTTCCTTCAGTTCGAAGTCGCGTTCGTCCATGCCGAACGTCGCGAACGCGCGCCGGGCCAGCGCCAGCGCGGCGTCCTGCGGCAGCGTGCGGCCGAGGTTTCGTTCGTCCTGGTAGCGGTGATAGCTGACGACGCGCGAGATGCGCGGATCGACTTCGACGAAGATCTCTTCCTTCGTCATCGGCGTGAAGAAGCGCACGACCCACGTGCCGGCCTCGATGCGGTTGCGGAAGATGTCGAGCAGCTTCTCGACGCTCATGCCATTGCGCACCAGCCAGGTCGCGGCGATCTCGTCGAAATCGGCCGGCGCGCCGCCTTCTTCGCGCGACGAGTGCGGATTCCACGAACGGAATCCTTCCACTGGTGCCGCGATGACATATGTGAAACGGTCCAGGCGAGGAATCGTCGTGCGCGCGATCTCCTTCGCTTTCTCGCCGGTGATCTTGTAATCGATCGCGTCCGACGGCGAGCTTGGTCGGAACGCGATCGCGATCGCCGCCGCAATCACGATCACCGCGCAGAGCAACACGCGATTGCGCGTCGGTCGCATCCCCTCCGGGAACTGCGCCGCCGCGATCGCGACCTCGCGATGCGGCTCCGGCGGCGTGGTCGGAATGGTGTTGTTCGAAAGATCGTCGTCCGGAATGAAGCCGCGATTGCGCAGATATAACGCGATCGAAGCCACCAGCGGAATCGCGAACAGCAGACTGGCAATGGCCGCGGAGACGATGTAGTACGTGTTGCCCGACGCAAACAGCAACGTGGCCGTGTAGACGGCGTCGATCGTGTAGTGCCAGATCAGCAGCGGCAGCAATCCGAAGCGCTCCATGAGCAGTCCGGCGACGACACCGGCCAGTCCGACCTCGACGCCGCGGATCCAGAACGGCTGGTTCGGATAGGCGGCATGTCCGAAGCCCCAGATGAACGCGGCGAGTACGATCGCGAAGAAGCGCGAGCGCACGAGTTTCTGCAGGAACGGGATCGCAAACGCCCGCGACAGGAACTCCTCGGAGAAAGCAGGGAAGAATCCGGCGAACATAACCGCCACCCATGGCAGCGCGCTGTTGAGCATGTCGTCGTACGGCACTTCCGCGGGCGCCCACGCGCCGAATTTGTGCGCGGTCAGGTAGAAGACGACCTGGTACGCCATGAACAGCGGCACGAGCGTGTAGCCGAGGATCATGCCGATGAAGACACGGCGCGAGGAGAGCGCTTTCGGCGACGAGAGCCGCGGGATCGCGAGCTGCTTGGGCAGGCGCTCGCGATACAGCACTTCACCGGCCCCGCAGATCACGATCAGCAGCATGGCGAAACCGACGCTCCGCAGTGCCGATAGCAACGTGATCTTGCCGAGAAAGGCCGGGTAGGACGTCGTGGTGTCGTAGTACGCAAGTTCCGCGGGCAGCTCGTTCACCGCCGACGCGATGAGCAGCACGACGCACGTGAGGCCGATGGCGAAAAGGAAACGCAAAGGCAGATCGCCGCGGCGCAGGCGGATGATGAAGATCACCACCGCGCCGATCATCAGCGCGCCGTTGAAGAGCAGATCGACCTGACCGGCCGCGCGGTTCTTCGAGCGCATCTCGCCGTACGAGCGCTTCCACGCGTCCGGCACTTTCAGCTCCTGCGCGTACGAGGTGACCTTGTCGCCGTCGACAGTCACGACGTGCCGGTATTGCGCGCCGGCGGGACGGACCGATGACGACTCCCACGTGAAGATGCGCTGCACGCGTTTCGGCAGGCGGCGTTCGCTCTGTTCGATCAGATTCAGATTCGCGATGTCGACGCCGATGCTGCGCAGAAATTCGACGGGCGGCGTCGCGCTCGGCGGCGGCGCGGCGCGATCTTCGGGGATGTGATGCAGGAAGCCGATGATCTCGCCGGTCGGTGCGACGTCGACGCTCACTTCCTCTTCGACCAGCGGCCGGAACCACCGGTGATGCCACGACCAGACGTGGACGTCGCCCGCCATGACGGCGTTCGCGTTTTCCAATCCGAGGGAGCGCTCGAGAAAGACGCGCGCTTCGTCATCGGAGTCGAACCGCGCGGCGTGTTTCATGTTGCGCGTGTCGATGCCGCGCTCGCGCAGCAGGCGTTCGGCGATCGGCCGCGAGGCGTTGCGGTCGACTTTGAATTCGATGGCCGCCTGCGGGAACGCGGCGTCGAAGTAGCGGACGATGATCGCGATCGACGCGAACACGACCGCGATGCAGATCGCGATCGTCAGCCAGTCGTCCTGCGAGAGACGCCGGCGCTTGTCCGATGTCGGGAGTGTGCTCACAACAATCCGGTGAGAATCAGATCGGCGATCTGATCGGACTGCGCGGAAGGGTCATACACCTTCTCCGAGAGGATCCATGACGTCACCATTTCGTCGAGGACGCCGAACACCGATTTCGCCACGAGCTGGGGGTGGACGTTGCGGCGGAACGTTCCTTCCTGCTGTCCGTGCTCGACGATCTTGCGGATGACGTTGAGGTAGTCGGCCACTTCCTCCTGTGAGAAGAGGCTCATGAACTTCAGGCTGTGGCGCAGCTCGACTTGCGAGACCACGGCCAGTGCTCGGTCGCGGCCCAGCGCATCGAGATGGTGCTTCACCGCGATCCTCAACCGCTCCTCGGCACGATTGACGTTGGCCAGCAACTGCTCGAGCGAGTGCAGATAGTTGCGCGTGTGCTCGCGGAAGATCGTGATGAGCAGGTCTTCCTTGCCGTCGAAGTAAAGGTAGATGGTGCCGTCGGCCACGCCCGCCGCCTTGGCGATCTGCGAGACCTTGGCGTTGAAGTAGCCGAACTCGGCAAAGACGTCGATGGCGGCGCGAAGGATGCGTTCGCGCTTCGACGTTCCGCGGAAAGACTCGATTTCAGTGGCTGTGGGCATGGGCCGCTGAATGCTCATTCAGTGGCAGCCGAGGTGTCAAGTCGCGTTGTCACGTTCGACACAAAGTCGTCATCGCGGTTTTCGCGGTGTTTTCCGTCGATCGCGTCGAACATTTCTTCGCGCGTTGCGCGCGCGGACATCGGATAGATGTGCAAGTGCAGATGCGGCGTCGCGATGCCGAGCTTCAGGATGATCGCGCGCTCTTGGCCGGTGAGGTCGAGCAGGACGCGCTCGGCGCGATGCCACACGCGCGCGAGGTGCAGCCATTCCTCGTCACTGAGCTGCGAGGCGTTTTCGACGTGCGTTTTCGCGACGACCATGGCGTGGCCGCGCGGCGACCAGTCGGGATGGAGCAGCACCCACGCGCGGGCGTCCTCGTACACGACGTCGCCGGCCTCTCGAGGATTCGTGCAGAAGACGCAGGTCATGAAACGCGCGTCACTATAATGCGCCGCCATGCGCACCATCCGCCTCGGCCGCACCAACGTGAATGTCCCCGCAGTCAGCCTCGGCACCTGGGGCCATGGCGGGCCGCGCGTGACTGATTCCGGAGTGTCGGTCGGGTGGAGCGGGCATGACGACACGCAGGCGAAAGAGGCGCTTATCGCGGCGTATCGCGCGGGCATCACGCACTGGGACACGGCGGATGCGTACGGCGACGGGCATTCGGAAGAGTTGATCGGCCAGGTGTGGGACGCGGTGCCGCGGCGCGAGATTTTTCTGGCCACGAAGTTCGGCTACGTGGAAGGACCGTCGAAGCACTTCTACGATCCGAAGTTCATGCGTGCGCAGGCCGAGCGCTCGCTACGCAACATGCGCACGGACGTGCTCGATCTCTACTACTTCCATCACTGCGACTTCGGTCCGGACGATCGTTACTTCGACGGCGCGTGGGAGACGATGCACCGCCTGCGCGACGAAGGGAAGGTGCGTTTCATCGGACTCTCGGACTGGGATGGGAAGCGGATCATGCGTTTCGTCGATCGCGTCGATCCCGACGTGGTGCAGCCGTATCGCAACCTGGTCGATGACGATTACGAATCATCGGGGCTGAAGCAGTGGGTCGATGCGCACGATACCGGCGTCGCCTTCTTCTCTCCGCTCAAGCACGGACTGTTGCTCGGCAAATACGACGCGCCCGTCGCATATGGCGAAGGCGACTTCCGCAGCAACGTGGCTGATTTCCGCGACGCGGACACGATCGCGCGCTACAAACGCGCCGCCGCCGCGATGCGCGAGCGCTTTGGTTCCGTCAGCAGCGAACCGGTGATGCACGCGGTAGTGGGCGCATTGCTCACCGGCAATCCGACCGCGTGCGTGCTGCTCGGCCAGCGCAACGCGAAACAGGTGACAGCAGCCGCGGCGGTGGGCGAGGCGCTGAGCGAGGCCGACGCGCAATGGGTGCGCGAGCAATATCGCGGCGTGTGAACCCATCTGGAGGGACCGGCTCTCAGCCCGTCCGCGAAGCAAATCGCCGGGCTGAGAGCCCGTCGCTGCAGATGGTGAGACAATCGAGGCTCCCCATCATGCCAACCACCACCTGGGCGGAGCTGCTCCATCCCGGCGACGACAACGATTTCTTCGATCGCGCCGTGCTTCCTCCGTTCAATCCGTTGCTGACCAGCTACGACCGCGGCAACGCGTGGTGGCTGGCCGAGCTCAGCCGGCTGGTCTATCGCCATGACGTTCCGGAAAAGGAGCCGCTCGTTCCGCCGCGGCAGTTCTTTCTCGAACAGGCCGGACTGCGCGAGGTGAAGTTTTTCAATGGGCCGGAGACGGGCGGGCAGGCGATTCTCGTCGCGTCGGCGCAGCCCGCGTGGGCAGCGGTGGTGTTTCGCGGAACGGAGCAGGAGATCGGTGATTTCGCGGCCGATCTGGCCGATCTGCACGTGACTTCCGATCCCGACATCATCGATGTGCACAGCGGTTTCAAGGCGCAGCTCGACGAGATCTGGAACGACATCGAAGCCGAGCTCGCGAAGCTCACTTGTCCGATTTTCTACGCCGGTCACAGCCTCGGCGCCGCACTGGCCACGCTCGCGGCGGCGAAGCGGCCGGCGCAGGCGTGTTACGCGTTCGGCTGTCCGCTGGTCGGCAACAGTGCGTTCGCACGCGAGACCGCGCGCCTACCGATTCATCGCGTCGTGGGCGGCCGCGACATCGTCACGGTCGTGCCGCCGGCGCAGTTCGGGTTCGTACACGCCGGCACCGAGCATCGGATTGGCGTCGCGAAAACGAAGCCGGCGCTCACCACCACGATCCTGCGCGTGTTGCGCACGATCGCGCGCATCCATAAGTCGCCACCGCGTTATCTCGCCGATCACGCGCCGAAGAACTACGTCCGGCGCCTCACTGAAGAGTGAGCTCGTCCTCCGCGTCGAAGAGTTTCTGCAGCTCGCGCTGCGCGAGCGATTGCAGCTCGCGCATCAGCCCGTCATCGGCACCGCCGCCGAGGAAGACGTTCACTTCCACGCGAGTGATCAGGCGCGCGAGCTGATCCGGATCGAACGGCCGTGGCACGGTCAGGACGGACGACCGGTCGCCGAACGTGCACACGAATTCAGTCTGGCTCCGGCGCGACCAGCCGCGCTGCTTCTCCAGCGCGTTCAGCACGCGCGTCTCCGCATCGTGCTCGTCGGCCGACAGCAACGCGTCGCGGACGAAGTTGAAAGTCGTTTCGGCGGTGCTTCTCGCGCGAAAGGTGCGCATGGCGCGATCCGCGCGGCGGGCGAGCTCTTCGATCGCCGGACCGGGTGAGGGCGAGTCCATTCGATCGACGCGATGCACGAGGCGGTCCAGCCAGTCACGAGTACCTCGGGTACCTCGGGTACCTCGGAGTTCCTCGGAGGGGATGGATCCGTCGCGGCACTCCGAGGTACTCCGAGGTACTCGTTAATACCTCAACAGCAGCCGCGCCGCATGCTCGATCTGCTCGACGCTCGGCAGGAACACTTCCTCGAGCGGCGGCGAATATGGGACCGGCGTATCGAGTGCGCCGAGAATCCGGATCGGCGCGTCGAGGTATTCGAATGCTTCTTCCTGGATGATCGCCGCGAGCGACTCGCCGATCGATCCGGTGCGTGTGTCCTCGTGCACGATCAGCACGCGATTGCAATGACGCGCGACCGCGAGCACGGCCTCGCGATCGAGCGGTGCGAGCGTGCGCAAGTCGAGCACGGCGATCGAATGCCCGTCCTTCGCCAGCGTCTCCGCAACGTGTAACGCGTCGTGAACGTACGCACCGTACGAGATGATCGCCAGATCATCGCCCGCACGACGGAGCGCTGCCTTGCCGATCGGCACGGGCGATGGCGCTTCGTCTCGCAACACCTGCTTGATCTTCGGATCGCGATACAGCGCGATGTGTTCGTAATACAGCACGGGATCCGGATCGTTCGCGGCGGAGATCATCAGCGCGCGCGCGTCGTGCGGCGTCGACGGCACGACGATCTTCAGCCCGGGTGTGCGATAGAACCACGCCTCGGTGTTTTGCGAGTGATACGGCCCCGCGTGACGCAGCCCGCCCCACGGCATACGCAGCACGAACGGCAGCGAACCGCCCCAGCGATAGCGGATCTTGGCCGCGTTGTTGACCAGCGCGTTGAAGCCGCTGGCGACGAAGTCGTTGAACTGCATCTCGCCGATCGGCCGCATGCCTGCCAGCGCCGCGCCGGTGCACACGCCGATCGTCGCGCCTTCGGAGAGCACGGAGTTGATGATGCGATCGCCGAAGTCTTTCAACAGCGGCCGAAGCAGCAGGAACGCGTTGCCGTATTTGCCGCCGACGTCCTCGCCGTAGACGAACGCACGCTCGTCGGCGCGCAGCACGTCGCCGATGCCGAGCATCACTGCTTCGAGGAAAGTTTTCCCCTTCGCATCGAACGGCGGCGCTTCTTCCACGGCCGGTAACTTGATGTTGCGCGACGCATTCTTGCGATGCGTTTCGTCGAGCACTTCGATGTGCGCGCGGCGCGGTTCATTCGCGAATACGCCGTCGCCCGCTTCGGCGCCGTCGGGCCACGGTGCGTCGATGACGTTGCGCGCTTCGCTCTCGACGAACTGCTCGATCTCATTTTTCCACGACTCGACTTCTCCTGCGGCGATGATGCCTTCCGCTTCGAGTTTCGCCGCGTACGTCGCGATCGGGTCGCGCGAACGCCAGAACTCGTATGTCTCGCGGTCGGCGTAGCCCTGCTCGGTGAGCGCCGGATACGACCACGACGACTGCGGGTCTTTGCCGAGGTAGAGCATGTCGTCGTGATGGGCATGGCCGCACATGCGCATCGCCACGAGCTCGATCAGCGCCGGACCGCGGCCTTCGCGCGCGCGCTCCGCCGCCCAGGTGAACGCGGCCGCGATCGCCTCGGGATCGGTCCCGTCGATGGTGATCGACGGGACGCCGTAGCCCGGTCCCTTGTCGGCGAACACGCGCGCGGCGGAATTCTCGCGCACCGGTGTCGACAGCGCGGTCTGGTTGTTCTGCACGCAGAAGATCGCGGGGAGCTTGCGCGCGGCGCACGCGTTGATCGCTTCGTGCCATTCGCCGAGCGAGGTGGTGCCTTCGCCCACGAACGACACCGCCACGCGCGCTTCTTTGCGCAACTGAAACGCGAGCGCGACCCCGGCAATCGTCAGTGCGGGGCTGCCGAGCGGCGCCATCGCGGGAAGGATGCCGTGCGCCCAGTCGCCGACATGCAGATCCTTGCCGTTCATCGGTGGTCCGGACTTGCCCATCTGCGCGCTGAGGACCATGCGCACGGTGTCGCGATGATTGTGTTTTGCGAGGACGGCGCCGAGGTCGCGGATCATCGGCGAGATGAGGTCGTCGGGCTGCAGGCGGATCACCGCCGCGTAGATCGCTTCCTGGCCGAGGGAACGAAAGCCTTTGCCCTGGAACGAGGTGTTGCCCCAGCGCACTTCGCCGCCGGTGAAGAACTGCTTGAGGCGATTGTCGGTCGCGCGCGTCAGCAACATTCCGCGCAGAATGCCGCGCTTCTCGTCGCGCGTCAGCGATGCGGCGATCGCTTCGCGCCGATGAAAACCGGCCGCGGCGTCGACGATCTCGTCGATGGCCTGCTCCAAACGCGCGCTCGCGCTGACTCCGGGCGTGGTCTCGGGCAAGGCCTCGACGGCGTGCCGCAGCTTCGCGACGTCGAGCTCGCCGGCATCGTCGAGCGCGTGGAGCGCGAAGGGGTACCGCTCCGCGAGAAACGCGGCGAACTTGCTCATGCGGCGCGGATTATCAACTGAACCGGCGAAGAAGATCGAGGTCGGCCAGGTCCTGATGGCGTCCGACGGCGCTCTTGTTGCGCATCAACTCCGTCTTGCCGATGTAGAAGACGGGCTCGCTCCCGAAGGTACCTGGAACACGGTGTTCCCATGCGTCCTCGAAGGTGACGCCGGTGAGATTGGTCATGATGTCGATACGATTCGGGGGAAATCCAAGTTGGATGACGCGACCTCGCTCCGCGAGGTCTTCGGCGGTGACATTGAGCTCGGCGAAGCCGAACTGGTGGAGCGCGGAAACGACCCTGGCGCCATTCTCCGCCGACGCATCGACAAAGATGTCCAGATCCTTCGTGTATCTCGGTCGCGCGTGAAACCCGAGTGCGTGCGCGCCGACAATCAGTGCACGGACTTCATACTTCGCGAGCAGGCGAACGAAGTCGATTTGATCGCGATTCGGTTTCGGCTCGTTCGTCATCGCAGCCCACTCGTGACGCATCTCATCGATCAGCGCCACCCGTTGCTCGGCAGAGAACTGCTGCCAATACTCGCGGTCCGCTTCGGCTTCCTCGTCGAACGACGCGCAGATCCGGAGCCACGGCTTCATGTCATCAGTCTACTTCCGACGCCAGAACACGACGTCGCCCTCTTCGAAATCGGCGTGAAAGTTCGCCTGCAGGTAGGCCCACACCAGTGGCGCGCGTTCGGCGTTCGGGACTCCGTCGACGGTAATGCGGCCGTGCGGGTGCGGAGGCACGAGCACGGCGCGCACTTTCGGATTCGATTCGATGCGGCGGATGACCTCGCGCTGCCGCTCCTCGGTCTCGTAGAACGCCACTTCGTACTCGCGGATCGGGCAGTCGCGGTTGAAGACGAAGTACAGCAGGCCGCTGTTCGTGAAGTCGAAGAACGTCTCGTCGGGGTGCATGGAAAGCGCGAGGTACTTGCGCACGCTCTCGATCACTTTCGCGTCGGTCTCGTGAATCCACGCCCCGCGCGCGCGAGGGATGTGCGCGAGCTCGCTGAATCCGGGACCCATCGGACCGCGGCCACGGCGCATCCAGCCGATGACGCCCATGTGTGTGGTCGGGCCGGCCATCGCGATGGTTGCCACGATGGCCAGCGTCGCCATCGCGACGTGACGGCGGCGCACCAGATGCAGAATCAGCGCGATCACGAGCACCGCCGCGAGCATGCCGAAGTACAGGTGATGCCGCTCGGCGTACGAGATCGCGGTCGCGACGATGAACACCGCGAGGATCACCAGAGGCTCGAGACGCCGCGATGCGCGTCGCGTGAGCATCACGCCGGCGAAGATCGCGGCGATGCCCCAGAAGATGTACGGAAACGCGTCGCGATTGAGCAGCACGGCAAGCACGTCGGGAAACGCGGCTATGCTCTCCATCGCCGGCGGCGGTGTGAAGAAGTTCATCGTGTAAGCGGGTCCGGCGCTGAGTGTCTCGATGAAAGTGCCGCGCAGGAAGTCGTCGAGGATGCCCAACAGTGCCAGCGTGATGAAGAGCGGGATCGTGGCCGCGGCGATCCCGATGACCGCGTGTTTCATCGCGACACGCCCGGTGCGGAACGCCGCCACGACGAGCGCGAGGAACGCATACGCGGCGAAATCGAGGCTGGTCAAGCCACAGATCACCACGAAGAAGCCGGCATATGCGAAGAGGCGCGGTCTTCGCCCACGCACCGCCGCGGCCAGCCACGCGAGCACGATCAGAGCCGGCAGGAAGCGGATGCTCCCGCGCCACACACCCGTCATCAACGCGAGCAGCACCGCGAAGAACGCCGCTTCCGCCGAACCGGTCGCGGCGAATGCGACCGCGTACAGTGCGACCGTCACGAGCGATCCAACCACGACCCGCGCCTTCGTGCGACTGCCGAGGGTCACGCCGCCGAGCTTCATCGCCGCGACGTCGAACAGCCCATCCTCGATCAATCCGTGCGCGGGAAGCGTGTCGCGATACGGCAGCTCGCCGCGCAAATATTCGGACGCAGGCTGCAGCGCATGACCATCTTCGAAAAAGTCGATGCGCGGCTTTCCTTCCGCGGTGGTGAGCGAAAGCGCGTTCGCGTAGCTGTAGAGCGTCAGCGGATAGATGATCAATACGAGAATGCGCGTGGCGACCCGCGCGTTGCGCAGAAACACGCGCAGCACGAACGGCGAGATCACCGCGATCGCCAGCGCGTGCCAGCCGAAGTAACGCTGATCGCGCGCGAAGAAGCCGGTCTGCAACACCAGTCCCAACGGCGCGGCGATGAACGCGAGCGCGGGCGGCAGCGGCGACGGAATGAGCGCGACTGCGATCCGAATCGCGAAGACGATCAACGCGGCGACGTAAATCTCGCCGTCGCCCTGCAGACCGATGTCGATGTCGCGGATGCCGAGGAGCGTGGGCAGGAACGCCGCGACGAGGACGGCGTCGCGGCGCGTGAATCCGAGGTCGCGATTGCGAAGCACCGTGCAGATCGCGATCACGATTGCACACGGCACGATGGCCCATGACACAACACGATGCACGGTCACGAGCCACAGCGCCACGAACGGCGCCACGAGCACCGCATTGCGCGCCCACGCCTGCGCGATCGCCAGTCGCCGCGTGATCGGCCGCATCGCCAGCGGCACGAGGATCGGCAGCAGCATCAGCCCCGCGACCCAACGGAACGGGCCATGCGCGTCGAAGCCATACGCGCGCGCGAATCCGGGCAGTTGATCGGGAGGTGCGGGACGATCCCAGATCGAGACCATGCCGATGGCGATGGCCAGGCCCCAGACTGCGAACGCCGCCTGGAGCTGGAGCGACGCACGCTCGACGGGCTGAGAGCCCGTCGCTCCAGACGTCAAGCCGCCTCCGCCTTCTCGACCAGCCACCGCACCACCAGCTCTTCCGCCCAGTATTCGCAGCGCCAGGGCGCGCCGCCGCTGATGAAGCCGACGTGGCCGCCCGCATTGGTGGTGCGGAAATCGACCGCGTCCGACGCGTTCATCTTCACGCGCGGCAACACGGTGGCAGGGAGAAATGGATCGTCCGCTGCGTTCAACGCGAGCGTGGGCGTGGCGACGTGCCGCACGAAGTGGATCGAGCTGGCGCGCGCGTAGTAGTCCTCCACGCCGGCGAAGCCGTGCAGCGGCGCCGTCGCCGCGTCGTCGAATTCCGTGAACGTCTTCGCGCGCAACGCACGTTGCAGGTCGATGAGCGGCGCGATGTCGGGACGCGACACTTTTTTCTTCAGCGTCGCCAGGAAACGCGACACGTAAAAGCGTCCCGCGCGCGTTTCTTCGAGCAAGCGCGCGCCGGCGCCGAGGTCGTAGGGGACGGAAAGAGTAGCGGCGGCGGCGACGAGTTGCTGCCCCGCGTTCTCGCCGAGCCATTTGAGCAGCACGTTGCCGCCGAGGGAGGCGCCGAAGGCGGCGAGCCGCTGGCGGGGCATGCGCGCGGCGAGCGTGCGCGCGACGAAATCGAAATCGCCGGTCTCCCCCGAATGATAGAAACGCGGGCGGCGGTTGGGCAGCATGCGCACGATGTTGTGCGGATCGCGCGCGCATGAACGGAAGTTCATCGCGGTCGCCGAGTAGCCGTGGCGCGCGATGACGGCGAGGATGCCCTGCATGTACACCGAATACGAGCTGCCTTCGAGCCCATGCATCAACACGAAGTGCAGCGGCGAGCCGGCAGGCCCGTCGACGTGATCGAGCACGAGCTCGTCCCCGTCCGGCGTTTCGAGAACCTCGCGGCGGAACGACACCATCCTGCGCGGACGCGCGAGGCGGCCCCAGATCGTCTGGAAGTGCGGTCCCGGGAGAAACCAGGCCGGTGCAAAATTCGTGGTCATGATGTTGCTTCTGGCCGGACGTTAGCATGCTCGCCGCCGTTTTGCTGCTCGCGCAAACCGTGACTTCGGAGACCATCACGGTCACCGCGACGCGCACGGAGACGCGCGTCGCGGACACGCCCGCAAGCGTGGTCGTGTTGTCGCGCGAAGCCTTGCGAACGTCGGCCGCGCCGACGCTCGACGACGCGTTGCGGCAGGTCGCGGGATTCACGCTCTTCCGGCGCACGGGAAGCCGCGTCGCGAATCCAACGGCCCAGGGCGTGACGCTGCGCGGCGTCGGCGCGAGCGGCGCATCGCGTGCGCTGGTACTCGACGATGGTGTGCCGCTCAACGATCCGTTCGGCGGCTGGGTGTACTGGGGTCGTGTGCCCCGCGCGTCGCTCGAACGCGTGGAGGTGTTGCGCGGCGGCGCTTCCGATTTATACGGCAGCTCCGCGATGGGCGGCGTCATCCAGTTCATCCGCCGCAAGTCCGCGGGAGTCGATGTCGACGCATCGATCGGATCGCAAGAGACTCGGAGCGCATCTTTGTACGCCGCCGGTGAGACATGGGGCGTGGCGGCAGACCTGTTGTCGACGGGCGGATATGTTCTCGTGCGGCCGGATCAGCGCGGCGCGGCCGATGTCGAAGCCGACTCGCGCTCGACCACGCTCGATGCGACGTTGCGGCATGGAGGGATGTTTGCGCGCGCATCGCGTTATCGCGAGTCGCGCAACAACGGCACGCCGCTGCAGGTCAACGACACCACCATCCTCCATCTCGCCCTCGGCGGCGATCTCTCGATGTTCGGCGGCGCACTCGCATTGCGTGCGTACGGCAGCGACCAGGATTACTTTCAAACCTTCTCCGCGATCGCGGCGGATCGCAACAGCGAGCGGCTCACGGTCGAGCAGCGCGTGCCGTCTCGCGGCTACGGCGGCAGCGCGCAGTACACGCGCGGTTTTGGCGATCGGCATGTGCTCGTCGGCGGTGCGGAGGTGCGTCAGGCGGATGGGGTGAGCGACGAGTTGCGATTTACGCCGGCCGGGACGTTTCACGTCGAAGCGGGCGGCCGGCAACGCACCGGCGCGTTGTACCTCGAGGATCTATTCGCGGTGACGCCACGGCTCTCGATCACCGCCGGCGTGCGCGGCGATGCATATCGCGACGAGACGCAGCTCAATCCGCGATTGTCCGTGCTGTGGCGCGCGCTCGATGAGCTGTCGCTGTCCGCGTCCGCATACAGCGCGTTCCGCGCTCCGACACTGAACGAACTCCATCGCGGGTTTCGCGTCGGCAACATCGAGACGCTGCCGAACGAGGAGTTGCGCTCGGAGAACCTGACCGGCTTCGAGATCGGCGCGCGTGCACGCAACGCGCGCATCACCGTGTTCTTCATGGACGTGCGCGACACGATCGCGAACGTGACGCTGTCGCAAACTCCCGCCCTCATCACGCGCCAGCGTCAGAACCTCGGCCGCACGCGCTCGATCGGCGCCGAGCTCGATGCGGACTGGCGATTCGGCAGTGACTGGCGCGGGTCAGTCGGCGCGCTGTTCGTCGACGCCACCGTGCGCGAAGGCGAGCTGCGCGGAAAACGCGTCCCGCAGGTCGCGCGCATGCAGCTCACCGCGCAGGCGACGTGGAAAGGCATCGGAGCGCAACTGCGCTGGTCGTCCTCGCAATTCGACGACGATCGCAACCAACTGCCGCTCGACGGCTACCTCGTTGCCGACGTCGTCGCGTCGCATCCGATCGCGCGCGCGTTCGACATTACGTTCGCGCTCGAGAACCTCACGAACGAGGACGTCGAGGCCAGCGCGACGCCGGTGGTCACCCTCGGCCAGCCGCGCGCGTGGCGTATCGGCCTGCGCTTCCGCCGATAATCACGCGCATGGCGTGGCGCATCGAGAAGCAGTCCAACGGCAAGTTCGCGATCTTTTCCACGCGGCTGCAGGACTACATCGTCATCGACGCCGACGCCGCCGCGATCGAGGAGATCTACGCGGAGAAAGGCGTGGCCGTGTATCTCGCCAGCGCGCGTGCGCAGATCGCGAAAGACGTGGCGGTGCCGGCGGAAGGGGAGGCGTTGATCGAGGCGAGCCGGCGTCGCGGGTCGACGCCAAAGGAGCCGCCGGAGAAGATCGGCGCGACAGGGTTTGTGAGGGATTGACGGGCGACGATTACACCCGCCGCCGTTTCGCTGCCGGTTTCTTTTCCGACTCCTCCCACGCCTCCACACCGGGGACGGTGCAGCGCGGGATCTTTTCGCCGAGGGTTTCTTCGATCTTGCGCACCATCGGCAGGTCCTGCCAGGTGGCGATCGTGGCCACGATGCCTTTCGCGCGGCCGCGTGCGGTGCGGCCGGCGCGGTGCACGTAGTCCTCGACGTTCTCCGGAATGTCGAAGTTGATCACGTGCTCGATGCCGGGGATATCGATGCCGCGGCCCGCAATGTCGGTCGCGACGAGGATGCGATGTTCGCCCTCGCGGAACGTCTTCAGCGCGTCGACGCGCTTGTTCTGCGACTGGTCCGCGTGAATGCGCGCGACCGGATGTCCCTTGCGATCGAGCACCGAGTACAACCACTCCGCGTCGATCTTGCGGCGCGTGAACACGAGCGTCGAGCCGAGCTCCTGATCGAGGAGCGCGAGCAGCAGGTTGCGCTTGTCCGCCTCCTTCACGATGTACAACCGATGCGTGATCCCCTCGGCCGCCCCGCCCGCGGGCATGATGTCAATGCGCACCGGATCGCGCATGAAGTCGCGCGCGATCATCTCGATCGAGTCCGGCATCGTGGCGGAGAACATCATCGTCTGCCGCTCGCGCGGGAGACGGCGCAGGACGTCGCGGATCTGCGGAAGAAATCCGAGATCGAGCATGTGATCGGCTTCGTCGAGGACGAGGATCTCGACGTTGTCGAGATTCACGGTGCGCCGGTTCACGTGATCGAGCAGACGTCCGGGCGTGGCGACGACCACATCCGGCTTGTCGCGCAGCGCGTCGAGCTGCGGCTTCATGCGCACACCGCCGATGAGGCACGCGGTATGGAGGTCGTGTTTTTTTCCGAACAGATCGAGGAACGCTTTCGTCTGCAGCGCGATCTCGCGCGTCGGCGCCATGATCAGTCCACGGACGGTGTGACCGTGCGTGAGGCGCTCCGCCATCGGCAGCACGAACGCCGCGGTCTTGCCGGAGCCGGTCTGGGCGAGGCCGATCGCGTCTTTGCCGGTGAGAGCGGTGGGGATGACCGCGGCCTGAATCGGCGTCGGATGGACGAACCCGATTTTCTCGATGGTGGCCACGACCTCCGCGGAGAGGCCGAGGTTGGAGAAGGTCGTGTCGAGGGTCTCGACGGGGTGTTGCGGGATTGCGACTGTGTGCATGCTATCGAAAGACTCTCATGTAAATGCCGGCGTTGAGGACGAGCACGAACACGCCGATCGCGATCTCGAGCCCCCGCGTGAGGCCGGCGGGATAAATGACGGGCATGATGTAGTGCGCGACGAAACCGCCGTCATAGCCGGCGCGCCCGGCCTGCTGGAGAAAATAGTTCTCCCACTTCGTGAGCGGACAATACCAGCTAAACCACTCGATCAGCACACCCCACACCGCCGCTGGGAGGTGAATCCACATCAACTTCGGCCACCGGAGGACGAGCAAGCCCCCGAAGATGACGAAGAGGATGAACAGGAGGTGCAGCGTTGCGGTTGCGGTTGCGGCGATCTGGTAAGACATGCGTTTCATCGGAGTCGTAGAGTTGTAGGGTCTTAGAGTCTTAGAGGATAACCGCACGCTCGCGAAGCGTCTCTCTACGACTCTAAGACTCTACGACTCGGGCGGGGTCGAGGGCGCCCCCTATAATGCCGAGCCAATGAAACGGTCCCTTCCCCTGATGATCTTCCTCCTGGCCGCGGCGTGTGTGACGCCGCGCAAGCCTCCCGAGCCCGTCCACGTCGTCATCGTCGGCACCACCGACGTTCATGGCTGGTTCAACGGTCACGTCGAGACGCCGCCGGGCGGAGGGGAGGGCGTGTTGTGGGGCGGGCTGCCCGTGCTCACCACGCACGTGGAGGCACTGCGCGCGCAGAACCCCGGTCGCGTGCTGCTCGTCGATTCGGGCGATATGTTCCAGGGGACGCTCGAGTCGAATCTCTTCGAAGGCGAAGCCGTCATCCGCGGCTACAACGCGATGGGCTACACCGCGGCCGCGGTCGGCAATCATGAATTCGATTTCGGTCCGGTCGGTCCCGAGCCGATTCCACGGCAGCGCGGCGACGATCCCCTCGGCGCGCTGAAGCGCAACGCGGAGCTGGCGATGTTTCCGCTGCTCTCCGCCAACATGATCGAGAAGGAAACCGGGAAGACGCCGGCGTGGGCGCGGCCTTCGATGATCACCCGCGCTGGCGGCGCGCGCATCGGCATCATCGGCTTGTCGACGCCCGATACGCCGGCGGTGACGATGGCCATCAACGTCGAGTCGTTGTCATTCACCGATCCGGTGGCGGCCACGATCGATGAAGCGCGCAAATTGCGCGAGCAGGGCGCGGACGCGGTGATCGTGATTGCGCACATCGGCGGACGCTGCACGGACATGAGCGACGAGCACAAGCTCGACAGCTGCGACCTGCAGACTGAGGCGGTGAAACTGCTGGAGAGCCTGCCGCCAGGGACGATCGACGCATTCTTCGCAGGTCATACGCACGCGAACATGCGCCATTACGTGAACGGCATCCCCACCGTGCAGGGACAGGCGCTGAGCCGCGAGTTCGCGACCGTCGACCTCTGGATCGACACGACGAACAACAAGGTCACGAAGAGCGAGATGCGGATGCCGACGATGATCTGCTCGTTCGTGTACGAGGGAACGGAATCGTGCGATCCGCGTAGCGCTGCGAAGGGCGCCAAGCTCGTGCGGCGCACGTTCGCGGGCGAGACGATGGTGGCGGATACGCGCGTGGCCACGGTGCTCGATCCGTTCCTGCGGCGCGTCGCCGCGAAGCGCGATCAGAAGGTCGGCATCGCCACCGCCGCCGCATTCACACGCGTCTACTCCGCCGAATCCTCCCTCGGCAATCTGCTCGCCGATGCGTTGCGCAGATCGGCGGGAGCGGACGTCGGCATCATGAACTCCGGCGGCATCCGCGCGGAGCTGCCCGCGGGCGAGCTCACGTACGGCGACATCTACGCCGTGAGTCCCTTCGACAACTACCCGACGCTCGTGATCATGACCGGCGAACAGCTCGTCGAGTTGTTGCGATACACGTCGACCGGGCAGCGCGGAATCATGCAGGTCAGCGGCGTGCGCTACACGTACGACGCATCGAAGACGGGGCTCGAGCGATTCCAGAACGCGACGCTCGACGACGGCTCGCCAATCGATCCGACGAAGCTGTACACGGTGATCATGCCGGACTTCATCGCCAGCGGCGGCGACGGTGCAATCGATGTCATGAAGACCATTTCTCGCGATCGCATTCAGACCTCGTTCGCGGCGCCGATTCGCGATGTGCTGATTCAGCAGCTCGCGGGGAACGAAGCGCTCCAGCCGAAGGTCGAAGGGCGGATCACGGTGCTGAACAAACCGGCGCGGTAGTCACCCCTCGTCCGCGCTTCGCCCACCTTCTCCCCTCGCCGACGGGAGAAGGCTACTCGCCACGCTCCCGCGTTGTAGCCCTCGCCGCGCGCAGCGGGGAGAGGGTGGCCGAAGGCCGGGTGAGGGGCGTTACGCCGTGCGCGTCTGAATCCGTTTCGCGATGCGCCAGAGCAGCCAGACCAGCAGGGCAATCGCGACCGGCACCGCTAGCGGGACGAAGATCGCGGTAATCGTCAGCGCGAACGAGATCACGTCCTCGATCAGCGAGAGGATCGGATTCGCGCAGCCGAAAGTCGTCGCCGTCGACGCCACGCGCGTACCCGCCTTCAACGTGTGAAAGCCGAGCGACGTCGGCGCGCCGATCATCAGCCCGACGACAGCAGCGACGGTGGGATTCACGTCAGCGCCGGTGAGCACCGAGGCGGTTGCGACCGTTGCCGCGAGCGGGCGCACGAATGTGCCGATCGAATCGAGGAAGTGATCGACGGCCGGAACCTTGTCGGCGATGATCTCCGCGATCGACGCAACGATCAGCACGATGATGGCGACGTCAGACGAGAGCCAGTCGAACTTCCGGCCGAGCTCGATGCCGGCGATGTGAAAGCGCGCCGCCGCCGAAAGCATCAGCAGCGGCAGGAACGTATTCAGTCCTGTCGAGGCGGAGAGTCCCACGCCGAGGAGTACGGCCAGAGCGATGGCGGTCGGTTCCACGGATAGATGTTACGACGGAGAAGGCACAGTGTTTCTGCGCTCGAGCGCAAGCTGCAACTGCCGCCGCAGAAATTCGTCGAATGAGATCCCGACGACGAGGAGCTCCTGCGGCACGAGCGAGCTCGTGGTCAAGCCCGGCAGCGTGTTCGTCTCCAGGTAGTACACGCCGTCTTCCGACGCCACGAGATCGGTGCGCGAATAGCCTTCGCAACCCAGCGCGCGATGCGCCATGACTGCGGCGCGCTGCGCTTCGCGGGCGAGCTCGCCGTGGATGTTCGCGGGGCAGATCTCGCGCGTGCCTTGCCCGAGGTACTTGCCTTCGTAGTCGAAGGTGCGGTTCGGGTCGATCTCGATCTCGATGACCGGAAGCGCAGCGGGTCCTTCGCCGTGATCGATCACGCCGACCGTGAGCTCGCGTCCGCGGATGAACTGCTCGACGATGTACGGAAACGCGAGATCGCGCGGCGCAGTTTCGCCGCGGTCGAGGAAGTAGAGGCCGCGGCTCGATCCGCCGGCGAGCGGCTTGAGCACGACCCGCTCGTGACGCGAAAGCAGATCGTCGACGATCGCGCTCAACTCGGCGTTGTTGCGCGCGACGCGTGATTCAGCGATGCGCACGCGATCTTTCACCAGCTCCTTCGCGCGCTCCTTGTCGAATGCGGCGGCGCTGGCTTCCGAGCCCGAGCCCGTGAACGGCAGTCCGCGTTCTTCCAGCAGTTTCTGCAGCGTGCCGTCTTCTCCGCCGGTGCCGTGCAGCGCGAGCAGGAACACCGGATCGTCGACCGGCAACGTGTCGAGCGCTTGTTCGATGTCGGGAAAAATCGCCGGACGCGACGGCACGAAGTCGGTCGTGAACGGCTTCTCGTGCGCGAGCACTTGGCGCACGCTCACGTCGTGGACCGCGCCGTCGGGCGCCCAGAACCACGCGAGCGGGTCACCGTGCACGGAGCGAAGAACGTTCTGCGCGGAAGCGACGGACACGTGACGCTCATCCGACGGACCGCCGAAGAGGACGATGACTTGCACGGCTGCACTTTGGTGCAAGCCCGTTGCCGGGCGCGCGCCATACGGCCCGCGTCAGTAACGCTGCCCACACTCCGGACAGAACTTCGGCGTCCCCTCGGCCTGATGACCGCATTGCGCGCACGCGCTCTTCGGGGAGAGGGTCGCGCCGCAGTCGTGGCAGAACTTGCCGCCCTGCGTCTTCGCTCCGCATTCGCCACAGACGGCACCGCTGATGGTCTTCACGTCGCGCTGCTTCGTCCAATCGACGGTGCGCGCCTTCTCGTGAATCTGCTCGCGCGCGGCCTCGGCCTGCGCCGCCGCCATCTCTTCATCCATGTCCGGTGCGCAGCCTTCGCACAAGCCGGCCTTCTTGTTCCAGCAGATCGGTTGGCAAACCCAGTTGCCGCAACGCGTGCACTGCTTGAACGTCGGCGCGATCTCGGTGACTGCGTCCTTGAGCGCCGCGTCGTGTGCGGGTCCGCCGACGGCACGCTGCACCTCGTACGCGCTGTCCGCGACGCGCCCGAAAACGCCGCCGAGGAGGCCGCCGGCGACGCGCGCGGCGGAGCCGAGCATGCCGATCTTCGACGTCTGGAACGACGACATGTAGCCGTTCCCGCACTTCTCGCAATAGAACTTGAATTGATAGCCGCGATCGGTGGAAAGGTCTTCGTGATTGTCCGTGAACGGAATGGGAGCGGGCATGAGAAATAGCTTAGCATCCCGCCGCGATGAGGAGGCAACACGCCACGGCCGCGGTCGCGTTCATCGTGATGAGCGTGGCGATGACATGGCCGCTCGCGCGTAATCTCGACCGCGCCGTTTCGGATCCGGGCGATCCGTACATCACCACGTGGATCCTGGACTGGGGCTGGTGGGCGACCTTCCGCGCGCCGCTCTCGCTCTTTCATGCGAACGCTTTTCATCCCGCGGAGTACTCGCTCGCGTTCAGCGAGAACATGTACGGCATCGCGATGCTGCTCTTTCCACTGCGCGCGATCGGCGTGAGCGCGCTGGCCGCGCACAACATCGCGCTGCTGGCGGGCTTCGTCTTCTCCGGCTTCGGCGCGTACCTTCTGGGACAACGACTGACCGGATCGTGGATCGCCGGGATGGCAGCGGGCGTCTTCTACGCGTTTGTGCCGTTCCGCTTCACGCACCTGCCCCACCTGCAGCACATCTGGGGCGGCTGGCTGCCGCTGCTGCTCGTGGCGCTGCTCGCTTATGCGCGAACGCCGACGCGGCGTCGCGCGTGGATCTTCGCGGCCGTGTTCGTGATGAATGGCCTGACCAACGTGCACTACCTGTTCTTCGGCGCGCTCGCATCAGCAATCACCGCGGCGTTGCTCATCCCGCGGAGTCAGTGGCGTGAGCTCGCGATCGCGACCGGCGGCGCACTGCTGATCCTCGGGCCGTTTCTCTATCCGTACGCGGCGGTAGCCGACATGTACGGAATGCTCCGTCCGCGTGCGGAGGTCGCGGGCTACTCCGCGCAGCTCCGCGACTGGTTGCCCGGCCGCGTCACGGAGCCGGAGCGGAGGCTGTATCCCGGCGCGCTCGCGTACGTCGCAGCGTTGCTCGCGCTCGTGATCGCGCGGAAGCAGAAGGCGCAACTTTCCCTCGCGCTGCTCTGGATGGCCATCGGCGTGTTCGGTTCACTCGGACTCAACTTCGTCTTCCACGAGTTTCTCTACGGCGCGATGCCCGGCTTTCGCGCGTTGCGCGTGCCGGCGCGATGGGCCGTGATCGCGTACATCGGCATGGCCATGTTGATCGCGCTGCTGACGGCGGCGCTCGCGCGGCGCAATCGCTGGATCGCGCTGGTCGTACCGGTCATGTTTTTCGCGACGCTCTGGGCTGCGCCGATCCGCTGGTATCTCACCGATCCGAAACCGGCGGAGGTCGATCGCTGGCTGGCGACGCAGCCCGTGCGTGCGATCGCGCAAATCCCGCTCGACGATGGCGCGAGCGAATACGAGTATCTGTTCCGCGCGACGGTGCATCACCGGCCGATGATCAACGGCGTCTCCGGATTCGCGCCGCCCGGCCGCGACCGGCTCGGCGCGATGTCGAAGGAGACACCGGTTCCCGACGCGTTTCTCGATGCGCTCGCCAAATCCGGCGTCGAGTTGCTCATCGTGCACGCCGACTCCCTCGGCGAACGCGCGCCGGTCATCCACGAATGGCTGCGTCGCGAGCTGGACCGCGGACGGATCGGATTCGTGCGGCGATTCCATTCGCCGCGGGCCGGCTCCTGGGTGTTCCGCCTCGGAGTGCCTCGGGTACCTCGGAGTACCTCGGAGTACCTCGGAGGGTCGACGGCCTCTTCTCCCCGAGGTACTCCGAGGTACCCCGAGGAACTCCGAGGTACTCAGCAACTCCAGGATTTCCTCGCCGGACAGCCCACTTGCAGCGCCGGAACGATGGGCGCGCTCGACTTTCCGCCGCCGCGCCTGCGCTTCGATCATTCGGCCATCTTCTCGGGCTGGGCGATGTCGCCGCACGGGATCCAGAGCGTCGATCTCTGGTTCGACAATCGGACAGTCAAGCTGCCCGCGCAGCTCTCGCAGGATCCGTTTCTCGCGCTGCGCTGTCCGCGCGACAAGCACCTCGCGCGCACGCGCTACGTCGGCCAGTTCATCGGCCGTCCGGGAAACATCCGGCGCAGGACGGACGTGCAGGTCGAGGTGACGGATGGGCGTGGCGAGAAGACCGTGTTCGACAACCGCTGGATCACCTGGGATTGAGGTAGCATCCGCGCGAAAAAACAGGAGGAATCATGCGCAAAACACTCATCACCGCAGTCGCGCTGCTCGTCACGACCAGCGCTCTCGCACAGGTGCGTACGCCGCGGCCGAGCCCGACGGCGACGCTCACGCAGGCCGTCGGCCTTACCGACGTCACCATCAAGTACAGCCGTCCGGGCGTGAAGGGCCGCGCCATCTGGGGCG
>Ga0196978_1000024_pt1 | contig 83636 bp, 68 predicted proteins | sample S3v_2013CmetaG_FD_155491 | JGI IMG/M metagenome (GOLD analysis project Ga0196978, IMG submission 155491) | Soil microbial communities from Anza Borrego desert, Southern California, United States - S3+v_20-13C | ecosystem: Environmental > Terrestrial > Soil > Desert | place: USA: California... | reverse complement strand
AATAAAGTCCGCTGACCGCCGCCGTAGGCAGCATCGCATAGCTCTCGGTGAGCGTGATCTGTGCATTTTTTTCCACATCGAAGAGATCGAACTGCAGGCGCTTCTCCGTGTGATCGGGGCAGGCGGGATAACCTTGCGCGGGACGAATGCCCACGTACTCTTCGCGCACGAGCTGCTCGTTCGTCAGGTTCTCATTCTTCGCGTAACCCCAAAGCTCGCGGCGCACGCGCGCATGCATGAGCTCGGCAAACGCTTCTGCGAGACGATCCGCCAGCGCTTTCAGCATGATCGCGCTGTAATCGTCATGGTTTTTTTCAAACTCGCGCACTTTCTCATCGATGCCGAGCCCGGCAGTTACCGCGAAGCCGCCGATGTAATCCGCTACGCCGCTTTCTTTCGGCGCGATAAAATCCGAGAGCGCGAGATTGGGCTGGTTCTCCGGTTTTTTCGTTTGCTGGCGCAGCGCGTGCAAAACCGTTTTCACCGTCCTGCGCGTATCGTCCGTGTACACTTCGATGTCGTCGCCCACGGTGTTCGCAGGATAGAAACCGACCACGCCGCTCGCACGCAGCCATTTTTCAGCAATGATCTGCTGCAGCATGCGCTGCGCCTCGTCGAACAGCTTTTTCGCCTCTGCCCCGCGCTGCGGATCGTTGAAGATCTTCGGGTAGCTGCCCTTCAATTCCCAGCTGTGGAAGAAGGGCGTCCAGTCGATATAAGGAATGATCTCTTCCAGCGGGTAATCCGTGAACGCTTGATTGCCGAGGAACGAAGGCTTCTCGATCTCCGCATTTTTCCAGTCGACGTGCAGCCGGTTGTCGCGCGCTTCCCTCAGCGAGATGAATTTGTTCTGGCTGTGCGCATTCTTGTTCAGCTCGCGCAGCTGCTCGTATTCTTTCTGCACCGTATTCAGCAATTCTTTTTTCTGCTCGGTTGAAAGCAGGTTGCTCACCACCGGGACGCTGCGCGAAGCATCGTTCACATGGATCACAGCGTGGTTGTAATTCGGCGCGATCTTCACAGCCGTGTGCACCTTCGAAGTCGTGGCGCCACCGATGAGCAACGGAAGATCGAAACCGAGACGCTGCATCTCTTTCGCCACGTGCACCATCTCGTCCAGCGAAGGCGTGATCAGGCCGCTGAGGCCGATGACGTCCACTTTCTCTTTCTTCGCGGTCTCTAAAATTTTATCCGCCGGCACCATCACGCCGAGATCGACGATCTCGTAATTGTTGCAGGCCAGCACCACGCCCACGATATTTTTCCCGATGTCGTGCACGTCGCCTTTCACCGTGGCGAGCAAAACTTTCCCGGCGGACTTCGTGCTTCCCGCTTTTTCAGCCTGCAGGTAAGGCGTGAGGTACGCCACGGCTTTTTTCATCACGCGCGCACTCTTCACCACCTGCGGCAAGAACATTTTTCCCGAACCGAAAAGATCACCGACCACGTTCATGCCGTCCATCAGCGGACCTTCGATCACCTCCAGCGATTTCGAATATTGCTGCCGCGCCTCTTCCGTGTCCTGCTCGATGTAATCCGTGATGCCCTTCACCAGCGAATGCTTCAGGCGCTCCTGCACCGTTGCTTTTCGCCATTCTTCGTCCTTTTGCTCTTTCTTCGTGCCGCCGCCTTTTATTTTCTCCGCGAAATTGATGAGCCGTTCCGTCGCATCGTCGCGGCGGTCGAGCAGCACGTCTTCCACGAGCTCGAGCAGGTCTTTCGGCACTTCATCGTACACCTGCAGCTGCGCGGGATTGACGATGCCCATGTCCATGCCGTGCTGGATGCCGTGATAAAGGAACGCGGCGTGGATCGCCTCGCGCACCGTGTCGTTCCCGCGGAAAGAGAAGGACACGTTGCTCACGCCCCCGCTCACTTTCGCGTGCGGCAGGTTTTCCTTGATCCATTTCGTGGCGCGGAAATAATCCAGCGCGTTGAGCCGGTGCTCTTCCATGCCGGTGGCCACGGGAAAAATATTGGGATCGAAAATGATGTCCTGCGGCGGAAAATGAATTTCGTTCACGAGTATATCGTACGCGCGCTTGCAAATTTGAATGCGCCGCTCGTACGTATCCGCCTGCCCCTGCTCGTCGAACGCCATCACGATCACGGCCGCGCCGTATTTCTTGACGAGCGAAGCCTGCCTGCGGAATTCCGCCTCGCCTTCTTTCAGCGAGATGGAATTGACGATCGATTTTCCCTGCAGGCATTTCAGCCCCGCTTCGATCACGTGCCACTTCGAAGAATCCACCATCACCGGCAGCCGCGCGATATCGGGCTCGGCGGCCATCAGGTTGAGAAATTTCACCATCGCGGCTTCGGAGTCGAGCATGCCTTCGTCCATGTTCACGTCGATGGCCTGCGCGCCGCCTTCCACCTGGTCGCGGGCGATGGCGAGCGCTTCTTCATATTTGCCTTCGGTGATGAGCCGTGCGAACTTGCGCGAGCCGGTCACGTTCGTGCGCTCGCCCACGTTCATGAAATTGCTGTCGGGCCGCAGCGTCACCGGCTCGAGACCGCTGAGGTGCATCAGCGGATCGGGCGCGGGCTTTTTGCGCGGAGACGTTTCTGCTGCAACGCGCGCGATCTCTTTGATGTGCGCAGGCGTGGTGCCGCAGCAGCCGCCCACGATGTTGAGAAACCCGCTGTGCAGGAAATCACCCACCTGATGGCCCATGTGCTCGGGCGTCTGGTCGTACTCGCCGAATTGGTTCGGCAGTCCTGCGTTCGGGTAGCAGCTGACGAAGAACGGCGCTTTCGTCGAAAGCTCTTCGATGTACGGCCGCATCTGCTCCGCGCCCAGCGCGCAGTTCAAGCCCACGGTGAGCAGATCGGCATGCGAGATGGAATGCAGGAACGCTTCCGTCGTTTGACCCGAGAGCGTGCGCCCGCTGGCGTCGGTGATCGTGCCGGAAACCATCAGCGGCAAACGGATCTTTCTCTCCGCGCAAATGGAATCGATCGCGAACAATGCCGCCTTCGCATTCAGCGTGTCGAAAATCGTTTCCACCAGCAGCAGGTCCACGCCGCCATCGATCAGGCCCTGCGCCTGCTCTTTGTACGCGGCGACGAGATCATCGAAGCTCACGGCGCGGTAGCCGGGATCGTTCACGTCGGGCGAGAGCGAGGCCGTCCTGTTCGTGGGCCCCAGCGCCCCGGCCACGAAGCGCGGACGCGAGGGGTCTTTCTTCATCATCTCGTCCGCCGCCCTGCGCGCGATCTTCGCCGCCTCGAGGTTCAGCTCGTAAGCCAATTCCTCCATGTGGTAATCGGCCAGTGAAATGCGCTGCGCGTTGAAAGTATTCGTTTCGATGATGTCCGCGCCCGCCTCGAGGTATTCTTTGTGAATGTCCTCGATGATCTGCGGCTGCGTGATGCAGAGCAGGTCGTTGTTCCCTTTCAGGTCGTGCTTCCAGTCCTTGAAGCGCTCGCCGCGATAGCCCGCTTCGTCCAGCTGGTACCGCTGGATCATCGTGCCCATCGCGCCGTCGATCACCAGCACGCGTTTCTCCAATTCTTTCCTGATGTCAGGCATACAGCAGAGGTTGTTTTATTTGAGTTGACCGTAATAGACTTTCGTATCGTATTCGAAACGCACCGTCCCGTTCTCCTGGTAACGCAGGAAAATTTTCTTCAGCACGTTCAGCATGAAGGGCGTATCGGGATGATCTTCCGCGGGCACGTAGGAAGAAGAAAGCAATCTTCCTTTTAAGCCTTCGAAATTGAAAACCTGGAAATTCTCCACGCTGAACATGTTCCATTTCTTTTTTCCGAAGAACGCATCCATCGCCTCGTCCTGCACGTTGCGGTGATTCACTTCTTTATAATCCGTGCCGAACATGTTCAGCAGGTCTTCGTACGCTTTCAGAAAATCCGTCGAGTCGGGACGGCGATCGTTCCAGATGAGCAGCACGTGGCCGCCGGGCCTCAAAATGCGTTCGCATTCTTTTTTGAACGCCGGCACGTCGAACCAATGAAACGCTTGCCCGGCGACAACCAGGTCGACGGAACCGGCTTGCAGCGTCGTTGCTTCCGCCGTTCCCGCAATGCTGTGAAAATTTTCGAACGCTGATAAGATCGCTTCGCCGGCCTCGCGCATTTCCCTGTTCGGCTCGATGCCGTACACGGTGTTCCCGCGCTCGAGAAAAAGCTTCGCCGAAAATCCCGTCCCCGATCCCACGTCGGCGATCACGCTCCCGGACTGCAAAATATTCAGCGCGCTCAAACGCTCCGCCAGCTCCGCCGGGTAATGCGGGCGGTAGCGGACGTAGTTCTCTACGCGGTTGCTGAAGCGTTGCAGCTTGTCCATAAAAAACAAAAACCTCTTCTGCGTTTGCTAGAAGAGGTCTCGTATGTGGTTTGTCGTTTTCAAGGCATCACATTCGACTTATCTTCTTCCGCGCCGAAGCGCGGAACAGGAAGTGGCACCTTCTCTTTTCAGTTGCCTGAGAAGAGGGTTGCCAAGGCGTCATCGGGCGCAGTCCCTCAGCCTTTCTGGATAAGTGTTGGAAAGAACTGTGGCAAAGATAAAAAATTTCGGAATCCGCTCAGCGCCATAACCCGCGCAGCTCGCGGAAGAAGCTGAAGATCTTTTTGCGGAAGAAAATGAAAAGCAGCACGTACGGCACTGCCAGCAAATAAAGAATGCCGTCGTTGATCCCGTTGATCACGCCGCTGTTCTCCCCGTCCGTTTCCACCACCGTTTTGCACATCGCGCACTGCGCGGAAGCCTCGAGGGCGAAAAGGATTGCCGTTAAAAAGAGGATGAAAATTCTGGAACGCATGCTACGGCAAAGATACGGACTAGCGCTTAGAACTTAGCTCTTGGAACTTAGTTTTTCCGGTCGCACAGCCCGACTCGCGCTTAATGAAGCGGGCAGATTGTGCGTCGGCACTAAGCGCTAAGAGCTAAGCGCCGGCATTCAGTGCGCAGGAAAATTATAGTACGGCGAGATCATCAGGTAGATCACCGGGCCGGTGATGCAGACGTAAAGCCAGATCGGGTATGTCCAGCGCGTGAGGCGGCGGTGCTTCTGCACGTTGTTCTTCAGCCCGTGCCAGAACGAGAGCAGCACGAGCGGCAGCACCACGGCGGCGAGAATGATATGGCTGATGAGAATGCCCAGGTACAGCGGGCGCATCGGGCTATCGGCGGGATACGTCGTTTCCGGCGAGATCCAGTGGTACGTGATGTACGACACCAGGAACAGCGCGGAGAGCATGAAGCAGATCAAATTGATGCGCTTGTGCTGCGCGATTTTTTTCCTGCGGATGTAATACAGCGAAACCAGCAGCAGCAGCGCGCAGGTGCCGTTGATGATCGCGTTCAGCAGCGGAAGATAATACGCGAATGCGGGCACCACTTCTGGCGCAGGCAGCAGCTTGCGGTTCAAAATGACGACAGCCCCCAGCACGACGACGGAGATCGCCATGACGAGGCGGAAGATGGCTTTTTCGCTCATTTTTTTGCGGATTTGAATTCCTGCAGCAGCAAGCCGATGTCGTCGATCAGCGCATTCACCTGCACGGAATCGGTGCCGTCGTAATAACCGCGGATGTTCTTATTCGGATCCACGAGCACGAGCAGCTCGCTGTGCACGAAATCGTCGGGGCCGCCGTCGCCTTCCGTGGCGGTGACCTTGTAGCTCTGCCGCGCCAATTCGTACAGCTCTTTTTTCTCGCCGGTGAGCAGCAGCCATTTGTCTTTTTCCACGCCGAACTCTTTCGCGTAAGCGGCCAGCGCTTCGGCATGGTCTCTTTCCGGGTCAACGGTGTAGGAGACGATCATGACCTTCTGATTGTTGCGGAACTGATCCTGCACGCGTGTGAGCTGCTTCGTCATTTTCGGGCAGATGCCCTGGCAATTGGCGAAGAAAAAATCGGCTACGTACACTTTGTCGTTCAGCATTTCGCTCCTGAACGTATCCCCGGTGTGCGCGAGAAATTTGTGCGGGGCGACGGTGAGGAAGGTGCTGTCGCCGGAAGGGCTGAGCGAGTCGAGGAAAAAGAAGCGGGGCAGCCGGCGCGGGCCGGCGAGCGTGTCGGGCGCGGGTTTCGTTTCATTGCCCGAGCAGGCGAAGAGCAAAAGGGCGAGCGTGGGGAGCAGGAAAATTCTCATTTTTCTTTCTTTTCGATCTTCAGGCGCGCGGAAGTTTCCACGGCTTCGTCGTTCTGGTACACGTGGCCGATGTCTTCTTTCAGCTCCTTCACTTTTCCGAGGTAACGCCCGTTGTAATACCCGCGGATGCGGCCTTTCGTGTCCACGAAAACGAGGTCGTACATTTTTTGCGTGAAGGGTTCTTTTTTGCGCGCGGGATCGGCGATGAAATACGTGGCGGTGCGCAGCGAGTCGAAACGCGCGCGGGGCAGCAGCAAGGTGACGGCGGAATCTTTGCTCATCTGCAGTTCAGCGGCCATGTCGGGATGCCTGATCGCGGGCGAATCCACAGGCCAGAAAAAAAGGAAGCTGACGTTCCAGTATTCCTTGCTGTGAATTTTATAATCCGTCAGCAGCGGCCCCACGTTCCAGGCGTTGTGCGAAGAATCCGGGTCGAGGAAAGCGGCTACGTACATGCGGCCTTTGTACTGCGCCGAAGAAAAATCCCCGCCTTCAGCGCGCGGTGCGGTGAAAGCGGGGATGGTAAAGTAAGCGGTATCGTTTTTTTTGTTCCCGTCCTTATCCGTGATCTCTACGGCTTCACGCGGTCCGAAAACAGGCGCGCGCCGAAAGCGGGTAACTCCGAAAGACAGGAAGATGTAGAACGCAGTCGGGAAAACGAGAATGACAAAAAGAATAAGGAACTTCTTCATTTTTTATTTGTGCCCCTGCCCGCCTTTTCCCGGCTCGCCTTTATCGGGCGTGGTGCCGTGCTGCTGCGCGGAGGATTCGCGGGGCAGGTCGAAGCGCTGCTCTTTCGCGTAATTGCCTTCGCCGATCGTCATCATAAAGATCAGGTAGAGAATGAAGCCCGAGAAGGGCGCGATGATCAGCCACTTCGTCCACTTCACCTCATCACCCAGGTGCATGAAGCTGTACACGATGTAAAACGCTTTGATGATCGTGAACCCGATGAAGAACACTTTCAGGAACAGCGAGCTCAGGCCCCAGTCTTCCGCCTTCATACCGACGTAAATCTCAACGATGGTCACCACCAGCAGGAGCAGGAACACGAAAATGATCTTCTTCCTGATCTTCTTGCCATGATCTTCATCATGCAGCGCCATCGTTTCGTAGGACGGGTAATCGTCGTGGAATTCAGACATAGCTTTTGTGCTTTATTGCGTTTTGAATAACGTTCTTTTTTTCGTTGCCTCAGAGCAGGTAGAAGAAGGTGAACACGAACACCCAGACCAAATCCACGAAGTGCCAGTACAAGCCGACCTTCTCGACCATCTCGTAATGTCCTCTTCGCTGCATCACCCCGCGCGCGGCCATGATGAAGATGACCAGGTTGATCATCACGCCGCTGAACACGTGGAAACCGTGGAAGCCGGTGATGAAGAAAAAGAAATCGGCGAACAGCGGGTGGCCGTACTCGTTGCGCACGAGGTTGGCGCCGTAGATGCGCGTGCCCTGCGCGATCATTTTCGATGACTCCTCTACGGAAAGCGGCTCTTTCATGCCGGGCGGCACCAGGCGCGTAGTATCCACCGCGTGTGTTTCCGGGTTCTGCGCAAACTGGTAGATCCTATGCTCGCCGTTGGTCAGTACCTGCACCGAGCCGTGCTCGTTGCCCACGATGAAGTTGTACCATTCCCAGGCCTGCGAGCCCACGAACGCGAAGCCGCCGATGATCGTCAGGAACATCCAGATGAGCACGCCTTTTTTGTAGTTGCGGTGGCCCGCTTCCACGGCCAGCACCATGGTGACCGAGCTGAGGATAAGGATAAAGGTCATCAAACCTACATACAGCAGGGGCAGGTGCATCCCGTGCAGGAAGGGAAAGTGGTGGAAAACATCCGAAGGGTTCGCCCATTCGCCTGCGTACTTGTGGCGCATAAAGCCGTAAGCGCACAGGAAGCCCGAGAAGGTCAGGGCGTCCGAAATGAGGAAGAACCACATGAACAGCTTGCCGTAGCTTGCGCGCAGGGGCGACATGCCTCCGCCCCATCCGGAATACTTGTCCATTTCTGCTGCGTGACCTGCCATACTCTTAGGTGTGATTAGGTGGTTGGTTTTATTTCGGTTGCAAGTTTACTTAAAAATCGTTAAAAAGAGGAAGAGGTAAATCCACAAAGCATCCAGAAAATGCCAGTAGATGGAGCAAAGCTGCACGCCCAGCATATTTTCCGGGCTGTACAGGCCGAACCAGGCTTTCATCCCGGTAAACGTGACCGCGATCAGTCCGCCCGCCAGGTGCAGCACGTGCACCGCGGTCAGAACGTACAGCATGCCTCCGCCCGGGGTGAACGTGGGACCGGCGAAATACACGCCGTTCGCCACCAGCGCATCCCAGCCCTGGAACTGCGACCAGGTGAAGATGCCGCCCAGCAGCAGCGTGCCCAGCAGCCACCAGGCGCCGCGGCGGTTCAATCCTTTTTTGATAGAGCTCTGCGCCATGTTCATCGTCACGCTGCTGAGCAGGATCACCGCCGAGCTCAGCCAGAAAGCCTGCGGCAGCTCGATGGAAACCCAACCTTTGGAGCCCATGCTCACGACATAGTAGCTCGTGAAGCCGGCGAAGACCATGATGATGCTGAAGATGCCCAGCCAGAGCAGGTTCCTGCGGCTTCTCTCGTGGATGGCCTTGCGTTCGGCGGGCGTAAATGCGGTGCTTGCGGAATACATTTTTATTAATAACCAATAAGCAGGGCGAGCTGCACGACCGGCAAGTAAATGAACGAGCCGAACATGAGGCGCTGCGCCGCGCGGGTTTCACATTTCCTGTAAAGCGTCCAGGCCTGCCAGAGGAAGAAAAGTCCGCAGACCAACGTGATCGAGCCCGACACGATGCCGGAGCCGGGCATATTGAAGAGCAAAGGCAGCAGGCTGGTCGGGATGAGGAAAGCGGCGTAAACCATGGCCTGGAAGGCGCTGGCCTTGTCGCGCTCGCCGCTGGGCAGCATGCGGAAGCCGGCTTTTTTGTAATCTTCATCCACCACCCAGGCGATGGCCCAGAAGTGCGGGAATTGCCACATGAACTGCACGGCGAACAGCAGCACGGCATACAAGCCGATCGTGCCGAAGCCTTCGGTGGAAGCCACCCAGCCCAGCATCGGCGGGATCGCGCCGGGCAGCGCGCCGACGAACACGGCGAAAGGCGATACACGTTTCATCGGCGTGTAGGCCAGCACGTACAGCAGCAGGGCGAGCGCGCCGAGAATGCCGCTCATGGGATTCAAAAAGACGGTGAGAATGATGATGCCTGCGCTGCCCATCAGGGTGGCGAGGATGAGTCCTTCGGCCACGCTCATGCGGCGCTGCGCGAGCGGACGGTTGGCCGTGCGCGGCATTAACTTGTCCAGATCGCGCTCGATCACCTGGTTGAAGCCGTTGGACGCCGCCGTGACCAAAAAGCCGCCCAGCACCAGCCAACCCATGCGCGTCCAGTCGATGCCGAGGGGCATGTTGAACCTGCAGCCCACGGCGTAACCGATAGCTGCGGAAAGAACAACGATGGTGGTCAGGCGAAACTTGGAAAACTGCGCGTAATCGGTCAATTTGGACATCACTCCGGCGGGGCGGTCAAGTTTGTCGACGCTATGTGCTTTGGAAGCGCTCAAAAGGCTGGGAAAATTGCGGGCAATTTTACTCATTATTATCCGCCCGGCAATGCGAAAACCGGGAATTTAGATCACTTCTAAATAAACGCGGATGAACAAGCTGCTTAGATGGTCGGAGCGTAGCTGCTTAATGGCCGGGACGTAACGTTCAAGTTACCTAAGCAGTTTTAAAAATCGCTGTAGTCATTGAAAAGCGCCGTGCGCAAACCGATCCAGACGAACGCGTTCTTGTCGCTGCGCAACGCTGTCTTTTCCGTGCGGGCAATGAAGCCGGCTTCCAGCTTGACGTTCATCGGGGGATACAGCAGGAACGCGCCGCGCAGCTCCAGCTGCAGGAGATCGGTCTGCAAACCCTGGAACAGCTTGTTTCCGTAATCGCTGGGGCGCGTGAGGTAGGACATGAAAATGTTGCGCCCGTAATTAAGCCCCGCGGTGTCTTGCCCGTAGCGGCACCAGATCGTTTTTCCTTCGACGAGCCAGCGCTTCCAGCGGTAATTCAGGAACCCCGCAGCCTCGGCGAAGTTGGCGCCCTGCGGGTGAGCGAGCGCCTGGTTGGCGTGTCCGTAATTCTGCTGTACGCTGCCGTGCGCGTAGGTGTAAGGACGCACCACGTTCACTTCGCCCTGGATGTTGAGGCGCTGCACTTTGAAAAGATTAAAGCCTTTGAAGCCCAGCTGCCCGCCCTGCTTGTTCGCCCACCAGCCGTTCTGCGCTTTGATCTCTTTCAGGAAAAATTCGTCGAGAATGATCTGCCCGTAAAGCTGCAAACCTTTCGCGGCTTTCACCTTGAACGCGAAGCCGAGCATGGCATTGTCCGAAGAGCCCAGGGAATATTCCACCGGGCGGAAGAAGATGACGGGATTTAAATAATTCGGATCGAAGCCGCGGAAGCGGTTGTCGTCCGCACCTTGCCACACCACCGCTTCGAAAAGCGAGAGGTTCAGGCGTTTGGTGGCGTTCCAGCTGATGTAATGAAACGAGCCGTACTTCCTGCGAAAATCCGCCTTCGCGCCCGAGGGCGCCGTCATGTCGTTGTGTACCGCGAAGAGGCTCGTGTATTGCAGCTTCCACACCGTCGCGCTGACTTTCAGGAACGGGTACGCGCCGGAGACGTCGGAGAGAAAAAGCGAACGATAGCCCTCGCCCCAGAAATGCTTGTCGCGGCCCGCCTGGAAATTGAAAACTTTGTTCGGCGACCAGGAGAGGTAGCCGGAAGCGTGCTGCCAGCTGTAGTTCACGCTGTCGGCCGTGTACAGGCGATCGCCCCAGCCGGGAAGAACGTGATGGCCTTGCGCGAAGGAATCGAGCCAGGCGGGAAGCGTTGTTGTGCCTGCGCCGAAACGCGCCTCCACGGCTAGCTTTCCCCTGAGATCGCCGTGCAGGGCCAGGCCGCCGAAAGCGCGCAGCACGGATGCTTTCCCGGCGAGGTCGTAACCTCCGCGCAGATCCGCGATCACGTGCGCGCCTATGTCGTTGTTGCTTTTTTGAGGGAGAGAGTCGTTTCTGCCGGCCGCACGCGCGTCCCGCGAATCCGTGTATTCATAGCCTGGCGTGGAATCGCTCAGCGCCCGCACCTGCGCCTCGCGCAAAGGCTTGATGGCCGTGTGCGCGTTCACGAAACGGCTGTTCAGCGCGCGCTCGTACGCGTTGTGCACGTCGCGGTCGAGCGGCAGGTTATATTGCGCGCTCAGCGTAGCGGAGAAAAAAAGTGCAGCGAGTGTGAGGCGACGCATCAGCCAAAGATAAGGTCCGTATCCGATCTGCGCGCCGGTGCACGGATCTCGGCGAAGGGCAAACACAAGATGAATGGGCGCTCTTACGCAGCATCCGCATTCAGGCGGCGCTCGGTGGGACCGTCCTTTTTGCGCGTGCGGTATTTTTTAACGAGGAAAGGGATCTGCGTGAGCGCCGCGCCGAACGCGCCGACGGCCAGGAACGACCAGGTCACGCTCAGGTCGCGCAGCAGCCAGGCCATGCCCACGACGAGCAGGTTGGCGCCGTAGATGAACAGCACCGTCTGACGGTGGCTGTAGCCGCTGTCGATGAGCAGGTGGTGCAGGTGATTGCGGTCGGCCGAGAAGGGCGATACGCCGCGCATGGCGCGGTAGATGAAAATGCGCAGCGTGTCGGCCAGCGGGTAGAAAAGCACGGCCATCACGAAGACGGGAGAAACCAGGTGCAGGATCGAAGAATCCGCGGGAATATTTTTCAGCTCCACGAACTTGATCGCCATCACGCAGATGAGCAGGCCGATGCAGAGCGAGCCGGAATCGCCCATAAAGATGCGCGCCGGTGAGAAGTTGAAGACCAGGAAAGCGCCGAGCGCCCCGGCCAGGGCGAAGCAGAGCGTGGCCATCACCGGGTCGCCGCCCAGCAGGAAGCCCACGCCGAAGAGGCTCGAGCAGATCACGCCTACGCCGCCCGCCAGCCCGTCCACCCCGTCGATCAGGTTGAAAGCGTTGACGACCACGATGTACGTGAAGAGCGAAAGAAAAACGCTGGCCCAGTGCGGAAGATTCTCGTGCATGCCGAAAAGCCCATGCAGGCTTTTCAGGCGGATATCGGCCATCAGCACCAGCACCAGGCCGACGATAACGTGCGCCGCCAGCTTTTTCATAGGCGCCGTGCCGATGATGTCGTCCTTCACCCCGACGAAGAAAAGAATGAGCAGGGTAGCGACGATGAACTTGAAGTCTTTGACGGATTCCATCACCTGCCCGTATTCCTGCACCTGGCCGATAGGGAACCAGAGCGCGTAAGCGAACAAGGTACCCGCGAAGATGATGATGCCGCCGATGGTAGGCACCATGCGCTTGTGCAGCTTGCGCTCATCACCCGGCTCGTCGAACAGGCGCTTCAGGAAAGCAACCTTGATCAGAGAAGGAGTGGTCAGCAATACGACCATAAAGGCCGTAGCAAAAGGCAGTAGAATTGTTAAAAAGATGGCCTCCAATGTGAATAAGATGTTGATAACCCCGCGACAAAAGTACAGCAAAAAACCTTTTGTCGGCCAAAAGTGTAAGCTGGCCCCGGTTTAACGGCGCATTGGTCGGTGGGGTTACGATTTGCGGGAAAAAGCCGGCTTTTTAACAATCGGGCCTGAAAGCGAGGATGGAACTGCGCTCAAAAATCCAAATACAAATTAGTCAGCGCGCTGCGCAAGCCGAAATAAATGAACGGCGTCTCGCGCGTGCCTGAAGCGTTCGTAAAGATCCGATTGCTGTAGCCCGCGAAAATATTCAGGTTCGACGCATACGCCATCACGTAACCCAGGCGCAGGTCCTGGTGCGTGATCGCGGTCTTCTGCCCTTGCCCCTGCTCGTTCACCGTGGAGTTCACGCCGTAAAACGCGAGATGATCGCCGGCGAAGATGTTGCTGCCGAAGCTGGCCCCGGCCGAATCCGCCCCGACTTCGGCGTAGCTGTAGCGCGCTTCCAGGTAAAAATCGCGCAACTTGTAATTGAGAAAACCGATGTGCTCCGTGAAGTTCGCGCCGAGGGGATGCGCGAGGGCCTGGTTGTAGTGCGTCCAGCTTTGCAGGGAGTCGCGCGTGGCGTAGCTGTAAGGCCGCACGACGTTGAACTCGTATTGCAAATGCAGGTGGCGCAGACCGAACACGTTGAAATATTTCAGGCCGAGCTGCTTGCCGGTTTTATTGTGCAGCGCATTCGGCTTCCCGTTCTCGCCGCGCTCGTCGAGCATGAATTGCCCGTACAGCTCGAAGCTGCGCAGCACGCGCCATTTCGCCGTGGCGCCGATGAGGTAATTGCGCGCGCTCTGCAAGCCGTACACGGGCAGGCTGGTGAAGATGACGGGATTGAAATAATGAAAGTTCAGCTGCTGCCGGTTGTTCGTGTCGGCCGCTTCCCAGACCAGGCCCTGGAAGAAACCGATCTGCAAGCGTTTCTTTTTAAAAAGGCGCAGGTTGAGCTGCTGGAAGGCCGCCGCTTTTTTCTGGAAGAGCCGCTCGGTGCCTGCGGGGATTTGCGTGCCGCCGGGAACGAGGTTCATCAGCGAAGCGTAAATGTTCGTGTACTGCAGCCAGGAACGCCAGCTCGTCGTGAAGCGCAGGTACGGGTAGTTGAAGCTGTTGTCGGACAAGAGCAGCGAGCGATAGCCGTCGCCGATGAAATGTTTTCCGTGCCCCGCCTGCACGTTGAAATTTTTGCCGGGCGAATACGAAAAATACCCGGAGGCCATCGCGAAATCGTAGCCGGTTGTTTTGAAACGTTTCCATCTGCCCTCTCCGGGCACCACGTCGTAGCGCTCGTTGAAGTCGCGCACGTAGCCGGCGTACGTGGCTTGGTTTTCCCAGAAGGAAGTCTCAAAAGAAAATTTCGTCCCGATGTCGCCGTAGGCGCGTACGCCGCGCGTGTTGCGGAGAATGTTTTCAGCAGTGTCCGTGCCGCGGTACATCCCGTATTCCATGTGCGCCAGCGGGGCGATGCCGAGCGTGAACCACTCGTCCTCACCCGAATGCCGCACGCTGATCAAAGGCTCGTAATGACGCTTGCGGCACATCCAGCTGCGCACTTTCCCGGGGAAGCGCCCGGTAGTGTCTCCGCAGCTGAAATCCGAGTAGCCGCGGTTGAGCATCATATAATCCGCATAGCCGAAGTGCGGCGACTCGATGAAGGGCCGCATGGCAGTGTGCAGGTGAATCGAGCTGTCCTTCAACGCCTCGGCTTCCGCCTCGAGCAGCCACTGCCGGTTGAGCGGAAAATTTTTGCGCTGGGCTTCGAGCGTGAAAGCGGCTGTGCAGGCGAGCAGGATGAAAACTGTTTTCTGTCTCATCAGCGGTTCACGTTTTCACCGGACAATTGCCGGTCGAAGAGTTGCTGCGCTTCGGCGTAGGTGGCGCGGATGCCTTCTTCCAACCCGATGCGGTGCTTCCAGCCTAAGCTGTGCAGTTTGGTCACGTCGGTGAGCTTGCGCGGGGTGCCGTCGGGTTTCGTGGGGTCGAAGCGCAATTCGCCTTCGTAGCCGGTGATCTTTTTGATGAGCAGAGCGAGCTCTTTGATGCTTACGTCGCTGCCGGTACCGATGTTGACGAAGCCGGGCGCGCTGTAATTTTCCATTAAGTACACGCAGGCGTCGGCCATGTCATCTACGTGCAGGAACTCGCGCAGGGGCGAGCCGCTGCCCCAGATCTCCACGAAGGGCGCGTTGTTTTTTTTCGCGCTGTAAAATTTCCGCAGCAGCGCGGGCATCACGTGCGAATTGTTCAGATCGTAATTGTCGTTCGGCCCGTAAAGATTCGTCGGCATCACCGAGATGAAATCGCAGCCGTACTGATCGCGGTACGCGTCGCACATTTTGATGCCGGAAATTTTCGCGATGGCATAAGGCTCGTTCGTGGGCTCGAGCGGGCCGGTGAGCAGGTAGTCTTCTTTCAGCGGCTGCGGCGCGAGCTTGGGATAGATGCAGGTGGAACCGAGGAACAGTAATTTTTTCGCACCGTGCCTGTACGCCGAATGGATGACGTTCGACTGGATCATCAGGTTGTCGTACAAAAATTCCGCGCGATACGTGTTGTTCGCCTGGATGCCGCCGACTTTCGCCGCCGCGAGAAAAACGTAACCCGGTTTTTCTTTCGCGAAAAAATCGTCGACGTCCTTTTGCACGCGCAGATCCAGTTCTTTCGAAGCGCGCGTGACAAAATTCGAGAAGCCGCGGGACTGCAGGTTGCGCATAATCGCGGAACCGACCATTCCCCTGTGACCTGCGATGTATATTTTAGAATCCTTGTTCACAAAAAATCTCTAAGGAAACCTGCGGCTACTCATGGAACGTATTCACCTCGTGCCCGCTGTCGCGCAGAAATTTATCCCGCTCGAAAAATTTGATGTCCGCCTGCACCATTTCCCTGCACAGCTCTTCCACGGTGTACTTCGGCTCCCAGCCTAATTTCTTTTTCGCTTTCGAATAATCGCCGACGAGCTCATCCACTTCCGCGGGGCGGAAATAACGCTCATCCACTTCGACCAAAATTTTCCCGGTGTTGGCATCAATGCCTTTTTCTTTGGCGCCTTCGCCTTTCCAGCCCAGCGTGATGCCTACTTCGGCAAAAGCCAGCTCGGCAAAACGGCGCACGCTGATCTTTCTCCCCGTGGCGAGCACGAAATCTTCCGCTTCAGGGTGCTGCAGCATGCGCCACATGCCTTCCACGTAATCTTTCGCGTGGCCCCAGTCGCGCTCGGCGTGCAGGTTGCCGACGTACAGCTTTTCCTGCAGGCCTAATTTGATGCGGGCGGCGGCGCGGGAAATTTTTCGCGTGACGAACGTTTCCCCGCGGATCGGGCTTTCGTGGTTGAAGAGGATGCCGTTGCAGGCGAAGATGCCGTACGACTCGCGGTAATTTTTCGTGATCCAGTACGCGTACAATTTCGCCACGCCGTAGGGGCTGCGCGGATAAAAAGGCGTGTTCTCGTTCTGCGGCACTTCCTGCACTTTGCCGTACATCTCGGACGTGGAGGCCTGGTAAAAGCGCGTTTTCTCCTCGAGCTTCAGGATGCGGATCGCCTCGAGCAAACGCAGGGTGCCCAGCGCGTCGGAGTTAGCCGTGTACTCGGGCGTTTCGAACGAAACTTTCACGTGCGACTGCGCGGCGAGGTTGTAGATCTCGTCCGGCTGCACTTCCTGCACGATGCGGATGAGGTTCGTCGCGTCGGTGAGATCGCCGTAATGCAGGAAAAATTTCACGCCTTTCTCGTGGCGGTCGTGGTAAAGGTGATCGACGCGGTGCGTATTGAACATCGAGCTGCGGCGCTTGATGCCGTGCACGACGTAACCTTTGTCCAGCAGCAGCTCAGCGAGGTACGCGCCGTCCTGCCCTGTAACGCCGGTGATGAGTGCGGTTTTTGCCATCCGTATGCGTGGTGGTGTTCAGCCAAAGGTAAGGGTTTGGACTCACCCCCGGCCCCTCTCTCCGACGCGGCGAAGTCGCGATGCTAAATTTTCTAATCCTACCAGCGCCGCGTCGCAAACTCGGAACTATTTTTTTCACCGGGCAACTCGCGTCGAAGACGGAGAGAGGGGCCGGGGGTGAGTCACCTGTAAATCGAAACAAACCCCGTGCGCGTGTACGAGGACCCGTTCTGCAGCATCGCATCGAGAACGTAGTAATAAACCCCGTCGCTGAGCTTGCTGCTTTTCAATGAGCCGTCCCAGGAAGCGAGCGGGTCGGCGGTTTCGAAAACGACCTGGCCCCAGCGGTTGAAGATGCGCCAGCGCGCTTCGGTGACGCAGGTCGCGTCGATGAGGGCGAGCGTTTCGTTGTGGCCGTCGCCGTTGGGGGTGAAGATATTGGGCAGGCGCGGGTCGCATTCGGCGGGAGGCGGGGGCGGAACGGGCGGTGTGCTCGTATCCTCGGGCGTGTCGACGATGCAGCCGCCCATCACGCGCGCGACGAAACCGTCTTTCGCGCCGTAAGAGGTCAGCGATTGCGCGCCGGGAAAATTGGCGGAGCTGTGAAAAAAGCCCGTCACATAAACCCTGCAGCTCGTGTCGCAGGCCACGGCGTTGCCGCGATCCTCACCCGGGCCGCCCGCCTGGATCGCCCACTGCCAGCCGCCGGAAGTATCGATCGACGCGACGAAAATCTGCACGCTGTCCGTTCCCGCGATCAGGGTGGTGTCGTTGCCGAAATGCGCATTGCCTTTGAATTGTCCCGAGACGTAAACGTGATTCTTGTTGTCGGCCGCGATGCCGCAGCCGCGATCGCTGCCGCCGTTGGAGCCCGCGCGCCGCGCCCAGATCCAGGTGCCGTCGGTTTTCATCTTCGCTACGAAAATGTCGCGCCCGTTCGGCCCGCCGTGGTTGTCGACCGTGTCCGTGCCGAAGGCGACCTTGTCGCGGAACTCGCCGGTGATGTAGATCTCTTCGTTCTTGTCCACCACGATCGCATCCGCGCGGTCGTCGAGCGTGCTGCCGGTGGGTCGCACCCATTGGAAATTCCCGGCGCTGTCGTACTTCATCACGAAAATATCGCGGCCGCCGTTCGAGCTGAGCAAGGTGCTGCCGAAGGAGCGGTTCGTTCCGTAAAATCCGCCCGCGATGTAAATGTTCGCCGACGAATCGATGCTGATGCGGTTGTCGCGATAGCCGTCGTGGCCTTGATACGTGCGAACCCATTTCCACACGCCGTTCGAAGAAAGCTTCCCGACGAACGCGATCGAATCCCATACGGTAAACGGCGTCAGCGTTCCGAACGTCGCGGTGCCGGGCGTGGTGCCGTAATGATTCGAGAGAAATCCGCTGATGTAAATATTGCCGAGCTTGTCGGTGACCATGTCGAAGCCGTGATCGTCGCCGGTAGAGCCGCCTTGTACCGCCCACATATAGCCGCCGCTGGGATCGAGCTTGACAATGAACGGGTGATCCGCCTGCCCCGCCGTAGTGTACGGCCCGAATTGTCCGCCGTACCATGCCGTGCCGGTGTAGATCACGTTGCCCTGCGGATCGAGGCAAAGGCCGAGGCCGCGATCGTCGAGGTAGCTCTCGCAATTGCGCACCCAAATAAAATTGCCCAGCGAATCCATCTTCGCCACATACGCCTCTTTGCTGGCGGCGAACATCGGGATATTGATGCTGCCGAAGGTCCCCTGGTTATTGTAAAAGCCGCAGAAGTAAATATCGCCGCCCGGGCTTACGGCAATGTCGATCGCTTTATCGGAGGCCGAGTTGCCGCAGTTCACCGCCCACTGCCAGGATTGCGCGCCGAGCGAGCACGTGCAGAGAAGAAAAAGTAAAACGAAGATCGTGCGTAAGGTTCCGGCCATGGCATGTGCGGGTTGCCAGGAGGAATTTACGGATAGGAAATGATATGGTTACAAAAAGCTTACCTGGAATGGATGTCTCAACGGACATCCCCCGTCGCCCGCCTCTCACTTCGCCAGCGCTAAAAACCAGGGATTGCGCAGCTCTTCCCGGTTGTAGCGCAGCGGTTCGCCGGAAGGGTGAACGAGCACTTTCCCTCCTGCGGCTTCGAGGATCGCCTGCCCGGCGGCGGTGTCCCATTCCATAGTGGGAGCGAAGCGCGGGTAGCACTGCGCTTTCCCTTCGGCGAGCAGGCAGAATTTCAGCGAGCTGCCGGAAGCGGCGAAATTGATCCTGCCGTGTTTTTTTTCCAGCTCTTCCACGTACGCATTCGTTTCGGGGGAAGCGTGCGAGCGGCTGCTGACGACGGTGAAAATTTCCGGAAGCGGTTGAAGCGGCAGCTCTTCCGATGTGCCGCCTTCCTGCAGCGCATCCTTCACCCGCACAGCGCAGAAACCTTTCACGCCGTAATACAGCACGTCCTGCGCCGGCACGTAGATCACGCCGATCACCGGCTCACCCTCACGCACCAGCGCGATATTGACGGTGAATTCGCCGTTGCGCTTGATGAATTCTTTCGTCCCGTCGAGCGGATCGACGATGAAAAGCTCAGGCCATCCGCTGCGCTCTTCGTAAGGAATGCCGCGGCCTTCTTCGCTGAGGACTGGAATGCCCGTGCGCGTCAGCGCTTCGTGGATGACGCGGTGCGCCTGGCGGTCGGCTTCGGTGAGCGGCGAGCGGTCCTCTTTCTGCGTGATCGTGAAATCGGAGGAATAAATTTTCATGATCTCCTGCCCGGCGAACAGCGCGGCGGGAACGGCGGCCCGAAGGATCAGGAGATCGCGCTGCAGGTCGGGCGAATTTTCAGGAGACTCGTCGCTCATCGTTTTAGTACTTCGCGCCGCCCGCGCCGATCTGCTCGATGGGATGCCAGGTGGTTTTTATTTCCTGCGTATCGAGGATGAGATACGGATCCTGCTCCTGCGGATCGTTCCAGTTCTTATCGCTGTGCACGAAGACGCGCTTCACGTTCAGCGCGGCGGTTTGCTGCGCGAGCTTGGCCTCCGCTGCGTCGTTGCGGCCGTAGAGGAGCGCGTTCACGTCCATGTGCGCGGCCATGTGCGGGAGCAATTCTTTCGAAGAGCCCGTGAGCACGTTCACCACGCCGCCCGGCAGGTCGCTCGTCGCCAAAACTTCCGCGAAGCTGACGGAGCACAGCGGCTTGCTTTCCGAGGCGAGCACGATGCAGGTATTCCCGCCCGCGATCACCGGCGCGACCAGCGACACCAAACCGAGCAGCGAATTTTCTTCCGGCGCGAGAATCGCGACAACGCCCATCGCTTCGGGAACGGAAAAATTAAAATGCGCGCTCTGCACCGGGTTCACCGTGCTGAACAGCTGCTGGTACTTGTCGCACCAGCCGGCGTAATACACGAGGCGATCGATGCACAGCGTGATCTCTTTTTTCGCGGCGCCAGCCGCGCTGCCCTGCAGCACGAGCTCTTCCTCGAACTGCGCGCGGCGGCCTTCGAGCATCTCGGCGATGCGGTACAGGATCTGGCTGCGGTTGTACCCGTTGCGCCCCGCCCAGCCCGCAAAAGCCCCGCGCGCCGCCACTACGGCGTTGCGGAAGTCCTTGCGCGAGGCCAGGCAGACGTTCGCCAGCACTTTGCCCTTTTTCAGCAGCGGGTAATACCTGCCCGATTCCGTGCGCGGGAACTGGCCGCCGATGTAAAGCTTGTATGTCTTTAAAATTCCGAGTCCCATGAGCAGAATTATAACCGCGGTTATGACTTATTTCAAATTGACGTAAGGCAGCAAGCCGTGCAGGCCGCCTTCTCTTCCGAAGCCGCTTTCCTTGTAGCCGCCGAAAGGTGAAGCGGGATCGAACTTGTTGTACGTGTTCGCCCACACCACGCCCGCGCGCAGGCGGCCCGTCATGTTGAATATTTTCGAGCCTTTGTCCGTCCACACGCCTGCCGACAACCCGTACGGCGTGTTGTTCGCTTTCTCGATCACTTCGTCTACCGTGCGGAAAGTCTGGATCGCCAGCACCGGCCCGAAGATCTCCTCCTGCACGATGCGGTGCGATTGCGAAGCGTTGAGGAAAAGCGTAGGCCTGCAGAAAAATCCTTTGCCGGGAATGTCGCAGGAGCTTTGGTAAAACTCCGCTCCTTCGCTGCGGCCGATCTCGATGTAAGAGCGGATCGTTTCCAGCTGGCCTTTCGAATTGATCGCGCCGATGTCCGTGTTCTTGTCCAGCGGATCGCCGACGATCAGCGATTCCATGCGGTCTTTCAGTTTGCGGATCACTTTGGCCGCTACGCCCTCCTGCACGAAGAGGCGCGAGCCGGCGCAGCACACGTGGCCTTGATTGAAGAAAATGCCGTTGATGATGCCTTCCACCGCCTGGTCGAGCGGCGCGTCTTCGAAAATAATGTTCGCCGCTTTTCCGCCGAGCTCGAGCGTGGCTTTTTTGCGCGTGCCGGCGATCGCTTTCTGGATGATCTTGCCTACGTCGGTGGAGCCGGTGAACGCGATCTTGTCGATGTCTTTGTGGTTCACGATCGCTGCGCCGGTTTTCCCGTCGCCGGTGAGGATGTTCACTACGCCGGGCGGCAATCCTGCATCGCGGATGATCTCAGCGAGCTTGAGCGCGGTGAGCGGCGTCGTCTCCGCAGGCTTGAGCACGACGGTATTGCCCGTAGCCAGCGCGGGCGCGATCTTCCAGGCGGCCATCAGCAGCGGAAAATTCCAGGGGATAATTTGACCCGCCACGCCGAGCGGGGTGACTTTTCGATTCGGGAACGCGTAATCCAATTTATCCGCCCAGCCCGCGTAGTAGAAAAAGTGCGCAGCCGCCAGCGGCACATCCACGTCGCGCGATTCGCGGATCGGTTTTCCCCCGTCCATCGTTTCGATCACCGCCAATTCGCGCGCGCGTTCCTGGATCATGCGCGCGATGCGGTACAAATATTTCCCGCGCTCGGCCGCCGGCATTTTTTTCCAGGTCTTGTCGTACGCCGCGCGCGCCGCCTTCACCGCCTTGTCCACGTCCTTCTCATCCGCCTGCGCCACCTGCGCGATCGTCTCTTCCGTCGCTGGATTCACCGTATTGAAATACTTCCCCGAAGAAGGCTTGATGAATTCGCCGTTGATGAACAGGCCGTATTTTTTTTCGAGGCGGATGTGATCGGTGCTCTCGGGCGAGGGCGCGTAGTTCCAGCCGCCGGTAAAATCAAGCACGGCTTCGGTTCCGTTTGCTTTTTCTGATCTGTCTTTCATCGAACAGTGTTATCACAAATACGTTCAATCCTTCGAAAAATAATCCCCGCCTTGGTACACGCCGCTGCTTTCTTTCGCCAGCTGCATCAGGATATCATTCGCAAGGCTGCTCGCGCCGAAGCGAAACCATTCGTTGCTCAGCCAGGCGTTGCCCAGGGTTTCTTTCACCATGACGAGATTCTGCAGGGCCGCTTTCGCGGTGGAAATGCCGCCGGCAGGTTTCATGCCGATCATCTTTCCGGTCTCGTAATAAAAATCGCGGATGGCTTCGAGCATCACCAGCGTGACGGGCGGGGTGGCGGCGGGCTGCACTTTTCCCGTCGAGGTTTTGATGAAATCGGCGCCGGCGCGCATCGCGATCTCGCTGGCGCGGCGCACATTGTCGAGCGTGGCCAATTCACCGGTCTCAAGAATGACCTTCAAGCGCGCAGGGCCGCAAGCCTCTTTGATCGCGGCGATCTCGTCGAACACGTACCAATAATTTCCCGCGAGAAATTCTCCGCGCGAGATCACCATGTCCACCTCATCCGCGCCTTCCTCCACGGCGAAACGCGTATCCGCCAATTTCACTTCGGGGATCGATTGTCCCGCAGGAAAAGCCGTGGCCACCGACGCGACTTTGATACCGGAACCATCCAGCGCTTTTTTCGCCGTGCGCACCATCGTCGGGTACACGCACACGGCGGCCACGGTGGGCAGCCCGGGCAGGCGGTCGTGCAGGTGCATGGCCTTGTAGCAGAGCTGCCGCACCTTCCCTTCCGTGTCCTTGCCCTCGAGCGTGGTCAGGTCGATCATGTTCAGCGCGAGCTTGAGGCCGGCGGTCTTTGCGCTTTTTTTGATGCTGCGCGCATTCAGCCGCGTTATGCGCTCTTCCACGCCTACCTGGTCGATGACGGGCGTGTGGAGGAAATCGTAGGATGCAGATGATTTTGCCATGGCGTAAAAGGGAAATAAAGATAGTACGTTTCGGATGTGCGATTTCGGATTTCGGATTTAACTATGGCGAGAAATTGAAAAATCCGGGATCCGAAATCGCACATCCGAAATTCTTCTACCTTTGCCGCATGATCATCCGTCGCCTTTCACTTCCCGTCGTAGTCTGCTGCTGCATGATGTGCTGCTGCATGATGGCGCTCGCGTGAACGGAAAGACGATACGCACTATCGATGAGGGTCTTTCCGTAGCGGCAAGGCCCTTTTTGTTTTTCGTACCTTAACATACATGAGCGAGAGCACACACATTCATCCTGATTTCGGCCGCCTGCTGCAGCGCGCGGACAAGGAAAACCTGCTGAGCCAGCGCGCGCGCGTGATCTGGCTGACGGGACTTTCCGGCTCGGGAAAGACCACGCTGGCCGCGGCGCTCGAGCGGGAGCTGCACGCGAACGAATACCTTACGCAGGTGCTCGACGGCGACAACATCCGCGCGGGCATCAACAGCAACCTCGGCTTTTCGGAAGCGGAACGCAGCGAGAACATCCGCCGCATCGCCGAAGTGGCGAAGCTGTTCCTCAACGCAGGCGTGATCACCATCTGCTGCTTCGTCAGCCCCACGCGCGAAATGCGCCGCCTCGCCAAAGACATCATCGGCGCGGAAGATTTTATCGAAGTGTACGTGAACGCCTCGCTGGAGACCTGCGAGCGGCGCGACGTAAAAGGATTGTACGCCAAAGCGCGCAAAGGCGAGATCAACAATTTCACCGGCATCCACGCGCCCTTCGAAGCGCCCGAACGCCCCGCGGTCGAGCTGCGCACCGATCAATTGAACGTCGATGAAAGCCTCGCGCTTTTGCTGAAGCACATCATCCCGCTCCTGCAGCCATGAAAACGCAGCTGGAAAAATACCGCGACGATTTCCCCGTGCTGCGCTCGGAGCGTTTGCTGCTGCGCCGCCCGGTGACGGCCGATGCGCCCGCGTTTTTCAAAGCGTTCTCCGATGAGGAAGTGATGCGGCATTTCAACCGCGATGCCATGCAGCAATTAGAAGAAGCGGAAAAATTGCTCACGCTTTTCGAAACGGTTTTTCAACGAGGCGACGGCATCCGCTGGGCGATCGTTCCGCTGGGCGCGCATGAGCCTGCCGGCAGCATCGGCTTCCACACGCCCGACCCGAAGCACCCTTTCCAGGGCGAGATCGGCTACGAGCTGCAGCGCGCGTTTTGGGGAAAAGGCTATGCCACCGAGGCGATCGGGCTGATCGCGCCTTTCGGATTGCATGAGCTGGGACTCGAGCGCATCCAGGCGCGCACGATGACGAACAATCCCGCTTCCGCGCGCACGCTGGAGAAGAACGGGTTCCGCTTCGAGGGCTTGCTGCGCAAGCACGGCTGGTGGAAAAACCAATTGCACGATCTCAATTGCTATTCGCTGATCAAAAACGACCTCGCATAACATGAGCACTTACAGTTTGAAACATTTGCAGGAGCTCGAAGCCGAATCCATCTTCGTGCTGCGTGAAGTGGCTGCGCAGTTCGAGCGGCCCGCCCTGCTTTTTTCCGGCGGGAAAGATTCCATCGTCGTCAGCCACCTCGCGCGCAAAGCCTTCTGGCCCGCGAAAATCCCTTTCCCGCTGCTGCACATCGACACCGGGCACAACTTCCCGGAAACGCTCACCTACCGCGACTGGTGGGTGAACGAGGTGCTCGGCGCGAAGCTGCTCGTGCGCTACGTGCAGGATTCCATCGACCGGGGCCGCGTGACCGAAGAGAAAGGCTACAACGCCAGCAGGAATCTTTTGCAAACGACCACGCTGCTCGACGCGATCGAAGAATTAAAGCTGGATTGCGCGATCGGCGGCGCGCGCAGGGACGAGGAGAAAGCCCGCGCGAAAGAACGTTTCTTCTCGCACCGCGACGAGTTCGGCCAGTGGGATCCGAAAAACCAGCGCCCGGAGCTGTGGAACATCTTTAACGGCAGGAAAAACATCGGCGAGCACTTCCGCGTGTTCCCGATCAGCAACTGGACGGAGATGGACGTGTGGCAATACATCCTGCACGAAAAGATCCGCCTGCCCGAGCTCTACTTCTCGCACACCCGCGAGATCATCAACCGCGACGGCGTGCTGCTGGCGAAATCAGAGCATCTCCAGGTAAAACCGACGGAAAAACCCGAATCAAGGATCGTCCGTTTCCGCACCATCGGCGACATGACCTGCACCGGCGCCGTCGAATCCACCGCATCGACCCTGGAAGAGATCATCCAGGAAGTCGCCGCCTCGAGAGTGACGGAACGCGGCACCCGCGCCGACGATAAAAGATCCGAGGCGGCGATGGAGGACAGAAAAAAGGCGGGCTATTTTTGAATTGCCACGAAGACACAAAGACCACTAAGAACCACCAAGAGTTATGATCAAGCCTAAAATATATCAACCGTTAACAGAAGAGGAAGAGCGAATAGGCAAGCTGATCGTTGATTCAGCCTATACTGTTCATCGAGCACTCGGCCCTGGCTTATTGGAAAAGGTCTATGAAGTTTGCTTTTGTCATGAGTTAGCCAAAAGGCAGCTAGCATTTGCAAGGCAGTTGGACATACCCGTTGTTTATGATGGAATTGTCTTTGCTGAAGGATTACGACTGGATGTGCTTGTCGAAAACTTGGTGATTTGTGAGCTAAAAGCAGTTGATCAGGTTAATCCCGTTTGGGAAGCACAAATTTTAAGTCATCTGAATTTGACAGGCAAGCGCTTAGGGTATTTGATCAACTTTAACGTTCCTGCAATCAAAAATGGCATAAGACGATTTGTCAAGTAACACTTTGTGTCTCTTCGTGGCCTTTGTGCCTTTGTGGCAAAAAATGTACACTCATGAACAACACTACATCTCCTTCATCACACGCCTCTAACTATCTCGACATGGAGCTGTTGAGATTTACCACCGCCGGCAGCGTCGACGACGGAAAAAGTACGTTGATCGGGCGCCTGCTCTACGATACGAAATCCATCTTCGAAGACCAATACGAAGCCATCAAAGCCAGCAGCGAAAAGCGCGGCGAAGAATACGTGAACCTCGCTTTGCTTACCGACGGACTGCGCGCGGAGCGTGAGCAAGGCATCACCATCGACGTCGCGTACCGTTACTTCGCCACGCCGAAACGAAAATTCATCATCGCCGATACGCCGGGCCACATCCAGTACACCCGCAACATGGTCACCGGCGCCTCGACGGCCAATCTCGCCATCGTGCTCGTCGACGCGCGCAAGGGCATCAGCGAGCAAACGATGCGGCACGCCTACATCGCTTCGCTGCTGCGCATCCCGCACGTGGCGCTTTGCGTGAACAAGATGGATCTCGTCGGGTACAAGCAGGATGCCTTCGAAAACATCCGCAAAGTCTTCAGTGAATTCGCCACGAAGCTCGACATCACCGACGTGCACTTCATCCCCCTCAGCGCGCTGAAAGGCGACAACGTGGTGGAGCGCAGCGCGAACATGGATTGGTACCAGGGTCCCACGCTGCTGCACCTGCTCGAGACGATCCACATCGGCAGCGATCACGACCTCAGCCGGGCGCGCTTCCCGGTGCAATACGTCATCCGCCCGATGAGCAGCGATCACCACGACTACCGCGGCTTCGCGGGCCGGGTCGCAGGCGGCGTGCTGAAAAAAGGCGACGCGGTCACCGTGCTGCCTTCGGGTTTTACATCCGCTGTAAAATCCATCGACACGTTCGAAGGCGAATTGCAGGAAGCGTTCGCCCCGCAATCCGTCACGCTCACGCTGCAGGACGAGATCGACATCAGCCGCGGCGACATGATCGTGCGCAGCGAAGACCTGCCGCAGGTCTCGCAGGATATCGACGTGATGCTCTGCTGGATGAACGAAAAAAAATTAGCGCTCAATGGAAAATACACCGTGAAGCACACGAGCAAGGACGTGCGCTGCCTGGTGAAAGACGTGCTGTACAAAATGAACATCAGCACGCTCGAGCAAATGAGCGACGACAAGAACGTCGGCCTGAACGACATCGCCCGCGTGCGCCTGCGCACCACCGCCCCGCTCTTTTTCGACAGTTACAAAAGCAACCGCGTGACCGGCTCGCTCATCCTCATTGACGAAGGATCGAACGAGACGGTGGCGGCAGGAATGATCGTATGAGCCTGCTTATCATTTCCACTCCCCGCCTCCGCCTCCGCGAGTTCGCCGCGCACGACGCAGCAGCTCTCGCCGCGCTCAACAGCGATCCTGAAGTGCTGCGCCATGTGCTGCACCCGGAGCCTTGGTCGCTCGCAAAAGCGCAGCAGTGGCTTGCAGAAGACGATACGTATGAGCGTTACGGCTTCGGGCGCTGGGCGGTGACGGAAAAAGACAGCGACGAGCTGATCGGCCACTGCGGCTTGAAATATCGCCCGGAACAAAAGCACGTCGATCTCGGCTACCGCTTTGCTGCAAAACATTGGGGCAAGGGCTACGCGACCGAAGCAGCGCGTGCTTGCCTTGAGTACGGTTTTCGAGAACTGGGACTGCGGCGAATCGTCGCTTCTTATATTCCGGGCAACGCCGCTTCGCTGCACGTGCTGGAGAAACTGGGGTTTCAGCCGTGCGGAAATGTCGCGATGAACGGCAAAGAATTTCCATTGCTCGAGGTTTTCAATCCTTACACGGATGTACATCTGCTGCAGCCGCTGCTGATCGAAACGGAACGTCTTCAGTTGCGCGAGCTCCACCCCGGCGACGCGCGCGTGATGTACGCACTCAACAGCGATTATGAGGTCGTCAAGTACACCGGCGATTCTTCACAATTCACTTCTTTCCACGACGATGCGAAACCGTTTTTCAAAGCCTATCCGCAGCGTTACCGCGAGCAAGGCTTCGGCCGCTGGGCGGTGATCCTGAAGTCGACGGGTGAAACGCTCGGCTGGTGCGGCCTGAAGCGCATCGAAACGGGCGAGGTCGATCTCGGCTATCGCTTTTTCAGGAAACATTGGGGCAAAGGCTACGCGACGGAATCATCGCTGGAAGTGCTGCGCTACGGTTTCGGAAAGCTCGGCTTGCAAACGATCGTGGGCCGCGCGCGCGTGGAAAACCTGCCTTCGATCCGCGTGCTGGAAAAATGCGGGATGGTTTACGAGAAAAATTTCACGGATCATGATGGAGAATGCGTGCAGCTGACGCTGGATGCGCCATCCTTCCTGCACAAAACGAAAAAGGAAGCCTGAGGCTTTCTTCATCTCTCTCGCATTCACAAGTTATCGAACGCTTCGCCTATTGCGAGACCTCCATCACTTGCAGCTGGCACGACCAGTTATCCGGCAGCGGCTGCCCGTGCGTATCGAAGCAATACGTGATCGCCGACCGGTAGCCCGCGGGCACTTCGCTCACGACGCCCACGACAAAACGGGCGATAACTACGGTCGTCGGCGTCAGCACGATCGGCGGCTGCGGGCCCGGCGTGTCGGAAGCGAACCACACCGTCGAGCCGACGGGCAGCGTGCACTGGATAATAAAGAGAAATTTCCCGTTGCTTTCGCCGATGTCGAAGTCGAGGGTGTGGCAGGTTTCCATAGCTGTTTATGAACGCTTAGTTCCGGGACGGTAAAGCATCTCCAGGTGCGGGATGTCGTCCTCCATGTATTCTTCTTTCTCCGTGCGCGCGAAGCCGTACTTCTCGTAATACTTCCGCAAATAGCTCTGCGCGGAAATGCGCACGGGCACGTCGCCGAAATAATCGCAGATGTACTGCATCGTTTTCTCCATCAGCACGAGCCCCACGCCTGTGCCCCGCGCGCTTTGCGAAGTAGCCACGCGCCCGATCGACGCTTCTTCGTACGACACGCCCGCGGGCAGGATGCGCGCGCAGGCGATCAGCTCCTCGCCGCGCCAGCCCATCACGTGCAGACCGTACTCGTCCTTGTGGTCCGGATCGAGGTACGCGCAGTTCTGCTCCACGACGAACACCGCCGCACGCAGCTGCAGCAGGCGATGCAGCTCTGCAGGACGCAGCTCGCTGAAGCGCTTGCATTGCCAGGTGATCATCGGGAAAGTCATGACGGTATGCGAAGAAAAGAAATCTTTTTGATCAGCCGGTCGAACAGCGCCAGGCCCAGCAGGCAGCCCGCGCTGTTCGCGATGAAATCATACAGGTCGGCGCTGCGCTCTTCGAACACCGCATCCTGCAGCAGCTCGAGCACTCCGCCGTAAACAACGCAGAGCAGCAGCGCCCAGGACCGCGGTGAAGCGTGAAAAACCCCGACCGAAGCTTGAAGAAGAAACCCCCGGGCAGGCAAAACGAAAAGCACGAAGAACACGCCCGCATGCACCCACTTGTCGAATGCAAGCAGCTCCAGAAATGAAATGTGCGGAAGATCCCTCCCGGGGATTCCGCACAGAAAAGCGATGAACAGCGCCCAGAGAAAAGCCCAGCGGGTGTGCTTCCAGAACATGGGCGCTGAAAAATTTCTTTATTGACCGATGAGGCTCTTGTACGCCGCCGCATCCAGCAGCTCGCCCATCTCCGAAGGATCGGAAAGCGCCATGCGGATCAGCCAGCCTTCGCCGTACGGATCTTTATTGACGATCTCGGGATTGGCGTCGATGGCGGGATTTTTTTCCAGCACCTTGCCCGACAAGGGCATGAACAGGTCGGAAACGGTCTTCACCGCCTCGATGGTGCCGAACACGTCTTCCCTTCCTACCTCTTCGCCGACGGATTCGATCTCCACGTAAACGATATCGCCGAGCTCGCCTTGCGCGAAATCAGTGATGCCGACGTAAGCCGTGTCGCCTTCGACGCGAACCCATTCGTGATCTTTCGTGTACTTCAGGTTGTCAGGGATATTCATAAGCGTTGCTTGGTTTGAAGGAGCAAATGTAGGCGAAAAAAGAAAATTCCGGATGTACGATTTCGAATTTCGGACAGGCGCGCACCCGGCCCGCAGTAAAAAATCCGAAATCCGAAATCGTATATCCGGAATTACTGGGCGAGCGTGAAGCGCAGGCTGACGCCGGCATTCGTGTTGGCCGTCTTGAAGGAGGAAGACACCAGCGGGTTCGTCACGATGCGGTCGCAGAAGAGGCGCACGTTCAGCTTTTCGTTCAGCACGTAATCGGCAGACGTTTTGATCGCGAGGATGTTCTGCCCGGCGGTGAGCTGGTTGTAATCTTCCACCGCTTTGCGGATCACCGTCTGGTTGTTGCGGTACGAAACGTCGGCGCGCACGTTGAGATCGCTCTTCGGTTTTTTCTTCAGGAACTTGAAGTTCAGCGGCACCTGCTTGAAGCGGTAACCTAATCCCAGCACGATCTCGTGGCCGCTGATCTCCGTAAGCTGCGTATTGGCCAGGCTCAGGTTCATCGTGCGGTCTTTCTTGTACTCGATCTTCGTGCTCAGGCTGTTCTGCCAGGTCATGTCGATATTCGCCAGCGGGCTGAACTGCTCGGAAATGGAAACCGAGTTGAGCTGGTACTGGCTTTCGAAATCGCCGGCCGAGTTGCGCAGGTGATCGGATAAGCCGTCGTAATCCATATCGTAGTTCAGGTTCGTCTGGAACGAGCCGATGCTGTACGTGCAGCGGTAGCCGTGGTTCAGCGTTACCGATTTGAACGTCTTCTTCAGCTTCTCGATCTTGGAAAGGCCGTCGTACGTCACGCGCCAGTTGGGCAGCGGGAGGCTGGGCAGGATGCTGAGCGGCGAGCCGGCCGCGTTCTTGCCGCTGTACGCCGCGAGGAATGCGGGGATCACGACTTCCTGCGAAGTGGGGCCGTAGCCGTCGCGGAATACGCCGTTCGTTTGATAGCCGTTCGAGTTCGGATCCTGCTCGCCGAGGCGCTGCGAGATCGTCGCGCGGTTGTTCTGGAACTGCTCGAACACTTCCGATATGTGCTCTTTATTGTCGCGCTTGAAGGCCGTGCGCCAGGCGATGAACGAGATGCTGAAGTTGCCGTTCTCCGTGGGCGTTTCCCTGACCCAGTCGCCCGAGGTCCTGTTCCAGCGGTAAAACTCGCTGCGGTTGATGGCGTAGTTGCGCGTGGCGTTGAACTCGATGCGCAGGTCGGGGAAAGGCTCGAGATTGGCGCGCGCGGTAAGGTTCTTCGTGCTCGTGCTCGTGAAAGGCGTGAACAGCGATTCGGTCTGCACCAGCCAGCCCTGCTCTTTCGCGTACACCGGGTACGGATCGTTGCCGGGACCGAAGCGGTCCTGCTGCCCGAAGAGGAAGCCCAGCGAAGGCCCTTCGAAATTCTCGTCGAAGCCCATCACGCGCGTCTTGCGGTTGTAGCCCGGCAGCGAGAGGCCGGAGTTGACCGAGTAGTTCACGTTCACCGTGCGCAGGCTCATCACCAGGCGCGCGAGGTATTCGAAGATCTCGTACTGGTCGTTGTCTTTTTTCGTCGTGTCCTTCGGCGCGGGCTTGTTGCCGGGCGTGGGCGTTTTCGAAGTGGTTTCTCTTCCTTTCGGCTTCACGCTGCCTTTCTGGTTCACCTTCTTGAAGTACGGCACCTTGTTGTACAGCGTGGTCAGGTTGCCCTGCACCGTCCACTGCCACTGCGAAGTGTTGTTGATCAGGTTGCCCACCGAGTCGGCAGCGAAGGGCGCGCGCTGCCAGCTGTACGTGGTCGTGTAACGCACGCTCGCCGTCACCCAGTCCATCATCGGCAGCTTGTTGATCGGCACGTTGAAGTTCACGCTCGAGTTGTGCCGGTAGCTCACGTTCTCGCCGAACCTGCGGATGTTCTCCCAGATCGTGTCCTTCTCCGTATCCGTATCGATGCGGCCTTCCGGCTCGAGGATCCGCGCGTCATTGTCGGCGCTGAACTCCAGCTTCAGGTTTTTCGTCAGGTCCCAGCGCAGGTCGTAGTTGCGGTTCCACACGAAGTTCTTGTTGAAGAACGGCTGGATGATCACGTCGCTCTGTCCCGTCGTGTTGCGGTTCTTCTGCTCGCTGTACGTGCGGTTGAGGTCGGTATTGAAGCCGAGCATCGAGGGCAGCGGCGTGAAGTTGATGTCGCGGATGAGCGACAGGCTTTTTTTGTTGAGCGCTTTTACTTTCTCGAAGGGCTTGATGTTCTTCGGCGTGCTCGTGTACGTGTACGTAATGCCGCCGCGGTACGTGCGCACGTCGCTCACTTCCAGGTTCACGTTGTGGCGTGAGATTTCCGTGTACGCGAAGCTCGCCGCGAAGTTCTCCACGTCCCAGAGGTTCGCCTTGCCGCCGCCCTTCCCGCGATCCTTCCGCACGTTGGTCAGGTTGAAGCTGCGGCGGCGCGTAATGTCCACCGTGATGCCCGCGATCGAGTCACGCACTTCCTGCGGAATGTTCTCATCCTCGATGAAGGGACGCAAAAGAATATCGGGATCGAGCGGGTTGAACTGAGGAGTGATACGCGTCTCGCCGTAGCCCCAGAACATCGGGATGCGGATGTTCCATTTTTCCGGGAAGAATTTGCCCATCTCCAGCTGCGCCGATACGTCGTAGCTCATCTGGGTTTCGCGCAGGCGCTCGCTCACTTTTTTCTCCACGCTGCCGAAGCCCGGCGTAGCCATGTTCGCGCTGATGTTCATCGTACCGAAATCGGCGAGCTTGGCGGTGATGCGCGTGGTGGCTGCGGAGCCGCCTTTGTTGTCGAAATCCGTCAGGCGCAATTCGTTCACCCACACTTCCGCGCACTTGTTCAGCCCGTCGTCCGGCGAGCCGGGCCCGAGCTTTTTCGGGTTGCGGATGCCGACCATCATCACCTTGATGTTGCTCAGGTTCGGGTTGCCTTTTACGCGCACCATCCGCGCGCCGTTGTCGGGATCGGGCGTGCTGTACTCGGAAGTGAGGTTGGCGGTGCCGGCGGCGAGCGCGTTGTTGCGCAGCTGCTTCACCATCTGCAGCGTGGTGAAGGCGAGCTCCATGTTGTTCGCTTCCGGCCACACTTTCTTGCGCTCGGCGTCGTCGTTCGCGCCGTAGTTGCCCGGGGGCGTGACCTTCAGCGGAATTTCATATTCGTAGTAGTTGTCCACCAGGTCGGTGCCGAGGCGGATGAACACGCTGATGTCGTCGTCGCGCAACTGCTCGGCGCTGCCGGGTGCGGCTTCGGCGTGCACGAACATGCGCAGCTTCTTGTACGAGCGCACGTCGAGGTTGGAATTTTTGTACGCAGCGCGGGCGTCGCCGTCTTCGAGGTCGCACACGCGCATCGAGAGGGACTGCTCGTTGAGGCGGACGAGGTTTGCGCTCTGCACGTTCTGCTCGCGGTCGATGCCCGGGGGCAGCACGTAGTTGACGGGAATGCGGTTGCCGTTCTCCTCGATGTTCACGGCCGAGACGTTGAAGCTGGTTCCGCCCTGGTCGTTGCCGAGGTATTCGCCCGGGTTGATCAGCGAGAAAAGATACTTGCGCCAGTCGCTGCGCACGAGCTCGAGGCGGGCGAAGCGCACCGTGACCGGCTTCTCCACGCCTTTGAAGAACACGCGGATGAAACGGATCGAGTTGAAGTTGTCGATGTTGCCGATCTTCTGATCGAAGTCGCGCACGGGAATTTTGAACTGGTACCAGGTGATGGGGCGCACGTCGCCGTTGGCCGTATTCACCGTGGTCTGGTACGCATCCGTGATGTAGTTGCGGCCTACGTTGTTGGGATTGATGTCGTTCGGCGTCAGCTTCACGCGGTACTGGTAGTAGCTCTCCGTTTCGTTCAGTGTGTTGTCGCGGTTCACGTCTTCCTGGTTGGGCAGCGTGGTGCTTTGCGGCGTGAAGCTGCCTTTGCCGTCCTGCTGCTCGGTGGAGTTCGAGTTGCCGTCGAGGCCGTTGAATTTTTTGTAGCGGTTGAGGATGGACGCGGTCGCGTCGTCGTAATCCTGTCCGCGGTAATAATGATAACCGTCGCCTGAAGGATCGGACGATGCGTTCTGGTAAGCAGCCGAGCCGGTGCCGTGCGCAGCGGAAATCGCGTTGAGGTAATTGATGAAGAAGCTTTGCTCGTCCGCATCGTTCAAGCCGTCAAGGCCAACGTCCTGCAGCTGCCGATTCGCCGGATCATTGTCGAACGCATTGACCACCGACTGCAGGATGGGCACGCGGCCCCAGGCGGTCGTGTCGATCAGCGTGGGCGGGTTGACGATGGGCAGGCCGTTCTCGAAGGCGTTGCGGCCGTCCTTCAGCACGTCTTCCGAAATGTTGCCGAGGTTGAAGATCAGCTCGCCGTTCTGGTTCGGATCGGTATTGTCTTCGTTGAAGGGATCCATCATCCAGAACTGGATGAACTCGATGTTCGCCGCTTCGAAGTCGTTCGTCTCGATCTTGCGCATCACGCCACCCCAGCGGCGATCGGGGTTGATCAGCGTGCCGTCGGGATTCAGGCCGCTGGAATACGGCGAGGGCGATACGTCGAAGTTGTACGGGCCGCGCTCGCTGGGATAATACGAAAGGTCGAGCACGGGAATGTTGAGCGGCTGGCCCTGCGGGGGCTGCTTGTTGGGGAACACTTCCGTCTCCAGCACTTCGCGCACGCGATGGTCGGACTGGTCGTCGGGCGAGATGTGATCGGGCTTAAGATTATTCGCGTTGCTGCCGGAGCGGATAAAGAGCGGATCGATCGTGTACCAGGCCAGCTTGGCGCGGTTGTAGCCGGTGGCCAGCGTGTCGTGCAGCGCGGCTTCGGGGAACATGGAAGGCTGGCCTTGCGGGATGGAAGCGAGCGTCCAGCCCTGCGGGGAACGAATGTCGATGAGCGATTGCGTGCCTTCGAAATCGTCGAGGTACGAGGTGCCGTTCTTGCCGATGGCTTTGTTCACGCCCGGGAACAGGTGCGCGCCTTCGGCGATGACGGAGATGGATGATTTTTCTTTCGTGCTGAGCAGCGGCAGCTTGTCGATCAGGCGCGTGAGGAAAGGCGCGTCGGTGCGGTAGTTGAGGTCCATGCCGACGATCCAGTTGCTCATCGGCTCTTCACCCGCGTTCACTTTTTGCGTGAGCGGGCGCTCGGTAAGGTTCATCGCCGTCGCGCCGATGTTGAAGTCCTTGCTTACGCGGTAATCGAAGTGCGTTCCGAATAAGGTTTTCGATTGTATGCTGAACAGCGAATTGCTCTCGAGCGAGATCTTGATCGGCACGCCCGAGTTGAGAATGCCTTCGTTGATGATTTTCACGCGGCCCAGCGCGTAGTCCACCGTGTAGTCGATGTTCTCCGCCAGCGGCGCCCCGCCCGCCGTCACCGTCACCGAGCCCTGCGGAATGTTCACCGCGTTCAGCGCGATCTCCGAGCTGGAAGATGATTTGTACTGGCCTTTTAATTTGAAACGGTCCTTCGAGAAAATTTGCCGCGCCGCCGTTTTCGTGGAGTCGTACAATTCGAAGTACACGTACGGCAGCATGTCCGGGTCGCTGTTGAACGCTTCAAACAAATGTTCCCCGAACGGTTCTCTCACGGGGAAAATGATGCGCCCGTTCGAAGAGATGATCGTCACGCCTTCGATGAAATCGAACACGCCGTCGGGCGAAGCCTGCTGCTGCGGATTCAGCTTGTCGAGGTTCATCACCTGGATGAGCGGCTTGCCTTTGATCACGCCCTCGGGCATGTAGTTGATGTAGGTGCCGGTCGCCTGGTTGTTGTACCACACGTCGAGGCGAAAATCCGCCGGGTTCACCTGGTACGCGCCGATGGCGTAGATGTTTTTCATCATCAGGTTCCAGAGGCGATACGGAACCGGCTGCCCGGCGAAGTTGGTGACCTTCGGAACGAAGTTGGTGCCCTTGAGCAGCTTGAGGAAAAGCGCGTCCTGTCCGGTTACGCCGTCAGTAGAGAATTCACCGACCTGGAACACTCGCCCGGGGAAGCCGGCGAGCGTGTACTGGTAAGCGACCGCCAGCACCTCGTCGTAGTTCAGCGACTGGTTGAGCGAGATGAAGCCCAGGCGGGGATTGTAAATGTATTCCGTGGGCGCGAGGCGGCGCGCGTTGGAAATTTTCTCGTAGTTGGTGCCCAGCGCGAAAGCCGTCGGCGGGTTGGAGATGGGCGCGAATACGGCCTGCACGTTGTTGATGTCGCGCGCGCCGGCGTACACGCCGTTCAGGTCGGCGTACAGCGAGTTCGTGTCGTTGTCCGGCGGCGAGCCGGGCTGATCAACGCTGATCCAGCTCGAACCCACGTTCTCCAATTCACTTTCGCCCAGATCGCCGAAGGCCACGATGTTACGCGTATTGTCGACGGCGCCGGTGCGGTTGGTCACCCACACTTCCATGCGCGTGATCGTCACGCCGGAATTGACGATGGGAAAATTTGCGAGGGACTGGTCGTACTGGTTGTAAAAATACTGCGAGAGAAAAAAGTGCTTGTTCGCCTCGTAGTTGCTGCCTTCCACTTCGAAGGTGCTGGTTTGCGCGCCGCCCTGCACGTTCACTTCCGACTTCTTGCCTTTTTCCTGCGAGATGACGGAGGTGACGGTGAGACGGCCGAACTGCAATTGCGTTTTCAGGCCGAAGAGGCTCTGGCTGCCGGTGATGAGCGAGCCGTTGAGCGGCATGTTCACGTTGCCCGCCTCGATCTTCTTGATGATCTCGTCCTCGTAGCCCGTGTACTCGAGCTTCATCTGGTTCTCGAAATCGAAGGTGGCTTCCGTGTTGTAGTTGGTGGTGAGCTTCAGCTTGTCGCCGATCTTGCCGACGACGTTGAGCTGAATTTTCTCATCGAAGTCGAAAGTGGAGATGCGGCGCTGGCGCTCGGGCAGGGCGGGGTTTTCGGTGCGGTTGATGTTGACGCCGAAGATGAGCTCGGCGGAGCCCTGCGGGCGGATGTCGATGGTGCCGCCGCCGAAGATGCGGTCGAAAGCCTGGCTGTTGATCTTGATCGGCGGGATGAGTCCGCGTCCGCCGCCTTGCTGGTCCTGGCTTTCAGCATGCGAGCGGGAGCGCCAGTAATCGCGCACCGACTTCTTCATGTCGTATTCCATGTACTCGTCGAAGGTGACGTAGGTCGGGGGACGGTACTGCAGTCCGCCCATATTCTGCTCGATGAGATAAAGATTGGAGTCAGGATCGTAGCTGATCTTCCGCTCGATGTTCGAAGGATCGTAGAGCTTGAGGTTGCCGTTGTTGTTCCAGTGCAGGGGGTCGAGGCCGGAAACGTCTTCGAAAGGATATTTAAGCGTATCCTCGCCGGCCGTGTCGGCCGGCGCGAACTCGCCTTCATAAGCGAAGCCGCCCGAGCCGGCGCGCGCATCTTCCCGGAAGAAGGCCAGGAAGAACACGGCGGAGAAGCCGATGATGATATATTTGAAGAATTGTCTCACGGAACTTCTTGGAGGGGTTTGATGCTATAAATTTTTTAACGCCAGTTTGATCAGATGCTCGACCGACACTACATTTCCTTCCGCCTTCAGCACTTTGTCGATCGCTTTCTCAGCCATGTTCCGCGCGAAACCCAGCATCACCAGGGCCGTTAACGCTTCAGTGCGGACTTTATTATCGCCCGGGAAGAAATTCGCCGGGAGCTGCTGTTCCTTACCCAGCTTGCCTTTCAGGTCGACGATGATCCGCTGCGCGGATTTTTCGCCGATGCCTTTGACGGCTTTCAGGGCGCTCACGTCGCCGGTGTGAATGGCCTGCCTCACTTCGGCCGGGGCCATCGACGAGAGGATCATGCGCGCCGTGCCGGGTCCAACACCGGAAACGGAGATCAGCTCGAGGAACAATTCGCGCTCTTCCTTGTCTGCGAAACCGTACAGCACGTGCGCATCTTCGCGGATGGCCAGGTGCGCGTAGAGGCGGCAGTGCTCCTGGTCGGGCAGCTTGGAGAACGTATTCAGCGATATGTTCAGCTGGTAGCCGACACCGCCGCAGTCGATGACGGCGTACGTGGGCGTTTTTTCAACCAGCTTCCCTTCGATGTGATGAATCATGTATTCGAAATTCTCCGGCCGGAGAAAGCATTCTAAATTTTACTTTACCCTTTTCTTCCCTGTGCGTCGACCACCGCGATGGTGACCATGTTGACGATCTCGCGAACCGAGCTGCCGAGCTGCAGCACGTGCACCGGTTTCTTCATCCCCAGCAGCACCGGCCCGATCGCTTCCGCCTTGCCCATCTCCTGCATCAGCTTGTAGGCGATGTTGCCCGAAGCCAGGTTGGGGAATATGAGCGTATTCACCCGCTTGTCCACCAGTTCGCTGAAGGGGAACTGCTCTTTCAGCAATTCGTTGTTCAGCGCGAAGTTGGCCTGCATCTCGCCGTCGACGATCAGACCCGGGTAGTTCTTGTGCAGCAGCGCTGCTGCTTCCCGCATCTTTCTCGGTATCTCGCCTTCGGTCGAACCGAAATTGGAGTAGGACAGCAAGGCGATGCGCGGCACGATCCCGAACTGCTTGATCGTTTGCGCCGTCAGCACCGTGATGTCTACCAGCTCCTGCGCCGTCGGTTCTACATTCATAGTCGTATCAGCGAAGAAAAAGTTGCCTTGCTTCATCGACATTATATACATGCCCGCCACGCGGTTGACGCCTTCCTGCACCCCGATGCACTGCAGGGCCGGCTGGATGGGCACGGAATACTTGCGTGTCAGGCCGGAGATCATCGCGTCCGCCATGCCCGTTTCCACCATCATCGCCCCGAAATAATTGCGGTCGAGCATGGCCTTGCGGGCTTCGAACTGCGTGTAGCCGCGGCGGCGGCGCTTGGAGAAGAAGGCGTCGCCGAAGCGGTGGCGCGTTTCTTCCTGCTCGGCGCTGCGCGGATCGATCACCGGCGTGTCGTCCAGGTCGAGGTGGTGCTCGGCGATGAGCTTATGGATCTTTTCGGCGTCGCCGAGGAGAATGGGCTTGGCGATGCCTTCGTCGCGCACCATCTGCGCGGCTTTGAGGATTTTGTAGTGATCGGCTTCGGCGAAGACCACGCGCTTGGGATTCTGCCGCGCTTTTACGGCCAGGCTGCGCATGAGCTTGTTGTCCACGCCGAGGCGGTTGTTCAGCTCCGCCTTGTACGCTTCCCAGTCGGTGAGCGGCAGGCGCGCCACCCCGCTCTCGATCGCCGCTTTGGCCACGGCGGGCGCAACCGTGGAGATCAGGCGCGAGTCGATGGGCTTGGGGATGATGTACTGCGGGCCGAAAGCCAGGTCGCGCGTGCCGTAGGCCATGTTCACCGTATCCGGAACAGGCTCTTTGGCCAGCTCGGCGATGGCGTACACCGCGGCTAATTTCATGGCTTCGTTGATCTGCGTGGCCCGCACGTCGAGCGCGCCTCGGAAGATGAAGGGGAATCCCAGCACGTTGTTCACCTGGTTGGGATTATCGCTGCGGCCGGTGGCGATGATAATGTCCTCGCGCGCGGCCAGCGCATCCTCGTACGCAATTTCGGGATCGGGATTGGCCAGGGCGAACACGATGGCGTTCTTGGCCATGGAGCGCACCATGTCCTGCGTAACGACGTTTCCTTTCGAGAGGCCGACGAACACGTCCGCGCCTTTCATCGCCTCCTGCAGCGTCTTGATGCTGCTGGTTTTTTGTGCGAAGAACGTTTTATTCCCGTCGAGATCCGTACGCTCGGTGCTCAGCAGGCCTTTGCTGTCGAGCATGTAGATGTTCTCTTTTTTCGCGCCGATGGCGATGTAGAGCTTCGCGCAGGAAATGGCCGAAGCCCCCGCGCCGTTGACGACGATGCGCACCTTGTCGAGCTTCTTGCCGGAGAGCTCGCAGGCGTTGAGCAGGGCGGCGGCGGAGATGATGGCCGTGCCGTGCTGGTCGTCGTGCATCACGGGGATGTCGAGCTCTTCCTTCAGGCGCCGCTCGATCTCGAAGCATTCGGGCGCTTTGATGTCTTCCAGGTTGATGCCGCCGAAGGTGGGCGCGATGGCCTTCACCGTATTGACGAACAGATCGATGTCCTTCGCATCCACTTCGATGTCGAACACGTCGATGTCGGCGTAGATCTTGAAGAGCATGCCTTTGCCTTCCATCACGGGCTTGGAGGCCAGCGGGCCGATGTCGCCCAGGCCGAGCACCGCGGTGCCGTTGGAGATCACGGCCACCAGGTTGCCCTTGGCGGTGTACTTGTACGCATCCTCGGGCGTCTGCTCGATGCGCAGGCACGGTTCGGCGACGCCGGGTGAGTAAGCTAAGGTGAGGTCTCGCTGGGAGCTGTATGGTTTGGTGGGGATTACCTCGATCTTGCCGGGACGACCCTGGGCGTGATAATCGAGCGCATCCTGCTTCCTGAACTTGGCCATTGCAGGTATTAAAAAGTTAAGAAGGACGAAGGTAACAATTTCTTTGGCCCGCGCGCCGGGGTTTTTACAAGCGGAAAGGCCGGAGACTGCGGGGAATACGTATATTCGCATGTCTCTCTAATTCCAGGTTCCTCTCATGAAAAAAGTGGTCGTATTTACCGGCGCCGGCGTCAGCGCCGAGAGCGGGATCAAGACCTTTCGCGACAGCGGGGGACTCTGGGAGGAGTATAATGTGCACGACGTGGCCACGCCCGAAGCCTGGGCGAAGAATCCTGCCCTGGTGCTGCGCTTTTACAACGAGCGCCGCAAGCAGGTGATGGAAGCGCAGCCCAACGAAGCTCATCACGCCATCGCGCGCCTGCAGGAAAAATTCGACGTGTGCGTGGTTACGCAGAACATCGACGACCTGCATGAGCGCGCCGGCTCGAAGAACGTGCTGCACCTGCACGGCGAGATCCTCAAAGCCCGCAGCAGCGCGGACCCCGGCCTCATCTACCCGCTCAAATCCTGGGAGATCAAGCTCGGCGACCGCTGTGAAAAAGGCAGCCAGCTCCGCCCGCACATCGTGTGGTTCGGTGAATCCGTTCCCAACTACGAACTCGGCGTGAGCATCTGCAGCATGGCCGACATCTTCATCATCATCGGCACCTCGCTCAACGTTTATCCCGCTGCGGGGCTGGTGAACTACGTCAAAGCCGAGGCCCCGAAATTCCTTATCGACCCGAACGATGTGCCGGCCAGCCAGATCGAGAATTTGACCTTCATCAAAGAGAAAGCGGGAAAAGGCATGAGCGAGCTGGCGGGGAAATTGTTGTCGGGCGGAGTACTCGCATAAGACACGCGCTGCTTCTCGACTCTGCTACTTCTCAACTTCGTTACTCCTCCACTCCGTTACTTCTCGACTTCGCTCGAATTGTCGTTACTTCAGCATTATACCACCGGCAATTCGAGCGAAGCCGAGAAGTAACGAGTAAAAAAAGGAGAGCCGGCGTCTGCCGGCTCTCCTTTTTTACCTGGATGATTCGTTTCGTTTAGCGCGTCACTACCACGCGGCGCGTGATGACGGCCTTGCCTTCGATCGACAGCGCACAGAAGTAAACGCCTTGCTGCAGCGTCGACACGTCGATCTTCACGTTGCCTTCGGTCTCGAGGAGCGCGGTCTCTTTCACCTTTTCGCCGAGCATGTTGTAGATCACGATCTGCGCGGAAGAGCCGGATTTCGAGCCGAGCTGGAAGTTCATCGAAAAGCTGCCGGAAGCCGGGTTCGGAGCGGGTGACGAGAGGGTCACGGGCTCGTTGCTCAGCTGCGGAATGCCGGTCACGCCGTTGTAAACGACGATGAAGAAAACGGAGTCGGCAGGATTAGCGACGTTGAACACCGAGTAGCGCACGGCCATGGTGGCGGGGGTGTTGCTCTCGGGCTTATACTGCGGCTTGAGATCGATCATGCTCATGCCGTTGATCGGCGTGTTGCCGGGGCTGAGCGTAGTGGTCGGCGTGTAGCAGAGCTGGTCGGTGCAGAACTGCGTGGTGGTGCCCGCAGGCGTGTACAGCACGGCCTTGCGCACCTTCACGTTGACCGTGTTCTGCGTCGTGTTGTGGATGTCGACGTGGAAATCAAAGAAGGTGGCGGGGTCGGTGTGGTTATAGTACAGGTAGGTGCCGCTGCTGATGTTGGAGCTGGACGGCACGTCGTACATGGAGAACGACTGCGCGGAAGCGACCAGGCAGAAGGCGGAGAATGCAAGAGCGAGTAGATGTTTCTTCATTTCAATGCAGCTTTTGGATTCAAGGTTAGAAAGCAAACCTAAGGAAAAAGACCTGAAAACCAAACAGGAGCCCTTGTTAAAAAGATTATAAATCAGGCTTCAGCGGCACGTGCCGTGTTTTCAAGGCTTGTGCAGCCTAAATCGGTTTAAAAGCACCGCAAAAAAAGCTGGAAGCACTATTTATTCCGAATTTATATGTTGCGCGGCATGGTCCGGGGCCGCACCTTTGCCTCAACGACTTTTTGCTCAAGTTCTTTAAGAATATGTCGCGGGCCGGGCGCTCTTCTCTAAGTTTATGGGTTCACTTTCACAACATGCCCGGCCCCGACATTCCTTAAACAAAATATAGTATTTTTGGCCTGGAGCTCCTCTCTCACCAACAGGCCAAAAGGCTCCAGCAACCGAACCTTCAAGCCGTAATCGCTTTTGGTGCAGTATTTGCATCCCAGGCGCAACCGGCTGTCGTCCGGAACGCAACCTGAATCAAAAAACACATTCGATCGTGAAAAAGATCCTTACCCTTCTCGCATTCGTGGCCGCCGCCGGCACAGCGGGCATCGCCCAGGAAGCCGCCGCTCCCGCACAAACCAACACCGGCCAGAAAGTTCCCGGCGTCGAAATGAAAACCCTCGACGGCAAGAAGTTCAACAGCGCAGATTTCAAGAACGACGGCAAGCCGATCATCATCAGCTTCTGGGCCACCTGGTGCGCGCCCTGCAAAAAAGAGCTGAACGCCATCGCAGAAAATTTCGAAGACTGGCAAAAGGAAACCGGCGTGAAAGTGATCGCCGTCTCCATCGACGACGCGCGCAATTCGCCCAAGGTCAAACCGTACGTGGACAGCAAAGGCTGGGAGTACGAAGTGTACCTGGACGAGAACCAGGATTTCAAGCGCGCGATGAACGTGAACAACGTGCCGCACACCTTCGTGCTCAACGGCAACGGCGAGATCGTTTACCAGTACAACAACTACGTCGAAGGCGAGGAACTGAAGCTGTACGAGATCGTGAAGAAGGTCGCCAAGGGCGAAAAGATCAACTGATGAATTACCCGCATACCTGCATCGCATAACGCATTCCCGGCCAGCGCGCAATCGCAGCCGGGAATTCGTGTTTAATACAAAACGCTATTCACCCGTGAAGAAAAACCACCTGCTGCTTTTCCTGTGCCTGGCCGGAGCGGCGGCCGCGCAGGGACAGAACCTGTCCAAAGGCGAGATCCACGGCAACTTCGAGATCGACGCGCAGTATTACAATCCCGATTCCGCCATCGGCGCGCCCGCCGTGCCCGAGAAAGCCCTGATGAACGGCTGGGGCAACGTCATCTACACGAACGGCAAATTCTCGGCCGGGCTGCGCTACGAAAGCTACCTGAACGTGATGCAGGGCTTCGACCCGCGCTACAAAGGCACCGGCATCCCGTACCGCTACGCCACGTACGACAACGGCGGGCTGGAGATCACCGTGGGCAGCAGCTACGATCAGTTCGGCAGCGGGTTGGTGTACCGTGCGTACGAAGACCGCGGACTTCTTTACGACAATGCGCTCGACGGCGTGCGCGTACGCTACACGCCCGCGAAAGGCGTTTACCTGAAAGGCATCTGGGGCAAGCAGCGTACGTTTTTCACGACGAGCCCCGGCATCGTACGCGGCTTCGACGGTGAAGTGAACCTGAACGAGCTCTTCGACAGTTGCATGGCGAAAGTGAAAACGCAGATCATCCTCGGCGGCTCGTTCGTCAGCAAATTCCAGGCGGACCAGGATCCCACTTTCGTATTGCCCGAGAACGTGGGCGCGAGCGCGGGGCGCCTCAACCTCATCCGCGACATCACGCTCAACGAAGCCACCGGCAAAAAAGGTCAGATCAATTTCTACGGCGAATACGCGTACAAGATCAACGACCCCTCGACGGTGAACGGGCTCATCTACAAGCCGGGTGAAGCGATCTATTCTTCGGTCGCGTATTCGCAGAAAGGCTTCGGCCTGCTGCTCGCCGCCAAGCACATCGATAACATGAACTTCCGCTCCGACCGCACGGCCACCGGCAACGCGGCGATGATCAACTACCTGCCTGCCCTTACGCGCCAGCACACGTACCCGCTGATGGCGTATTATCCTTACGCCACGCAGCCCAACGGCGAAGTGAGCTGGCAGGCGGAGATGAGCTTCAAGCTGAAAAAAGGCACGCTGCTCGGCGGCAAATACGGCACCGACATCATCCTGAATTATTCCGCTGCTTACGGTCTCGACAGCACGAACCTGCACGACGAAGCCGGGCGCCGCTTCGGTTATACTGCGGAATATTTCGCGCCCGGCGATCAGTATTTCCAGGACATCCACATCGAGATCGGCAAGAAGCTCACGAATAAGCTGAAAGGCACGCTGATGTACGCGAGCATGTACTACAACAAGAACGTGATCGAAGGAAAATCAGGCTACCCGCTCATCCCCGCGCAGGTCGCCGTGCTCGACGTGATCTACCGCTTCACGGACGAGATCGCCCTGCGCACCGACCTCGAGCACCTGTACACGAAAGAAGATTTCGGCAGCTGGGCGCTGGCTCTTGCGGAGCTGAGCCTGGCCCCGCACTGGTTCATCGCGGCGATGGATCAGTACAACTACGGCAACAAGATCGAATCGAAACAAATTCACTACGTCAACGGGCAGATCGGCTACCTGCGCGGCACCAGCCGCATCGCCATCGGCTACGGCAAGCAGCGCGCGGGCATTTTCTGCGTGGGCGGCGTCTGCCGTTTCGTGCCGGCCTCAAACGGTTTTACGCTGGTGATCACGAGCTCTTTCTAAACGAAATTCATTAACTTTAAGAGATGAATATCCTGAAATCCCTTGTTCCCCTTTGCGCAGCCGCTGCGCTTTTAGCGGCCTGTGATTACGTCAGCGTTCCGCAGCAGGTGGGCGGGCCTACGGGTCCGTCCGGCGGAAACGGCGTCGCGAAGCGTGTGCTGGTGGAAGATTACACCGGACACTTTTGCAATAACTGTCCGCGGGCCGCGGAAGAAATTCATACGCTGGAAGCGCAATATGACAGCCTGATCATTCCTATCGCGGTGCACGTCGGGAACTTTGCCTGGCCGGCTTCCCTCTACGGTCTTCCGAACGGCGCGCCTTCGAATTCGTTTCCGATGGATTTTCGCACGCCCGAAGGCAATGACTGGGAAACTTTTTTCCAGCCTTTCGCTTTTCCGGTCGGCATGATCAACCGTTACGATTATCCCAATAACCACATGCTGACGGTGGAGAACTGGGGCGGGCTCGTCGCACAGGAACTGGCCAAGCCGGCTACTGCCGATATACGCATCTCGCACACGTACAATCCGACGACGCGTATGCTGGATGTCACGATCTCGGGCGAAATGCTACGCGACACTTCGGGCACTTTTTTCATGAAAACAGTTATTACGGAAGACAGTGTTTATGAATGGCAATTGGATTCCGAGCTGAACCCGGAGTATGCGCCGTACTATCACAGCCACATGCTCCGCGGCGCCGTCGACAATCCCGGCTCGGGCTGGGGCGATACGGCCGTAGCAGGCATCATCAGCGCACAGACGGCGTTCACGCGTACGTACAACAACTACCAAGTGAACGCCGCGTGGAATGACACGCACTGTGATATCGTGACGTTCATTTACGACAACAACTCCAAGCAGGTACTGCAGGCGGCAAAGAAGAAACTGCGCTGATTCATTCAGAAGCAAATGAAAGGCCCTGTCGCGAAACGGGGCCTTTTGCTTTTTAGGCGTTATCTTTACGCGACATGCGCCACTGTTTTTTCTTCCTGCTCCTGCTCTCCCCCGCCCTGCTCCCCGCCCAGCGCACCTTCCGCGCCGGCCTCACCGCGGGACTCAACGGCAGCCAGGTGCACGGCGACAACGCATCCGGCTTCGACAAGGCGGGTTTCGTGGGCGGCGGTTTCGTGTGCACCGATCCTTCGCAGCGGTTTTACGGGCAGATGGAGCTGCAGTATTCCATGAAAGGCAGCCGCAAGCAGGCCAATCCCAACGCCGGCGATTACGTCTCCTTCGGCATCGATCTCGATTACGTAGAAGTGCCTTTCCTGCTGCGCTGGAATTATTCCGGGAAAGTAAAGACGCGCTTCATGCTCGAGCTCGGCCTCACGCTCGGCGCGCTGGTGCGTGCGAAAGAGTACGACAGCTTCGGGGCCATCGCGCCTAAACCGTACAGCCGCGCCGAGATCGCGCTGGCCACCGGCATCGGCATTCCCTTCGGGAAAGATCAGCAGTGGGTCTGCAACCTGCGCTACACGAACTCGATCATTCCCGTTTACAAATTTCCCGGCGGACCCATCTTCGATCCGCGGCCTTTCTTCCGCTACTTCAACCGCGGCTTTTACAACAACGTGCTCGGGCTGACGCTGCAGTACCGCTTCCCGCAGAAAAGCGAGTCGTGAACTTTTCTTCTTTCATTTTGTTCTTCGCCTATGTCCGCAGCTCGCCATAAGATCGTCGTCGCCATCACCGGGGCCAGCGGCTCCGTGTATGCGCAGGTGCTGCTGAAAAAACTGGCGCAGCTGCAGGAACAGATCGATGACGTGAGCCTGGTGATGAGCGACAACGCCAAAGAAGTGTGGCGCTACGAGATCGGCGACGAGAGCTACGCGCAATTGCCTTTCCGCACTTACGGCAAAAATGATTTCAGCGCGCCCTTCGCTTCCGGCAGCGCACGCTATACCACGATGATCGTTTGCCCCTGCTCGATGGGAACGCTTGCGCGCATCGCCGCGGGAATTTCCAACGACCTCACCTCGCGCGCCGCCGACGTGATGCTGAAAGAGCGCCGCAAGCTCATCCTCGTCGTGCGCGATACGCCGCTCAGCCTCATTCACATCAGCAACATGAAAACCGTCACCGAGGCCGGCGCCATCGTCTGCCCCGCCAGTCCATCATTCTACAGCCGCCCGCAAAATTTCGAAGAGCTCGCCGCTACGGTCGTCGATCGCGTGATCGATCTCTGCGGGCTCGAGCAGGACACGTATCGCTGGGGAAAAAAATAATTTTTCGAGCCGGTAAAAAAACTACATCGGTTCAGTCATCTCACCGGTTATCCTACCCATGTTACCACGCGAAAAAATAAGCCGCTCTTTTTCAGGCACTTTCTCTAAACAGTTTAGCGGGCTTAGGAATTATTAACCTTTTTATCGAACTTTTCGTACAATGATTTCGGTCTTTCAGACGTCTCACTGGAAAACAAGAAAGGAGTTTTTATGCTCGAATTCAGCAAACAAGTCCTCGAGAAGGTCAGCTTTGACAAGGTGCTGTTTCGAAAAGAATTGATGAAGGCGGTGAAGTGGGTAAAAAAGGAAGAAGCCATCGTGCTGCAAGCCTGGTGCCTGGCGACCTTCGGAAATATTTACGGCGACGTGATCACGGACGTGTTCCGCTCGGTCACTAAGGCTTGAGAAAACGGACGTTCCGTTTCAATCCTTCGAATTTCGTTCGCTTGACGGGTGAGTGGCGGAACAACCGCTGGAACACCTCTTCCGTCATTTCCTCCCATTCGTTTTTGGTGAGGCCGAGCAATTCCTGCGAAGGCTCGAAGCGCGGCTCGCTGTGCGCGCCGGAGAAACGGTTCCAGGGGCAAACATCCTGGCACACGTCGCAGCCGAAGGCCCAGTTCTGGAAGCGGCCTTTCATCTCCTCCGGCAGGATCTGATCCTTCAGCTCGATCGTAAAATACGAGATGCATTTGCTGCCGTCGACCACGTACGGCTCCACGATGGCGTCCGTCGGGCAAGCATCGATGCAGCGCGTACAGGTGCCGCAGTAATCTTTGACCGGGCCGTCGGGCTGCAGCTCGAGATCGATGATCAGCTCGGCGATGAAGAAAAAAGAGCCGGCTTCTTTGTTGATCAGGTTCGTATGCTTCCCGATCCAGCCCAGGCCGCCGCGCCGCGCCCAGGCCTTGTCCATCACCGGCGCCGAATCCACGAACACGCGCCCGCCGATCTCCTTGCCGATGCGCGCCTGCAGCGCCGCCAGCAGCGCACGCAACTTATCCTTGATGACGAAATGGTAATCCTCGCCGAGCGCGTAGCGCGAAAGCTTCGGCGCTTCGGGATCGTTTTGCGTTTTTTCCGTGTAATAATTGAACAGCAGCGAAACCACCGACTTCGCACCCGGCACGAGCAAACGCGGATCGAGGCGCATGTCGAAATGATTGGCCATGTAGCTCATCTGCCCGTGCAGGTTGCGCCCGAGCCAGGCCTCCAGCTGCGGCGCTTCCTCTTCGAGAAATTCCGCGCGTGAAATGCCGCAAAAATCAAAGCCGAGGCGCTTGGCCTCTTCTTTTACAATGGCGGTATGCTGCTGGATGTCCACGGAACGTAAAGGTAGCAAGAACGCAGGCCGGGCGGGCAATCCAGCGGGGCAAACCACGATACTAAAATCCCCAATCCCAACTGTCCCGTTATCGAATCGCTTGGGATTTGGGATTGTATCATTGGGATTTTAATTGAGATTTCCCTGATCTTTGTGCCTTCCAGCAAACTCAAAAATCCTCTTCCACATGATCGACCGCCAGGATTTCCTCGACAGCCTCCTGAAAGAATGCGAGATCTGCAAACACCTTTACACGAAGATCGCGCCTGACACTTTTGATTTCCGCCCCACGCCCGGCCAGCGCTCCACGCTCGAGCTGCTCCGCTACCTCGCCGTCTGCGGCAGCGCTTCCATGCACGTGATGACGAACGGCAGCGACTGGTCGCTCTGGAAACCTTACACCGCGCACATCGCCGAAATGCCGCACGAAGATTTTCCCGCCGCGATGGATCGCCAGGCCGAAGTGATGAAAAAAATATTTCTCGCGATCCCCGACGAAGACCTGCGCGCGAAAGAAGTGAAGCACCCCACAGGCACAACGATGCCGATGGGCGTTGGACTGATGCGCATGACCTTCAGCTGGCTGACCGCGTACCGCATGCAATTGTTTCTCTACGCGAAACAATCCGGCGCGGAAGAGATCGGCACGTCGAACAACTGGGCGGGAATGGATCGGAAAAAAGCCTGACGCACTTTCAACGCACGGCATAAAAAGGCATCAGGCATAAAGGCATTAAGAGTATTCCAATGCCTTTATGCCTGATGCCTTTTTATGCTTTGAAATTTACTCGGATTCGAACAGCGTTCCTTTATTTCCGCCCGGCATTCTTCCTAAATGCTTGTACGCCGCATCTGTCGCCTGGCGGCCGCGCGGGGTGCGGATGAGATAACCTTCCTGGATGAGGAACGGCTCGTATACTTCTTCGATCGTGCCGGCCTCCTCGCCTACCGCCGTGGAAATCGTCGTGATACCCACCGGCCCGCCTTTGAATTTATCGATCAGCGTGGTGAGGATGCGGATGTCCATTTCATCGAGGCCGTTCTTGTCTACGTTCAGCGCGGACAATGCGTACTGCGCAATTTTAATATCGATGCTGCCGTCGCCTTTGATCTGCGCAAAATCCCGCACGCGGCGCAGGAGCGCGTTGGCGATGCGCGGGGTGCCGCGGCTGCGCCGCGCGATCTCGTACGCTGCATCTTCATCGATCGGCACGTTGAGAATTCCGGCGGAACGCTCGACGATGCCTTTCAATAATTTTCCGTCGTAATAGCCTAAGCGCGCGTTGATGCCGAAGCGCGCGCGCAAAGGCGCGGTGAGCAATCCGCTGCGCGTGGTGGCGCCTACGAGCGTGAACGGGTTCAATTTGATCTGCACGCTGCGCGCGTTCGGACCGCTGTCGAGCATGATGTCGATCTTGTAATCTTCCATCGCCGAATAGAGGTATTCTTCTACTACTGGACTGAGGCGATGGATCTCGTCGATGAACAGCACGTCGAATTGCTCGAGGTTCGTGAGCAGCCCGGCAAGATCGCCGGGCTTGTCGAGTACGGGACCGGAAGTGACGCGGATGTTCACGCCCAATTCCGCAGCGACGATATTGGCGAGCGTCGTTTTTCCGAGGCCGGGAGGACCGTGCAGCAGCACGTGATCCAGCGCTTCGCCACGCTGCTTCGCCGCCTGCACGAAAATTTTCAGGTTGTCGACCACCGCGTCCTGCCCGGAGAAATCGCCGAAATCCTGCGGACGGAGAATACGCTCCATCTCTTTCTCAGCCGCGCTGAGGTGCTCGCTTTCGGGATCGATGTTCGGGTTGATGCTCATGATGCTGATCGAAAGAAGAAAAATTTCCGGCCCCGTAAAAGTACGGTTTTACCACGGCTTTCTCCCGGTCGTCACAATGCGCAATGCGGGCGGAAGAAAAATTTTACCTTTCATCCGAACCATCAACGCACGCTCATGAAAAAACTTTTACTCGCGCTTCTTTCTTTCACCGCGCTCCACACGCAAGCCCAAAGCAGCGCCGGCCCGAACGATCCTTCGTCGCACGGCAACACCTCCTGCGCATTTTCCTACAGCAGCGCGCTGCACATTGCACCCGCCTCCGGCACCGCGGCCTCCGACGATCAATACGCCAGCGCCGCGCACTGCGATTGCTGCGACGCGAACACCACCTGCCTCGAAGCGTACGGCTACAATTTCGCCATCCCGACTTCTGCAACCATCACCGGCATCGAGGTGGACGTCGAGCGTCATGCGGATGCGGGGAGCATTATCCAGGACAATGGATTGCGCCTGCTCAAGGCCGGCAGCACCACCGGCATCGATCACATGAGCTCCGCCAACTGGCCCGCTGCCGATACCTACGCGAGCTACGGCGGTCCTTCCGATCTCTGGGGCGCGAGCTGGACGCCCGCCGACATCAACGATCCCGGCTTCGGGCTGGCCATGGCCGCGATCAGCTACACGTGCAGCGGCTTCGGTGTTCCCGCGAGCTCTTACATCGATCACATCCGCATCACGGTGTATTACAACCTGACGACGGGGATTTTCGCAGCCGCTTCCGACGGAGAGGTTTCCATCTATCCGCAACCTTTCGACGGACGCCTGCTGAGCATTTCCGGCTTGAAAAGCGCAACAGCGAATGTGACCTGTTACGACCTGCTCGGAAAAAGTTTGCTCGCTACGCAGGTGCAAAGCGGAACCGGCCTGCTGATGCTGCAGTTCAGCGAGCGATTAGCGCCGGGAACGTACGTGCTCGCGATCGAAGAGAGCGGAATGATCACGCGGAAAAAGATCGTAGTTCACTGATCGCATCGAATTGCGAATGCCTGGGCACTGGCCGGTGTGCGCAGGCATTCGTGATTCGTCAGGTCTGCAACCATGCGTAATTCGCTGCAAACCTCTGTTTAACGGCAGAAGCCGGGCTTTTCTGCTTATCTTCACAACATGGCTAAACTCAGCGCTCCCTTAGAAAAAATCTTGTTCATGGATTTTGTACGCATGAACTACGCGACCCGGCTCAACGGCGCGGAACATTCCAAAGCCTGGCAGGATTTGACCCCGGAGCAGCAGGATGAGTACAACGTGTTCTACAAAGAGCTGTACGGCATCTGGATGACCGTTAAAGCCGCACCGGAATGGGATCCCGGCAAAGAGGCGATCAAATCGTTCAACGGCTACGCGGAAAAAAATCCGGTCAGCGAAGAGCTCCAGGGCTTGTTCGCGGATTTCACGATCAAGAATTGAAAGCGGAACACTTCTGATTATCGCGAGCTTTGCTCTTCGCGATCGCATCACAATTTCTTCGCCAGCTTCGAATCCGGGAAAGCCATCTTGTAGAGCTCGCCCCAGTAAATGATCGCGTAGAAGGAATAGATCGGCGAGTTGAAGTTTTCCGGGATGTCTTTGTTGTTGAGCAGCATCAGGCGAAACCCCAGATCCCCTCCCGCACCCAGCCACGGTAAAATTTTGTACGAAACAGAGATTCCTGTTTCGTAGATGATCACGCCCCTGCGGCTGATATTGATCGTACTTTCTCCGAGCTCATACCGGTAACGCGAACGCCCGAACCCGATCTGCACGGGCATCACGCTGAATTTCCAGCGGCTGCTTTGATAATAAACGTAACGCGCGAAATAGCTGACGTAAGCCAAGCGCAGCTCCGCCTCCACCGGCGCGTTGTTGATCAATAGCGTTTTTGTAAGATTGTTCGTGTGCTGGTTGTAGCCGCCGCCGAACGTGAGCTTCCCGCCGAATTCCACGCCCGCCTTCACGCCCCAGATCGAGGCGCGGCGGTCGCTGATGAATGAATTGCGCGAATCGAAGAAAAAAGCGGGAGCGACGCTGCGGCTGATGCAGGCGCGAAGCGTATCGATGAACTGCGCGCGGGCCGTGTGCGTGATCAGCAGCGCAGTTGCAACGACGAGAATCTTCCGCATGGGGCAAAAACAAAAATGTCCTCACGAAAGTAAGGACATTTCTGCTGTTGCATTTTGAAGCGCTTAGTGGCCACCGCCGCCATCCTCCTCGCCTTCACGCAGGGGAACGGTTTGCGGGATGAAGTCTTTCTCTTCGCCGGGCTTGCTGTAATCGTAAGGCCAGCGGTGCACCACGGGCAGCTCGCCGGGCCAGTTGCCGTGCGTGTGCTTCATCGGCGTGGTCCATTCCAGCGTGTTCGAGCCGTAGGGGTTCTGCTCCGACTTCGGGCCGCGGAACATGCTGTAGAAGAAGTTGAACAAGAAGATCACCTGCGCGAAAGCGCCGAGCAGCGCGAACCAAGTAATGAACTCGTTAATGTCCTGCAGGTTGTCGAACATCGGGAAAGCGGTGTTCGAGTGGTAACGGCGCGGCACGCCGGCCAGCCCCAGGAAGTGCATCGGGAAAAACACCCCGTACGCCGACACGAACGTGAGCCAGAAATGGATGTAGCCCATGTTCTTGTTCATGTGGCGCAGGAACAATTTCGGGAACCAATGGTACACGCCCGCGATCATACCGAGAATTGCGGACAGGCCCATCACGATGTGGAAGTGCGCCACGACGAAGTACGTATCGTGCAGCGGGATGTCAAGCGCGGAGTCGGCCAGGATGATGCCCGTCACACCGCCCGTCACGAACGTCGAGACGAGACCGATGGCGAAGAGCATGCCGGGCGTGAACTGGATGTTGCCTTTCCAGAGCGTGGTGATGTAGTTGAACGCTTTCACCGCGGATGGAATGGCGATGAGCAACGTTGTGAACACGAAGACCGAGCCAAGGAAAGGATTCATGCCCGTGACGAACATGTGGTGGCCCCACACGATGAAGGACAGGAAGCCGATGGCGAGGATGGACGTGATCATCGCACGGTAGCCGAAAATGGGCTTGCGCGCGTTGACGGAAATAATTTCCGAGGTCAGGCCGAGCGCGGGCAGGATGATGATGTACACTTCCGGGTGGCCGAGGAACCAGAACAAATGCTGGTAGAGGATCGGCGAACCGCCGACGTGATCGAGCGGCTGGCCCTGGATGTAAATTTCGCTCAGGTAGAAGCTCGTACCCATGCTGCGGTCGAAGATGAGCAGCAGCGCGGCGGAGAATAAGACCGGGAAGGAAAGCACGCCGAGCACGGCGGTCACGAAGAAGGCCCACACGGTCAGGGGGAGACGCGTCATCTTCATGCCTTTCGTGCGCAGGTTGAGCACGGTGATGATATAGTTCAGGCCGCCGAGCAGCGAGGACACGATGAACAAGCTCATGGAAACCAGCCAGAGCGTCATGCCTAATCCGGAACCCGGCATCGCCTGCGGCAGGGCGCTGAGCGGGGGATACACCGTCCAGCCGGCCGCTGCGGGACCGTCTTCGATGAACATGCCGAGGATCATGAAGAAGCTCGAGCCGAAGAAGAACCAGTACGAAAGCATGTTCAGGAAGCCCGAAGCCATGTCGCGCGCACCGATCTGGTAAGGAATGAGCAGGTTGGAGAACGTGCCGCTGAGACCGCCGGTGAGCACCATGAACACCATGATGGTTCCGTGGATCGTCACCAGGCCGAGGTACATGTTCGGATCCAGCACGCCGTCCGGCGCCCACTTGTCGCCGAGCAGGGCGTTGGCGATGGCGAACTTCTCGCCCGGCCAGGCCAGCTGCAGGCGGAAGAGGATCGACATCATCATACCGAATACCGCCATGATCACCGCCGTCACGAGGAACTGGCGGGAGATCGTTTTGTGGTCCATGCTGAAGACGTACTTCGAAATGAAGGACTCTTCGTGATGGTGGTCATCATGATGATGATCGTGATGCGCTTCCTTTCCCAGGTCGTGCGCATGAAGATCATGATGTTCGTGATGTGCCGTTCCCATGATATCGTTTCTTTTATTGCTGTTCTTGATTCTGTTCGTTCTACTCGTATTCAAAAATTACTTCGTCGGTCCGCCGCCGCCTTGGTCAGGGTTCCCGCTGTTGCCCATCGGGCTTTTCACGGGAGCGGTGGTCGCGCCGACGCTGTCTTGCGGCTGCACGTTGTCCGTTCCGCCGCCGCCGGTCTTCACTGCGGGCGCAGCGGTGCCGAAAGTTTTCTGGCCGGCGATCCACTTGTCGAACTGCTCGCGCGATTCCACGACGATCTTCATTTTCATGTTCCAGTGGCTGGGGCCGCAGATCTTGTTGCAGAGCAGCCAGTAGTCGAACACGATCGGCTCTTCGCCTTTCTGCTTGCGGATCTCGTTCACCTCGGCGATGTGCGCGATCACTTCGGGGCGGCGGCGCATCGAGTCGGTGGTGATGGTGGGCTTGAAGTGCATGCCGGTGAGCATGCCGGGCACCGTGTTCATCTGCATGCGGAAGTGCGGCAGGAAGGCGCTGTGGATCACGTCCTGCGAGCGGAAGCGGATGTCGATCTCCTCGCCCACCGGCATGTGCAGCTCGGTGACGATGACGTCATCCTGCCCTTTCACGTCCGTGGTGTCGAGACCGAGTTCGTTCGTGCCGGAGATGAAGCGGTAGCTGGCCTTGCCGAGCGTGGAGTCGACGCCGGCGTAGCGGGCCACCCAGTTGAACTGCTTGGAGTACACTTCCACGCGCACGGCTTTGCTCGGCGATTCGTCGGTGATGTCGTTCCAGAGGGTGATGCCCCAGAAGATGATCACGGCGAGGACCACGGCGGGAATGCCCGTCCAGAGCATCTCGAGCCTGTTGTTGTGCGCGTAGTACGTCGCGCGGTTGTTGTCGCGGCCGTAGTATTTGTAAGCGAAGTAGAAAAGAACGGCGTTGGTGAGGAAGAAGACCGAGATAACGATCCACCAGTTGAAGTTCATCAGCTCGTCGATGCGCTGGCCTTGCTCGGAGGCGGACACGGGCAGGGTGCGCTCGCCGTATTCGAACAGCTGCCAGATCGTCCAGATGAAGAAGATCGTCACGAACGAGATCATGAACACGCCGTTCATCCGGTTGTCGCTTTCCTTGACCTTGTTGGGATTTTCGCCCTTCAGATCATTCGACAGTTCCACAACCCGCACGATCTGCCAGATGGCGGCCGCGGCGAGGATCAGGATGAGGTAAATGAGGAATTGCATAGCGCTACGTTTGTTATCTGCGGTATTCCCGCTTGCGTTCTTTAGTCGTTACTCAAATGTTGTGTCCGAGCCCTTCTTCCAGGTACGGGTGATTCTTCGCCACCAGCGGCGCTTTCGAAAGCGAATTCATGATCCAGAAGATGAAGAAGCCCAGGAACAGCAGGAACATGCCCACTTCCATGAAGCCGATGCCCCAGTTCTCACCGACCGTTCCGGGCATCACCATCAGGAAGGTGTCGCACCAGTGGAAAATGAAGATGAGCAGGCCCACGAACAGCAGGTAGTGCTTGTTGCGCTTGGCGTCGCGCGACATGAGCATCACCATCGGGAAAGCAAAGTTGACGAGCATCGTGATCCAGAACAGGCCGCGGTAATGATCCCAGCGCTGCTGGAAGTACACGACTTCTTCGGGAATATCCGAATACCAGATGAGCATGAACTGCGCGAACCAGAGATAGGTCCACAGGAAGCTGATCGCGAACATCCACTTGCCCAGGTCGTGCGTGTGGCTGGCGTTGACGAATTCCATTTGTCCGCGGCCTTTGAGGTGCAGCAGCATCATGATCGAAGTGATGACCGCGCCCAGCCACATGCCGGCGAACACGTACCAGCCGAAAAGCGTGCTGTACCAGTGCACGTCGATGCTCATGATGATGTCCCAGGCGAATACGCTGGAGGTGAAGCCGAAGAACACGAGGAAGATGGCCGACTTGGTGATGTTCGTTTTAAAGATCGTCACGCCGCCGTTGATATCCTCTTCAAGGGATTTCTTGCGGGCCCAGTTCGCGTACATGATCCAGCCGGCGAGGAAGAGAACGATGCGTCCCCAGAAGAATGCGGGATGGAAATAAGGCGCTTTGTGCTGCAGGATGGGGTCGTTCGCGTAAGCTGCAGGATCCTGCCAGTGGTACAGGTGATGAACATGGAACTGGCCCATGATCAGGATGAGCACGATGAGGCCGGCGCCGATAGGCAGGAAAGTGCCCACCGCGCTAAAGATGCGCATGAACACGACGCTCCAGGCGGCCTGCCCGGCAAACTGCAGGGCATAGAAGAAAACTGCGCCCAGGGCGATCGCTCCGAAGAAGAAGCTGTTCACCAAAAGGTTCGCCCAGAAGCGCTGCATCCGGGGATCGCCGTGCTCTTCGCCGTGCGCGGCTGCGTCATGCCCGTGATGCATGGTGAAGAATCCCACGATCAGAAGCAAGAAGCCCAGCGCCATCAGGATAAACAGATTGCGCTTGTGCTTCGAAGCGAAGTTGTAGTTCAGGTTGTTCAGTTCGATCGCGTTCATATGGTTAACGTCTTGCGTCGTCTACGTTTTACTTTGCTGCAGGCTTGGCTGCGGGTTTCGCGGCGGCGGTATCGGCTTTCGCCGTGTCGTTCGCCTGTTGTTTCGTCCATTCGCTGTGCGATACGCCGCCGCGCATGAGCTTCTGCACGTAGCGTACGGTCATCCAGCGCTCTTCAGGGCTAAGCAGGGAAGCGTGCGGCCCCATCATGCCGCGCCCGTGGTGCACGACGTGATAAAGGTGTCCTTCGCTCGCGCGGCCGAGACCCGGAAGCTGCGTGTAGTCGGTGGGCTTGTTCGGGAATTTTCCGCTCGAGACCAGCAGCCCGTCGCCTTTGCCGGCGTCACCGTGGCAGTGCACGCAGAATTTTCCGTACAGCACTTCGCCTTTAGCTTCCACCTCATCGTTCATCGGGACCGGGCTCTTCCAGTACACCGAGGCCAGGCTGTCGCCCATAGGCGAATCCGGGTACGGATACGGGATATAGCCCCAGGGGATCGTTCCCTCCGGCGGCAGCATGTTGGCCATCATCGTGTCGTTGCCGAGCTTGATCATGGCGTTCGTCTCCAGCGAAGGCGAGCGGTACATGTCCGGGAAGTACTCGTAGCCGGGGCTTTGCGGGTCTTTGTCGCACGAGCTGACGAGCATGGCCAGCGCGAGGGCGGCGATGCCGGGCAGTGCTCTGTATTTCGTATGCTTCTTCATCGTCTTCAGATCAAAGCATTTTTTATTTCACATTCACTTCAGAAGCGCCGGTCTGGCGCAGGATCGCCACGAGACGGGCCTCGTCTTCGGCTTTTACTTCGAGCTCCATGAGGAACTTATCGTCGGTGCTGCGCGGGTCGGGATTCTTGGGCGAAACGCCGGGCAGGATCCAGCTGCGCAGGAAGAAAGTGATCGCCATGCCGTGGCCGGCGCAGAACACCGTGGATTCGAAGGTGACGGGGATGAAGGCGGGGAAGTTCTGGTAGAACCAGAAGTTCGGCTTGCCGCCGATATCGATCTCCGGCCAGTCGGCCACCATCATGTACCAGGTCATCAGCAGGGCGAGCGACATGCCCGTCAGGCCGTAGATGAAGGCGCAGATGGCGATGCGCGTGCGCTTCAGCCCCATCGCGTGATCCAGGCCGTGCACCGGGAACGGCGTGAACACGTCCTTGATGTGGAAATGACCGGCGCGCACCTGCGCCACGCCATCGAGGAGCTGCTCCTCGTCGTTGTAGATGCCGTGAATGGTTTTCGTCGTGCTCATATTCCTATGGCTATCCGATTTTAGTAGTCGACTTTAATGCCTTTGCTTTCCGCGAACTTCCGCTTGTGCTGCGAGCCCGAAGATTTTACGATCGTCTTCATCTCGCTGAAAGCGATCACGGGGAACACGCGGGCGAAAAGCAGGAAGAAGGTGAAGAACATGCCGATGGTGCCGATGAAGATGCCGATCTCCACCCAGGTCGGGTGATACATCGTCCAGCTCGAGGGCAGGTAATCGCGGTGCAGGGAAGTGACGATGATCACGAAGCGCTCGAACCACATGCCGATGTTCACGACGATCGACAGGATGAAAGTGGCGATGAGGCTGGTGCGGATCTTCTTGAACCAGAAGAGCTGCGGCGAGATCACGTTGCAGGTCATCATACCCCAGTAGCTCCACCAGTAAGGACCGGTGGCGCGGTTGAGGAAGGCGTAACCTTCGTATTCGACGCCCGAGTACCAGGAGATGAACAGCTCGGAGAGGTACGCCACGCCCACCATCGAACCCGTCAGGATGATGATGATGTTCATGTACTCGATGTGCTTGATGCCGATGTAATGCTCGAGGTTGAACACCTTGCGCATGATCAGCAGCAGCGTGAGCACCATCGCGAAGCCGGAGAAAATAGCGCCGGCCACGAAGTAAGGCGGGAAGATCGTCGTGTGCCAGCCGGGAACCACCGAGGTGGCGAAGTCCATGGATACGATCGAGTGCACCGAGAACACCAGCGGGGTGGAAAGACCCGCGAGCACCAGCGACACTTCTTCGAAACGCTGCCAGTCTTTCGCGCGGCCGCTCCATCCGAAGCTGAGGATCTTGTAGATCTTCGCCTGCATGGGCTTGCCTTTCATCTTGAAACGGTCGCGGATGCCGCCGAAATCAGGAATAAGGCCGGTGTACCAGAAGACGAGCGAGATGGTGAAGTACGTCGATACCGCGAACACGTCCCACATCAGGGGCGAGTTGAAGTTCACCCACAGCGAGCCGAACTGGTTGGCGTGCGGGAACAGCCAGTAGTCGAGCCAGGGACGGCCGGTGTGCATCGTTACGAAGATGGCGGCGCACATTACGGCGAAGATCGTCATGGCTTCCGCGGAGCGGTTGATGGCCATCCGCCATTTCTGGCGGAACAGCAGGAGCACTGCCGAGATCAGCGTGCCGGCGTGACCGATACCGATCCACCACACGAAGTTGGTAATGTCCCAGGCCCAGCCGACGGTTTTGTTCGCGCCCCACTGCCCGATGCCGGTGCCGAGCGTATAAGCCAGGCAGCCGAAGCCCCAGGCGAACGTGGCGACGGCGATGGTGAACACCAGATACCAGTATTTGTTGGCCTTGCCTTCGATGGGCTTGCAGACCTCCGCGGTGATATCGCTGTACGTTTTATCGCCCAGGATCAAGGGTTCCCTGAGCACCGATTCGTGGCTCGACATATCGTTCTTTTTATGCGGTGTTGTTCGTTAATTCTTTTTATTCGTTCGCGCGACGGCCTTGCTTAGTGCGCTTTCTCTTTTTCTTCCGCGTGCGCTTCTTTCTTCGGGGCGGCGGCCGTTTCGGTGCGGTTCCACACTTTGGTCATGTAGAACACCGAGGGGCGCGTGCCGACGACTTCGAGCACTTCGAACTTGCGTCCGTCCTTTTCCCACTGGGCCACTGCGCTGTTCGGATCGTTGAGGTCGCCGAAGATGATGGCTTGCGTGGGGCAGGACTGCGAGCAGGCGGTTTTGATGGCGCCGTCGGCGACAGTTGCTCCGCGCTTTTTCGCCTCGAGCTTTTCCGCCTGGATGCGCTGCACGCAGAAGGAGCATTTTTCCATCACACCGCGCGAGCGAACCACTACGTCAGGGTTCAGCACCATGCGGCCGTACTCGTCGGCGGCAGGGTTCTGGTTGAAATCCGGGTTCTGGTTGACGTCGCTGGAGCGGTGGTATTTCTCGTAGTTGAACCAGTTGAAGCGGCGCACTTTGTAGGGGCAGTTGTTCGCGCAGTAGCGCGTGCCTACGCAGCGGTTGTAGGTCATCTGGTTCAGGCCTTCCGAGCTGTGGTTGGTGGCGAGCACCGGGCACACCGTTTCGCAGGGCGCGTGGTTGCAGTGCTGGCACAGCATGGGCTGGAACACCACTTTCGGATTGTCGAACTGCGGGTTCTCCATGTTGCGGTACAATTCCTTCGTACCGAATTTATCGCTGTCTGCTTTCGATGTGTCGCTGCTGTAGTAGCGGTCGATGCGCATCCAGTGCATTTCGCGGCTGCGGCGCACTTCGTCTTTCCCGACGACGTGCACGTTGTTCTCCGCGTTGCAGCTGATGATGCAGGCTCCGCAGCCGTTGCAGGCGTTCAGGTCGATGGCCATGCCCCACTGGTGGTTGAGGCGATCGTGATCATCCCACAGGTTCACGCTTTCCGTCGGCGTGTCGTGACCTTTATAGGTATGCATCGTCATCGGCTCGCTGACCTGGCCTTTCTTCTCCACGTATTCGGCGAGCGGAACTTCACGCAGGATGTCTTCGTTGCGGCCCATCAGGGTGCCGTGCGACTGCGTGGTCGCGATCCAATGTTTTTCTTCCGTTCCTGCGATCTCGGCGTTGTAGATCTCGTAACCGATCGTGTTGCCGGCCGTCATGCCGAGCGCGGGGTACGCGTTGGCGCCGACACCTTTCGACGTGGGGCCGAAGGAATCGATGCGGCCGTAGCCGAGGGCGATGCCGACTGTTCCGCGGGCCTGGCCGGGCTGCGCCCAGACGGGAAGCTTGAACTCGTAGCCGTTCGCTTTCACCGTAGCTACGCTCAGCTGGTCTTCCATCTGGTCGAAGCGAACCATGAGGTCTTCGCCTTCACCTTCGAGAACGCCGAAGAATTTCTTCTCCTTCACGTCCATCGGGTGCATGGTGATCACGTTGTCCCAGGTGATCTTGGTGATCGGGTCGGGATATTCCTGCAGCCAGGGGTTGTTGGCCTGGACGCCGTTGCCCATAGCCGTGCTGGCGTAGATGACCGCTTCCCATGCGCCGCCTTTGATCGCGCCGATCTGCGTGCGGGCCTGCTCGAGGGAAATGCCGTTGGCGGCGGGTGCGGGCATGGTGCCTGCGGCGGGCTCTACCGTCATCATCACCAGGGGCGTTCCTGTAGCGGCTTTCGCGTTATCCGTTTTCACCGAGTCGGCAGCGGCAGGCATCATCATGGCAGCGCCGGGATTCTCCTCGTACACGCCGTCGTGCACGCTCTGGTTCCAGAACTGCACGAAGCTCCACGACGTGCTGCGGTAACGGTTCAACTGCCAGTTCTCCTGGATGGTCTCGTAGAAATTCTTCGTGCTGCCCGACCATTTGAGCAGCGTGTCCTGCGCCTGGCGGGTTTTAAAGAGCGGGCGGATCGTGGGCTGCTGCAGGCTGTAGTGGCCTTTGCGCGGATTGTGATCGTTCCAGCTTTCGAGATAATGGCTGTCGGGCAGGATCCAGTCGCAGACGGCGGCCGTTTCATCGGCGCGGTCGGCGAAGGAAATTTTCACGGGCACTTTGGCCAGCTTGCCTGCAAAGTCCCAGGATTTGGGCGCGGTGTAAACCGGGTTGCTGTTGTAGAAGATGACGGCGCCCATGCCGCTCAATTCGTTCTTCACGAAATTGGCGAAGGCTTCGTCGTCGCCCTGGTGCGTGAGGTCGGGCGTGCTGATGTCGATGAGCCCGTTGTTGTATGCGCCGAGGTTCTTGTTGATCTCGCACACGACACGCTGGATGGCGGGGTCGTTGGAGCCGCAAACCACGAGGGCTTTCCTGCCCCTGGCCGCGTCGAGGGCCTGTTTCACGCCGGGCGTGGAGCCGTTTCCGTCGAGCATTTCCATCGCGATCTTGCCGATGAGCGAAGGCTTCACCGGGAAGCGCTCGTCGGCATTGGCGCCGGTGAGCGAAAGGATGGCCTCGAACTGGAAATGCTTGAGCATCGTCGTTTTGCTCGTGCTCACGCGGCGCGCGTCAGCGTACTGGCGGGCGTGCTCGAGGGGGGAAACCCAGTTGTTGAGGAAGTCGCAGGCGAGGCTGATGACGACCTCTGCTTTGTCGAGATTATAAGTAGGAACAACAGCCTGTCCGAACGCGCCGGCATGCGCTTTTGCAATTCCGCTGAAAGAGACGGCGTCGTAAACAAGATGTTTCGTGTTGGGATGCGCGGCTTTGAATTTCGCGATCACCTCCATCGTCGAAGGGCTGATGATGGTGGAGGAGATGATGGCGATGCTTTTGCCCTGGAGCGCGGCGGCGGCGGCTTTGTCGGCATCTTCCCAGGTCTTGTTCGTCCAGGTGCTGCCGCTGCGCTGCATGGGGCCGCGTGCGCGATTCGAGTCGTAAAGCGAAAGCACCGAGGCATGCGTGCGTCCGTCGACGGCGCCGCGGGTGATCTTCGACATGGGATTGCCTTCGATCTTGACGGGGCGGCCTTCGCGGGTCTTGACGAGAATGCTGCAGTAGTCGTAGCCGTCGAAATAGCTGGTGGCGTACCAGTTGGCCACGCCGGGCACGATCTCTTCAGGGCGCACCACGTAGGGGATGGCGTTCATCACCGGGGCCTCGCAGGCGGCGAGGGTGGCGGCGGCGGCGCTGAAGCCGAGGAATTTGAGGAAGTCGCGGCGGTTGGTGCCGGACTTTTCCATGGCCTTGTCGTCGCCGATGAACTGATCGACCGGAATGTGCTCGGGGAACTCGTTCTCCTGCGCCCTGGTGTGCGCTTGTTCGTCGGCGAGCTGACCGATCCCTCTCCAGTATTTCTTTTCGTTACCCATATGCGTTGATATCGAAATGGATGTTTGTTCTTTTAGAAGACCTGTTAGTAGTGGCAGCGGGCACACTCGAGACCGCCGATGTTCTCGACCGTGAACTTGTCTTCGCGGCCGTACTTCTTCTTCAGGTTTTCGTGGAGTCGTTCGTAATATTTATTGCTGGCAAGCTGTTTCGTCACGTCGGTGTTGCGGTGGCATTCCACGCACCAGCCCATGGTGAGCGGGCGCTGCTGCTCGACGGCATCCATCTTCGTCACGTCGCCGTGGCAGTTCGCGCAGTCCTGCTGACCGACGACCACGTGCTGCTGGTGGCTGAAGAATACGAAGTCGGGCAGGTTGTGCACTTTCACCCATTTGATGGGCTGCTGCACGCCGGTGTATTTCTGCGCGGCGGGATCCCAGCCGACGGCTGTATAGATTTTCGCGATCTCTTCCTTGCCGGTCTCGGTTCCGGTGTTGATCGCTTTGTGGCAGTTCATGCAGACGTTGGCAGAGGGAATGCTGGCGGTCTTGGATTTCTCAGCTGTGTTGTGGCAATACTGGCAGGCGATCTTGTTGTCGCCGGCGTGGATGCGGTGCGAGAAATTGATGGGCTGCACGGGATGGTAACCTTCCCACACGCCGGGCTTCACTTCGTGCGCGTAGACGCCGACGTCTTTCATTTCGTACCAGCTCCAGCGGACGAAGAGGCAAACGAAGAAAATGCCGATGAGCGCCACTTTCGTTTTGTTCTCGTTCATCCATTTGCGTGAAGCGTCGATGAAGGAGAGGGCAGGTTCTTCGGCTTTGCCTTCTCTCGTGAGAACGGCGTTGCGGAGGTTGATCTTCGTGTAGCGCAGCACGGCGATGAGCACGATGAGCACGAAGAGCAGGATGATGCCGAGGAAAATGTTGTCGCGCGCGCTGCCGGTAGCTTCACCGCCGCCTGCACCCACCATCGTGGGGCCGGGATCTTTTTTCGCTCTCTTGCGCGGACCCGGATCCACCCACGTGAGCACCGCATCGATCTCTTCGTTGGTGAGGGCCTGCGGGGTCATCACGCTTTTGTTGTACTCGTTGAAGATCTTCACGGCATAGGCGTCGCCGGAGTTGATCACTTCAGTCGAGTTCTTCACCCACTTGTACTTCCAGTCGCCCTTCGGGATGCGGCTCAGCACGCCCATCAGGCCGGGGCCCGTCGAGCGCTCGTCGTCGGCGCGGTGGCAGGAGGCGCACTTCGCGTCGAAGATGGCTTCGCCGTTCGGCTGAGCTTTGGCGATGTTGATGTTGAGAAGGGAAAAAACAGCGAGGAAGAACAGGGTCGCAAAGGAACGCCTTTGCAGAATTGCGATACCGTTTGGCATATCGGCTCCGTGTTGTGCAGCGGTTTGGAAATCGCGCATATAGTGACTTAACACTTTTTAACGCGGGCAAATTTAACGGAAAGCACAGTTCAAGATGCTGCCGGGCGCGAAAAAAAATCGCGGGAAAATAATTTATACTGATTCTAAATAACCGTGGAACAAGGCGTGGAAAACGAAGCCGGTCCCGGGCCGCGAATTGGTCTTAAAAATTGCGCGCAACGAAGGCATAAATCTTGCGATTGTCGAAAAAACATTCGAACGGAGCTTCTGATTTTCGTTTATTTTTGAGCCTCATGAAACCCATTTTCCTTTTTGCTTTTTTCGTGCTGGCGGGGCTGGCGGAGCTGCGCGCGCAGAACGGTGCAGAGCCTTCGACGCCTTCCGTCGTGATCGCCGATCCACGCCTGCAGGAGCTGGTGGAAAAGCACAAGGAACTCAACCAGCGCGGCAAGGGCAAAGGCTACCGCGTGCAGCTGTATTTCGGCAGCGACAAGACGAAAGCGAACGAGGTGAAATCGAAATTCCTCACGCTTTACGGGCGTGAGACGCGGGCCTACGATCCTTACGACCAGCCGAATTTCAAGGTGCGCGTGGGCGATTTCAGGACGCGGCTGGAGGCGTACAAATTTCTGAAAGAGATCAGGGAACACTTTCCCGGCGCATTCATCGTGGAAAGCGAGATCGAGTGGCCGGAAATCGAGAAATGAATATAAGAAACGCCAACATGAGGTCGCGCCTTGCGCGGCCCTTGCAGGTACTGTCGTACCTGCTTGTGGGTTTGCAAGCCCACGCACAAACCTCCTCCCCGAACCCTTATGAGCTTTCGGAGCGCAGCAAGGACGCGGCTTTGCGCAGGAAGAATGCGGTGGCCTTCATCGAGGCGGAACGCATTTTACCCGGCGATCCGACCAAAACCGGGAGCAAGCTGTACGCGCAAACGGTGGATCGCGGCGGGAACGTGACGGATCTGAAATCCTACTCGAGGGAGGGCAAGATCAGCACGCACATCGTTTACTCCTACGACCTGGAAGGGCGGCTGACGGAGAAGATCGACAGCTTTTTCAGCTCGAAGCCCGACACGATGCGCACCGTGTACCTGTACACGTACAAAGAGACGGAGCTGCGTCCTTCGACGGAGACCGTGCGCTCGAAGCTCAGCGGTGAAAAACCCGGCGCGTGGACGTATGCGTACGACAGCCTTGGGCGGCTCAGCGAAGGCACATTGAGCGGGACGGGCGTTTCGACGCGGAGGGAAAACTGGCGGTTCGTGTACGATGCGAGCGGAAATATTTCCGAAGAGCTTTACAAAGTGGAAAGCTCCGCGACGAAGCGCACGTTCAAATACAACGCGGCAGGGCAAATAACGGAGATGATCAATTACATGAACGACAAGCCCGGCAGCGCGACGCTTTACACGTACGATGCGCAGGGACGCAAGCGCGAGCGCATCATGCAATACCCGGCGGGGACGATGACGAGCAAGACGATTTATACGTACCAGGCGAATGGCTTGCCGGAGAAAGAGGAAACGTACAATGCGAAGGGCGAGATGACGTCGGGGGTGCGATATGTGTACACGTACTACAGGTAAAAGAAACATTCTCAAAAAAAAACGCGCAGGTAAAACCTGCGCGTTTTTTTTTGAGAATGTACTTGTGTACCGTCTGAGGCCTTATAGCTTTCTCTTGATCTCGACCATGTCGTAGCCTTCGATGATGTCGCCGACCTGGATGTCATCAAAGTTGACGATGTTGAGACCGCATTCGTAGCCGGAGCTGACTTCCTTCACGTCATCCTTGAAGCGTTTCAGAGAGCCGAGCTCGCCGTCGTGGATCACGATGCCGGCGCGGATGATGCGCACTTTCGTGTGACGCGTGATCTTGCCGTCGAGCACGTAGCAGCCGGCGACGGTGCCGACCTTGGTGATCTTGAAGACATCGCGCACTTCGACGTTGCAGACGATCTTCTCTTCGAACTCGGGCGCGAGCATGCCTTCCATGGCGTCGCGAACTTCTTCGATGGCTTTGTAGATGACCGAGTAGAGGCGAATGTCGATCTGTTCGGTTTCGGCGAGCTTCTTGGCGTTGGCCGAAGGGCGCACCTGGAAGCCGATGATGATGGCGTTGGATGCGGAGGCCAGCAGCACGTCGCTTTCGGAGATGGCGCCCACGCCTTTGTGCACGATGCGCACCTGGATGCGTTCGGTGGATTGCTTGAGCAGCGAATCCGCGAGGGCTTCGATGGAGCCGTCCACGTCGCCTTTGATGATGACGTTGAGCTCTTTGAAATCGCCGATGGCGAGGCGGCGGCCGATCTCGTCGAGGGTGATGTGCTTGGTAGTGCGGATCTGCTGCTCGCGCTGGAGCTGCAGGCGCTTGTTGGCGATCTCGCGCGCTTCGCGCTCGTCGGGCATCACGTTGAACTGGTCGCCGGCCTGGGGCGCGCCGTTGAGGCCGAGGATCTCGACCGGGTGCGCGGGACCCGCTTCTTCCACGTCGGCGCCGCGCTCGTTGTGCATCGCTTTCACGCGGCCGCTGTAGCAGCCTGCGAGCACGACGTCACCGACGCTGAGCGAACCGTTTTCCACGAGGAGCGTGACGGTGTAGCCGCGGCCCTTGTCGAGCTTCGATTCGATGACGACGCCGGCGGCTTTTTTCTTCGGGTTCGCTTTCAGCTGGAGCAGCTCGGCTTCGAGCAGCACTTTCTCGAGCAGGGTATCGATGCCTATGCCTTTCTTGGCGGAAATTTCCTGGCACTGGAATTTGCCGCCCCATTCCTCGACGAGGATGTTGCGCTGCGCGAGGGCTTCGCGGATCTTGTCAGGAGCGGCGCCGGGCTTGTCGATCTTGTTGATGGCAAAAACCATCGGAACGCCTGCGGCCTGCGCGTGGCTGATGGCTTCTTCCGTCTGCGGCATAACGCTGTCGTCGGCAGCGACCACGATGATGGCCACGTCGGTGACTTGCGCGCCGCGCGCACGCATGGAGGTAAATGCTTCGTGACCGGGCGTATCGAGGAAGGTGATCTCCTTGCCGTTCTCGAGGCGCACGTTGTACGCGCCGATGTGCTGGGTAATGCCGCCGGCTTCGCCGGCGATCACGTTCGCTTTGCGGATGTAGTCGAGCAGCGAGGTTTTGCCGTGGTCGACGTGGCCCATGACGGTGACGATGGGCGGACGGTCGACGAGATCTTCGGGCTTGTCCTCTTCTTCCTTGATCGCTTCCTGCACTTCGGCGCTGACGAATTCCACCTGGTAGCCGAATTCTTCAGCCACGATCTTGATGGTTTCCGCGTCGAGGCGCTGGTTGATGGAGACGAAGAGGCCGAGCTGCATGCAGGTGGCAATGACGTCGGTGACGCCACGGCCCATCATGCTGGCGAGCTGCGAGGCCGACACGAATTCGGTGACCTTGAGCACGCCCTTATCGGCTTCGATCTGCGCCATTTCCTCTTCGCGGCGCTGGCTGATGAGGTCGCGCTTGTCGCGGCGGTACTTGGCGGCTTTTGATTTGCCGGCGCCGCTGAGGCGGGCCAGCGTATCCTTGATCTGCTGCTGTACTTCTGCTTCGGTGAGCTCGGGCTTGGGCTCGCGGGGATTGGGCCTGCGGCCTTTGCCGCCTCCGCCATGCCCGCCCCTGCCGCGGTTGTCGCCGCCGCCCTCGTTGAACGTCACAGGACCGCCGTCCTTACGGATGCGCTTGCGCTTCTTCTTCTTCTCGGCTTCGAACTGCGCGGAAGAAGACGCGACGGGTTTCTTGCGATCGTCCTTGACGGGGAGCTCGATCTTGCCCATGATCTTGGGACCTTCGAGCTTCTCGGTGGGACGGCGATAGAGCTCTTCTACTTTCGGCTCCTCTTTCGGCTTTTCAATTTCCGGCTGGGGAGCGGGCTCTTCTTTTTTGACCGGCTCCTCGACCTTCTCCTCGGCGACGGGTTTTGCTTTTTCCTTGGCGGCGGGTTTTTTCTCTTTCTCTTTCTCTTCCTCGGTTTTCGCTTTTCCTTTTTTCGCCGGTTTTTTCTCTTCGAGATCGATCTTGCCGATGACTTTGGGCGTGACGGTTTCGGTCTTGGCTTTGATGACCTCTTCTTCTGCGGGCTTCTCTTTTTTCTCGACCACGGGCTTGGCGACGGGAGGCGTCACGGTCGCCTTGGGCGAGTTCATGTCCTTGATGCGGATCTCGTCCTCCTCGTCGCGCCCTTTGCGCGCATCGGCGGCCTTGCTATCGTCGAGCGTGATCGATTCCTTGCGCGAGCGCACGTTGATCCCGACCTGCTTGGATTCTTCCTTCTCCTCCATATCCTGCGCAAATTCGCGCTGGAGGAGACGGTACATCTCTTCGCTGATCTTCTGGTTCGGGTTGCGGTCGAGCTTGAAACCCTGGTCATCGAGGTACTCGAATATCCTGTCAATGGATACGTTGAGTTCCCCTTTGACCTTGCTCAATCGAATGTTTCTTTCTTCGGACATATTTATTTTTTACCTGCGCCGCAGCGCTATTCTAAAAATTAAAGTGCAAAGTTAAGCTACCGCCGCCGATTTCTGTTATTCGAACTCGGTCTTGAGGATGCGCTTGACTTCGCGGATGGTCTCTTCTTCGAGATCGGTGCGCTTGACCAGCTCTTCGTCGCTGAGCTCGAGCACGTTCTTCGCGGTGTCGCAGCCGATCTTCTTGAGCTCGTCGATGATCCACTGATCGATCTCGTCGGCGAATTCGTTAATGTCCACGTCCTCTGTGTCTTCGTCGGAATCGCGGTACACGTCGATCTCGTAGCCCGTGAGGCGGCCGGCGAGGCGGATGTTGTGCCCGCCTTTCCCGATGGCCAGGCTGACCTGGTCGGGCTTGAGGTAAACTTCAGCGCGTTTGTTCTCGTCGTCGATCTTCACCGTGGTGATCTTGGCGGGGCTGAGGGCGCGCTGGATGAAGAGCACGGGGTTCGAGGTGAAGTTGATCACGTCGATGTTCTCGTTCTTCAGTTCGCGCACGATGCCGTGGATGCGGGAGTCTTTCATGCCCACGCAGGCGCCGACGGGATCGATGCGGTCGTCGTACGATTCAACGGCGACTTTCGCGCGCTCGCCGGGCTCGCGCACGATCTTCTTGATGGTGATGATGCCGTCGAACACCTCGGGCACTTCCTGCTCGAACAGCTTTTCGAGGAATACGGGGGAAGTGCGGGAGAGGATGATGACGGGCGTGTTGTTGCGCATGTCGACTTTGGAAACGACGGCGCGGACGCTGTCGCCTTTTTTGAAAAAGTCGCTGGGGATCTGCTCGCTTTTGGGGAGGATGAGCTCGTTGCCTTCGTCGTCGAGCACCAGCGTTTCTTTTTTCCAGGTCTGGTAAACTTCGCCGGTGATCACATCGCCGACACGCTCTTTGTACTTGCGGTAGAGCGCATCTTTTTCGAGGTCGAGCACGCGGGCCTGCAGGTTCTGGCGGATGGCGAGAACGGCGCGGCGGCCGAAATCTTCGAGGTACAGGCGGTCGGTCACTTCCTCGCCGATCTCGAAGTCGGGCTCGATCTTCTTCGCGTCGGATAAGCTGATGTGCTTGCCCGGATCGTAGTCGAAGCTGTCTTCCGCCCACTCGTCGTCGACGATGGTGCGGTTCTGCCAGATCTCGAGGTCACCGCGTTCGGGGTTGACGATGATGTCGAAGTTCTCGTCGCTGCCGTATTTCTTGCGGATCAGGCTGCGGAACACGTCCTCGAGGATGCTCATCAGCGTAGCGCGGTCGATGTTCTTGATGTCTTTGAACTCCGCGAACGACTCGATGAGGTTGATGTTTTCCATGGGTTTGGTTGACATGGCGTTCTCTAATTTTAATTGAATGATATGACTAATGTTGTTTCCTTGACTTGATCGTATGCGAGGGCGTGCCGCTGGGGCGCTTCCGCGCTTTTCTTCTTTTTTTCTTCTTCAAGCATGAAGCCGTTCTCGTCCGCGCTGTCGAGGCGTCCTTCGAGGCGGCGGCCGTCGCGCAGCAGCACCGTTACCTTGCGGCCGACGTGCTTGCGGTACTGGCGGAGCAGCTTCAGGGGCTGGCTCATGCCGGGCGAGGAAACTTCGAGCTCGAAGTCCTCCACGCTGCGGTCGAGCGATTTTTCCAGGTGGCGGCTGATCTCCACGCAATCATTGATGGCGATGCCGCCCTTGTCGCGATCGATAAAAACGGCGATGCGGTTGCCGGGGCGGACCTGCACATCGACGAGGAAGCAGTCGGTTCCCTGCAGCTTTTCTTCTACCAACTCTTTGATGCGTTCAGCGGCGATCATTCCGTACTCGAATTTTTGCTCAAAAAAACAGGGGACTTTTTCGTCCCCTGCCTGAGCAATCATTTTTAAAAGCATGCAAATATATAACAATAAAACAAAGTTTCCAAATCCGTTTCCTGCAACATTTTGACCGGTTTTTGCGTATTTTTGATAGACGAAAACTGTATTGTTTCCGACGAACGTTCTTTTCTAAGTTTATCCTCCCCGGGAAGAATGGCTTCTTTATTTCACTTTAAACCTTTATATCCATGATCCTGAACATTCGTGAAGCCGGGAAAGGGAATCTGTTCCGCAAGGCGGGACGTGTGATTCCTCTCTTACTGACGTTCCTTCTGCTCTCCAGCTCCGCCTTTGCGGCCGGGAAGGAAGAATCCATTACTGCTGGAGAAATCGCGCTGTACGTAGGATTGATCGTAGCCGTGATCGGCCTGGCTTGGTTCCTGACCAATGCCACGAGCAAAAAAACCGATCCGCCTGCTCATCCGCCTGGGCATCGCACCCATCATCACCATCATCACAGGCATCCGCACCACCGGCGCTAGGCCTTTGATTACCTGATGGTTAAGGACTGATCACTTCTTCAGCCCCCGGACATACTTTTGCTTCATGATGGTTTTTCCGTCCTGGTCGTAGTAAACCCATGTGCCGTGGGGCTTGCTGACCAGGCGTTTTTTGACGGCCTGCGAGCCGTCGGTTTTCGTCGCGATCTTCTCGTTCTCCACTAAGAGCTTGTAACGCGCAATGCTCTTCTTTTTGCCGTTCATGTAGTAGGACACACTTTTACCCGAGAGCTTGCCGGCCTTGTAGTTCTGCTTCTGCATCACGCCGCCGGTTTCATAGTAATAGAACCATTCCCCTTCCGGTTTTTCGAGGTGGTACTTTCCGCGGCGATCCATCGTGCCGCTGGGGTTCATGTAAATCCATAAGCCTTCACGCTTTCCTTTTTCGAAGCGGCCCATTTCGCTGGGATAACCGTTGTCGAACTGGAAGCGCCAGTAACCTTCTTTTTCACCTTTTACGTAATTGCCGTTGTAGTTGAGCTTGCCGTTGTAGTACATGCCCACCCAGGGGCCGGTCATCAGGCCTTTTTCGAAAGAGCCCTGGTCTTTGATCATGCCGTTGTCGTACCATGAGGTCCAAAGGCCATCCTCTTTGTTGTCGACGTAATTTCCTTCCTGCAGCTTTTGGCGGTTCTCGAACCAGAAGGTCCAGAGGCCGGTCTTTTTTCCTTCTTTGAAATTTCCCTGCTTGTATTTCTCGCCGTTGGGGTACCAGAAGATCCAGAGGCTGTCCTCGAGATCGTTCTTGTACCAGCCTTCCATGTCGAGCTTATCGCTCTTCTCGTACCAGTATTGCCATTTGCCGTGGCGGAGATCGTCCTGGAAATCGCCTTGCTGGTCGAGGCGGCCGTCGGGCTGGTACCAGGTCCAGGTGCCGGTTTTTTTGTCGTCTTTGTAGAGGCCTTTGAAGCTGATCTTTCCGTCGGGATACCAGTGCACGGCTTCGCCGTTCTTCTTGCCGGTCTTGAATTCTTCTTTGAAATCCAGCTGCCCGCTTTTCGTGTAAAATGTCCAGGTGCTGTCGCGCAAGCCGCCGCGGTAAATGCCTTCGCCGCGCAGCGCGCCGTTGTCGAAAACAATTTTGATCTTTCCGTAGCCTTTGCTGACGATCGGCTTGCCCTGCTCGTCGTTGAGCGTCCAGAGGTATTCGGTGCTGTCGCGGTATTCGAGCTCCTGCTTGAACTGTTGGTTCTCGTACCATTCTTTCCAGCGGCCGGATTTTTTTCCTTTCACGTATTGACCTTCTTCTTTTTTGTGGCCGGCGGGAAACCAGGCAGTGAACGGCCCCTGCATCGTGTCATTGACAAACGTGCCTTCGCTCTCGGGCGTCCCTTTGTCCGTCCAGTAGCTGAATTTTCCATCTTTCACTGCGGAGAGGCGGAAGTTGGAGAGGTAAACTTTAAAATGCTCTTCGGATTTTATTTTCCCGTTCTCGTGCCAGCTCGTCCAGGTGCTGTCGGGGAAATCCTGGATGAAGCGGCATACCAGCGCGGTCTGCCCGTTCTTGTACCAGTACGTGGCCTTCCCGGTCTTCTTGCCCATGATGAAAAGCTCTTCGGACTTTTTCTTTCCGTCGTCGTAATAATTGATCCAAAGGCCTTCCTCTTTTCCGCCTTTGTAGGAACCGGTGCGCTGCACTTTCCCATTCTTGTACCAGTAAACGGCTTTGCCGTCGAGCAGGGCGCCGAGATACGTCTCTTCGCTTTTTTTCACTTTGCGGTCATCGCCCCAATACTCGAGCTTTTTCGTGGGCTTGTCGCCGCCGCTTTTGCTGCGCGAGCGCGAAGCTTTCGATTCGGCGGGCGTGCCGGTTTTGGATTGCGCGTGCAGCGCGGGTGAGAGAGCGAAGAAAAAAATAAGGGGGAGAAAGAATCTGGTCATCGTGTTCAATAACGAAAGGCGGGCTGGTTTCGTGTCAAAGCTACGGGTATAATGCGGGGATGGGCTGAGAGTGACGGGATTGTATAAACAAAAGTTTGTTAAAGAGGGAAAGGGCTAGGAAGGCGTCGTGGCGCGGAGCAGGGCAATCGCTTCGGCGACGGCCTTCACCGTCGCTTTGACCTCTTCTTCGGTGTTGTTTTTCCCGAGGCTGAATCTCACCGAGGCTTGGGCTTCCGCATCGCTCAATCCCATCGCGCGGAGGACGTGTGAAGGCTCGGGCAGCGCGGAGGTGCAGGCGGAGCCGAGCGCGAGGGCCAGGTGCGGGAGGCGCGCGACGAGCGCGTCGGCTTTGACGCCGGTGAAGCAGAGGCTGCTCGTGTTCGGCAGGCGGTAGCGCGTGCTGCCGTTGATGCGCACGTTTTCAAGATCGAGCAGATGCTGCTCGAGGTAGGTGCGCAGCTTCGACAGTTTTTCACCGTCGCTCCACCATTCGCTTTCCGCGATCTCCGCGGCTTTTCCAAGGCCCACGATGCCGGGCACGTTCAGCGTACCGGAACGCAGGCCGCGCTCGTGGCCGCCGCCGTGAAGCAGGGGCTGCAGGCTGACGCGGGGATTGCGGCGGCGAACGTACAGCGCACCGGCGCCTTTCGGTCCGTAAAATTTATGCGCGGAGAGCGCGAGCAGATCGACGCCGTCGCTTTGCATGTCGACGCGAATTTTTCCGAGGGCCTGCGTGGCGTCGCTGAGGAAGATGGCATTTTTCTCGTGCACGATGCGCGCGATGCTTTCCACGTCCTGCAGCACGCCGGTCTCGTTGTTGGCGGACATGATCGCGACAAGGATCGTCTGCGGCGTGATGCTGCGCTGCAGCTCGTCGAGGTCGATGCGGCCTTCGCGGTCGACGGGGAGATACGTGACTTCTGCGCCTTTTGTCTCGAGATGACGGCAGGTGTCGAGCACGGCTTTGTGTTCGGTCTGCGCGGTGACGACGTGCTTTCCTTTCGAAGCGTAAACTTCAAACACGCCCTTGATCGCGAGGTTGAGCGCTTCGGTGGCGCCGGAGGTGAAAATGATTTCCTGCGGCTCGGCGTTGATGAGCGCGGCGAGCTGCGCGCGGGCGGTGTCGACGGCTTGTGCGGCTTGCCAGCCGAAGGCGTGCGTGCGGCTGGCGGCGTTGCCGAAGGTGTGCGAGAAAAAAGGCAGCATGGCCTCGAGCACGCGGGGATCGACGGGGGTGGTGGCGTTGTGATCTAAGTAAATCGACGCGGGCATGAGGCAAAGATAAGGGCAAGGGAAAGAGGAAAGGAAAAAGGATGAGAGAGAGGCGCGCGGGTTGCGACGCATTAGAAAACAGGAACGGGATATAAGATAGAAACCGGAACAAAACCGGAACGGTAACTGCGGACGGAAATCAGTACGACCGGTCGCGTAGGGAACACGACCCTGCAGGCAAAAAAAAGAACAGCGCCGTCTCCCGTCGGCGCTGTTCCGAAATTACCCCAAAAACAAACAAGCGGGGGAGGAAAAGAACGAACTTTATGGTTGGTTAACCTGTGTTTGGTTGTTATTCACTTTTACCGGTTCAGCAGACAATCTTACGATCACCAGGCAAGCCAGAGCTAAGATGATTCCGATGATCCTGAGTATCCGCTGCTGTGCCATGCGCTGCATCTGTTTGCTTGATACAAAAATGCAACGCGGTACCCGGAGCGGCAATACAAAAGGAAATTTTCTTACGTCTTCAGCATGTGTAAAAGTGAATTCATACCGGGAGGCCGCAAGAACATTTCTTACCTGTTCAATTGCCGGCTTTTTACCGGAAACCTGATTTGAAAACTGCATTTTTCAGGCGGCAGGCGACGGCGATATACCTTTGCAGCGCTAAATCATTTTTGTGCTCAAGCTCAGCCGCGATTATTTTCTCCTTCATTTCATCGTTTTCATCTGGGGCTGGACGGCCATTCTTGGAAAGCTGATCACTTTGCCTGCGATCCAGCTCGTGTGGCTGCGCCTGCCGATCGCGCTGGGAGGAATTTTGCTGTTCATGCTTTTCGTGCGGCGCCGGCTCTTCAGCACCTGGAAGCACACCCTGATCTATTTAGCGATCGGCCTGATCGTGGCGCTGCACTGGATCTGTTTTTACGGCGCGATCAAGGAAAGCAACGTATCGATCACGCTCGCTTGCTTTTCCACTATGTCGCTTTTCACCGCTTTCATCGAGCCGCTGTTTTTCCGGCGCAAGATCCGCATCTACGAGCTGGTCTTCGGCGCGATGGTGATCGCGGCGCTGTGCCTGATCTTCGGGGTGGAGACGCAGTACACGTTCGGCATCGTGCTGGGCATTCTCGCGGCGCTAACCTCTTCGGTGTTCGGCGTGCTGAACGGCTACCTCGTGCAGCGCGGGCACGACGGGGCGCTGATCTCGCTGTATGAAATGATCGGCGGCTTCATCGGCATGACGGCGTTCGTGCTGTCGGCGCGGCCCTGGGAAGGATCGCTGATCGCGATGTCGCAGGAGAATTTCTGGTACCTGCTGCTGCTCGGGCTGGCCTGCACTTCAGTGCCGTTCTTGATCAGCATGTATATCCTGCGCACGATCAGCCCGTACACGGTAGCGCTCACGCTCAACCTGGAGACGGTGTACGGGATCATTTTCGCGTATTTTATTTTCAGGGAAGACCAGCAGCTGACGGTTTACTTTTACATCGGTGCGGCGATCATTTTATCCACGGTGTTCCTGAACGGGTGGATGAAAGCGCGGATAAAAAAGTAGCAGGTAAAAGCCTCGCATCCACGCGAGCCGTACAGTTACTTGCAAAAGCTGTGGACGAATATCCACTGCTTTGCCCAACTGATTTCATGAACGCTTTCCCGGAAATCCCTGTAAAATCAATAGTTTCAGGGCATGGCACAAAACTGGCTTGATCTCAGTCAGCAGAAATGCGAGCATTAAAAAACTGAGAAGTCATGAAAAAGATGATGTTGATTTTAGGCATGCTTGCGGCAGGAATTGCTGCGAACGCCCAGCAGACGGTCTCGATCGGACCGACCGCAGGCATCGGGCATGCGTTTATGTACCCTTACGACAACTGGGAATTGAAACCGAGCTGGAACGCGGGTCTGACCGCGATCTACGGCCCGGTGGAATGGTGGGGCGTCGGGCTCGACGTGCGCTATTCGCAGGAAGGATACAAGCGAATGGTAGAAGGGACCGAGCACGAGATGACGCTGGATTACCTGCGCGTACCGATCAAGGGTATTATTTTCTTCGGCGATTATGAAGACGATTTCCGTCCGAAAGTTTCGCTGGGCCCTTCGCTGGGTTTCCTGCTCGACCAGGAAAGCACGCACGGCTGGAAAGCGAATGATTTCGATCTCGGCGTGCTGGCTTCCGCAGGTTTCAACTACCGCATCGTACCGCGGATCTGGCTGAACACCGACCTGAACTATTACCAGGGCCTGCTCGACGTGCGCCAGCATTCGGGCACCACGGAGCTGAACGGCAACCTGGGGTTGACGGTGGGTGTTGCATTCGGTCTTTCGAAGATCGCGGATGCGGCAACGAATGAAAAGTAAAGGCCGCGCGCCGTCTGATACACGGTGCCGGTCACATAGAGAAAAGCACGGGCCTTCGCCCGTGCTTTTTCGCTTTTATGCGCGAAAGAAATTGGAGCGGATCATTGTTTCGCCAGGCGGATGGTGGCTGCGCCGACCTCCGTTTGCAGACGCAACAGGTACACGCCGGGCGCGAGGGCCGCGGCATTCCACTCAAGGCGCTGCAGGCCTGCGGGCTGGCGCTCTTCCGCGATCAGCGCGATGCGGCGGCCGGAGAGATCGCTGAGCGTGAGCTGCACGCGGCTGCTCGCAGAAAGCGCATAAGTGATCGTCACGTTTTCCAGGAACGGGTTCGGGCTGCTGCCGAGATCGAGCAGCGGGCTGCCGTGATCGGCGATACTGTTCGGCGCGATGATCACCGTGTCGCAGAACGTGCTCGTGCAATTCTGCGAAGTGGTCATCGTCACGCAAACCGTGTACGTGCCGGGCTGCGCATACGTGTGCGTGCTGATGGCGTTGCTGCCGTTGGGCGAGCCGTCGCCGTAGTCCCAGCTGTAGGTGCTGAAGATGCTGAACGGCGTGGCGGTGAACGTTTGAAAATTACCGAAGCCCGCATTCGTGAAGCTGACGGGGCAATTCGTCTGCGCGTTGATGATCACCGTATCGCAGAACATGCTCGTGCAGCTCGTCGCCGAATCGACGATGGTGAGGCAGACGGTGTAGGTGCCGGGCGTGGCGTAGGTGTGCGTGGTGATCACGCCGTTGGCCGTGGGCGAGCCGTCGCCGAAATCCCAGGTGTAGGTCCAGTTGATGTTCAGCGGCGCCGCGTTGAACGTTTGCACCATGCCGATCGGCGTGTTGGTGAACGTGGCGTTGCAGCTGATCGTCACCACGACGGTGTCGCAGAACTGGCTCGTGCAATTGGTCGACGAATCCGTTACGGTGAGGCAAACGGTGTACGTTCCCGGCGCAGTATATTGATGCGTGGCGACAATGCCGTTGCCGGTCGTGCTGTCGCCGAAATCCCAGGCGTAAGTCCAGTTGAAATTTACGGGCGCAGCGGTGAAGATCCCGAGCCCGTTGTTCATGTTGCTCGTGAAGCTCGCATTGCAATTCGGCGGCGCGACGTACACCACTACCGTGTCGCAAATGGTATCGCTGCAGATCCCCGCGGTGTCGGCGACCACGAGGCAAACGGTATACGTGCCCGAGCTATCGTATTGGTGGATGTTGATCACGCCGGTGCCGGTCGTGCTGTCGCCGAAATCCCAGGTGTAAGTCAGCGCGAGCGAAACCGGTTGCGCCTGGAAAGTTACGTTGCCGGTCGCGGTATCGACGTTGTACGTGTACGAAGGCGTGACGCCGCCGCTGACGAGAATGGTGTCTGTCATGCTGCTGCTGCAGGCGCTGTCGGTGAAGACGGTGAGCGTAACTTCGTACAACCCGCAGGCGGTATACGTGTGCTGCGGGTGCTGCTGCGAGGACGGGGCGCTGAGATCACCGAAAGTCCAGAGCCAGCTGTTGATGCTGTCGGGCGCGGCAACGGAGGAAGTATCGGTAAAATTGACCGTATTGCCGTTGCTGCTGAAGGTGAAGCCGGCCTGGCATTGCGCGGCGGATTCGCGGGAAAAAAAGAGCGCGAAGAAAAGCGCGAGCGCGGGTAGAAGTTTTTTCATCGTAAATGGGTTTGCGGCAAATATACAAGGAAGCGCGCGTACCGGGGCAGCGCAAAAAAAGCGCTCCCGGAAATAATTTCCCGGGAGCGCAGATCATGGCGTCAGAAAGATCATTGTGCTGGCTGGCTGGAATATTCCATCACTTTGATCCTCGGCTCCATTTTGTACGTCGTCAGATCGTCCGAGCGCATCAGCGATCGCTGCGCGTTGAAATCGATCAGGATACGGACCGAATGCCCGTCACGGGCCACGATGCTGGTGCCCGGCATTTTCACGCGGTGCTCGCGTCCGCCTATGACGTGCAGCGGGAAAACGCTTCCGTCACCCACGACCACCGAGTTGCGCGAACCGATCACCAGGCGCATGTCGATGATCTCGCCCGCCGTCGCGCCCGAAGGATTAACGATCGCCGTGCTCACGCCGTTCTGCAGGGCGAGCAGATCGTATATCCCTGCTTTCGTCGGCAGGTCGACCCACTCCCCGGTGCTCATCTGCACGCGAACCACGACGATATCTACGTTCACCTGCTGCAGGCGCGTGCCCGGATGTGAATTGTTCGTCATGTGCACGGCAACTTCCGTGATCCCGGGACTCGGTCTCGAATCAGGATCATCCTGCACGAGGAGCATCCCCTCGTCTTTTTGACAGCCGGAAAAGCAGATGCTGCTTATGGCAATAAGTACTCCGGCAAAAATTTTCGCTTTCATAAAATTTAATTTTTTACTCCGCGCGAAAGCCAGGCCGTCACGCGCATTTGATAATTTAAAAATGCTGTGTGCGAAAAGCGCCGGAAACAGGCGTACACGAATCGATCGTGCGAGAGCGATCGTCGAAGCGTCAATGGGCCTGACGGATCACCGGCTCGAAATGGTACACCGAATGGCTCTGCTGCTTGATCGAATGTTCAGCATCGAAGTCGAGCATTACCGTTCGCGTCTGGTTGGCCGGTATGGTAATGTGGTCCGGCATCTTCACGAGGATCGCGCGGTCGCCGGTGAGCTGCAGCGGGTATGAGCGTCCGTCGACCGTGATCCAGTTGTTGCCGCCGAGCACCATCTGCACGCGATCGATCTCGCCGGGCGGCAGGCGCACGGGATGAACGATCATCGTATCCCTGCCGTGCGTGAGCCGCGTCAGGTCGTACTTGCCGCTGCGGGTGGGAAGACTGATCCACGGTCCGTTGCGCATGTGCACGCGGACGGAGAGTATCTCCACATCAATAGCGCTGGTTGTGCGGGCCGCAGCTTCGTCGTTGGCATTGGCTACTGTCGGATCACCCGCATCCGTCATCCGGAAAGCGATGCTGCCTGCGCTGCTGCCGTCCTGATCTTTTTCACAGCCGGAAAAAACCATGCTCAATGCGATAAGCACGCCGGCCAAAATTTTTGCTTTCATAGCTCTGAATTTTTTGGTTCGCGTAGCTGTGGCTCATGGTCTTCTTTTTTTTTGCTCCGCATCACGCGGAATTCCTATTCTTTCAATTTCAATTCTCTTCACGCGCGCCGCTAAGGCATCACGCTGATGACCGGGTGCAGGTAAACCAGCGTTGCGCTCCGGCGCACGACCGATTTGTCGGCGTCGAAATGCAGGCGGATGACGTGCGTCGAATTGCCGGGGATAATGATGTCGTTCTCCACCGGGATGATGATTGCGCGCTCGCCTTCATAACGCAGCGGGAGCACGCGGTCTTCGATCTTCACCGTGTGATCATCGCCCAGCGTCAGCGATACAGCATCGATCTGGCCGGGATTCATCAGCGCAGGATCGACGAGGATCACGTCGACGCCGTTGCGCAGCCTGGCGAGATCATACACGCCGGCCTTCGTCGGCAGATCGATCCAGGCGCCGTTTTTCACGTGCACGCGCACCTGCCGGATGTCCAGTTTCATTTCCTGTATATAACGCTGCGGGCTGGAATGATCCATCATGCGCACGGCTACGCTGCCTGCGCTTCCGCCCATCTCCTCTTTTTCGCAGCCGGCAAAAAAGAAGCTGCTCATCACGATCAGCATGCCGGCAAGAATTTTCGTTTTCATGGCTTTTAATTTTTTCGCGTGCGCATCATTTGAACGCACGCGTGTTTCCTGCCTGAAAGCCGCAAGTTTGAGGCCATGCCGTTTGGCTGAAATGCAGTAATGACGGGGGTTTTAGGGTTTGTTAACAGTATGGGGAGGCTTCTCAACCCTGCTTGAATCGGCTTTATTTTAGGGAGAAAAAGCCCGTACCTTTGCAAGCAAATGATCACGCCCCTTTACTGCAACAGCCTCACTTCCTATTCACGCTTCCGCACGCGCGAAGTCGCCATCGGCGATGTGCCGCTCGGTGGAGATCAGCCGATTCGCCTGCAGTCGATGACGACGACGGATACGCTGGATACGAAAGCGACGGTGGAGCAATCCATCCGCATGATCGAGGCGGGCTGCGAATACGTGCGCATCACGGCGCCCAGCCTGAAAGAGGCGCAGAACCTGGAGAACATTAAAAAAGAATTGCGCGCGCGCGGCTATCGCACGCCGATCGTGGCCGACATCCATTTCACGCCGAATGCTGCGGAACTCGCTGCCCGTATCGTGGAAAAAGTACGCGTCAATCCCGGCAATTATGCCGACAAGAAAAAATTCGAGCACATCGACTATACCGATGCGGCCTACGACGCCGAGCTGGAGCGCATCCGCCGGCGCTTCACGCCTTTGATCGGCGTGTGCAAGGAATACGGCACGGCCATGCGCATCGGCACCAACCACGGCTCGCTCAGCGACCGCATCCTGAGCCGCTACGGCGATACGCCGCTGGGCATGGTGGAATCGGCGATGGAATTCCTGCGCATCTGCCGCGATGAGAATTATCACTCCATCGTGCTCTCGATGAAGGCCAGCAATCCGCAGGTGATGGTGCAGGCGTACCGCCTGCTCGTCGCGCGCATGATCGCCGAGCAGATGAATTACCCGCTGCACCTCGGCGTGACGGAAGCGGGCGACGGCGAGGACGGGCGCATCAAATCGGCCGCCGGCATCGGCACCTTGCTCGAAGACGGGCTGGGCGACACGGTGCGCGTATCGCTGACGGAAGATCCCGAATTCGAAATTCCCGTCGCGCGCGCGCTGGTGGAACGTTACACGAAACGCGCTCCGCACGCGCCCATCGCCGAGCTGCGCCAACAGAACGGAACGGTACGCCTCCACTACTCGCCTTACGAGTACACGCGCCGCGAATCGGGCGAAGTGCTGAACACCGGCGGACACCAGGTGCCGCGCGTGATCGCCGATCTCAGCCAGCGCGAGATCACGCCTGCCGCGCTGTTTGCCGTCGGCTACAACTATTCGGTGCCGCTCGACAAGTGGAACCTCGGCGACCAGGCCTGCGATTTCGTTTACGCGGGAAGCAGAACGGTGGATTTCGAAATTCCCGGCACGCTGGGCATCATCTGCGACCAGGCCGTTTGGAAAAATGCGAAAGAAAAAGTGCGGCATTACCCGCTGATGAGCGCCGAAGACTATTTCAACGGCGAACGTTCGGCTGCGCTGAACTTTGTGCTGCTCGACACCGCGACGCTTTTCAATCTCGATCTTTCACGTTTTGGCCCGGATGCCGTTTTCGTTTTTGAAACGACGAACGCGCACGCGATGCCCGAGCTGCGGCACATGTTCATTTACCTGCAGGAAAAAAATTGTAAAATACCCGTGATCATCCGCCGCAACTTCAGCGGGCTGGACGAAGATCATTTCCGCCTCTATGCCGCGACGGATGCGGGCGGACTGCTGCTCGACGGTTTCGGCGAAGGCCTCTGGCTGCGAAGCGACCTGGCTCCCGCCGTCGTGAACAGCACGGCATTCGGAATTCTTCAAGCCACGCGCACGCGCATTTCGAAAACGGAATACATCTCCTGCCCTTCCTGCGGCCGCACGCTTTTCGACCTGCAGGAGACGACGAACAAAATCCGCAAGCGCACCGAGCATTTGAAAGGCGTGAAGATCGGCATCATGGGCTGCATCGTGAACGGCCCCGGCGAAATGGCCGACGCGGATTACGGCTACGTAGGCACCGGCCCGGGCAAGATCACGCTTTATAAAGGCAAGCAGGTCGTCAAACGCAATATCGAAGAGAAAGACGCCGTGGAAGCCTTGGTGGAGCTGATCCGCGAGCACGGCGATTGGGTGGAGAAGAATTGATCTTTCCTGGTACAGTTATTTCGAATGTCACTTGCATTCCGGGAGAGACAATAAATTATTCGGTTGCTCGCCATCATTTTTTGTCTTCAGATACTTATTGCCATAACGGCTTACCGATACAATTATGTCAACTGTCTTATTGTTGATGCTGACATAAAACTCCCATTCACCCTTTTCTATTCCGGCGATTGCTTCAGCTTGAGTCACCTTCCAATTCGTTCCATCAGAATTTTTGCCTCCGATGCGTGTAATCCGTTCATGAGGATTTGTCCGCTCGCTCTTATTTACACAGAGCACTTGGTGTCTTGATGCCATTTTAGATTAGGTTTATTGCGTGGCAACAATATCACATTAGTTCTATAGCAGCAGCTCCCTGTTTCCGAATCACATAAAGAAGTTTTCTGAAGGCAGAAATCTGTTTCCGGAAATCACATCTAAATGAAAACGCCTTGCCGGACTGATCCTGCAAGGCGTTCCATTTATATATAGAGAAGTCTTACGACTTGATGACGCGCCTGGTAATTACCTGCGTGCCTTCAGCGTTGCTGACTTTCAGGAAATAGCAGCCGCGCTCGAGCGAAGAAAGGTCGAAACGGTTGATCTTATCCGTGCTCTGCGTGCTCATCACCAGCTTGCCGGTCACGTCGCACAGCTGGTACACGAGCATTTCATTCGTGGCGTTCTCCATCTCCACGGTCACGAAATCCGTAGCCGGGTTCGGGTACATGTTCACGCCTGTGAAAGCCGCGGGAGCTTCCAGGCCGAGCACCACGCTCGTATCCACTACGGCGTAAGGACCCGTCGAGGTCATGGCCGTGCGGGTGAGCTCGTAGGTGTTGTTGGCGCCGTTGCTTGCGCTGCCTGCGAGGTACGAATCCCACATGTTGCCTGCATAATGCGCCACGTAAGCCTGGTTACGGTTGAAGCCGTTCACTTCGTCGGAAGCTTTCCAGCCCAGCTTCAAATTCATGTTCACGTTCACGCCTGTTCCTGCATGGATGACCCAGGTGCGGTCGACGAGGCTCTCGGTGCTGGCGGCGTTGAAGCCGGTAGTGCCCTGCGTGTACACGCCGTCCATCGCGCGCACCATGAAGTTGCCCGCGGTGCCGCTCGAAGTCTGCTGCACGTAAGCAGGCGAGTAGCCGGACATCGTTCCCACCGGGAAGGTCGTGTAGGGCGAGCTGACGGCGATGTGCATCACCAGGCGGCCGCTGCCGGAGGTCACGATGTAATCGTTGTCGCTGTAGCCGTTGAGCGAAGCGTTGGACGCGAGCGTGAGATCGCTGTTCAGCAGCTGCAGGCGGCCGTTCACCATGTCGAGCTCGTCGTGCAGCGTGAGGCTGCTGGCCAGCGTGATCGTATTGCCGGCGCCGAGATCGATCGCGAGACGATCCAGGTTGTTGTCCTGGTTGAACCAGAGCGTATCGTTGCTGAGCGCGCTCAGGTTGAGCTCCAGCTCGGAGGCGTTGTCGCCGACGAACCAGGTGGTCGAGTTCTGATCGAGCGAGCCGTTGAGCGTAAGATCGTTGCCGTTCAGGTCGAAGTAGCCGTTCTCGAGATCGAGCATGCCGCCGATGATCACGTCGCTGTCCATCATTACGGTGGACGAGCCCGAGCTCATGTTGACGGTCACGTTGTTGAGGCCGCTGCCGCTGAGCTCTTCGCCGGTAGTGGTGTTGGCCGAGCCGATGTATTCCACGTTATAAGCCGCGGTGCCGGTGAAGGTG